>Ga0116229_10000827_pt1 | contig 45100 bp, 31 predicted proteins | sample S1TSphgellanicum_3_FD_87313 | JGI IMG/M metagenome (GOLD analysis project Ga0116229, IMG submission 87313) | Host-associated microbial communities from peat moss isolated from Minnesota, USA - S1T2_Fc - Sphagnum magellanicum MG | ecosystem: Host-associated > Plants > Peat moss > Unclassified... | reverse complement strand
TTTTTTTTTTTTTTTTTATTATATGTGAATTAAATTAAATGTTTTTTTGTTAATTCTTTTTTCTGGATTTTTCAAATGTTTTTTTTTGTTTTTTTTTTTTTTTTTTTTTTTTTTTTTGTGTTTTTGTGTGTTTTCAACCTTTTTTTCTTTATAAACTATGTTTTTATTTTAAAATTTTTGTTGGCATATTGTTGTCAAGGCTATCATTGCATCTATACATCCATCATGATGTGACAAATGCATTTGGATGTAAACGTAACTTTATGTCATGTTAGTATAAAATCAACTTAAGTCAACCTAAGGTCGACTTAAATCAAAAGCCATTTTGGGCTATCAGGGGTCGATTTATGAACAACCCAAATTAGAGCTATTTCAATCGTCATAAACCATGTGGTGACTAAAACATCTTTTAATTGCCAAAATTTTGATCACCACAACTTTTCATCATTAGGTTTTCAGTCACCATAGGTTTTTGGTCGCCACAAGTTTTGGTCATTGTAGGATTTTTGTCCCCACATTTTTGGTCACTAGAGATTTTTGTTGCCACATTTTTAGTTGCCATGTTTTAGTTGCCAAATTTTCCATCGCCACATTTTTTGGTCATTAGGTTTTCAATTGTTAGTTTTTTGGTGGTTATTTTTTTTGTCATTGAATTTTCAATTGCCAACTTTTCCATTGTTGACAACCATTTTGGGTCATCATTATCTTTGGCCATCAACATGATTAGTTGCCGAACAATGACTCCTTGGGTGATGGACAATAAGTGTTGTTTGAGTGTTTTCATCCATAGTTTTTGGTCCAAAAATATTGGAAAATTAAAAGATTTGTTTGCTTTCAAAAATAAGTTCAATAAATTTTTTTATAATGTAGTTTGAGTACAATATAAGTCCCCACAATTGAAAAAAAATGAAAACCAAAACAAAAGTCTAAAGAGTGAATGCTTGTATTTGCATTAAGAAATGTTGTTTCAAATGAAATTCTATTGATTCTTTTTCATTACTTGATGTTTATCAATTATCATGGGAACATTTATCGAAACACATTGTCAATGGAAAGTCTAATCATCCATGATTGAAAAATATAGGTGATGGATGGATAATACTTGTATAAGATTGTAAATGATAATTATATTTTGTGTTTACAAGAAAAATATCATTATAGATTGTAGATCCATAAATTTCAAATGTGTAAAGAAGATTGATCACAAATTTCAAATATGATTACACATGGCAACATAATTCCTTAACAAAATTGGGTTTTATAAAAACCACAAGTCCCAAACATGTCATTTTATAGAGATCATGTTAATTACACCAAAATATCATATGTAATAATTACAAAGTATTTATGGCTGCCCTCAATAACATTCTTCAAGTGTAGTCCAATTGTATGGAGGCCCCATCAATGTGCGCACATGTTGAACAATTTTTCACCTTTGGATTTGACTCATACATGTCATGGATTACTTTCGCAAATGATAACTTGGTTGAATTGTGCTCAAAATATTTACATCTTAATCTTCACCCCATCTGACATTTGTTAAATTGGCCACCAAATATGCTATAGAATTCAAAGTCATTTATTGTTGTTTGGCCATTCATTGAAAAGAATTTGTAGTTCATAATTTGCCACAAACAAAATGCAATTTTGTGGCCACCCACAGACACATTTTCCTTGCATTAGTGGTATTTTGCTCCTTGGCAAACTTGTATAATGATGGCGTTAGGGTGTAGTCACAATAACACATACCATAATAAGTGTAACCCTTGCTTGGTTTTTTCATGTTTAAAGTCGTAATTTAATTTTATGTTGAAATTGTAAGATTTGTTTCTATAGTTATATTTTTAATATATTATGGGAACATGTGAATTAATTGGAAATTAATCCAATGAATAAAAAATTAACAAAAACACTCATTAAACATTATAATGCTTGTTTTTAAATAATAAAAGGACTTGTAAATGATTTTCAATTTTTTTGAAAATGACATTTTTTGCCAAATTTTTAACATAAACCTTAATAAAATAGTATGATAAATTTTTTTAAAAATTTAAAAGATTTTTCAAAGAATATTCAAAGAATATTTCCCTAAAAATAGTCACAAAAGTAGTCAAAAAGCACGTGGGTTTGGCTCATGTTATTTCATTTACACCCATTAACTTTTGCAAGCACTCGACTTCACCCAATTATAAACACCTATGTACACAACATTTGGTTTGTTAGGCGAAAAATGCAACATAATGTTGGAATTGTGACAAATGTGAACATTAAACACCATCTTCCAATAGATGGAATTCATCCATAATGTTCATCCATAATTCTTAGTTAAGTTTTATTTAACTTTCAATTAAGTTCCAGTTAACTTTTAGTTAAATCCCAGGTAACTATTTTCCATGTTTGTCTTACACATATTGTGTTTTGGTTTTTAGTTTTTGTGTTCTTGTTTGAATCATGTAATTTTGTCTTGTTCTTTGTTTGAAAATAAAACTTAGACCTTTCCTTTAACCTTTGCTCTTGTGTTTTTTCGTGCCTTTGATAGGAACAATCATTGTGCAAAATTCCAAAATGAAGTATCAATAACTACATTCATAATGTTTATGAATGGCTATGCCAACTTCACATGATTTTGCCTAAAGGCAACAAGTTGTGTTTGCCTTTCCATATCCACCCCCCCCTCACTGATTAAGTTCAATTATCCATAATGGGGGAGTATTTTGTGTTGTAATCCAACATTTTTCAATTATGAGTTCCTTCATTCCTCCACAATGTATAAGCCTCCATGGTCTTTATGTGGATGAGAAGGAATTTGATACCACCTAAATGTTCACATGAGTAGGCCAAAGCTTCCACTAAACATTGTTTACACACATTCCATTTATCATTCATCTTGGGTGTCTTCCCCACCAACTCAATGGTGTTTGGGATGTAATCAAACCTTTCGATTCACACTTTATGCACCACACCATAACCACCATGATTGTTTCCATTTAACAATGGGAACACATTTGCCATGCTTGGAATCCATAAAATGACATGACTTCCAATTTGGGCAAAAAGGTTTCAAATGGTTTCTTCCATCCATGGTGCAAGTTTTGCCCTTTTTTTGAAAAATTCTTTGAGAATTTGGGTCACCATGAAATATTTTCCCACAAGTCCACCACCTCCATGGTTCAATCCATCTTGTCCTTTTGTGCACCATTGCAATAAATTTGTAGCTACATTTAAACACCTCATAATTGTAAATTTTTTTGTATTACAAAGAATCGTTTAATGCCACAACAAACTTACTTTCCATGATCTATTTGTACTTCTCCAAGCCAATTCCTTGATTATTCACAAAAACATCATCAAGGAATGGTTCTTAGATGACAACTAAAAATGGGCCCAATCCATCAATAGTGACCAAAATCATAATCGACCAACCAATGGCAATTGAATTCCATTGTCACCATCAGATGGCCATCAATTTCGGTTACCACAATTTCATGGAAATCAAAAAGGTTATGGTTGTCACAATTTGGCTGTGGCAATTGAAAAGGTTTCGACTGTCACCAAATTGTGGTCATCAAAACCCTTTCAATTGCCATCAAAACCCATGCCTTCACTAGAAGGAATCTTGTCCATTCCAACCCATGCATTTACGACTTCTGTCCAAGTCAACCATTTTATGACTTTAGATATGACTATCATTTGTGACACTTTGACGCGCTCCCAAAACCCTAGTTAGCCCCCAGTTGGGCTAAGTCACTCAAGTTACGAAAGTATGGGGGACTTGAGGCACACTCCTAGCTTCCAGCATTAAAAGGGGTGAGAAGGGCATGCTGAAAGCTCTAGGATTAGACTAGGAAGAGGGACAAGCTTACTTAGTTATTAATCCTACATCCAAATCCAACCAACAAGTTGGTTAGAACTCATTCTGCACACTTTCAGAGTTGGGACAAGCCACGGGCGACCTTGGCCTCACTTGACTCACAACGGCCCGGACTTGGGGGAAGCCACCACCTTCCCCCATATAGTATTTTCTGCAGCTCTCCGCTGCATTTGCATCCAAATGGCTCTTTTTCCCGGGACTCCCAAAGTGGAGTCCCGAAACTATCCCGATTCGAATTCCCGGGACTTTGGGCATTCATAACTTCTCGCCCCAAACTCGGATCGGGACGAGGTCTAAACCAAAGTTGTAGCTCTCTTCAAGAGCTTTCCAATGGTGTGTCGCATTTCACCTGCACGCACCGAGATTGGGTTGATTCCCAACTTTTAATGGTCGGGAGTCAAACTGCCAGTTTGACTCCCGGCCCTTCATTCAACCATAACTTGTGCTGCAAATGTCCAAATGGCTCATGCGAGGCCATTTTGGACATCTACACTTCAAGACCTTTTCAATGGTATAAAGAACGCCTCAATGCGAGATGTTTTGATGCATGTGATCATGCTCTAAATTTTCGGAAGTCCTGGAGGACTCCCAAGTCCCATTTTCGAGAGTGTGAGTGGCGACTTCACACTTCCCTCAAAGTGGGGTTGTGACACACTTGGTAAAAATGATTAGTAGTTGCATAAACAACTACAAAGTGGTTTGTAGTTACATATGCAGCTTATAATTAATGTTGATTTTGATGAAAATTCAAATGAAAATGAAAAATACATTTATATCATCCATTTTATAGGCATCCCACAAATAGATGAAAATGTAATTATTTTGCGACTTGGAAGGTGGTTCAAGGGCCATTGAACATTATGTGACATTCTTTCAACTTGATCTACGACTATAAATGTTAGTTGCAAATGCACATATAAATTTATGTGAAAGAAAAGTTGGCTAATGAAATTGTTGGATTTAATGGTCTAATTGTTTTCCTTAACTTTTTTCAATGAATTAACCATTAAATTTGTAGTAGGGTTTGGTGAGTTTGTGAAAATTTCAAAGGACCCATGGCAATTAATGGTAGAAATAAGGTTAAATAGTAGGTAATATGTTTATGGGCTAAATAGTAGGTATTTTATCATATTGATATGTGATAATGTTTTTTTATTAACTAGTTAATTAACTAGGCTATGTTATTTATTTATTAAATAGGGTAAGGTTTAGGTGATAAGCATAATTAATTAATTAGGCATGCTATGCAAATGAATTTATTAAATATGCAATAAGTAGGATAGGTGGTAGGTAGTAAGTAGCAAGTAAGTCATATGTATGTGGGTTAAATAATAAGTACTTTATCATGTTGATATACATGAATTTTTTGAATTAATTGTTATATTATGTAGGCAATGTAAGTTATTTATTGAATATGCTAGGTAGTAGGAGTAATTTATGACCCATTAATATCATAAATTTAAATTCCATTTTGTTGGTATAATTATGATCTATTATAACCCAAATTATATAATATAATTTTAAAAATCAAATAGAGGTTTAAAATGTGAAAAAACATAAATTGTTTTACATAATTTGAGGTAAAACTTAAGATATTATATGTGTAAACATAATAAAATTTATAGTTCCATAAAATCAATTAATTATATGACATTAATTAATATTTAAAAATTAAAATTGATTATTTGGATCAATATTTTATATCAAAAATAATACAGTTAATAAAAGAACTTTTATTATATTTATATTAAAATTGATTTATGATTCATTTATAAATCATGTGATTGAATTTTTTTTTCCACGGAATGGTCATTGAAAGTGTTGAATAATGAAATTCAAATTTTTTTTCAAATCAATTTATATTTTTAAGAAGAAAAAATAATGTTTGTATACATTATTGGAAAAAAATTAAGTTTAAACTTTAATTTTGTCATTTGAAAAAAATTATAATAAAATATCAAAGTTCAAAAATGATGTTTTGTTTAATGTTTTCAATGAAATGGGTTAAATAAAATGCACATCAATTTTTTGCAACAATAAGTGGGGTGGCTTGGTGGTAAAGGAGTTGATATTCATCCTTGGGGTTCAAAGTTTAATCCCCATTACAAGAAAATCCCAACTTTTTTTAACAGGAATTTTGGTCACAAAAATCTTCCCTATTTTTTTCCCCCCCATGTCTAATTTGATCAGAGTGCCATTTTGGGCAAGTTGATTTGGACCTGACGATTTTGACTAGGTTTTTTTGGTTGGTCTTTTCAATTGGGTTTTTTTTTACCAAGTTTTTTTTATTAAACCACTGTGACAATAATATAATTTGGGCAACAACCAAATATATATTATATTTAAGTTATTTTATTTAAAATTAATATGAAAATATTAATTAACTAATTAACTAATTAATTACCATACCTACCTACCTACCTAATTAATAAACCTAATAATTAATGCCAAAATTAATTAATTAATTAATTTACCTCTCAACGCTATGTCCTAGGCCTAGGCTAGGCCACTTAGTTTAACCACCTAAGCTAAACCAAGCCACTTAGGTTCAACCAAGCCCCCTAGGCTAGGCCAAGTAATTTAAGCTAGGTGGTCTAGTAGGCTTTGCAACCTAGGTTACCTAATTGGGTCACCTAAGTAATCAAGGTAGCCTAGGTTACAAATGTGGGAACTTGAACTATTCACTTTCACATTGAGGAGTTAAGTCATTAACCATTGCATCACCACCCCATAAGATGATTTTTGTTGGACAACATATTGTAATGAACATGATTTTGGACCAACATATTGTAATCAATTTTTATGAATTTTTTTTCAACATATTATAGTAAATGAACTTGAATTTTTCTACACTACTTACATAAATACATAGGTTATAGGTAGGTTTACCTAGGTAGATAGAAGGTACCTATTAATAAATGCATGCACTTAGGTAACATGTAGGTTATAGTCTATTAAGCCTTATAAGTACCTACTAAATCTATGTTTATACCTACTTACACTTATGTTATTTAGTAGGTTATGTAGGTACCTATTAGCCTATAATTAATAGATCTAGCCTAGGCATATTAGGTAGGTAGCCTAGCCTATTAAGTAGGTCTAGGCTTAAACTACCTATTTAATAATAGGTTAAACTACTTACCTAATAGCCTAGGTGGCTTAGGTAACTTAGGTTAAGCTACATACCTACCTAGGTAGCCTAAATGGCCTAGGTTAAGCTACCTACCATGTAGGCTTAAATGGCCTACACTATGTATGTAATTACCAAATAGATTTTGATAACCTTGGTTAGGTTACTTTATACCTAGGTGGTTAAGGTGGCTTAAGCTACTTATTTGATTAAATCATGGCCATTTTTATGGATATTTGTCCATCTTGACTAGATTTTTAGTTTGACACTTGGTAAAAAATGTCATTTTAATTAAATATACTAGTCAAATGTAACATGTGTTTTTAATGCCCCAAACCTTTAGTCAAAATGGACATACCCTTTGATCAATATGGACATTTTGATCAAGTTGGCCTTCTGAAAAGCTACATTTTTTTATAATGCCCCACAAGTGACATGTGTCATGATTAATGTTGGAATGTTGACTAAATATTCCCTACCTACCTAGCAAACATAGGTTTAAGTGACATTAAAATGGCATAATAGGTGGCCTACCTAACAACTTAAACTAGTTTTTCAAGCTTAGCCTATATAATGACACGTGTCAACATGGTCAAGTTGCAAAATAATATAAATATATAATAATGTTAGTTTATTATTTAAATATTAAATATTATTTAAAATATAAATAATGTAACTACATTCTCGAGTGATACCACATAAGTTGGTTTGGATGGATAAAAAGATCATGTAAGTCACATTTTTATGTCATTGTAACTTGGTGCCATGTATTATTTTTTACAATTAGAATCTTATGTGACTTGCTCAAGATGACTAGGCATTGTAACAAGTTATATGTGGTAATTACGATTAAAAATGAGTCTTAAATTCAGTCGTATATTTGTAAATTCCTTGTAGTGCCATTTTTTTATTGTTTTTATCACCTCCCCCTTGTTGTTTTTTTTCTTTCTTTCAATTCCCTACCTTGATGGTAATTGAAATTCTTTCAGTCACCATGTAATGCAATCCTCCTTTCTCCCCTTTTGTTTTTTTTTTTTTCCTTCTTCAATTCCCCCCGAATGGTGATCGAAATCCTTTCAATCACTATGTAGTGTGATAACCCCTTTTGTTTTCTTTTAATTCTTTGTTTGACTCCCCCACTCCCCCACAATACTTTTTCTTGCACCTTTTTTTCCTTTGTTTTTCTTATTGCCCTCCCCCCTTTCTTCCCTTTCTTCTAGCTTCTTTTTCCCATTTTTCCCTTTCCTTTTGTGGGGTTGAATGAAATTTGATCCAATTTTGTAATACATGTTTTTCTTAAGGGCTAAAAGAAAGGAATGTTCAATTACAATTATTGAAATCAAAACAAAATGAAAAATCACAAAGCAAAGGGTTTTTTAATTGATTTGAACTAGTTGCAATATTTGTCAAAAGGATATTTCCAATAGTGGAGACATTGACATTGCATCTTTTTGTAATATTTCATAAAAATATTAGTTCTAGATGGAGCCTTTGGTAGTAAAATGGTTGTTTTTTTTTTCATGAATTCATAACAAAATTAATGAATGTCATATTGTGTCGAAATAGTCCCATGTCTTGTAAACATGAAGCTCTGTTGAAATGTTTTCAAGCAAATTTGAAACATTTAAAACATGGACTCCTTCAAACACACATGTGGAAAATATTTGATGTTCATACCATTGTGATTTCAGCCTATGAACACACACTGCCTATCCATTACATTCTTAGTGCTAAATACAATGTCAATGGGATGTCCTTGTACAAGTCTTTTGATAACAAAAAAAGTCCATATCATATTCTCCATCTTTTTGGCCTATGACAAACACAAGCCATATATATATATATGGAACCCACTTAGAAATTTCTCTAAATGGTTTTTCAATTTGCAACATCCCATTACGTAGGGCAAGTACATGTCCTAACTCCCACTACGTACAACCAACAAAACATCTATCTATTAAGGACGGTTGTTTGTTTGTTTAGCTTGTTGCATAGAAATCTTCCAATCCATGGTGCTCTCCATGCAATCTTGGTAATGTTGGAAACATAGTGATGACTTGGGGTTCTATTGGGGTGGGTTTGAAACATTGAGACCTACATTGAATATTAGACAATTTGGACATTGGAAATTCAATAAAATTATTATTTTTAAAAAGGAAATTGAGGTGACATCTTGGTTCTATTGGAAAACCTTTGATGAGTGGGATTTCTTGGAAATCATTTTGTAATTTTTAGACCTAAGGTGGGGGAAATGTTGAATTTTGAATAAATAGTTTTTTTCATAATTAGGTTTATAACCTTGCAAGTTCTTATTCATACTTAGAGTAATGACATAATGTTATTCACCCTTGGGCAAATGACAAAAGCCACATTAATGAAAATAATAATTGAAATGTTCTCCAAATGAGCAAAAAGGTTCACATGATGTTTAATTTGAACTATTACATATTTGGGCATATGAATAGATACGAATTCTAGTGACAATGATAATCAAAACTAATTTAGATAAAATAGGTATAGGGTCCAATAATATAGTTGTCAACTTGATAATTATGAAAACTTCACTCCCTAAACCCCTTCACCATCCCTTCACTGACTTACATGGATATGAAAAAGCAAATTAAAATGTTCTTTACACAATAGAATTTTCATAATTTGGTTGAATATAATTGAATCAACTAATGAAAATAATTCAATTCAACCAAATTCAATTCAATTCAAATTTCAATGAAACATTAACTTGTTGAAATGGAATTTAATTTCCACAAAATGAACTCATTTTCTTAATCATTTCATTGTCATTAGTAGTGTGGAGTCCAAACATTTTATTTACAATATAGAAAGTAATAAAATTTTGTAATGAAAGTATGAAAATTTTAAAAAGTTAATGTTATGTGTTAATATTTTCAATGAATCCTAGCAAGAAATTTATATTTATTCATTGAATATATTACATGGTATCACAAAATATACATACATTCTAATGTATTTGATAGTGTGGTAAATATCAAAATTGAAACTTAAAATAAATAAAACTACAAGTTATTCTAAACTTTGTAGAAAAGACATTTTGACTTTGATATTTAATTTATTTTAAATTTTAAAAAAGATAAAAAAATCAAACTGAATGGCATTCAATTTTTTGTCATTTGAAAAATGTTATTTTCAAGTTCATTGTTATTGTGACATGTGTAATTAATGAGGTTCTTATGCATTATGATCTTGTCAAAATTTGTTTGTGCCAAAATTTGTTCAAATAAAAATTATAGACAATTTTGAACAAGTATTTTGTTCCATTATTAATTCTAATAAATGGTTTAAAAGGTGAAAATCATTTGCAAAACCATTTATGACAATAATTAGAAGTCATAAAAGTGAACGATAATATGTCTTTTTGATGAATTTTCGTTATTTTTAAATTATAAATGTTGGTCAAAATTCTTTTGAAAAAACAAAGGAAAGACATAGTTTTCTTTCAATATTTTTTCATTTAAAAAATTATATAAGTAATTCTAAATTTTCTTGATTTCAAAAGGAAAAAACTTTTAAAATTTGGATAAATTTTAGTTTTTATTTATTTCAATTCAACTATACTTGAATAAAAGTTAATTTAATTGGTGAAACAAAGGAAATTACAAAGTTATTTTCCTTAACATGACTTATTGTAATTTTGTAAAATTACATTTTTATTGCATAATCTTATAATCTCATATGATGTTGGTTCCTATGTTGGGTGGGTATCAACTTTTTATATCCATTAGGTCTAAATATTAGAAAACATTTATCATATATGCAAGTTTTTATAATATAATTTTTTGATTAACTTTTAGAGGCCAATTTGGGTCTTCAATTTTGATTTGTTTCTCAAGGCCGGTTCTTAAATGTCCACCTTTTGCCTATGTGAGAACAATCGGTTATCTACACCATATTTCATGAACTAGTTATCATTTGTAATTTCCATTTAAAATTTTAGAATTATTTTTTTAATTATTATTTAAAATTAAATTTACAACACATGTAATATTTCAAGTCTTTTTTCAACCAACAAAATTTTTTTGAACTATTTTTGAATGAGGAAACATTTTTTTCCAACATTGTTTCAGCCAACAATGTTTTTCTTTTAACTGCAAATCCATAACTTTGTCCCTCTCAAAAGAACCTTCAAATTCTTCTAACTTTTTTTCTAAATCTAGATCTATGTCAATGAATTCTATTAAACTAGAAGGTGATTTACAACCAATTCTAGGATCTAACATCAAAGAAAACATATTATCTTAAATCCCAAGAAATCCCACGATTGAAACATGGATTCATGTTTTTGCCACCATTGCAAAGGACATTTTATTTTGTTCACATCCACTTGGTATCGTTTGAAAATGAGAAGCTCCGTGTTCACAAGTTCTTTCGTTGGTTCATTTGTGTTGGCAATTTGCTCAAATATATCCAAATTGCAATCTTCATAAACACCATTGTTAGTAAAAACACTTTTAGATTTTGCCAAAGGATGCAAATGGTGATGGCACTTCAACAACATGGGATATAAGGATTTACTATCACATTTTTCAACAATAGCAACACCTTGTTCTCTTCCAATAAATGAAGACACAAGACAAAGACTTTTAAACCTTGGATCTAACATCAAAGAAAGCATATTATGGGCTTTCTTTTCTTCAAATTTTTTCAAGAAAGAAAGGAAAGTTTCCAACACAACACAAACTTCCTTTTTGATGTTAGATGCAAAAGAAGTTAATTCAACAACAACAATTGATTCCTCTTCAATTAAATTTTATAGAGGGTAGAATTTTAGGTGAATTTTAAAGTTTTAAAACATGGATATTGTAGAATTCAGAACATCATTCAGTAACCAATGACCACAAGACTAGTTTAAGACACATGTAGTCACAATAAGAGAAAGGCAACCAACAATAATTTAGTAGATGTGGCATGTAAGAAGTGGTGGTACTTGGCGAGTCACCTTCACAATGGTTTGTCTACTATAGCATAAAACTATAAAAGCTTGAAACAACAATGCCTCTTGAAACACAATGACTTTGCTAGCAAACTTATAAAATAATAAAACAAAAAAAATTAATAATCTTCAATAGAAACAAAAAAAATTAACAATTTTCAATTTAAAAACTAGATTTTTCACAAAATAAATAAGATCTCAATGTCTATCTTGTTTTCATTGGGGTATTGAGTTTCTGGGATGGATTTCAATCTCAACACAAACTTTGGTCCGCTCTTGCCTACCCTTTTTAGATTTTTTGGGCCAAACAATACACTTTTGCAAATGTGCTTGAGATGTTTTGATAGATACATATCTTAGATTTTTGCACACTTTCTCATTAGTAATAACATATTAACATGCTTTGGAAAAAGCATGCCTAAAATAGGTACCATTAAAATTGTTTTGTAAGCCTAATGTTTCACAATTAAATATAGATTTTAAAGCAGAAGTCATTGCATTCATGTTAAAGCCCTCATCTTTCACATATGCAATGTATTTTTTTTTTCAAACCAAGTTTGTTGAACATATTTGTCAAATTTCAAACCAACACCTATCTAAAAGTTTCTATAACTTCAAACAGTCCAACAGTTATATGTTTTGGTTACCAATTAGATCTTAACAAATTTACAGCCAAAGCAAAAACATCATGAACACCTTTATTCATTCATAAATCAAAGTTGTATAACATTTTATAGGACTAGGCAAAACATACATTTGATTAGTTTTCTCCACCAAATTTGGCAAAATTTCTCATGAAAATTGCCTTCTAGATGGAAAATTAAGTTTTGGACATAAATTTAATGCTAATATCTTAAACCATATATTTTCAAGAAATTGAATTGGATTTTATTTTTTATAATCAACAAACCTAGATTTTCATCAAATTCCTTTTGCTAAATATCACCTTTTCTTAATGAATCCTTCACAACAAAGTAATTTGATATGGAAGATTTAGATGGATTGTTCGATGATTTTTAGATGGTTGCCTTTCCACACTTCTTCTCACCATGTTTTATACTTCTTCAATTTTTTTGGAAATTAAATAATGATCAGCATCCACATGTTTTTTTAAAAATGTTATACCATTTGTTTTGTAATATGCAATTAAACCTTTTCTTGTTTGTGTTCTTGGATTTGAAACATTCATAGGTGCATTATAACACAACAAACATCTCACTATCTGTGGTTGCTCTAAGTTCACAGTTTTGTTATCATTTATGCAAAAGAAATACCAACACATATCATTTTTTCCTTCTAGTTTCCAAATTTTCCTTTTACTATGCAACTTTTTAAAATGTTGCTACATTATTTCTTCATTATCAGTTTGCAAATTTCCTCCAATTTCATATTCCAAACTAGGATTTATTTTAAATTGTTCTTCCACATTCTATTTTTCCATAATAACTTTATTTATGAAAATGTCACAAGTTTTGCTTAATTTATTTTCATTATTTGATGACTATTCCATATAGTTTTCATAAGAAATTTAGTAGAAGAAAAGTTATTCAACAATATTATACCAAATTTATTTCAAATATTATATACAATTACAAACAAATAAACAAACAAAAGATAACATTGCAATAAAAGGTTTAAAGGTTTAGAAAACAATTACAACCATTCACAAAGCAAAAGGGTTTAAGGTAAGAAAATGGAAAAATGAAGATATAATGAAAGGTTAAAATATGAAAAATGATAAAAAGAACAATGTTGATTAATTTTTAGTTTAAGGCTTATGTGTTTAATGTTGGGCAATATGCATAGTCCAAGTGTAAAAACCATAAAACAAACAACACAAAATTAACAATTAATTATACAAAAGAAATGAAAATGACAAAAAATAAAAAACTAAAAACTAAAGTCACAAATATGAAATAAATAAATAAGAAGAAAAAAAAAAAACATGATTTATTTATTTTTTATTACTAAATTGGAAGTGGTTATCATGCCTTGTATGCTCCACCTCCTACACAAACAAAAAGGAGGAAGAAATACCAAGCAAGGTGGGCAAGCTCAAAGGTCAAACATGCAAACAACAAGGCAGGCAAGCAGGTAGCAAAACAAGTAAAAGCAAGTGAGGTACTTGAAGAGGTGGCAATGGTAGAAGCATGTGGGAGTAGGCAGTGATGGCAAAAGCAAAAGGGAACAGGCAATTGGGGACATGCAACAATGGTGGGAATAGGTGACAATGGCGGAAGTAGGCAGTGATGGCGAAAGCAAGTGGGAGGAAGCAACAATGGTGGGAGCATGTAAACAGTGATGGTGGGAGCATGCAACTGACATGCAACGAAACAAACATGAGGCAAGCAACATACACAGGAACGGGGTGTAGGTGTGCAAAATAGCCATGTGAATCACACAAGGTAAGTAAGTAGGCAACAAAGAAGGAAAAAAAAAAACAATCTTGCATTATGGGGTGATTAAACACTAAGGTGAACCAAAAATAGCAGATTTTGGAATCCATGATTTTTTTTATAAAATTTTGAATGCAAATATTTGATGATTTGATAATGCAAATTAGTCCATTTGAAGGTAGGAGGCAAAAAGAATACCTAAACCCTAAACTTACAAGTTTTCAAATTATTTTATAAGCTAGTGTAAAAGTTGGAAACAAAAACATGGAGTTTTTGAAATTTTACAACTGGCAGATGTTATGTTGGGTAATAATGTCACTTTTTACAAAACAACATTTATCAATTTTTCTGTTTCAATAAATTATGGACTTTTTAAACTATTGGTAATCTTGTAGAATCCTAATATATTAAAATATCAAATTTGATTCAAAACCCTTATTTTAGGATTATAATAACTTCACAATCATACTAAGAAAAAAATTTAACAATTAAAACATGCTTATTGTGTAATAAAAGTTCATAACATTTTTTATGGACTGTGATCATCCATCTTGTATCACTTAAAAAGTCCATTTTATAATGAAATGATGACATTTTATTTTCAATTTTTTAAATTTGATTTTTCAAGTGTTATATAGTTTAATTAAATGAGTCTTTTTTTAAAAATTAATCAAACCTGAACACATATGATATTAAACTGAAAAGTACCCCATAAAAATTACCCTTACAACACCAAAAATAAATTGTCTATCTTGCAACTACCTTGTGGAAGGAATTCAAGAAAAAAAAAACATCAACTCCCTCAATACAAAACACCTAAAAATAATAATAAAGCTTTGAAAGCTTTCAAGTGAGGAAAATCAATTTAAGAAAGCTTTGAGCAATGTGAGAGGGGGAAAAGTTGGAGAGGTTGGTTTTGTTATATTGAAAGCAAAATTAAGTGTCATTTAGGGTTTTAAATCCTTCTTCTAGAAGCTACTACCTAAGCCCCTACACCTACCACTTAAGCCTTCTAACTAAGAACCAGATCCAAAAAGAAAATATATATTTTCTTGATTTTTAGATTATAGTTTTTTTTAAAAGGTAACGGTCTCACCCCAATTCTCTCATGAAAGAAAATTGATAATTAGAATATCAATATGAATATCATTTAAACTGATATTTGAGGTTTTCAATGAGGGATGCATGGGTGATGTTTAATTGATACCCAATGCTCCTTAGGATACTTGCACAACACTGGTTAATTGCTATAATGGTCTAGTGCCATGTGTAACTATGACCTATTATTTAAAAAACTTCACAATCAATTATGCAATTATCATTATTCATTCATATTATGTTAATTTGAATTTTTTAATGAAATTAATAATTTTAAATTTCCAACGTATTTTCTTTAAGATCCTTCCAATATACATACATCCAAAAAAAAACAATGATTATAGGTTGATTATATGAGTTCATTTTTGAAATAACATATATTGCAATTTTCATTTGAGACTGGTGTGAATAGTTTCCACTATCTATGTCAAAACTAAATTAGTCATATATATTCAAAATCAAGTTAAAGATGTATTAAGAATGTAGGTAGATTCTAAAACGTAGGTTTAACATCTTCTATATACGTACATATTCATATAATATATATGATAGATAAGGATGTGGAGATGAATGATGGGCAACAAGTTCACATTTCACTTATTTTCTATGTTTGGTTTATAAAGATCAAACATCTTTTAAGTTGATTTTGGTTTAGGCATAGTTTTAGGCTAACATTTATCCTTTCCATGTCATTGAACTATTAAATTAAAAAAATCTTTGATGCTTAGTGGTGTCTAGCCACTTCCACATTCAATTGCAAATGTAGTCACAAGGATGTGTCATGTGATTGGTTGAAGCTTTCCAAGTAGTTGTAAAATTTTCCATAGCAAAGTCATCAAATCTATGATTTATCATTCACAACCATTTTGAAAACAGTAAACCAGATTTCAATTGTAAATATAATTATGATATTTCTTCTAGTGGAAGTTGTACAAGCTAAGAGGAAAGCTTATTGGAGTGGACACTTAGGTTTGAAATAAACTTATAGAGAATTCCCTAGAGTTTGAGGGATCTTTGCCCTTTTGCATGTAGGTGTAAGATTCCTCCACTTTGAGGTGGGTGTACGACCCTTCCCACTCTTAAGAAGTGAGTGTAAGAACCATGTCCCTCCTACCCATTGTGATCTAATAAGTATGTTTCGATGAACGACAATTCTCAAGCCTTGTGCTTTATGGTGCATAAAGTCCACATATGGGGCACATTTCCCAAAGTGCAAGGCCAATCATACCTACTACCGCAATCTATAGGAAGTAGATCTCTGTTTGAAGAGGCACTACCTATTCACAGACTTTGCAACATTAAGAATTTCTTGAAGTGCTCATGTTTTCCATTTAATTGCCTCCTGAAATCTTACACAATGTCTAAAACATACTAAAGTCGTTAGTGCTTTAAGTACTGGAGAAGGCCTCCTCCCCAGGGCTTCTGGTAATTTGAGGGTTGTAGCCTTGAAGGTGGTAGCCTGATGGCATAGGCCTGATGTTTAGGCGAGACCCCTACCAACAAACTTTCCTGAGCAGAAAGTACAAAGTGTTAATTATGTGAATAGCAAAAAGTTTGGATGTGAATGGTGGAATGTCCTTCCAATTGGCTTAATTATCTTCCAGGCCCTGAGGTGCTTTCAAGTGCAAAGAAGAAAACCTTGGAGTGCTTTATGCAAGCAATTTTAGGATTGCCCTTGATCTTATCTACAGGGAGATTTAGTGGGCATGTTCATGAATTCTTGCTACTAAACAAATTCTAATAGCTTGCTACTATAGCAATCATAAACAATAATGTTGCCTATTACAATTTGGGCCAAATTCACAAGGGGGCACCGTCCCATCCCAAATTTGTATAGGTCAAATTCAGATTTTTCAGGTTAAAAGGTTGCACAATTTTGCACAATTTTTTTCATTGGGATCATTAACTCTTACATACAAGGATAAAAATAATTTGTCATCTTAAAATAAAACAAGTGTCTAATCGCACAACAGCTCTGTCTTTTATGACAGGTTTAAGCAGAATCATTATCAAAGATGATGGAAATTAATCATGTGCTAGAGCTTAGGGTTGGATAATTATAGTGCAAAATGAATTTGATACAAACAGCACTTGGAGCCTACAAGTCCTTCACCAACTGTAACTCACAAGTTGGTTCCCAGTTTAAAGTCTGAAGCACCCTTGTATCCCAAATCCTCTATGGATGCAAAGTCTCTTCGGTATGGACAAAGCCAACAAATAATTTTGCCGTCGAGCAAACATTGATTGGAATGAAAAGTTTGCCCAACACAAAACAAAAATTTGAAACTAATTTCTGTTGCAAACCTACATTGAAACATTCTCCTTTTTATTGTGTCCAAAATGCTTCTTACAAGACCATGAGTCCTATCCACCAAGCTATTACTGCAATTCTTACATACAAAAATAAGGCATAACAAGCAAACACACACACACACACACCCCACCTCTGCGACTTACAGTGAGGCCCACACAGGCAACATAGGATAATGGAAGAGCATCTCCATCTGCACCCATTCTTTGCTCCTTTCTTTGCTCCTTTTAACAAATATTTATGACCTTCAGTATGCATTGTTAATTATTCCCCAATCCCTCACCCATAGAGGTTCACACTATTTGAAGACTATACTTCATCTAAAACAGAGTGTACATTACATGAAATCTTGCTGTTGAGGGGGGAGATGCTCTAAGCCACCATCAACACACACATCACATAGCAGTCATCTGTAAAGGGCAGCAGTTATAATGCAGTGCCAAAATCAGGGCAATGTACCTCAGTGAGCTGGTTCATATCTCCATGTAACAAGCTCCTCATGGTCTAATGGCTCTGCCCTTGATGGTAGGATGAAACAACATGACAACACGTGATGGCTATTGTAACCTGGTTACATAATTTGAATGCAAAATGAAACTGAAAAAACAATTGCAACATCTCATTAGCATGGTTAAGTTTCTCACAAATTGGTGGGTTTAGGGTTTGACAAGGTTTCATCAATTGGTTCCCAATTCAACCATCCCATATCCTACAAGAATGTGAAGTTTCTTCCCTCCTCACAGAGCCAACACTGTACAGAGATCAACAGCAGCCTTCATACTAAAGTTCCCAAAAAAAATCAAAAAAACCATAGTATGTGAAGGCTTGATAAAATGTTTACTGACAAGGCATTCATTTATTGGAGGGCAGCTACACCAAATAGCCTCATTGTTCTTTTATTGACCTCTTCAACTAAAACAGTAAAGAGGTAGGTGGAAACCAGTGTTGTGTGGTTTATTAAAATTTAAAAAAAACCTTGGTTCTGGGTTTGATTCTTTTTTTAAAATTGAAGGTTCTTGGGGTGCAGGTTTAAACCCAGGTCTTCTCATTTTAAAATCATGTAGTTCTGGTTAGACACTTTTTTCAAATTCAAGAAGCCTTTGGGACTGGTTCAAAACTTGGTTTGATTCCATGTAAATGTTATACACTTCTGTATGCTAGATATCGTCTAAATAGAAATTTTTATGTCAAATTAAAATCAGGGCTTATATAGGTATGCAGTTTAACAACTAATAAAAATTAATATTTAACTTTGAAATTGAGCTTATTTGTCAACTTTGCAACAACAAAAAAAATCAACCCTTGTTTTCAAAAGTTTTTTTTCATAGTTTCAGCTTTGGGTCTGAATTATTTTCAATGTTCAATTCTTGTGCCAATTTCAACAAAAAGGTGTGAGCTCAGGCCCCAATCACGAAAACTGGACCGTGAACCCCAGTTTTAACATCGAAACTGGATACCCTCGTAACATTGGTAAAAACCTCTATATAATGGAATTTAGGTCATCATAAGTTCTTACGAAACTCATGAGGTAGGTAAATCAAGGCCACAGTGAACCAGCACTCACTAGTGCACCATCAAGGATGGATGATATGTGATCAGGAAACAGTTTTCTGTTGGGTTCCAGTTCCCTGGCTAACCATGGTGGTTAGCTCAGTTGCTTTATTACCCACCTACCAACTAGGTAGATAGTAAAAACAGCCCCTACCCACTATGTATAAACTATCTACTTACTTAATAGTCCCCTTTTTTGTTATTTACTTGTTTATATGTTAGATCTACTTCTTATAGAATGGGTTACCAAGATGAAACCGGGTAGTAACTTGGTTGAGGATCATCCACAACTGAGTCATAACACGCATCCAGTGGATGGTGCACTCGTGGGTGCTGGTTCACTGTGGCTGGTAAATGAGTAGCTAGAAACAGGGAACAGTGTAAGTTGCAAAGGTGATTACAGAAGAAAATTTTGCCATCATAACCATCCCTAATGAGAATCTCAATGCTTTTATTAGCTAACATGTCACAAGTTACAAGCTATAAACCTTCCATAATCATTTATTTCATTAGCAACCTTCTACTTAGCACAAGGTGCCAGTCTCAACTCTGGCTGGCCCAATGATTTCACACAACCTTTCACTTCATGGATGAAAATGTCATAGTTGCTCTTCCCTGGATGAAAAGACTAGGGCATCTTGATTCTCATTAGGGCTGGTTACATTGTCCTTTCACTTAAGGTAACAAATATATAATCCTTAAAATGCACACCCACAAGGTTCCAATGGGTTTTTTCTTTTCTTTTTTTTTTTTTTTTGTGTCTTCACAAATTTCACCTTTTTTTAAACCTGAAAAATATGATTTTGACACATAGAAAGGATTTTTGTAAAAAAAGATGGCTCCAATTTGCAAGATTTCAAGAATCTTTACCCAAAAAAAAATCTCCAGATTTCCACAACGAGTTCTAGCAAGCAAAGGTAGACAAAAAATAAAATAAAGGATTCTTAGAATTTCTACATTCATGTCTGGTCTATAACCAAATTTGGCCAAATCTTCTTGTGGATGATAGAACCAGGTCTACATCACAAAATTGGGTGTTGAAAAAAAATATTAATTAAAAAAAACTAAAAAAACACCCTGCAAACACAATTACCTCCCCCCCCACTTTCTCTTCTCTTTCGCTGCCTCTCACTCGCCCTTTCCCACCTTCTCCCTCTCTCCCCCTTTCCCACCTTCTTTCTCTCTCTCCCTTCTCCCACCTTTCTCGCTCCCTCTCTCCCCCTTTCCCACCTTCTTTCTCTCTCTCCCTTCTCCCACCTTTCTCGCACTCTCTCTCTTTCCACTCCCCCACATTTCTCCTTCTCTCTTGTAAGATTGTACATGGTTAACTTCTTATACGTGCCAGGGGTTTTACCTAATTAAATCCAGTCATCTCCATTGCGAGGGAAACTATGTCACTCGCTAGGGTGAAGAACAACAACCAGCAAAATGTAGTAAAGTCTCTGTCTCTCTCAGTAAAGCCTCTCTCTCTCTCTCCGTTGTTGTTGCGGCGTTGCAATTGTGGCTTGCAAAGCACATCACCTTCCTTCCCAGACCCTCGCTGGATGCCGACCCGGGGCTGTTGGGGGAGAGAGAGTTAGAGAAAGTTTTTGTGCATTTCTTGTGCAGTTGTTGCTCCAACTGTCTAACGTGCCCCGGGCGATCCCAATCTTCTGCCGCCTCTTGAAGAAGTAGAGGACGCACATAGGGCCTTAGTTACAGTGCTCCTCCTCCTCCCCGGGCGATCCCAATCTTCTACCCGCCTTAGTTACTGTCCTCCTCCTCTTCCTCTTCTCGTAGGCTGGAACGAACCAACCAACTAACGAAGGAATTCGAGGTTTTGGAAGATGAATGCTAAGAGAGCTCTAGCTTCGAGGAGGAAGGAATCTATCACGGCTATGTCGACGCGGTCGATGGAGCTGAAGAGATCATCTGCCGCGGTTCGGGGGGTTCGGGATGCGGCAGCGAAGCCGTTGAGGAAGAGGAAGATCGTGGATTTGGACACAGCTGTAGTAAAGAAGGATGTGCTAATGGCTTGCCTGATGTGCAATATCTGCAAGAACACAATGCAGGAAGTGACGACAATATCCGAGTGCATTCATTCATTTTGTAGAAAATGTATATTCGATGCAGCCCCAGCTTCCTGCCCTGTGTGCAGTGTCGACCTCGGGACCAGGCCTCTTGAGAAGCTGAAGCCGGATCCAACTCTTGATAGTCTCGTGAAGTATTTAAATTCACTACTTACTACAGGTGGTGGAGGCCGTCGTGCAAGTTCGAGTAAGGTCGAGAGCGCAATGGCCAAGGATGCTGCTGCAACAACGAAGAAAAATCATGAGGACCCAGCATGCAATTGGATCGCGGATAATGAAAAAGCTGCTGTAGCACGTGCTGAGGAGGAGGAGGAGCAGGAAGTGCTGTTGCTGACATGCCCTAAGTGTAAGCAACCGTTGGAAGAAGAAGAAGAAGAACCGACTAGCATTACCTGCGGTGATCATGAACTCATCTGCAGGAGATGCACTGCATTCAGAGCAGCCGCCGCTACTGTCTGGCCATTATGCAATGTCAACCTCCAGAGGATCATGAGTCCTCGACGCAAGATGCAGCTGCTTGATCAGCCGGAACTATCATCCTTCGATGGTCTCCGCAATTCCAAAGTTGCAGGTGCGCCCGCAAGCTCCTCGAGCAAGGAGACAGGTGCAGTGACGTCTGGACCCGCTGCTGCAGCAAAGAACCGGCAGACTCGGAAAGGTGCTGAAGCGAAAGTTGCAGGTGCACCCGCAAGCTCCTCGAGCAAGGAGACAGGTGCAGTGACGTCTGGACCCGCTGCTGCAGCAAAGAACCGGCAGACTCGGAAAGCTGCTGAAGCGACCACTGCGCCATTGGCCTGGACTCCTGCGTCGAAGAGGAATCGGCTTTCATTGAAATCACTAGCCAAGAAGAACGATGCAGCAGCCAGGCCGGCAACAACAGGTTCTCTCCATCCACTAGACTTTGCTGAGACTTCTCATGCAGCAGCGGATCCTCCCAAAGCAGCATATTTAAACTGCATATTGAACAAGTGCGCACATGAGGAGGAGGACTTCCAAGAGGAGATGAAGAGCATCAGGAGCAGAAGGTCCTTGAGAATTTGGACCGATGACAACAACAAATCAGCAAAACTGCAGATGAGAAGAATAGTCCCACCTGCAGTACAACAGCCACCACCTCAAATCGCAGTAGCTGTCGCAGATCACGACCCAATAGATCTCTCACTGAGTTTGGGTCAAGGACGTCTTGATCTTCATGTCCCAGCTGCTACTGAATATAATGCAGCAGATGCTGTTGATCAGCAACAGGGAATGAAGAACCAGCAGCAGCAGATCTGGGTCCATCTTCAACCTGCAACAAGAACAACAACAACCAAGCTGGTACAGCTGAAACTTACCAATGATGATGCTGCAACAGCAACTGGAGCTGCTCCTGCAGCTCATCCTCCACATGATCAGGAGCTTCCTCCTCTTGACTCACCTTACTTGAGAATCAAGGATGCAGATATGCCAGTGTCTGTTCTCAAGAGCTATCTGATGAGGAAACTGTCATTGAATCCAGAAGAAGAAGATGTGGACATTTTACAGTGTCACAACAGCAACAATATGATCCCTGTACATCTGCCCATGAGCCTGTATAGCAACAACAACAGTCATGCAACAGATGATGATCTTGCAGAACATGATCATGACATTGATCATCTTCCTCTGAAAGCTTTGAGCTTCCAATGGTTTTCAGCTCAACATGCAATCACTAATCCAGCAGCTGCTGCTGCAGTTGCAGGTGACACTTATTCACATCCATTTGTGTTGACTGATGATCACACTCATGATGATGTGCTCTTGTGGGACAAGTTTCCAGAATCTTTTGGGGACTTACCAGAAACAGTGCAACCCAAGGATCTTGTTGCATTCCTCGTTTACAAGAGAAAGCCATTGAGTCTAGCAGCTCTGAAGACCCGGTTCCAATTACCAACTTGATGCAAATTGCACTTCAAGGCTTGATGCATGCATGCATGCAAAGCAATGAAATTCAATGGGTGGTAAACTTACTTTTTCTATTCAGCTCTTTTGGCCATGTAAAGGGCCCTTTATTATTTCCTGATCAGGTTTGGCAAGTGAAGTTGCCAAACAATTAAATATTTAATTTCAGCATATTAATTTTTGAACTTCAATTGAGTTTTTGGCATGTTTTCAAGGCGTTCATAATATTTTGAGGTAATGCTGAGGTTGTGTTCATGTGCTACTGGAGCATAATATGAAGATTTTGTTTTGCCCTTATCATCTGTTGCCCATGTGTATATATATATATATGGCATGCAAATTATGGTGAAATTTTTTGTGACATTTTTTCAGGTTTTTCAATTGCAGGATTCATGTGAAATTTTTATGCAATAAATTGGGCTTAGAGAATAGAAAGAAGAAATTTTTGTTTTGGTGTACTTTTGGATAAGTGGGTTTTATTATGTACCTTGGATTTGGATCTCAACCTGTATCATTTTGTTTTGCCAGGTCTAAGATCTTGAAATCTTGCTGTAGGCAAATGGCATTAAAATTTCTATTGGGTTGAATTTTGTGAACTAAAACCTTGAATGGTTGTTGTGAGAGGTGACATTGGTTTTGACTGATTCTCTTGAGGGAATCTAGACTACACTCCTCCTTTTGTTATGCTAGAAATTCCATTTCAACATGCAACTTGAGGCAAAATTCTGCCACTTGTTACTTTGGTATGTGTGTATGTGGAAGGCTTTTCTTGTGATTCGTAGTCAAGTACAATATTTGTTGTAAAGGAATGTCTGGATGTTGAGATTTGATCGGCTCTCTTTGTAAGGTAAAGACTAGGGAACTGTGAACTACCTAGTTTTTACTTGGTCCCTAATCTTGAAAAAATAGACACCCCTGGGTGTTACTGTGAGCTCATTCCTTGAACTTCATGGAGCATTTCCTATTTTGAGTGTTACTGTGAGCTCATTCCTTGAACTTCATGGAGCATTTCCTATTTTGGGTGTTACTGTGAGCTCATTTCTTGAACTTCATGGATCATGATTTCCTATTTTATTTGTTGCTTGTTGCTGGTTTGAACTTGGTATAAGGGGCAGAGCCATTGTGCCCACTTGTTCAAAATACCACACATGTGATCATACACAACATTGATGCATGTGATTTGTCCTAATCATATGGTTAAACTCTTCCTCTGCAAAAACCCTAAATTGTTTGGCTAAAATGTCTTTTTATGTTACACTTTGAGATGCACAATCAGGACGGAAGAGTGAACCAGCACCCACCAGCACACCATCCAATGGATGCCTATTATGAGTCAGATGTGGATGAACCTCAACTGAGTTAATATCTGGTTTCACCATGAAAACCCGTTCTATAATAAGTAGGTTCTATATACCTACAGGAGCTGGACAAAAAGGTAAGATGGTTTATGCATAGGTAAGGGCTGCTTTTACTACCTACCTACTAGCAACATGCAAGTGGGTTGTTAGTAGGTGGGTAGGTAGGTAGTAAAAAAGAGCAACTAAGCTAACCAGGATGGTTAGCTGGGGAACTGGAATCCAACAGAAAGCTGCTTCCTGATCACTTACCATCCATCCTTTGTGGTGGGCTGGGTGGACGCTGCTTCACTCTGGCCACTCAGGACCAGATTTCAATAGTTGTCACAGAACTGAATATGAATTTCATATAAAAGAGACCAATCCAATTCTCTACCAGCTTGAGAGGACATCACATTTGCAAATTTGATCTCTGCCTGTTTAACAAGCAGGGCTCTTTTTTTCCACCGAATTTTGTGATATCAAAAGTTTCAAAAAACTAGAAAAATTTGGCAAATTTACACTAGAAAAACACATTGTTCCAAAATTTTCCCAAGATTTTTGGTCAAAAAAATGACAAAATTTGTAATGAGGCACACAAAAGCAAACTTTCAGTTGGAAAGTTGTGCCTATGCCTTTTAGAATCTCAGTTCAGCAACAAATTGACCCATGTTCTGACTCCTGACCATTGGGTAGCCGTCAATCTCTCTCAAACTCCAGATCATAACTTGAGAGTAGTGTGACCACTAGTGTATGGAAAACTATTTATCAGCTTTTTTTGCAATAGTTGTGAAGTATACTTTGAATGGGATGATCACCACAACATAAAGAATGAAAACCATTCTTTATCAACCCTCCTCCTATTCAGGCATACTAACTAAAATTTATGTCCAAAGACAAGTTCATTGATAGTAGTGAAAAATAATTATCAGGTTTTCACGTACTCTTATTTTTTGGGTCATTCTATCACTTATAAAATGATTTGCTCAAAGAGTAGGAAGACAAGGTTGAAAGTAATGCCTTTAGAAGGACAATTTGCGAGGAAGGGGGGTTTGTTTATAGAGGGGAGGGAAAGTAGGCTTGTAAGCTTACATGGAAAGGAAGGAAGGAGGTCTTAAGGGGGAGGGAGGAGAGGAGTTCCATATAAAAGCCTCAAATAAACAAACAAACATGAATAGTGATCATTTTTACCTATGAAATGTAATTCCATCCATGTTATCATCTTGTGATCTTCATGCATGAAATTTGCTTTCATACATCTGGTAAATTCAATAAACATAAATTCATTTAGGCATTAGGTGGAAAATTACATTGTGGTTGGGGCATGTAACGAATAATTAGCTTTAACCCAATCCTACTGGAGCGTTTAAAAACTCATAGCAAGTTGTGCACATCTTGCACATCTTGCGGTATGTCATGTTTTTTAGGTGCTAAGGTTAATACAGACATTTGGAATAAAAGTTGGCATTGCACAACATGTGTTCAACAACTAAGGTTTAAATTGTTCAATTACCAAAGACTACAAGTGTGTTGTATTTCAAATCATGCATCAAACAGCCAAGAAGTTGAGCATGAAACAAAATCAAGAAGTCCCGCAACTTTTTGCTACACATGTAAATTGTTAACAATCACAACAAACAAACCACATAGAAGCAGCCCTACATAAATCATGTCTTGGGTGTCTTCATTGAATTCCAGGTCAAAAAATTTGGGGGGCTGGAATAGTTTGAATACTCTTTGTGGTCTTAATAGTTTCATGCCAAGGCCAGGTTTATTTTCAATACTTCGTTTCCCCCCTGCCCCACAACTTCGTAGAGGGTTACATCCCTCTTCCTCTCTTCCCATTGCAACATCACAAGCACAATTGCACGCACCTTCAAATACCTCTGATACTGGATGAAGGTAGGTAGCGGCCACTAGCTCCAGTAACGCTGAATTATGTTTGTTTTCTGCCAAATGTAACATAAATGTAAATCACAGGAAGCATATGAGGCTGTCTGGAACAAGATGCTCGATTCTGCATTCAAACTGCATGTGGCAAAATATTAATTGTCCCCACTCATTTTCAAGCTCAATGGAAAGGAAGAGAATGGGCACAACATGAAACCCCTGCCATAGGTTTAACCCCTTACAAAGGAAAACATGTGTGTCTTGAAGGTGCAAGAGGTTGCCTGCAGTTCTGGAAATTCCTGCGCCTTCCTAATCAGCACCTGATAATTACAGATGCCTTCACTTCATGTGACCACAATCCATGACATTCCACATGTGTAGCAACATGTACATGACTTCATCTAGTTGTTCCACACAAGGATCTTTCACACATGACAACTCTTTGAATCAGTAGTTTCACAATTTACATCCAGATAGCACAATGCATTCTATTAAGGGAGAATGTTGTGTCCGAAATGTCAAAATGCATTATGCTTTCTGGATTACTGACATTTAGGATCCCTACAGCTATTTAGTGTATAGTGTTCCCCCAGGATTATCATTGGGCCACACTTGCAGAATTGACAATTAGAAGAAGTCTGCATGCTTTTGTGAGACTGGCAAGAAAGGTGATGCTGCCACAGAATTCTCACTTAACAGGTTGCTTAAACCTTACCACAAATCGCCATGCCATGGGATGCCTAAACCCAAAAGATGCAGTAGTATTGTGTTCAAGAATGCAGGGACAAGTCACAAATCAGAATTGCAAGAAGACACCTCCACTTCTTTGAGGATTCTCCATACAGGGGGTGGCTGCGAATCCTGTCATTTTCTGAATGACCCACTCACCCTCTTCAAGTTCAGTACCTTGACGTTGAACTCTTACATACGTCACAAGCCAGGACTAGACAACACATTCAGGTGATTGCTCCTTAGGGATGAGTGGAGTCATCTTCCATGAGGAATAGCCCTCAGTAATACCTGAAAATACCACCTTCATTAAGAATCTTTTTTTTGTCTTCTTCCCCAGGTTGTCGAATCCTCTAACTAGATATACCTGGCAAGTATTACCAGGATTTAGTTGGAATTCCACCTTCTCCAGGTACAATAATTTCCTATGCCATCTTTTATCACATGAAGCTTGAGATATACTATGTGTTGAGAAGCTCTGAAGCATGTGCCATAACCAAAAGGGACCAAAAGAGTCGAACTAACTCAACAAGAGAGGTACACTAGTTGGGGAAACTGAACTCATCATTTTGTTTGATATCTACCCTAATTCAACCCATCCAAAAAGTTCAAGCATCTGACAAAGGTTCCCACAAAACACTCAACAGAAAAATGTCAATGTTTTGATTTTAAACCCTTCTAAAACAAAGATCTTCTTCTAGTTAGGAAACTATTATGACATTGAGACCGACCAGATGTGTCTACAGGCAACCAAGCTTCTTCACAGATATGTGTTTTTTTTTTCCCTGTAACAAGCATAGCATGCAAATATGTCCCTCCCAATAATATTCATAGACAGTTAATACAAACAATACATTAGAGCTCTTGCTTGCAGACAGGAATACAGAATGAAAAGCTTTCTGTGTTTGTTTATGTCTATAGAATCAAAATGGGAACGAGATGGAAGACCTTGAAGATGATGGCGAAAAGAGAGCCACTGGAAAATATTTGCTTGCCTTGGTAGACTGTCATTCCTTCTTCAAGAAAGTTTTTTTCTGCAGACTCGGGATCAGTTGTCACAGAACAACAATCATTATCACCAAGAGTGACAAAAAGACTGGACAAAGGATTGCAGACGACTTCAACAGAGATTTGATTGTAAAAGCTAAGTGTCCTGAAGAAAACACAAGATTCCTTCAAATCCTCTGAGAGAGAGAGAGAGAGCAAGATTTCATCACCGAGAATGACCAAGGGAAATGACGATTAGGGTTCAAAAACCAAGATCTCCGTCTGTCGCAAAGATGCTTCTTGCGACAACGAGAGACTTCTTCTTCCTCTGAGCTTTGGACATGGCTATAATTATGGCAGTTGCAGCAGTGCAATCTTTGCCCCCGGCGGCAAGAAGAACAATAGTCTTCTCCCGTTCAGACTGGTGCTATGCAGGTGTGCGACTGGCAACCGAAAGCAACAACTCACCTTCTTCTGTTTCAATTTCTCTTTGGAATGGACGTACTAGTACTAGTACTAGATACACAGTGGTGTGTGCTGCTGCAAGGAGGAGCTCGACGACGACGACGAAGACCGCGTCGTGCGCATTGTTAGGCGATGCAGCAGCAGCAGTCGATGAGGGAAGAGGAGGGATTGCGGGTATGAGTGTCGTGGTTACAAGGGAGCGCGGCAAGAATGGCAAGCTCATCAAAGCATTGGTGCGTGAGGAGGAGGAGGAGCGTTGCATTTCTTCACTACGTCAGAGTGAGGAATTGGAAAGCCTTTGCTGAGATCCAAACTGTGATGGATGGATGCAGGAAACGCTAGGGATTCAGTGTGTGGAGCTGCCTCTGATCGAGCACAGGACGGGACCAGACCTTCCAAAGCTTGTTCACATCCTTCGCGGTATTGCATTTTTTGTATTGCACAAATTGGTGCTTCCCTTCCCTCATGAGCTTTGCTTGCTTTCTCATCGCTTTCTCTTCTGTGTCTAGTGTGCTTTTCTTCAATTCCATTTTTATGAATGAAGAAGCTCTGGAGGTGCTGCTGCAGAGGTTGAGTTCGGCTGGATTGTTGTCACATCGCCAGAGGCAGCTGCAGTGTTTCTTGATGCTTGGAAGTACGCTGTGTCCCGATACCCTTTTTTTTATGAGATTGTGCTGCACTTAGGCTCTGTGCTTCATCACCCTCCTCTTCTTCTTCATCGCCTCTTCTTCTATTATCAGTCCCTCATGGTGATTAGCATGCCAACTTGCCAATCTATCAGTACCTCGTCTTGCTGATGGCATTGAAACAAACTTGTATTTGCTGAGCACCATGGACATAACATGATGAAGTATTTTTTGTGTTAGGGATGGGGTTTTTTTTATGGCTTTGTCATGATGAAGACATGGGTGCAGCAGTACCTGCCACCAGTCTCAACACACATATTCTTTCATCCCCAAGAGATTTGAAAAAATGAACAAGATCGAGACAAAGATGTCGGTGTGAGCCTTTCACAAATCTGATCTGCTTCATTGTGGTTTGTTTGGTGCTGAGCCAGGGATGCAGGATTCCCAAAAGCAAGGATTGCAGTTGTTGGCACTGGCACAGGCCAAGTCTTTGACAACGTCCAGGAAGGTAGAGACCAGTTACAAGTTGCATTTACACCTTCTAAAGGTGAGCTCCCAACTCCATGTCCTCCTCCTAAGAGAGCATGTTGAGATGCACTATAATATATTGAGCATCTTGATGTTATCTGTAATCTGTAATCTCCAGATTATGCTGAGTGTGCTGTCATTCTTTCTTTCTCTGGTGGTAGTTATCCTACATTGGGATATGAAATTGTGTTGTTCTGGTCACATGTGGAATTCTGTCTTGTGGCAGCAAATGCAAAGGTGTTGGCTGCAGAGCTTCCAAAGCATGATGAAAGAGACAGCCAAGTACTCTACCCAGCCTCCCTGAAAGCAAGCAATGATCTAGGTATGAAAGTTATGATGTTCACAATATGCTGATGCTTTTGAGAAAGCAAGGCTACAAGGGCAGCTTTCTTACTCAAGCTTCCAAGCAAATTGTTGGCCAGATGCAAGCTCCATGGTACTTTTTCCTGAAGCTGATTTGACTATTGATCTGTGCTAAATCTAAACACTGGCAAAGATTGGTGAGTGGGTTACAGAGACAGGCCTGACAGAGCGTGGGTTCTCTGTAATGCGGCTCAATTCCTACTCCACAGTACTTTCTTCTTCTCCTGTACCTTGAGTTTCATTTCTCCTCCTTTGTCCACTTTTCCTAGAGAGGCAGGTAACGTGCTGCTTCTCTCATGCACATAGCTGTCAAGATTACTTTTTTGTGTAGATGATACTTGTCTGCCTCTCTTTCGGGCACATGAACTCTGAAAGGATCTCAATGTAAATTTTTTAAGAGCTCTGGACAGGATCTTTAACTCTTGGTGATAGCACAAATTCAGTTTTGGCAAGAGACCATTTGGCCACAGGAAGCAAATTAGACAGTGCCTCATGTATTCAACTTACATGTGCACTGTCTTATGCAGCATGCATGCCTCTCATTTATTTCTCTCTGTGAATACAGGATTCAGTACAGGGCTTGGATGACGATTTGGTGGCGACTGCAGCATTAGCACCTGTTGCTACCTTTGCATCTCCTACTGCTGTCAAGTTTGTGTTAACCTAGCATGCCATTCTTGTCAAGTTTGTGTTAATCTGGCATGTCATTCTTTGTTGTGAGATAGTCTAGGAAATGTCTCTTAAATGTGCACAAAGGTGAGAAAAGTATGAGAAGGTGGAGAATTTATGATCAATGCAGAGAGAACTGCAACATGAGGCAGAGAACAAACAGGTAAATCTATGTAATTCCTGAATGTGTAAACCCTTTGGATGAATGTGGGATTGTGCAGGGCCTGGATGGAACTTGTGGCAGGGACTAGAAGATGGGATGGGGCAGCAGCTTGCATTGGCAGCACATCAGCTGTTGCAGCCCAGAAAGCAGGATTGAAAAAGATCTTCTATCCTGAGAGCCCCGGACTGGATGGGTAACCTTCTATTGTTCTACCCCACCAGTCTCTTGCTGAAGAAACAGGTGCATTATTGTGAAGAGACACTCAAGCAACTCTTAATGTAGATGGATGTTATGTCTGTTAATTTGGCAGAGAGAACTTAAACAATGCTTGTAATAACAACATGGTGTTCATTCACTCAATCATTGCTATCTCATGTGTGAAAACACAGGTGGGTGGACAGCATTGTAGACGCCCTCAAGTCACAGATATAAGGTCCCAGCATGGTTTGAGATTTCACTGTGTTCTGCTGAGCTTCAATATGGTGCAAGTCATGAGATAAATGGAATAGCAAAGCTCTTGTGATGCAGTTGTGTCTGAGGTTTTTTACATTTATTTGAGGTGTTCATTGCAACTTCATCTGTACTTTCTCTGCAAATTGTAACATGGCTATTTTTTGGACTGTAAATAATTCCTCTGGATTCTCATCCCACTGATGAGATCAAACTAGTGGACAATCATTAAGCTATAGCTATCAAATCTTTTCTTGTTGAGACGTGTGCAGTGCATGGAGGGTGGTTTTTGTGGAAACCAAATCCTTACAAAGCTAGTTGCTGGTATGTATGTTCCTGTCATCATGGCTTTTGGAAAATGCAGCAACAAGGTTGTTCTTTAACTCATTGGCATTTTCTGTTAAAACACGAATTATGTGAATTTTTGGCAAATCCTTGGTGCTCAGTAGGGTTGCTGCAAATAGTTTTAATAATTTACCTTATATTTGTGCAATCGATACAAGTTAGAGAATGTAAGCAGGTAAATGTAGACAAAACCAAATTATAATAATATGTGCAAGTACATAGTGTTTTCACAAATGGGGTTAGACCATGGGTTGTGCAACTCGCATTGCAAACATAAATACACAACATTAATCACATCCTATAGGAAATATACTAATAAAAATAGAAAAGAAAAAACCAATTCAAGGCCTTTAATAATACAGTACAGACATTCAAAGTTGTAATGGCAAAGGGAGCACAATCTAATGAGTTACTTTGAGTAGTATAAAACAAGACCCTTGCTTAAAAGTTTCTAGTGAAAATCCAAGGAAATAATATGCAAATAAGAAAAGCTAAATATATATTGACTAGTTAATCACCATAAGAATTCAACACAAATCCACCATAAACCAATGCATTGCAAAAATGTGCAGATGCATAAGTCATAAGATGATTTTTGCAAATGATGGCTCTCTTTTCCCAACCTCAAAAATAATTTACTTGCAATTACTTATTTATTTATTTATTTATTTACTTGCACTCATGTAAAAGGTAAACCACAAATATACATTTGAACCCAGCACAGTTTTTCTTTCCTGACAAATTTTGTGTGGAGAAAAAGTTTGGGAAATTTTGGAAATTTTCATTCGTTGTAGTGTAGCCTAAATGTGACTATTTTTGTTAATTTTTAGAGGGAAAAATCGCCAAATTTCTCAATATCACAAATTTTATATTTATATTAAGTTTTCAATTTTAGAAAAAAAAATTTTAATTTTTTTTTTTAAGACCGTGCAACCAGGTAAATCCTGAAATATTTACCAACCAATTTGGCCTTTTGGTGTGGGGAGTAGGTAGGTAGCTAGGTAGGTAGGTATGTGGAGGGAGTGGGACTCTAATGTGTTTGCATTGGTGCACTTGGTAGGTACTGATATGGGCTTTTATCCGTATCTACACGCCCGGGTCTCCACCGCACAACTCTTGCCACGCTTCACACCAGGCAGCTGCCAAGTGGGCCACAACTCTGACAGCCAAGTGCCCACCACGCACAGCACAGCACAGCCCAGCACAGCCCAGGCCAGCCTAGCCCACCACAGAGGACTCGGGATCGAACCCTTACAAGCAAACCGGGTCCCCCTTTTCGCATTGTTAAGTGTCCTTACTTGCTTACTCACTACTAAGTTGCAGGTGTGAGCAGAGCTGCAGCCACCCAGCGTTGTGGCAACTTTGCTTAAGCCACTTTCAGAAGAATCCTGTTGTTCTTTTTGTCTTTCAAGAACCGATCTTATTCCAAATTGGTGAAAGATATCAAGCTCCTCTTGGTGTCGAGAAACAAAGTTTTTGGAACAGTTTTTGGAAGAAGCAGCTTTTTTGTCAGGTAGGAAGAGAATTGTGACTCTGTTAACAGAATCCAGCTGCTTTTTGTTTTGTGTTGGGTGTTTTTTGGTTTCTGAAATTTGCAGCTTAGGTAGAAAGGAAGGAATCATCTTTGGTTGAATTTTTGTTTGTTTGTTTGTTTGTTTTGTTTTTTGAAATTACAAAATTTGAGTGTTTTTTTTTTTTTTCCCTTTGAACCCCATATTTGTTTCTGGTTTTGCAGAAAGTTGGGGGGTTTTAGAGAGCTGTGTTGTCTTTTGCAGCTGCTGAAGGGTTTTTGTGATAGTGGGAGCAGTTTTTTTTTTGTGTGTAGAAGAAAAATGGCTATGGCGGGTGTATGTGCAAAGGTGCTACAACCAGTGGGGGGGCTCAGGACACAACAACAACAACGCAGTGGAGGAGCAGCAGCAGCAGTGGGGAGGAAGAAGAGGACAGCAACAAGGTCGAGTAGTAGTGCTGTTGTACCTGATGCGGCTGTTTTCAGCCGTGCAAGAACTATTAGCAGCTATGGCACAGCAGCTGCAGCAGGAAGACGGTGTTACTCTGGATCATCGGGTCCTCTTTTGTGCCAAGCCGCTTCTTCTGGTGGCTCCAGAAGAGATTACCAGAAGATTGTTGCAAGAACACAACATCGTCGTGCAAGTAAAGAATTCCATAGTCCAATTCCCACTTTGATGATTGTGATCAAGTGATCTTTTTCGTTGTGAGCCAAGGCGGAAAATACTGGTCGCAAGCTTTGCCGACTGTTGAGATTGAGATGGGTTTGTTGCTGGTGCTGTTGTTGCAGGGCATGTGAAGGGTGTGACGCCATCAAAGCCGGAGTTGATGGGTGCTCTAGAGGACGAACAGAATGCAGATGCGATTTTGGGCAATGATGAGGAGGAGGAGGAAGAGGAAGAGGAGGAAATCCCACTCCCGGAAGATGAGGCCGCAGCAATCCCTGTGGAGACGGCCAAAGCTTCTTACATTGGAGACAAGTGGGTTTCTCCTCAGGGTGGGGAAGAGGAGGAGGGTGGTCGTCGTCGTAGCAGCAACAAAGGGGAGAAGGAGCTCAACGACCAGGTTCAGCAATCTGCGGAGGATGTGGCGGAGATTTCGAGCGAGGCGGTGGACAAGAGCGCTAGATCCTTGCGGAGGACGGGGCGGAAAGTGGGCAGGAATTTGGAGGAGTCGAGGGAGGAGGGAGAGAGTATACTACGAGAGGGAGCGGACGCCATCAACAAGCAAACTGGAAGAGTTGAATCCGACATTCAAAAAGGGGTGCAAGAAGTTGGCGAGACTGCCCAGAAGCTTGGCGCTCTTGCACAGGAGACAGCTGATGAATCAGGGAAGCAATTGCGAGATGTTGGACAGGATGTGGGCCAAAACATCCAAGAAGTTGAGCAAGAAGGAGAGAAGCTAATCAGAAAAGGAGGAGAGGCAGTGAGTGAGCAGGTAAACGGCTGCAGTTTCTTTCTTGTTGCAAGGGTTCTTCCAATTTCCTCAACAATTGCAATTGGATTTGTGGGAACTGAATCTTAGGGTTTTTGTGCAGGCAAGAGAGGCAGTTGATGAAATTGGAAAGCAAGCACAGAGAGCAGTACCAGAAGATGTAGGCAGAAGTGTGCAGAGGGTGGGCAACAGAGTAGAGAGAGCTGCTGAAAGAGTGGAAGGCCCCATAGGAAGAGCCATTGATGCTTCAAGGGAGGCAGTAGAGGCAGTGGGGAAAGAAGCATTTGGAGTAGGTCAGAGCTTGCTAGAAGTTGCCGAGCAAGCCACAGGCATGGCTGGTGCTCCTCCTAGCAATTCAAGACCCAAGGAGTCAGATGAAGAAGTGGTGGAAACTCAGAGGAGCAGCCGCAGGTATCCAGCAGCTGGGAAAGAGGTGCTGAAGAGCAAACAAGGAGTAGGTCAAGTACAGAGTGTGGCTCAGGTACAGCAGCAGCAAAAGGGAGCAAAAGAACTTGGCAGTGGCAGGAAATACAAGCCAGCAGGGAAGGAAGTTCTGAGGAAATTTCAAGGAGTGGGACAAGGAGCAGAGGACCTTAGTGACGAAGGGAGCCAAGGAGAGGAGAATGCTGATTCTTACACAGGTTTAAGAGTGCTGGTAGCTGGAGCATCTGGCAGAACAGGAAGGTAGGTTCTTCTTTTTCTTGTTCTAGTTCTTCTCAATTACGCTTGGTATTGCAATACACCAATTGCTGTCTAGACGCAGTCTGTCCACAGCAAAGATTATTTCCTTAACTGATGTTTCCCCTCCAGGATGATGATCTCTAAATTTCCTCTTGCCCACTTGAAATGTTTGCTACTGATGACTTCAGTGTGAATTTTTCCTTGAATGATGCTGCTTTACACAAAACAAAAGATGCACGAAATGTCTGGCAAATCTATGTTTCTGGGAATGGTGATGATTGCCACAAAGAATGAAGGGGATTAGTGTATGAAGAGCATACTCAAATCTGTGGGGAAGCAGGTTGATTGTGGAGAATTTGGTCAACAAGGGTGTGCCTGTTCGTGCATTAGTTCGCGATGTAAATAAAGCAAGGAAAATCAAGCAGTTGGATAATGCTGAGGTATGCTAGAAACACCCTTTACTACTTATCTGTGCATTTTTTGTGTGGGGTTTGAAATTCTTCTTGGTGCATTTATTTCCCTGTTCATTCCTTGTCTTGTGCATATTGTGTTATGCTAGTGGGGTATAAGGGAAGTGCCATTTTCTACTGTGGAAAGTGCCTACCATTGCAGTTGTGTGGAATATGAGAGTTGGGTAGAGAAGTGCAGCTCTGATGTCAGGAAGAATTTCTAACAAGTTTAGTGCATCCAGTTGGTGGTAGGTGATGTGTATAAATACGAAACTGTTAAGCAAGCGCTCGGAGATAGGTATGCACAAATGAACATGTCTGCCACTTCTTTTGAAAGTACGAAATCTTGATACTTAATGAAATGTTTGATATTCAGTTTGACTAGACATGTCAGTAGGTTTTACATTTTTGCACAGATTTTTGGGGCAATGCTAACATGTGCCAGAGAGTATTTCATTGAATGTATAAATGTTCTCCCCTCCAGGAATTGAGAAAAGTTGTAGGACTTTTATCAAGATGATTTTGAACTTTCATAGTGCATGGAAACCTGTGAAAAGTGTTGGCATTTTATAGATACCTGAATAAGTTTTCATGATCAATTTCTGGCTGCAGTAATGTGGTGATTTCTGCAATTGGACTTCAAGGCTTTACTCTTGACCTTCTGCAAACATATAAGGTTCACAATCTCCCTGCCATTTCATGTCATCACCACTTATGGGAGTTTTACAACAAGGAATGTCATCACTGGAGTTTTCGTCACTCATGATACAGATTTTAACTTGGTTACAAATATGTGGCTGCTTGTTGTGCAGACAGAATACGAGGGCGTGGTGAATTTGATTTCCGCTGCTAAGAATAATGGTGATGTTAAAAAGGTCTGTCAACAGACTTTTGTCAACTGAAAGTTATATGAGTTCAATACTAACAGAACCTATGTATTTGTGAAGTGGGTCTTGCGTAAAGATCTACATTATGAGGCCCCCCTTTTTTTAAATTTTTCTCTTTCTCACATTTGGGTTTTCTATTTTTCTGTGCAGTTTGTGTTCATTACAACAATTGGCCTTGGGTCATTTCTTCAGATCATTCCATTACTGTTTTGGTGAGCAATTCTTTCTCGTAATGGTGCAACAGAGGTGCATAACAAATAAGATGCACATGCTTTGAAGTTGGACATGGTGTTTCTCAAAGTCAATGACAGCTGTAGGTTCAGATAGTGCATAGTATCTTACAGTACTTGGACATGGTGTTTCTCAAAAGTCAATGATATCTGTAAGTTCAGATAGTGCACAGTACCTACAGTACTTCATACTCTGTTGAAATTTGAACCCGATTGCTTCCATTGTGATACAGGAAGCGGCAAGCTGAGTTGTTTCTGCAAAGATCTGGCCTTGACTACACAATAGTGAGACCTGGAGGTTTAAGAAACAACAGTGGAGTGGTATGTAGCAATTTCACACTCCTGGATGTGTGGCAGGAAGTAGAAATAGTAGTTTGTACTGCTGAATACACTTGGTAAGTGTTTTGTGTGTGAAAGAAATGAGAGTTTTGTCATAGAGCAATAAATCTCAGCAAGTCACCCATAATGTGGGAGGAACTAGAGATTGTTAGAAAAGGCAAAAAAATTCCAAAAGAATTTATTGTGCTGAGATGTGTTTAGTTGTGAACTGCATGGATTGCAAGATGAATTTGCTGGGTCAGTAAGCGTGTTCTGTTGGTGGATACAGAATGAGAGTGTGGAATTGAGACCTGCGGACACTCAATATATAGGAGGTATCAGCCGGAGTAAGGTGGGTAAACCTTAGATGACTTGCAGTACCTGCACATAGACAAACCTTCATGTTCCTCTATGGGAAAAAAAAATGTAGCAGGTTTTGGAAAGTGTGAGATGTTTGGAAAAGCAGGAGGAGGCTGAGAATCTATGTGGCCTAGTAACATGTTTGCTGCAGATCTATCCAAGTACTTGTTTTCAACAAGTGTGCGTTCTTGACAATGCAGGTTGCAGAAGTTGTTGTGACTGCACTTGTTACACCAGAATCATCTGAAAAAATTGTGGAGGTATTGAAAACCTTTCAGTACACATTCCTTTCTTCAAGTTCAATTCCTCCAAAACCCAGATCAAAAATTTTAATGCAATGTTGTTTTTGCAAGTGGTTTTTCTGCAAGGTCAAAATCATACTCTGTAATCTCTTTACAGAGAAATACGTCAAATGTGCAGAAGTTGAAAGGAACATTTGACAAGTTGAATTTACTTTTTGGAATTCATCCATTTTTCAGAAGCTACCTACATCCTTGTTGTTATGATGTTCCAGATCTCTCTGTGTGTGCTATAGTTTTTAGGGTTTATGTAAACAACAATTTGCTTGGCAGATCCTGACCGTTACTCTGTGCTCATGTACTGGGAGGTAACTGATATGTTTTTGGATGTATATGTGTACAATGTGAAATGGAGTGCAGGTAGTAGCAGGGAGTGGGCGGACAAGGCAAGCTATTGAAGATCAATTTGCAGCTATATGAGAGATTTTCTTCTGAAAGAGAATTTTGTATATGTGTTGTTGAGAGTTTGGATGAGCTTGTAGGTAAGGATGAAGATGGACAATCTGCATTTTTTTTTTGGGTGTTTAGTTGATTTGGTTTAATGAATAGAAATCTCCCATTCCTTGTATTTTGCAACAATTGAGATTTGTGGGGCGCTAGAAATTGTGCAATAATGTAACTCCCAATTTGTCCATGTCATTGGAGATGAGGATGTAGTTTGTTGAAATTATGTAGGTTGGGTGGCATGGTATATGTATTTCCTTTAGTACATTTATGTTTATCAAGCAAATGTGATTTGTAAATTTTGTGTTTGCCTTCACGGTGGTGTGTGGTATTATTTTGTTTCACTTGAATACAATAAAATAAATGCTGTTTTTGTACATGTAGTTTGTTGTATTAATAATGGTTAATATATTTATGGGTGAAAAGAAAATAATACCAACTTGTATGAAATGATTTACGATGGTATTGTTATTAGTATGGGCAATATCAAAATATCAAAATGTCACCATTAAGACTTTGACATAATAGATAATATGCAAATTTAACACATCATGTCAATTTTGATGCTTGAGTGTCCTTGCCAAATTTGTGTCAAACACAAAACACATTTTAAAATATAAATGAAAACATTAAATCTAATCATTTTCAAACTAATTTCAAAATCCAACATCATTCATCACATAATGATCACAAGAAGTGACAAGCTTTTAAGTTTGTCAAATGGTATTGGTGGCAATCTCCTAATTTGATAACAACTTAATGCTTCAAAATTGGATCATGCTTCTTGACTCCTAAAGATTAAAACTAGGAGGTAAAATCTTCAAAACAAGATACAACATGCTTCACATGTAGTTTTTAATCATGAACTTGCCAAACTTTCACACATTCACCCTTGTTCAAACTCTTACATGAGGCACTACTTCCCTTATAATTATATGTCTTCATGGAAAATTCCATCCCAATGACATTTCCCAAAAAAATCTCAAAGTTTCTTTGTTGCAATTGAGAGGTTGTGGAAACTCACTTCTTGAAAATTAACAAGTGCAAATGTTAGATGTTATTTAGGGTCTTTAATTATGAACTTCAAACATTGTAAATGAGTATGATTTCAAATCTAAGATTCCTAATCATTTGTAGTTCTAATGTTGGCATCTTTTACAATTAGAAAAGGCATATTGTTCCTCGACATGCAAATCTAATCACATAGGATATCAACTACACGAAGATTGTTGAAGATATGATCAAGTTGGATTATTTGGTATTTTTCATTGTTTTCATGATGTGTTGATGGTATGTGATAAACAAAAATAAAACCCCAACCTAACATATTCAAAAGACATCAATATGGGTTCAAATTCATTATATTTGTGATTGGTTAAGTGTGAGATAATTGATTTCCTATCCTTGCTCATTTAAAGAAATTTTACTTTGATGTTGAACAAAATGATCCATGATGGTTAATTGTTTTGACGAAAGATTGTAGAATGCAAAAAATTCACTTGGTGCTTTTCAATTATTTATTTTGTTTCAAGGATCGTTTCAAATAGTGTTTTTGAACAAGATTTCAAAAACAAAACATGAATTTGACATGGACAAAACAAGGCCACTAAGTTCACTAGAAAGGATAGTTATAAAATTAAAATAATCACCATTGATGAATTGGAAGAAAACCAATAAGGAGAAGCAAACAAGAATGCTGACAAGGAAGAAGAAGGAGAAAAAGGAAGGGAACAAGTGAAGGAAGAAGAAGATTAGAAAGAGATGAAACAATTAAGAGATGAAAAACTAGGTAAACAAAAAAAACTATAAATTTTGTTTACAGTTTTGAATTGTTGAATGCATGTGGCACGGGGAAAAAACTTCTAAGCTAAAATATGATGAAAACGAGGCAAAAGATGTGACATCAATTGATTTTGAACATACAAGGAAGACGCAAAAATAATGGCCACATTATTTCTAACATACAAGGAAGATGCAAAACTAATGCCCACATTAGGTTCTATCAACATTTGAATTTATGACATCTTCTATGATAGACACACATTGTCACTTCTTTTGATTTCTTTAATGACTTTTTCATCTATTGCTAGTAGTGGAATGTAAACAAATTGTTTACATACTATCTACAATCAATGTTTTATTTGAGTATTTGAAAAACTTTATATCCAATGTTCTAATTTGACATTTGCTTAAGAACCAAAACATGTTATTTGTAGGATGAATATGCTTATCTTTTGTTTTGTCATGTAGAGTGTCAATTCTTATAATATTATTTTGTTTGTTTGAAAAGTTTCACATTATTAGAAACCTTTGGCTATAATTTTTGAAATTTGGAAAAAATAAACATGATTACCAATGATTTAGGACAAAGATTTGTTGAAAGCAATTGCAATTGAGATGAAGATAATTATTTCTATTTAGTATTGTGGTTTTTTGTTGAATTTATTGCATATGTTCATGTAAATGGGGATCATGCAAAAGGGATTTTGATATGTGCAACATAAATATTGTTTCCCCCATCATCAAGCTTAATATTAAATTGGTTACATTAGTTGGAACAAATGGTTTGTGGAATCACTATATCATTTTTGGATCATTGATGAAGATATGTTAAATATGATGTTCAACAATATGGTATATCATGTGATTGTTTAATTGTGTGATAATTTTAAGTTTTTCAAAAACATTATACCAACAAGTTATCATTTGTGCCCTACTTATCTTTATTTTTAGACCATGCCATGATTTCTCCTCTCCTTAATTCAAGATCCATTTGAAAATTGTTCGATCCATTTCTAAATGTCAAATAAACAACAATGGTATGTCGAATGAACAACATAATGACCTATCAAAAAATTTGCAATTTATTTGGAGGTAACTTTATAAAACATATTTTTTTCATTTAAGAGCAAGGAGGGCATTTCATTTTTTGTAAAGCCCCCTTCTTGTTTGCCTCGTTTTCTACATTTTTGGAAGGTCATTTTGTTTTTTGTAATGCCCCCCTCCTGTTTCACTTCAGTTTCTCCATTGAATTTTTGGCAAGTCATTACGTCAAGTAAAACCCTCAATTGAAGGTATTACCAAAATCAAACCTGCATTTGGTTATCACCTCGTGTGCCCTTATTTTGGTAATGCCCTTAACTTAAGGTTTTACCCTACACATAAACTCCATGTAACATGAAGTCCATTTTGATAAGTGAATGTCAAATATGCAAATTATTAGCACAATTTAACACAAAGCATAGCATGCTTATGCGGATTACACATGTATTTGCTAAGTATGTTCAATAAACAAATTAGTTCATTTGGCACGAACTTTCTTTCCATGTTCATTTGACATCTCATTATCAAATATGTTAATTTAATCAACAAAATGTGCATTGAACATTTGAAAGTTTATTTTGACAAGTGTATATTTGCATTGCACATATGTAGGTATGTTAAATGAACAATTGTTTAGTTGACATGAATTTTCTTTCCATGTTCATTTGACATCTCCATTAGCCTTTTTTCTTTTGGTGAAAAATCGTCAAAAGGTGACACAAAAATGGGCCCTTCGACACACTTGCTTTAAAATGTGGGCCCTAAATCCTAAAATTTCACCTAAAGCAATGGTCGCCAAGTGGCAAGATCATCAAAACCTCACTACCCTCAAACCCTAATTCGCATTTTTCTCTCCCACAACTACCACCCTCTTTCACTACTTGTGTTGCCATTGCATATGTGTTTTTGCCACACTAACTACATGTTTTCCATCTCCATCACCAATTTTAGCAATGCATTCATAGCAAAAAATTGCCAACACCACTTTTAGTACTAATTTTTTTTAGGGTAATAGATAGGCCGAGATTATTACTAATTTGTGATTTTGTAAAATTTGAAAGCGGTATTATTTTTGTAGAATTCGAAAGTACCATAAGAATTCCCACTACAATGATTCTTCTTTTTAGTGTCCATTTTGATTTTCCAACAATTCCAAAATCCATGGATTCTAATTTCTAAGAACTTGTGGTTTAAAATGAGAGAGATGTTGTATAAGCATCGGAGTTATGAGAGCTCAACAGAATTTGCAACACATTAGCAAGTATGGAACTCAAAGTGGCCAACCACCAAAGTTTTGAAAAGTTCAAAATCCAAATTCGATAATCAAAACTTGGAGGCATTTCTTTCATTGCACACTACTCACTACTCACTACACATTACTAAATGTTTAATGTTCACTAGGATTTTGCAACTTGTAAGCATTTAGACTTAGGGTTGAGGGGTGAATTATTCTTTTGATGTTCAAACTTCAAGTTTTTTTTCCAAATCGATCTTGAAATAAGGTGTTCCTTGTGAATCATGATTTAAGGTTTGAGAACCAAGGGGTTTCTTTTCTTGAAATAATCACATTTTGAATTTCTAAATTGAACTTGGGGTTTTGCATTGCAAAAGATTGATCTTAAGGTTTGGGAGTCAAGACTGGTGGTTTTTTATTTTCTGATCCATATTCCAAAATTCAAAATTACAAGAGTGGTGATTTAAGGATCAAGTTTCAAGAGTCAAGAGTTTCTTTATTTTCTAAGTTCTGAATCTTGATATTCAAAAGGGGTTTGGGTTTTTTTAATTTTTTGATTTGGAACAAAAAATTGCACTTGGAAGTTAGGAATTAGGAATTCTTGATATTTAAAAAAGGTTTGGGTTTTTTTTAATTTTCTAATCCAGAACCAAGAATTGCACTTGGGAGTTGGGAGTTCTTGATATTCATAAGGGGTTTGAGCTTTTTTAATTTTTTAATCCAAAATTGATATTTGCATAGTTTGGGAGTCGAAACTTTTTTATACTCATTTAGATTTTAGGGTTTTTTTAATTTTTTGATCCAAAATCTAGAATTACATTGGGGAATTGGGACTTCTTGGCATGCATTTAGGGCTTAGGGTTATTTAATTTTTTGATCCAAAACCCAAAATTACATTTGGGATTCAACAAAGGTTGATATTCACTTTGGGTTTAAGGTTTTAAAAAATTTCTAATCCAAAATTCAAAATTGTATTTTGGAATTGGTGATTATATTCACAGCGAATTTGGGGTTTTTTTTTTTGGATCTAGAATCCAGTTACAACTTACAAGATCGCCCTTCCATAGATCCTGAAAAATTTAAAAGTCAAGCCAATATTCTCTATTTCTTCACCCCTTTTTAATGGAACTACAGTAGCCTCCCGCCTAAGTATGCACATGTTTAAGTACGCATCCCAATAAAGTACGCATTATTTTTTCGAAAAAATAGGGTTCAAATTTATTTAGTTCAACATGTCATGGATTGTCATTTGGCGCAAGTTTTGAAGATTCTTACATTTGGCTTTCAAGGTGATAGCTCGAACCTTACTTTGAAATGATTCAAACAACTTTCTAAGATCATCGAATGTTTCCTCAGCCTCTTCTCGAACTTTAGAGCAGAGCAACTGATCCTCTATATCAACAACTTGCTTATAAAGTGACTCAAATCCCTTAAATACAATGGTGTTTCCTAAACCCGAACTTGACGCTTGAGAGGTAAGAATATCATCATCATTGTCATCGTCTAGATTCTCTTCGGCAATCTTCATTGTCTGCAAAAACTTTTCAACGTCTTCCAAAATTGCAATTGCGAATTTTTCACTGTTTTCATCGTCGACATGAACAAATTCTTCAAGCTCGTCTTGCCCAACAGAAAGATTTAAAGTTGCAATAGCTTGTGCAACTTCGGTCACTAAATCTTCAATCTCGTTCATTACTTCCTGATCGGCTTCTAATGTCATTATTTTCGCCTTGATAAATGCATTTTTGATAGAGCTTGGTGACACGGATTGCCAAGCTTCTTTGACATAACTTGCAGTATCGAGCAGGTAAGTTGGATTTCCGTATGCAACTCCAGCAGCACCACGTCGTAATCTCTGCCCCTGCATTTTCTTTCGAAGCTTCGCCTCCTCATCCAATTCATAGAAGTCAAGAACATCCTTGAGGTAGAGATATTTGAACCTCTTGAGAAGAATACGTGTGAAGTGTACTAGCCTGCAACTAGTTGCAATTCACCTCTTCAAGTTCAGTGTTTGAAAATCAGTTAGTAAGTGGAAGCAGCTCAATTTTGAGCCATACCTTGTCTTTGTTTCTTATGTGCAGGAAAGTTTCAGACCAACTTGGGGAAGGCATGGGCTGCAGAGATTATACGCAGACGGAAACAAAGATTGAAGGAGCCTCTTGAGTAAACCTTCTGTGGGGGGTAGGACATAAATGGTTGCAAACAATAGTGGTAGTTTCAGTGTGCAAAGAATTGCACTGCAAACCAAGGCAGAGTGCTAAAAGGAGCGCTGCAGTTACGAGACATGGTGGAAAGGGGAGCTATAGTGGCAGCAGACGTCTGTCTACTGGGTGTAGCCGAGCAGAAAGTTGAGATTTTTTGCTTACCAGGGTTTGTGGAAGATCGCCGGCAGATGTGTTTCTCGCGTGGCAGTCCGTCGTGTTTCTTCCTTCACATGCATGTGCTAAGAGAGGAAGGCAACAGAGGAGGGAAGAGGAGCAAGAGAGAGAACAACAACGACAGGCACCCCACTCTTGGTCTGTTTTTTCACTCCTACGACTCATCAACCAGCTCTTTCAATTAACCAGG
>Ga0116229_10000824_pt1 | contig 45148 bp, 41 predicted proteins | sample S1TSphgellanicum_3_FD_87313 | JGI IMG/M metagenome (GOLD analysis project Ga0116229, IMG submission 87313) | Host-associated microbial communities from peat moss isolated from Minnesota, USA - S1T2_Fc - Sphagnum magellanicum MG | ecosystem: Host-associated > Plants > Peat moss > Unclassified... | reverse complement strand
CGCCTGAATGGGAAATTTTTGAGGCGCAGTAGGCACTTACGCGTACTGCGCGATGCCCGGCCGCCGCCGGCCGAATGATAGTCTATAGGGATCATGAGCTTGTGCCGTAAAGCTCGCTGACATTCGCTGAAAGGTGCGAGTCGCTACCAGCCCGGCAGTCGCTACCAGTCCGGCAGAGTTGCGCGGAACGCGGAGAGTCGCGATCGGCGCGGAGAGTCGCGATCAGCGCGGAGAGACGCGGTAAAGCGGAGAGTCGGCCTGTAAGCCGGGTTCTGTCGTGAACAGTCATTCCTCTGGGACGTGCGTCGCCGCACGCCTCAAGCGGCCTACCCGGAAGCACGCGCGGGCACGCGCTGCAATCCCTTGTGAGACTGCGACTTCCCTATTTGGCCTTGCTCCAGGTGGGGTTTGCCATGCCGTCGCGTGTTGCCACTGACGCGGTGCGCTCTTACCGCACCGTTTCACCCTTACCGGCACTCTTGCGAATGCTTAGGCGGTCTGCTCTCTGTTGCACTTTCCGTGGGCTCACGCCCCCCAGGTATTACCTGGCACCCTGCCCGCCGAGCCCGGACTTTCCTCCACGCTTCACGTGAAACGCAGCGACTGCCCAGCCGACTCTCCGCCGTTGCACCTTACCACCACGCCTGCACCGAACGCCTAAAACTCGGCTCGCTCCCGCACTGCAACTCGGCTCCCTCCGCCACTGCGGCGCCCCGACCGTACCTTGGTCAAAAGCTGGTCGGAAGTTGGTCGAAAACGGGTCGAAAACGGGTCGAAAGTTGGTTTTCGCTGACCATCAACTACCTGCGCCCTCGTGACAAGCGCCCTGGTGCGCCACAATCACAGCCGCGCCGCATCAGTCCCGCTGCAGCCGCAATGCCAGCTCATAGGCGTCGTTGCGCCGGACGCCACAGATCTGGGCGGCGATAGCGGCGGCGCGCGCCGGCGGCAATTCCTTCAACAGCGCCTGCAGCGCGCGCGCCAGCAGTTCTGTGTCGCCGCCGCTGGCTGGCTCCACGCTGGCGCCAGCGATAACCAGCGTGATCTCTCCACGGACAAAATCAGCGTCCTCGCGCGCCCGTGCGCACAGCTGCGCGAGCGTGCCGCGATAGACGCTCTCGTGCATCTTGGTCAGCTCGCGCGTGACCACCGCCGCGCGCCCTGCGCCGAAGCATTGCGCGAGGTCGGCCAGCGTGGCGGCAATCCGATGCGGGGCTTCGAACAGTACCAACGTGCGCGCTTCCGTCGCCAGGCGCGCCAGCAGTGCGCGGCGCTCCCCGGTACGCGCGGGCAGGAAGCCCTCGAACACGAAGCGGTCGGTGGGCAGGCCGGCGATGCTCAGCGCCGCGGTGATCGCCGAGGCACCTGGCACTGCCCTCACTTCGAATCCGGCGGCCGCCGCCGCACGCACCAGCGCAAAGCCGGGATCTGACAGCAGCGGCGTACCGGCGTCGCTCACCAGCGCGATTACCTTGCCGTCGCGCAGCTGTTGCAGCAGCGGCTCGAGGCGCGACTCCTCATTGTGCTCATGCAGCGACACCAGGCGGCTTCGGACGCCGATCGCGCTGAGCAATTGGGCGGTGCGTCGCGTATCCTCCGCCGCGATGAGATCGGCCGCGGCCAGCACGTCGCGCGCCCGGGTGCTGAGGTCAGCGAGATTGCCGATCGGTGTCGCAACCACCTCGAGCCTGCCAGTGCACGGCAGCTGGTCGGTCAGAGCCACTATACTTCTCCTTCCAAGGCGCTGGTCCGTTTGAGGCGCTGATCCGTTTCAGGCGCTGGAGGCCAGGTCTCGATGGCGCAACAGGTACCGATGGCGCAACAGAGCTCGATGATGCCATTCACAGCGGCGCGCTGCGCACTGCTGGCGGTCGCGGTAGCGGCACTGGCCGGCTGTGCCGCGACGCCGCCGCCGCTGGCGCAGCGCCCGGGCACCGTGACGACCGCAGAGAGCGCGGCGCGCACCGGCGATCATGTCCAGGCCGCAAGCCAGTACGAGGGCCTGGCGGCAACCCACGTTCCGCCCGAACGCATCGACCTGCAGCTCGCGGCCGCGCGCGAGTGGCTGGCGGCGGGCCGCGCCGCCGATGCAGCGCGCGTGCTGGCCGCGATCAGCGCACCGCAAAGCGAAGCGCAAGTCAGGGAGCACGCGCTGCTCGACGCCGAGACCGCGCTGGCGGGCAATCGAGCACAGGAGGCGTGGCAGAAGTTCGGCGCCATCGACGAGGCGACGGCGACCAGCGCAGGCGCAGCCTCGGCGCTTCGCTACTACGCGCTCAAGATGCGCATCGCGCTGGCAGCCGGTCGCCCGGTGGACGGGGTGCGCGCCGAGATCGCCGCGGAGCCGTTCACGGCCAATGCCGCCGAGCGCACCCAGCTGCGCACGCGCCTGCTGGCCGCGCTGCGGGACGCGCGCGAACACGGCGTCAAGCTTGACGCCGCCGCCAGCCAGGACCCGATCGTGCGGGGTTGGCTGGACCTGGGCGCAATCGCCACTGAATATCACGGGTCCTCGCTGGTCGGCGAAGCGGAGGCAGCCAGCTGGCGCGCCAAGTACCCGAACCACCCGGCGCTCGAGGTGCTGGCGCAGGCGCTGCCGCCGCCGCTGGTGGTGACCGCGCCGGGCGGACGCATCGCTTTGCTGCTGCCGCTGACCGGCCCGGCACAGGCCCAGGCCGCCACGGTGCGCGATGGCTTCCTGAGCGCCTTCTACCAGGTGCCGGCAGCGACGCGGCCAGACCTGCAAATGTTCGATACCGGCGCGGTCACGGCGGCCGATGCCGTCGTTCAGGCGCGCGCGGCCGGCAGCGGCTTCATCGTCGGGCCGTTGACGCGCGAGGACGTGGCCGCGGTCGCCGGCCTGGGCGCACCAGCAGTGCCGGTGCTGGCGCTCAATTTCCTTCCGGCCGATCGCCCCGCCCCTGCCGGCATGTACCAGTTCGCACTGTCGCCGGAGGAGGAGGCGCAGCAGGTCGCGCGCCGCATGCTGGCCGACGGCCATCGGCGTGGCGTTGCGCTGGTGCCGCGCGGTGACTGGGGCAACCGGGTGATGGAGGCCTTCACGCGCGAGCTGACCGCGGGCGGCGGCAGCCTGATCAGCCAGACGCTGTACGATCCGGCCGAGCATGACTACAGCTACGAGCTCAAGCCGTTGCTGCGCATCGACGACAGCGAGGCGCGGCATGCGCGCCTGCAGGGCGTGCTCGGCACCAAGCTCAACTTCGAGCCCAGGCACCGTGGCGACATCGAATTCGTGTTTATCGTGCCCGAGAGTGCGACCAACGCCCGGCTGATAGAGCCGCAGCTCAAGTTTTTCTACGCCGGCGACATCCCGAGCTACTCGCTGTCGACCGCGTACGAGCCCGATTCCACCGACGCCAATCGCGACATCGACAGTCTCATGTACCCTGACATGCCCTGGATGATCAGCGACGATGCCAGCCTGGATACCCTGCGCGCCAGCACCGAACAGGCCTGGGGCGATGCCGTCGCATGGCGCAGCCGCCTGTTTGCATTTGGCTACGACGCCTGCCAGCTGATGCTGGCGATGTCGGGTGGGCGCCAGAAGCTAGCCGACGTGCAGGTCGCCGGACTGAGCGGTCAGCTGCACTTCGATGCCAGGGGCCGGGTGCAGCGCGACCTGATCTGGGTACAGATCCGCGACGGCGAGCCCAGGCGCCTTGGCGCCAGTGCCACCAGCAGCGGCGATCAGCGCAGCGGCGATCCGCCCTGACAGCCGCGATACGCCTGACGGCCGCGTATTTCGCGATCAACGCAACGCGCCTGCGCATGGCGCCTCGGTACCTGCGGGCCGCACCATGCCCGTCGTGGGCAAAGCTCGAAAACCTGCTACTACACCGGCGCCGCTGAGCCGGCAGCGGCTCGGCGCGGACGCCGAGGAGCGCGCAGCAAAACTGCTGTGCGACGCCGGCTACCTGCTCGTCGCACGCAACTACCGCTGCCGGCTGGGAGAGCTGGATATCGTCGCGCGGCGCGGCGCGCAGCTGGTGATCGCGGAGGTACGGCTGCGCAGCAGCCGCGCTTACGGCGGCGCGGCCGCAAGCGTTGGCGCTGCCAAGCGCGCGCGCATCGTGCGCGCTACGCGCCACCTGCTGATGCGCCAGCCGCAGCTGGCGGTACTCGAAGTGCGCTTCGACACCCTGCTGCTGAGCGCCAGCGACGGGCCGATCGAGTGGATCGAGGCCGCGTTCTCTACTTGTTGACCCAGGCCTACTTTGACCCAGGCCTACTTGACCAGGGTTAACTTCGCCCGCCGGCTCTCGGTCGTGGTTTTCTGCGGCGGGTCCGGCGGCGCCGGGCCGTCGGGCGGCGTCGGATCGGAATCGCCTTCCGAGAACACCATGCCCTCGCCGGTCTCGCGCGCGTACACGCCGAGCACCGCCTGCATCGGCACGTGCACCCGGTGTACCACGCCGGCAAAGCGCGCATCGAATTCGATGCAGTCATTGGTCAGCTGCAGCCGCTGGGTCGCAGTGGTCGACAGGTTGAGAACGATCTTGCCATCCTTGACGTAGGCCGAAGGCACCTCGACGCCAGTGCGCAGCGCGTCCACGATCACGTGCGGTGTATGGCCGCTGTCGATGATCCACTCGTGCATTGCGCGCAACAGATACGGGCGTCGCGACAGCCCGCCGCCCTCGTCGGCATTCTTGGCGCTCATCACGCGCTCCTCATCTGCAGCTCGACATCCGACAGGCTGGTGCGAAACGCCGGCCGCGCAAACATCGCCGCGGCGTAGCGCGACAGTGCCTGCGCCTGCGGTGGCAGCTCGATCTCGTAGTGCTGCAGCCGCCACAGCATCGGCGCGACGCTGGCGTCCACCAGTGAGAATTCATCGCTCAGGAAGAACGGCTTGACCTTGAACACATCGGCGCTCTGCAATATTGCATCGCGCAGGATCTTGCGATTCTTCGCCACGTGCTTCTTTTCATGATCCTCATCGATCAACTGTGCCAGGCCGTACCAGTCACGCTCGATGCGGTACAGCGCCAGCCGGAATTGCGCCCGCAATATCGGATCTACCGGCATCAGCGGCGGGTGCGGGAAGCGTTCATCCAGGTACTCGATGATGACGCGCGAGTCGTACAGCACCAGGTCGCGATCCACCAGCGTCGGCAGGCTGTGATAGGGATTCAGGTCGAGCAGGTCCTCCGGATAGCGTCCGGGCACGACGTTGATGATATCGATCTCGACGCCCTTTTCCGCCAGCACGATGCGCGTGCGATGGCTGTAGGGCTGATCGGGCGCTGAAAACAGCGTCATGATCGAGCGGCGGCTAGACACTAATCAGATCTCCCGCCAACAGCGGCGCGTGCTGCCGGCCCCCAAGGTTTGCGCGCACGCCTGGCGCTGTCAATGCACGTCTTTCCAGTACTCTTTTTTCAGCGCCCAGGCGAACGCCGACAGCAGCAGCAGGAACAGCACCACCCACAGGCCGATTGAGCGGCGTTCGACCTGGGCCGGATCACCCACGTAGTCGAGGAAATTGACCGTATCGCGCACAAACCCGTCGTACTGCTCGGGCGTCAGGGTGCCCGCCGAGATGGGTTCGAAGTGATCGAACACATTCTCCGTGACGGCGTTTGCGCCGCTGCCGCTCTTGACCTCGCGAAACACCGCAGCCTTGACGCCCTCCAGGTCCGACAGCACCGCGGGCATCGCGGTAAGCGGATACGCCAGGTTGTTACTTCGCGTCGGGCGGCTCGGATCGGAATAGTAGCTCTTCAGGTACTGGTAGATGTAGTCCGGGCTGCGCGAGCGCGCGATCAGCGACAGGTCCGGCGGCACCTTGCCGAACCAGATGACCGCATCGGCGGCCGGCATCGACGTGGTGATGTAATCGAGATTGGTGCTGCCCGGAGCCACCAGGTTCGCGTTCAGCACGCTGGTCGGGATGCGCATGTCGTCCGCCATGCGCTGGTAGCGCATGTATTTCAACGAGTGGCAGCCGTTGCAGTAGTTCATGAAGTTGCGAGCGCCGCGCTGCAGCGACTCGATATCGGCAACCGAATTGCCGGCGCGCCACGCTTCCCAGTGCACCGTGGTTCCGCCCTCCGCGGTGGTGGCCGCCGGCTCCGCCGCCGCCAGCGTAAGCGGCGCGAGCAGCAGCAGCCACGCGCCGTAGCGGCCGAAGCCCGCGGTCCGCGTCCCGCTCGCGCTAACCATGCCGCTCACTCTACCCATGGTAGGTGACTCGCTCGGGCACCGGCTTGGTCGAACCCATGCGCGAATAGAACGGCATCAGCCAGAAGAACGCGAAGTACGGCACCACGAAGATGCGCGTGATGTTCAGATAGGGCTGCTGCGCCGGCATAAGCCCCAGGTACATCAGCGCCAGGAACGATACGGTGAACAGCGCCAGGAACACCTTGGAGATCCAGTTGCGATAGCGGATCGAGCGCACCGGCGAGCGGTCGAGCCACGGCAGGAAGAAGAACGACACCACCGCGACCAGCATCAGCAGCGCGCCCAGGCGCTGGCTCGGCACCGCACGCAGGATCGCGTAGTACGGGGTGAAATACCACGACGGCGAGATCGGGTCGGGCGTCGATAGCGGGTTGGCCGGCTCGAAGTTAGCCTTCTCCAGGAACAGGTCGCCGAAGGTCGGCACGAAGAACACCACGATCGCCATCAGCGTCAGGAAAACACCCACGCCAAAGATGTCCTTTACCGTGTAGTAGGGATGGAACGGGATGCCGTCGAGCGGATGCCCCTTGGCATCCTTCTTCGCCTTGATCTCGATGCCGTCCGGATTGTTCGAGCCGACCTCGTGCAGTGCCACCAGGTGCAGTGCCACCAGCAGCAGCAGCACCAGCGGCACCGCCACCACGTGCAGCGAGAAGAAGCGGTTCAGGGTTGCATCCGCGATGCCGTAATCGCCGCGGATCCACTCCACCAGCCCCGGCCCGATGAACGGAATGGTGCCGAACAGGTTGATGATCACGGTGGCTGCCCAGAACGACATGTTGCCCCATGGCAGCACGTAGCCAAGGAAGGCCTCGGCCATCAGCGCCAGGTAGATGATCATCCCGAACAGCCACAGCAGTTCGCGCGGTGCCTTGTATGAGCCATACAGCAGCGCGCGATACATGTGCAGGTAGATCACCAGGAAGAACGCCGAGGCGCCGGTCGAATGCAGGTAGCGGATCAGCCAGCCGTACGGCACCTCGCGCATGATGAATTCGACCGAGTCGAACGCCGTCGCCGCCCCGACCTTGTAGTACATCGTCAGGAAGATCCCGGTCAGCAGCTGCATCACCAGCACCAGCAGCGCCAGCGAGCCGAAGAAATACCAGATGTTGAAATTCTTCGGTGCGTAGTATTCGAGCAGCTGGCTGCGCATGAAGGAATCCACCGGCAGGCGCTGGTTGATCCAGCCCCAGATACCGCCCTTGGCGGGCGCGCGGTAGCCAGGCTTGTTCAGGATGTCGGGTGTCATCAGGCAGCTCCTTGTGTAGCGGCGCCATCCACGCCGATAACGAGCGCGTCCTTGCTGCTGAAACTGTACGGCGGTACCGTCAGGTTGGTGGGGGCCGGCGAGCCGTTGAACACCCGGCCGGCCAGGTCGAAGCGTGAACCGTGGCACGGGCAGCGGAAGCCGCCCGGCCAATCAGCGCCCAGCACCGGGTCGCCGGGATCGAAGAACTGCTTGGGCAGGCAGCCGAGGTGGGTGCAGATGCCGATCAGCACCAGCACATCGGCGCGGCGCGCGCGCATCTCGTTGCGGGCGTAGTCCGGCTGGATGGAACTGTCGGATTTCGGATCCTTCAACCGCCCGTCATTTTGCGCCAGCTTGTCCACCATCGCCGGATCGCGGCGCACGATGTAGATGGGCTTGAGCCGCCAGGTCGGCGTGATCATCTGGCCGACCGCAAGCTTGGACAGATCCACTTCGACCGGAGCACCCAGCGCCCTGGCGCGCTCGGACGGCGACCACGAGGCGACGAACGGGACCGCTGCAAGCACAACGCCGACGCCGGCGGTGGCGCCGGTAGCCGCGATCAGGAACTTTCTGCGACCCGGGTCGATCTCCGGCTGCGGTTGATCGGCCACTGCACCGACGTCACTCATTGGCTTCTCACTCTTTAAGTATAGGGGGCCGCGCGCGCCAAATGTCCCGTCACGATTAGATCGCTACATAAACTAACGGGAAGTATCGCATTATACACAACCGATCGGGCCCGCTTTCGGCCCCCGCGAACCTTAACAAAACACCATGAATCTGCATCGCTTGGGACGTGCGGCCGCTTTCGTCGCTGGCAGTGTCGTCGGCGGCCTGGCGCTGGCGTTCGTGATCGTGTTCTTCCGTCCACAGCTGCTGCAGCCGACACCTGGCGTGGCGCCCGCGAAATCTTCCATCGCTTTCGGCGCCCATATCGATCCGACCGCGGCCCACTACGGCCAGCCGAGCGCCACGGCACCCGCCACCCGCGCTACCGAGCCGCCATCCACGGAGCGTGTCGCCGATGAGGAGCCGGCCGCGGCGGCCAGGCCAGCGCCCGCAGCCAGCGCTCGTGCCGCAGGCCCCGAATCATACGCCGCGGCCGTGATGCGCGCCGCGCCCGCAGTGGTCAATATTTCCACGCAGCGGCTGGTCACGGAGCAATTCCAGCCATCAGCAGCCGATCAGCTGTTCGGCGACCTGCAACCTTTCTATCGTCGGCGGGTCGAAAGTGCGCTCGGTTCGGGCGTGATCGTCGACAGCGCCGGCCACATCATCACCAACAATCACGTGATCGCGAATGCCGAGACCATCAACGTCGAGCTGGCGGACAGCCGGGTGACGCCGGCGACCGTCGTCGGCCGCGATCCGGACACCGACCTGGCGCTGCTGTCGATCAAGCTCAAGGACCTGCCGGTGATGCCGCTAGGGCGCTCGGATGAGATCCAGGTCGGCGATGTAGTGCTGGCCATCGGCGATCCACTCGGCCTGTCGCAGACCGTCACCCACGGCATCGTCAGCGCCACCGGGCGCCAGCAGCTCGGCGTGGCGACCTTCGAGAATTTCATCCAGACCGATGCCGCCATCAATGCCGGCAATTCCGGCGGCGCGCTGATCAACGCGCGCGGCGAACTCATTGGCATCAACACCGCAGTGCTTAACAAGAGGAGCGGCAACCTGAGCGTCGAGGGCATCGGCTTTGCGATTCCGGTCAACCTGGCGCGCGGCGTCATGAAAGACATCCTGGATCACGGTCGCGTGATCCGCGGCTGGATCGGCATTCTTCCCGAGGACGTCGACGACGAGCAGGCGAAGCAGCTAGGGCTGCCGGCGAGCGGCGTGGTGATCACCAACATGTACCGTGGCAGCCCGGCGGTCGCCGCGCAGCTGCGCATCGGGGACATTGTCACCGCAATCGACGGCAAGCCGGTGCGCAGCGCGCGCGACACGCTGGCGCAGATCGCCGCCCAGAAGCCCGGTGTCAGCATCACGCTGCACCTGCTGCGCGGCCACGGCGAAGTGGATTCCAAAGTGGACGTCACCGAGCGCCCGCTCTCGATCCAGGGAACCTGAACGGGGAACCTGAAACCAGGGAGCCTGGGCATCCGGTCAGCCCTCGACCGTGGCGGCTATCCGCCCTGGCAGCTAGTTGGGAACGCGCTTGATGCGTGCGCCGAGCTGCGCCAGCTTTTCCTCGATGGTTTCGTAGCCGCGGTCGATATGGTAGATGCGCTCGATTTCGGTGCGCCCCTCGGCCACCAGTCCCGCCAGCACCAGGCTTGCCGAGGCGCGCAGGTCGGTCGCCATCACCGGCGCTGCGGTCAGCTGCTTGATGCCGTGGATGATCGCGGTGTTGCCTTCGAGCCGGATCTCCGCACCCATGCGCCGCATCTCCAGCATGTGCATGAAGCGGTTCTCGAAGATGGTCTCGACCACGGTGCCCACGCCGTCGGCGACGGTGTCGAGCGCGGCGAACTGCGCCTGCATGTCGGTCGGGAACGCCGGGTACGGCGCGGTGCGCACGTCGACCGCACGTGGCCGGCGGCCGCGCATGTCGACCTCGACCCAGTTGTCGCCGCTGCTCACGGTCGCGCCGGCCTCGCGCAGCTTGATCATCACCGCGTCCAGGTGATCGGGCCGGGCGTTCTTGACGCGGACGTGTCCGGCGGTGATGGCGCCGGCGACCAGGTACGTGCCCGCCTCGATGCGATCGGGCAGCACGTCGTAGTGCACGCCTTGCAATTCGCGCACACCGTTGATCACGATGCGATCCGATCCGGCGCCAACGATGCCGGCGCCCATCGCGATCAGGAAGTTGGCCAGGTCGATGACTTCGGGTTCGCGCGCGGCGTTTTCGATCACGGTCTCACCTTCGGCCAGCACCGCGGCCATCATCAGGTTCTCGGTTCCGGTCACGGTCACCGTATCGAGCACCAGGCGCGCACCCTTCAGGCGCGTGGCGCGCGCGCGGATGTAGCCACCTTCGATGCGGATATCCGCCCCCATGGCCTGCAGCCCGGCGACATGGATATTCACCGGGCGCGCGCCGATTGCGCAGCCGCCCGGCAGCGATACATCGGCGCGGCCGAAGCGCGCCAGCAGCGGGCCCAGCACCAGTATCGAGGCACGCATCGTCTTGACCAGGTCGTAGGGCGCAAAGTATTCGCGAATGGTTCCCGAGTCCACTTCGATGCGCATGCGCTCATCGATGGTGACCGTCACGCCCATGCGGCCGAGCAGCTCGATGGTCGTGGTGACGTCGCGAAGGTGCGGCACGTTGCCGATGCTCACTGGTCCCTGTGCCAGCAGCGCGCCGGCGAGGATCGGCAAGGTCGCGTTCTTGGCGCCGGAGATGCGCACCTCGCCTTCCAGCGCGATGCCGCCGGTGATCTGCAGCTTATCCACTGCGGGCGGCCCACTCCTGCGGCGTATAGGCCTCGATCGACAGCGCGTGGATCTCCCGTCCCATGCGCTCGCCGAGCGCCCGATACACCAACTGGTGGCGCGCCAGCGGCCGCAGCCCCTCGAATGCGGCCGCGACCAGCAGCGCCGCGAAATGGGTGTTGTCCTCCGATTGCACCTCGATGCGTGCGTCGGGGAGCGACTGGCGGATCAGGTCGGTGATTTGCTGCGGGTTCATATGGGGGTGCGTTCCATGGGGGTGCGATCTTAAGACAAACACGCCCGCGGATGGCGCGATCTGCAGGGTGCTAAGGCGCTATCATGGTGCGCGCGACCAGCAGGATAACCGCAGTCGAATGAATGCCGTAGAACAAACCGCCACCAGCGAGGGGCAGGCGCTGGCCTCGGCCCGCCGCACATTCGACATCGAAGTGGCGGGGCTGGCGGCGCTGCGCGCGCGCCTGGATGGCGCTTTCGCGGCGGCCTGTCGCACCTGCCTGGCCTGCCGCGGCCGGCTCATCGTCTCCGGCATTGGCAAATCGGGCCATGTTGCCCGCAAGATCGCCGCCACGCTCGCCAGCACCGGCTCGCCCGCGTTCTTCCTGCACCCCGGCGAGGCCAGCCACGGGGATATCGGCATGATCACGCGCGGCGATGTGCTGCTGGGGCTGTCGAATTCCGGGGAAACCCCGGAACTGCTGGCGCTGCTGCCGCCGCTCAAGCGACTGGGAATCGCGCTGATCGCGCTCACCGGCAATGCCAATTCCACGCTGGCCGTGTCGGCCGATGTGCACCTGGATGTCGGCGTGGCGCAGGAGGCCTGTCCGCATAACCTCGCGCCGACTGCCAGCACTACCGCGGCGCTGGTGATGGGCGATGCGCTCGCGGTCGCGCTGCTGGAGGCGCGCGGGTTCTCGGCCGATGACTTCGCGCGCACCCATCCCGGCGGCAGCCTGGGTCGGCGGCTGCTGTTGCACGTCGAGGACATCATGCGCCGCGGCGATGCACTGCCGCGCGTCGGCGTCGACAGGCCGGTCGCCGAAGGCCTGCTCGAGATGACCCGCAAGGGCCTGGGCATGACGGCAGTGCTGGATCACGAGCAGCGCGTCGTCGGCATATTTACCGACGGCGACCTGCGCCGCGCCCTCGACCGGCGGGTGGACGTGCACAGTGCGACCATGCGCCAGGTGATGACCAGTGGCGGCCACAGCATCGGTGCGCGCGAACTGGCAGCGGCGGCGGCACAGCTGATGGAGCTGCACCGGGTGACCGCGCTGCTGGTCACCGACGCCGAGCGCCACCTGGTCGGTGCGTTCAACGTCCACGATCTGCTGCGTGCGGGTGTGGTTTGATGCCACGTGCCGTTGATCGCGGCGCGGCTGAGCGCCGGACGCCAGGCTGCGGGGTGGCATGATCTACCGGCTGCTGTTTGCCGTCTTGGCGCTCGGGGCGCTGGGCGCGCTCTTCTACCTGCAGCCGTCCGCCGGCGCTGGCGGCGACAGCGGCGCCGCCGATGTCGAGAGCACCGAGCCCGGCTACATCGCCAATGGCGCCCAGCTGATCGAGACCGGCGATGATGGCCAGCCGCTGTTTCGCCTGGATGCGCAGCGCATCGAGCAGCCGACACCGCAGGGAATCATCTTCCTGACCCAGCCCCGGCTCGACTACCAGCCGGAAACCGGCAACCACTGGACCCTGGTCGCGCAGCGCGGCCAGCTGCCGCAGGACGCGAGCAGCGCCGAGCTCGCCGGCGCGGTGCACGCCGATGGCAGGCCCAATGGCTCCAACGACGCGATGCACATCGTCACCGAACAGCTGCACCTCGACATGAAGCAGCAGCTGGCGACCACGCCGGCGAAAGTGCGGGTCGACTGGGCCGGCAATGCGCTGCGCGGCCGTGGCATGAGCGCCGACATCAGGAACGATCGCCTGCAGCTGGCCGGAGATGTCCACGGTGTGCTGGCGCACTGAAGCGCTGTGGCGCGCTGCTGCGCCGCCGCGCTACCTGCCGCTGCTGGCGCTGCTGGCGCTCAGCGCCGTGGCACGCGCTGCGGAGCCTGAGCACCCGAGCGCGCCGGCGACAGCGGCAGCGGCAGCGGTGACCGCGCCGGCGGCGGCGGCGACTGACGAGGCCTGCAGCGAGCCGCTCTGCTACAGCGCGTCGAGTCTTTCGGCCGAGCGCACCCGCATGGTGATGCAGAACGTCAATATCGTCGACACCACCCGCGGCATCACCCGCATCAAGGCCGACCTGGCGGAAGCCAGCGGCCAGGACCTGGGCAACAGCGAATGGGTGCTCACCGGCCACGTGCAGGTATTCATGCCGCAGGGCAGGCTCAGCGCCGACCGCGCCACGGTGCAGTTCGTCAACAAGCGCATCGCATCGATGAGCGCGCAGGGCACGCCGGCGGAATTCGAGCACAGCGCCGCCCCGGCAGAGAACGCTCACGGCCATGCGCGCGAGATCGACTACGACCTGGAACAGGACCTGCTGAAGCTCGATGGCGACAGCTGGTTGTCCGATGGCTGCAATGAGATCAACAGCCAGTCGATCGTCTATGACATCGCCAACCAGAAGGTACGCGCGGATGCGGCGCCGGGCAGCGACAGGCAGGTACAGGGCACGCTGCATTCGCGTTCCGGTCCGCAGTGCACGCCGGCCAGTCGCCCATGACGCGACTGTCGGCCCTGGGGCTGCAGAAGAGCTACCGCTCGCGCCAGGTGGTGCGCGACCTGTCGCTCAATATCGATACCGGCGAGGTAGTCGGCCTGCTCGGGCCCAATGGCGCCGGCAAGACCACCGCCTTCTACATGATCGTCGGCCTGGTGCCCGCCGACGGCGGCCGCATCCTGCTCGACGAGCGCGACCTGACCGCGCTCAGCATCGACCAGCGCGCCCGGCTCGGGTTGGGCTACCTGCCGCAGGAAGCCTCGGTGTTCCGCCGGCTGTCGGTAGCCGACAACATCATGGCGATCCTGGAACTGCGCGACGAGCTCGACCGTGCCGGGCGCGAACGCCGGCTGGAGGAATTGCTGGTGGAGCTGCGCATCGGCCATGTGCGCAACACCCGTGGGATGTCGCTGTCGGGCGGCGAGCGGCGCCGCGTCGAGATGGCGCGCGCACTGGCGGCCGAACCGCGCTTTATCCTGCTCGATGAACCGTTTGCCGGCGTCGATCCGCTCTCGGTACTGGATATCCAGCGCATTATTCGCGAGCTCGCCGCCCGCGGCATCGGCGTACTGGTGACCGACCACAACGTACGCGAGACCCTGGGGGTATGCGGTCGCGCCTACATCGTCGACCGCGGCGAGGTGATAGCGTCCGGCACTGCCGAGCAAGTCCTTGCCAACCCCCAAGTCCGTGAGGTGTACTTGGGCCAGGCATTCCGCATGTGATACACCGGAGCGGCTCTGATAATCCAATTCTTTCAGCGACTTACGCGATCCTGGTCGTGCCTGGGGCACGCCGCCGGCACGTTTCATGCTTAAGCCCTCGCTGCAACTTCGACTTGGCCAGCAACTGACGATGACGCCGCAGCTGCAGCAGGCCATCCGGCTGCTGCAATTGCCGACCATCGAACTGCAGGCGCACATCCGCGAACTGCTCGAGTCCAACGTGATGCTCGAGCAGGATGAGGACACCGAGAGCGGTACCTACGAGAGCCTGTCGGGCGCCGAAACCGCCCCGGAAACCGCGGCGCCAGCCGAACTGGAGTCGCCGGTCGAGGTGGTCGAGGACGGCTGGTCCGATCAGTCGGCTGGCGCGGCGGAGAACCCGTGGAGCGGTGGCGGCGGCGGCGACGATGACCGGCAGCAGGAGTATGCCGACGCCGCCGGCCAATCGCTGCGCGATCATCTCCTATGGCAGCTGGAACTCGCGCGCCTCAACAGCCGTGACGTCGCCATCGGCCGCGCGGTGGTCGATGCGATCAATGACGACGGCTACCTGAGCGAGCCGCTGGATGTGATCGGCGCCAGCCTCAAGCCGGAACTCGACCCGAGCCTTGCGGAGGTGGAACGCGTGCTCGGGATCGTGCAGATGTTCGATCCGCCCGGCGTCGGCGCCCGCTCGGTCAGCGAGTGCCTGATGCTGCAGCTCGAGCAGCTCGAACCCGACACGCCGGGACTGTCCTGCGCCAAGGCAATCGCGCGCCAGCACCTGGAATTGCTCGCCGAACGCGAACTCACGGCGCTGCGGCGCGAATTACGCAGCTCCGACGAGGAGCTGGAAACCGCGGTGGCGCTGGTGCGCGCCTGTCATCCGCGCCCGGGCTCGATCGTCAGCGGCAGCTCGCCTGAATACGTGGTGCCGGATGTGTTCGTGCGCCGCACCCCGCGCGGCTGGTCGGTCGAGATCAACGCCGCGACGCTGCCGCGCGTGCGGCTGAACCAGTCCTATGCCAGCCTGGTCGGCCGCGGCACCAGCCATGCCAGCATGCGTGCACAGCTGCAGGAAGCGCGCTGGCTGCTCAAGAGCCTGGAGATCAGGAACGATACCCTCACCAAGGTGGCGCGCTCGATCGTCGAGCGGCAGAGCGAATTCCTCGACCAGGGCGAGGAATACATGCGACCGATGATCCTGCGGGATATCGCCGAGGCCATCAGCATGCACGAATCGACCGTCTCGCGCGTGACCTCCGGCAAGTACATGCATACCCCGCGCGGCGTGTTCGAGCTGCGCTATTTCTTCTCCAGCCAGGTCGAGGGCAACGACGGCTCCGGCACCTCATCGACCGCGATCCGGGCCAAGATCCGCAAGCTGATCCGCGAGGAGGATCCGACTGCGCCGCTCAGCGACAGCCGCATCGCGGAGATTTTATCGGGTGAAGGCATACCGGTCGCGCGCCGCACGGTCGCAAAGTACCGGGAAACGATGGGTCTCGCGCCATCGAACGAACGCAGGCGAGTCAACGGCAAGTGACATCCACCAAGGAGATCAGGCCATGCAATGCAACGTTACCGGACATCACGTCGAGATCACCGCCGCCCTGCATGACTACGTCGAGAAGAAGCTCGGTCGCATCATGCGTCACTTCGACCAGCTGATAGACAATCATTTCGTGCTGACGGTGGAGAAGCTGCAGCACAAGGCGGAGGCGACCCTGCGCGTGCGGCGCGAGACCATTCATGCACTGGCGATCGACGGCAACATGTATGCCGCGATCGACGCACTGGCCGACAAGCTCGAGCGGCGCGTGCGCAAGCACAAGGAAAAGCTCACCGATCACCATGCCCAGGAAGCGCAGAAGATCGCCCGCCCGTAGCGGCGGCGCTGGCGGCGGCGCTGGCGGCGGCGGCAGCCCCGGGGGTCGCCAGTGCGCCTGATCTTCCTCAGCGGGCTGTCGGGTTCCGGCAAGAGCGTGGCACTGCACATGCTCGAGGACCTGGATTTCTATTGCATCGACAACATACCGGCGGCGCTGCTCAAGCCGTTCATCTCGCACACCGTGCGCAGCAGCTCGACCGTCTACCAGCGCACCGCCATCGGCCTCGACGCCCGCAATCCCGGCGATGAGATCGCCACCGTGCCGATGCTGCTGGATGAGCTCAAGCGCAGCGGCATCCAGTGCGAACTGGTGTTCCTGGTGGCGAGCGATGAGGAGCTGCTGCGGCGGTTTGCCGAAACCCGCCGCAAGCACCCGCTGAGCCGCCATGGGGAGAACCTGCACGAAGCCATCGCGATCGAACGCGGATTGCTCGAGCCGCTGGTCAATGCCGCCGACCTGGTGGTCGACACCTCGCGCATGGGCGTGCACGACCTGCGCGACCTCATCAACCGGCGCGTCGGCCAGCGGCCACGCGATCGCATGTCGGTGCTGCTGGAATCCTTCGGCTTCAAGTACGGCATCCCCGGAGATGCCGATTTCGTGTTCGACGCGCGCTCGCTCCCCAACCCCTACTGGGAGCCTCCGTTGAGGTCGCTGACCGGTCGTGACGAGCCGGTGATTCGCTTCCTGGAAGCCCAGCCAGCGGTCGCCGGCTTCATCGAGGATGTCGCTCACTTCATCGAGCGGCGCATTCCCGAGCACCAGGCCGTCAACCGGCGCTACCTGACGGTCGCGATCGGCTGCACCGGCGGCCAGCACCGTTCAGTCTACATCGCCGAGCAGCTCGCCCTGCGCATCGCCGGCCAATGGCCGCAGGTGGCGGTGCGACACTCGGCATTGTCCGAGCCCTCGCGCAGCAGGCGCGCCCTGGCCGCCAACGATTGACTGCGCTACCTCAGGCAGCAGCGCGCTCACCAACCGGCGCGCTCACCAACCGGCGCGCTCACCAACCGGCGCGCTCATCCACCGGCCCGCTTGGCGGCAAAGCCGCGGCGCAGCAGCTCGGCGACCAACGCATCGCGATGCTCGCCCTGGATTTCAATCGCGCCATTCTTGACCGTGCCGCCACTGCCACAGTGGCGCTTGAGTTCGCGCGCCAATGCCGCCAGCTCGGTGTCGTCGAGCGGCAAGCCGGTGATCAATGTCACTGCCTTCCCGGCACGACTGGCAGTCTGCCGGCTGACACGCACCGCGCCAACGTCCCCGCGCCCGGCGTCCGCGCGCACCGGCTTGCCCGCCGCGGTCTTGCAGGCGCATTGCGTCAGCGGCCGCCGGCAGCCGGGGCAGATCCTGCCCACGCCGGTGCTATACACGATGCTCATCGGATCGACAGCGCCGGCAGCCTCGTGGTCGCAGCCAGCGGCGCGCCGCCCAGGAACGCCACCAGTTCGTCACACTGCAGCATCGCATCGTTGTAACCGAGCGCAATCAGCTCGCGCGTAAAGCTCGATTCGAACATCAGGTAGCTCGCCAGCTGCGCACCGGCCGAGCCGCGCGCTCCCATCACGCGCAGCAGCGCGCGCAAGCCGCGCGGCAGGCTGCGCATGTGCTGGGTAGCGATCACGCGCATGTCGGCACTGGGCGCGATCACCAGCGTCGCCACCTTGCGTACGCCGGGCACCGCGCTGGGCTCGAGTTCGAACACGCTGTTGAGCCGCTGCACGTGCTCGACATTGGCGTATATCTGGTCCATGAACAGGGTGTCGAGCATGTAGCCGAACAGCTGGCCTGGCGTGGGCGGCTGCACCACGGTGCGCGGCCGCGTGTTGACGCCGGCGCCATGCTCGGCGCGCACGCCGATCACCAGCAGGCGGTCGGCGCCCAGGTGGATCGCCGGGCTGAGCGGCCACAGCTGCCGCTGCGCGCCGTCACCGAAGTACTCATCCCCCAGCTGCACCGGCGGGAACAGGAACGGCACACCGAGGCTCGCCATCACGTGATCAAGCGCGAGCTCGGCGCGCCGCCCGATGCGCTGCTGCCGTACCCACTCGCGGCTATCGTCGCTGCCCTGGAAGAATGCTACCGAGGACGCTGAACTGTAGCTGGTCGCACACAGCGCCAGCGAGCGCAGCTGGCCGGCATCGATGTTGCGCTTGAGGCCCTGCCAATCGAAGTGGCTCTGCAGCAGCGAGCGCAGCGGCGAGTTGTCGAACAATGCCAGCGGCGGCGGCAGCAACAGCCCGCCGGAGAGCAGCGACAGCGCCCAGTGCAGGCCGGAGCGCAGCATGCTGCCGGCATCGACCCGAAACACCTGCTGCACGTGGAAATTGGCCCACACGTGCACCAGTCCCTCGATCGCGCGCTGCCAGCGATGCGCCTCGGTGCCGAGCACCGCGGCCGAGACTGCGCCGGCCGAGGTGCCGACGATGATCGGAAATGGGTTGGGCGCCTGCGGCATCATCTCGGCGATCGCCTTGAGCACGCCGACCTGGTAGGCCGCGCGCGCACCGCCGCCGGGCAGCACCAGCCCGACCGTAGGGCCAATGGGTGCGCGGCCCCTGCCCGGGGAATCAGCAGCCATACGGTCCCACATTCATGGCAAGCAGCATAGCGGAGCGCGACCGGAGGCCACCTGTACGCCGTCTCGTTTCGCGCCGCTAACGGCTGGTAACCCGCAGGATCTGCATTGAATTGGTGCCGCCGGAGACGCCCGACTGTTCGCCCTTGGTAAGGATCACCAGGTCATTGACCTCCACCAGCCCGAGTTCCAGCAGCCGGTCGAAGATCGCGCTGTACAGCGTCGCGCTGTCGCTCTGACCGATGTCGAACGGCACCGCGTAGACGCCGCGATACAGCGTCACCCGCCGCCGCGTCGCCTCGTGGCGGGTGAAGGCATACACCGGGATGTCCGAGCGGATGCGTGACATCCACAGCGGACTATTGCCCGACTCGGTCAGCGCGACGATCGCCCGCACCCGCATGTGGTTGGCGGTATAGATCACCGCCATCGCGATCGCCTCCTCGGTATTGCCGAACTGCGCATCCGCGCGCCCGAGTGCGCGCGGGGAGCCGAGCTGGTACTTCTCCGCGCCGCGGATCACGTCCGCCATCGCCTGCACCGCCTTCACCGGAAACTTGCCGGCCGCCGATTCAGCCGACAGCATCACCGCATCGGTGCCATCGAGCACCGCGTTGGCGACGTCGCTGACCTCGGCGCGCGTCGGGATCGGGTTCTGGATCATCGACTCCATCATCTGGGTCGCGGTGATCACCACCCGGTTGCTCGCCAGCGACTGGCGGATGATGGTCTTCTGCAGCCCGGTCAGCTCGGCGTAGCCCATCTCCACGCCCAGGTCACCGCGCGCCACCATCACCGCGTCGGTAACCGCCAGGATTTCGGCCAGGTTGTCGAGCGCCTCGTGGCGCTCGATCTTCGCCACCACGCGTGCATCGCCGCGCCACTTGCGCAGTTCCGACTGCGCGCGACGGATGTCGGCCGCATCGCGCGCGAACGACACCGCCAGGTAGTCGATGCCGATCTCGGCCGCCAGGCGGATGTCCTCCAGGTCCTTTTCGGTGACCGCCGGAGCCGAGATGCCGCCGCCCTGGCGGTTCACGCCCTTGCGGTTCGACAGTTCACCGCCCGAGCGCACCACCCCGGAGATGCGCGTGCCTGCCACTTTTTCCACTTCGATCACGATCTGGCCATCCGCCAGCAACAGCGTGTCGCCGTCCCGCACGTCGCCCGGCAGGTTCTTGTACGCGACGCCAACCTCGGTGACCGTGCCGCCTTCCGGATCCAGCGCGGTGTCGAGCGCGAACGGGGCGCCCTCGAGCAGCATCACCTTGCCGTCGCGAAAGCTGTCGATGCGGATCTTGGGGCCGGCGAGGTCCGCCAGCAGGCCGACGTAGCGTCCGGCAGCGCGCGCCGCCTGGCGCACCAGCTCCACGCGCCGCAGCTGCGATTCGCGCGTGCCGTGGGAGAAGTTGATGCGCGCGACGTCCAGTCCGGCCTGCACCATGCCGGCGACGACCTGCGGATCATCGGTGGCCGGGCCGAGCGTCGCTACGATCTTGGTCCTGCGCATCGTATCCATGGCCGGCCTTGCTGCAACCGCCGTTCAGGGGCTAGGGACGTGCGCGCGCTTCGGCAGCGCGCTGCTCCAGCACCGCGACCGCCGGCAGCGTCTTGCCTTCGACGAACTCCAGGAACGCGCCGCCGCCGGTGGAAATGTACGAGATGCCATCCTCGACACCATACTTCTCTATCGCCGCCAGTGTATCGCCGCCTCCGGCCAGCGAGAACGCCTTGCTGCGCGCAACCGCACGCGCGATCGCCTGCGTGCCCTCGCCGAACTGGTCGATCTCGAACACCCCGACCGGCCCATTCCAGATGATGGTGCCGGCCGCCTTGAGTATCTCGCCGAACAGTTCGGCGGTGTCGGGACCGATGTCGAGGATCATCTCGTCCTCCGCGACCTCTGCCACCGGCCGCACATCGGCATGCGCGGTGGCGGCGAACTCGCGCGCCACCACGACGTCGACCGGCAGCGGGATGTCCGCGCCGCGCTCACGCGCCAGCTGCAGCAGGCCGCCGGCGATCGGCAGCATGTCCTTCTCGTAGAGCGACTTGCCGACCTTGATGCCGGTCGCGGCCAGGAACGTATTGGCGATGCCGCCGCCGACGATCAGCTTGTCGACGCGCTTGAGCAGGCTCTCCAGGATGGTCAGCTTGGTGGAGACCTTGGAGCCGGCCACGATAGCGACCAGCGGCCGCGCCGGCTTGGCCAGGGCGCGCTCGAGCGCTTCCAGCTCCAGCACCAGCAACGGGCCGGCGCATGCGGTCGGGGCGAACCTGGCCACGCCGTGGGTGCTGGCTTCGGCCCGGTGCGCGGTACCGAAGGCATCCATCACGAACACATCGCATAGCGCCGCCATCTGCCGCGACAGCGCCTCATTGTCCTTCCTCTCGCCCTTGTTGAAGCGCACGTTCTCGCACAGCACCACCGCACCCGGCTTCACCGCGACACCGCCGAGCCAGTCCTGCACCAGCGGCACCGGCTTGCCGAGCAGCTCCGACAGCTTGCCGGCCACCGGTGCGAGCGAGAATTCCGAACTGTACTTGCCCTCTTCCGGCCGCCCCAGGTGCGACAGCAGCACCACGTGTGCGCCCTGCTCCAGCGCCAGCCGCAGTGTCGGCAGTGCGGCGCGAATGCGCGCGTCGCTGGTCACCACCCCGTTCTTCACCGGCACGTTCAGATCCTCGCGGATCAGCACGCGCTTGCCCGAAAGGTCCAGGTCCGCCATGCGCAGCAGGTTCATCGCGGCATGCCTTTAAGCGGCGCGCGCCCAGGCGAGCGTCGTGTCGAGCATCCGGTTGGAGAAGCCCCACTCGTTGTCGTACCAGGCGCATACCTTGACCAGCGTGCCGCCGAGGACTTTGGTCATCGTGGCGTCGTACACCGAGGAGTGCGCGTCGTGGTTGTAGTCCACGGACACCAGCTGTTCATCGGTATAGGCGAGGATCCCCTGCAGCGGGCCGGCGCCGGCGGCCGCTTTCATCAGGGCGTTGATCTCCTCCACGCTGGTGGCGCGGCTGGCGCTGAAACTCAGGTCCACCAGCGACACGTTGATGGTCGGCACGCGGATCGAAAAGCCATCGAGCTTGCCCTTGAGTTCGGGCATCACCAGGCCGACCGATGCGGCCGCACCGGTCTTGGTCGGGATCATCGAATGGGTGGCCGAGCGCGCGCGCCGCAGGTCGGTGTGATAGACATCCGTCAGCACCTGGTCATTGGTATACGAGTGCACCGTGGTCATCACGCCGGCGACGATGCCGACGCTGTCGTTCAGCACCTTGACCAGCGGCACCAGGCAGTTGGTGGTACACGAGGCATTGGAGATCACGGTGTGGCTCGCCTTGAGCACGCCGTGGTTGACGCCGTAGACGATGGTCGCATCGACGTCGTCGCCGCCTGGTGCGGAGATCACTACTTTCTTCGCGCCGCCCTCCAGGTGCTTGCTGGCCTTGAGCTTGCTGGTGAACAAGCCGGTGCACTCGAGCACCGTATCCACCCCGAGGCTGCCCCACGGGAGCTTGGCCGGGTCGCGCTCGGACAGTACCCGGATGCGATCGCCGTTGACCACCATCGAATCGCCGTCAACCTTGACATCGCCGGCGAAGCGGCCATGCACCGTATCGTGGCGCGTCAGGTGCGCGTTGATCTTGGCATCGCCCAGGTCATTGATCGCCACCACCTGGATCTGCGAGCGCTTGCCGCTCTCGTACAGCGCACGCAGCACATTGCGTCCGATGCGGCCATAGCCATTGATGCCCACTTTCAGCGTCATTGATGCTCCCCTTCGATCGATTCATTTATTGCTTGCTCCACGTGGTCCGCGGTGAAGCCGAATTTTTTCATCACCTCCGGTCCCTTGCCCGAGGCGCCATAGTGATCGATGCCGATGACGCGCCCGGCGGTGCCGACATAGCGCCACCACAGCCCGGTGGTTCCGGCCTCTACCGCCACGCGCGCCGTTACCGCCGCCGGCAGCACCGACTCGCGGTAGCCGGCGTCCTGCGCGTCGAACAGCTGCGTGCACGGCATCGACACCAGGCGCACGCGCTTGCCGGCTGCCTGCGCGCGCTTCACCGCCTCCAGTGCAATCGACACCTCCGAGCCGGTGGCGATCACCACGCAGGCGGGCGCGCCCTGGCAGTCGGCCAGCACGTAGCCGCCGCGGCGTATGCCCGCCAGCGCCGCCGCGTCGCGCGCCAGCTGTGGCAGGCCCTGGCGCGTCAGTATCAGCAGGCTCGGACCGCTGTCGTGCTCGATCGCGACACACCAGGCGGTCGCGGTCTCGACCGCGTCCGCCGGCCGCCACAGCGTCAGGTTCGGGATCAGCCGCAGGCTGTTGAGCTGCTCGATCGGCTGGTGCGTCGGTCCGTCCTCGCCCAGCGCGATCGAGTCATGGGTGTACACCAGGATCACGCGCTGGCGCATCAGGCACGCCATGCGTATCGCGTTGCGCGCGTAGTCGGAAAAGGTCAGGAACGTGCCGCCGTAGGGAATCAGGCCGCCGTGCAGTGCCAGGCCCGTGAGTGCGGCGGTCATGCCGAATTCGCGCACGCCGTAATGCAGGTAGTCGCCCTCGACATCCAGCGGCGTGACCACGGTCGCGCCCTTGCGCAGCGTGCTGTTGGACGGCGTCAGGTCGGCGGAGCCGCCAAACAGCTCCGGCAACGCCGGACCGATCACGTTCAGCATCGCCTGCGATGACTGGCGCGTCGCCTGGCTGGCGCTCACCGCCTGCCCGGCCGCGAGCGCTGCGTGCACGGTGTCGAGCCAATTGGCCGGCAGCTCGCCGCGCATGCGCCGCTCGAATTCATCCGCCAGTGCCGGATGGGCATTGCGATAACCCGCGAACAGCTGCTGCCAGCGCGCTTCGGCAGCGCGTCCGGCCTGCTCGTGATTCCATGCCGCGCGCAGCTCCGCCGGCACTTCGAACGCGGGCGCAGTCCAGCCGAGCTTCTTGCGCGCGCCGGCGACCTCGTCCACCCCGAGCGCCTCGCCATGGGTGGCGGCGGTGCCGGCCTTGGTGGGCGCGCCCCAGCCGATGATGGTCTTGCAGTTGATCAGTGATGGCCGCGCATCCTCGGCCTGGGCGGCGCGGATCGCGTGCGCGATCGCCGCATCGTCCAGCCCGTCGATGGTCTGCACGTGCCAGCCGTAGGCCTCGAAGCGCCTGGGCGTGTCGTCGGCGAACCAGCCGCGTACCTCGCCGTCGATCGAGATGCCATTGTCATCGTAGAACACGATCAGCTTGCCGAGCTTGAGCGTACCGGCGAGCGAGCAGGCCTCGTGCGAGATGCCCTCCATCATGCAGCCGTCGCCGGCAAACACCCAGGTGTAGTGATCGACGATCGGAAATCCGGGACGATTGAAGTGCGCCGCCAGCAGCGTCTCGGCCAGCGCGAAGCCGACCGAGTTCGCGAGCCCCTGGCCGAGCGGACCGGTGGTGGTCTCGATGCCGATCGCCAGGTCGTGCTCGGGATGACCGGCGGTGCGGCTGCCGAGCTGGCGGAAATGCCGGATCTCGTCCATGCCCAGCGGATAGCCGGTCAGGTGCAGCAGCCCATACAGCAGCATCGAGGCGTGACCGTTCGACAGGATGAAGCGGTCGCGATCCCACCAGCGTGGATTGGCGGGATTGTGCTTGAGGAAATCGCGCCACAGCACCTCGGCCATGTCGGCCATGCCCATGGGCGCACCCGGGTGGCCGGAGTTGGCCTGCTGGACTGCGTCCATGGCAAGCACGCGCAGCACGTTGGCAAGTTCTCGTCGCGTTGGCATGGGAGTAGCGCTTCCGCACACGTAGCACTGGGGGGCGCGCATTCTACCAGTGGTCCGCCCCCCGGCAACGATTGTCAACAGCGATTGTCAGAGATTGTCAGCGATTGTCGCGATGCACGGCCCTTGGCTGACCTGCGTCACAAAGCCGACAAATTCCAGCGTGCGCACTGCCCATTGACGTGTTGCCGGGGTGCCCGAGCGCTGCAGTGAGCCCTGCCCCGTCTGCTATACTCCGGCGCCCTTATTCAATATCAAGACACCCATGGCCAATGGTTATCTGTTTACTTCCGAGTCGGTTTCGGAAGGACATCCGGACAAGATTGCCGACCAGATATCGGATGCCGTGCTCGATGCGATCATCAGCGCCGATCCGGCCGGCCGCGTGGCCTGCGAGACACTGGTCAAGACCGGCGTGGTGATCGTCGCCGGCGAAGTCACGACCTCGGCCTGGATCGATCTGGAGAAGCTGGTGCGCAGCACGGTGCTCGACATCGGCTACAACCATTCCGACATGGGCTTCGATGGCGCCAGCTGCAGCGTCATCAACATCATCGGCAAGCAGTCACCGGATATCGCCATGGGCGTTGATCGCGGCAGCAAGAAGAAGCAGGGCGCCGGCGACCAGGGACTGATGTTCGGCTTTGCGACCAACGAGACCGATGTGCTGATGCCGGCGCCGATCACGCTGGCGCACCGGCTGGTCAAGCGCCAGTCCGAAGTGCGCCGCAAGGGCAAGTTGCCGTGGCTGCGTCCGGATGCCAAGAGCCAGGTGACGCTGCGCTACGAGAATGACCGGCCGGTGGGCATCGAGGCGGTGGTGCTGTCGACCCAGCATAGCGACGACATCTCCACCAGCCGGCTGCGCGAGGCGGTCATGGAGGAGATCATCAAGCCGGTGCTGCCGAAGAAATGGCTCGATCACCGCACCCAGTATCACATCAATCCCACCGGTCGCTTCGTCATCGGCGGTCCGGTCGGCGACTGCGGACTGACCGGGCGCAAGATCATCGTCGACACCTACGGCGGCTTCGCGCGCCACGGCGGCGGCGCCTTCTCGGGCAAGGATCCGTCCAAGGTGGATCGCTCCGCGGCCTACGCGGCTCGCTACGTCGCCAAGAACATCGTCGCCGCAGGCCTGGCCGAGCGCTGCGAGGTGCAGGTGTCGTATGCGATCGGCGTCGCCGAACCGACCTCGATCATGGTCGACAGCTTCGGCACCAGCGAGCTGTCGCGCGAGGAGCTGACCGCGCTGGTACGGCGGCATTTCGACCTGACGCCCTACGGCCTGCGTGAAATGCTCGATCTGGCCCGACCGATCTACCAGAAGACCGCCGCCTACGGTCACTTCGGGCGCAAGGAGCCGGAATTTTCCTGGGAACACACCGACAAGGCCGAGGTGCTGGCAGCGGATGCGCGCCGCCGCGCCCGCCGCCAGGTGCGCGTGGCCTGAGCGCGCGCGTGACCGGCGCGGGCCGCGCGTGGCCTGGGCAGGCGCGCGTAGTCCGGGCACGCGCGCGTGGCCTGGTCGGTAACTGATGATTCTTGACGTTGCTGCTCGCGCGGCAACCCGGTGCCTGAGGAGCGCTGCGACAGGAGGGACGCCAACCGGCGTTTCACGACCTGCCAGGCTCAGGCCCCGGAACTAAGTCAACGGCGCTCGACAACCTTGGACTATTAAGGTGGAGCTACCATGACTGCTACTGCACGTTCTATCAAACCTGACGTACCGAACAAGGCTGAGGCGGCCGGCAAGGCCGACGCGGCCAGGAACGATTTCCGGGTCGCCGACCTGGCGCTGGCGGACTGGGGTCGCAAGGAGATTGCGATCGCCGAGACCGAGATGCCGGGACTGATGGCGATCCGCGAGGAATTCGCGCCGACCCAGCCGCTGCGCGGCGCCCGCATTGCCGGTTCGCTGCACATGACGATCCAGACCGCGGTGCTGATCGAGACGCTGCAGGCGCTCGGTGCACAGGTGCGCTGGGCTTCCTGCAACATCTTCTCGACCCAGGATCATGCCGCCGCCGCGATCGCGGCCGCGGGCACCGGCGTGTTCGCCTACAAGGGCGAGAGCCTGCCGGAATACTGGGAATTCACCCACCGCATCTTCGAGTGGCCGGCCGATGCGCATGCCAACATGATCCTCGACGACGGCGGCGATGCCACGTTGCTGCTGCATCTCGGCGCGCGCGCCGAGAGCGACAGCACAGTGATTTCCAAGCCCACGAGCGAGGAGGAAGTCGCGCTGTTCGACAGCATCCGCGACATGCTCAAGCGCGATCCGAAGTGGTATTCGAAGCGCCTGGCGGCGATCCGCGGTGTCTCCGAGGAAACCACCACCGGCGTCAAGCGGCTGTACCAGATGGCGCGCGACGGCATGCTCGCCTTCCCGGCCATCAACGTCAACGACTCGGTGACCAAGTCGAAGTTCGACAACCTGTATGGCTGTCGCGAGTCGCTGGTGGACGGCATCAAGCGCGCCACCGACGTGATGATCGCGGGCAAGATCGGCGTGGTATGCGGCTACGGCGATGTCGGCAAGGGCTGCGCCCAGGCGCTGCGCGCGCTCTCGGCCCAGGTGTGGGTGACCGAGATCGACCCGATCTGCGCACTGCAGGCGGCGATGGAAGGCTATCGCGTCGTCACGATGGAATATGCGGCCGACAAGGCCGACATTTTCGTGTCGGCGACCGGCAATCTGCATGTGATCACGCATGACCACATGCGGCGCATGAAGAACCAGGCGATCGTCTGCAACATCGGGCACTTCGACAACGAGATCGACGTCGCCTCGCTGCGCCAGTACCGCTGGGAGAGCATCAAGCCGCAGGTCGACCACATCATCTATCCCGACGGCAAGCGCATCATCCTGCTGGCGGAAGGCCGGCTGGTGAATCTCGGCTGCGGTACCGGACATCCCAGCTACGTGATGTCGTCCTCGTTTGCCAACCAGGTGCTGGCGCAGATCGAGCTGTGGAACAATCACGCCACCTATCCGATCGGCGTGCACATCCTGCCCAAGCACCTGGACGAGAAGGTGGCGCGCCTGCAGCTGGCGAAGCTCAATGCCGAGCTGACCGAGCTCACCGAGCAGCAGGCCCGCTACATCGACGTGCCGGTGACCGGCCCCTACAAGACCGAGCACTACCGCTACTGAGGCAGCGGCGCGCGGCTGCGGCACGCGCCGGCTGACGCCGGCTCGCGCTGTCGGCCCACGGTGTCGGCCCACGTTGTCGTTGATAGCAGACAACGTGGGCCGTCCCGCTTTGACATCTCGCCGCCTTTGACATCTAACCGCCGGCGCTTGCGCGATCTGAGTGCTGCGTCACCACCGCTGCGAGCTTGAGCTTGCCGGCGCATGAAGCGCATTCACTCGCGTTCGCGCCACTGCGGGTAACATGCGGCCATGCATGACGTCGTTCGCCTGCTGCAGTTCTCCGATCCGCACCTGATGGCCAACCCCCGCGCGACTCTGCGCGGCGTGCAGACGCTGGCCTCGATGCAGGCGGTGCTCGCGCACGCCGCTGGCCGGCGTCTCAATATCGATGCGCTGGTGTGCAGTGGCGACATCGCCAACGACGAACCCGACGCCTACGCGCACTTCGCGCACGAGCTGGCCGCGTTCGGCAAGCCGGTGTACTGCATTCCGGGAAATCACGACGATCCGGGGCGCCTGCGCAGCGCGCTGGCGCGAGCGCCGTTCCAGGTTGGCGGTCATGTCGACCTGGGCGACTGGCGGCTGGTGCTGGTGGACAGCTGCGTACCGGGACAGGTGCGCGGTCGCGTCAGCGCGGCCGAGCTTGACGCACTGGACGCGGCGCTGCGTGGCGCGCCACGCTACGCGATGGTGTTCGTGCATCATCATCCGGTGAGCATGGGCAGCCGCTGGCTCGATGCGGTGGGGATCGAAAACGACGCGGACTTCCTGCGTGTGCTGGATGCGCACGCGCAACTGCGCGCCGTCAGCTGGGGTCACGTGCACCAGTGCTTCGACATCCGGCGGCGCGGCGTGCGCCTGCTGGCCACGCCATCTACCTGCATGCAGTTCCTGCCGCAGGCAAACGAATTCGCCATCGATGCGCGCCCGCCGGCCTATCGGCGCCTGCTGCTGCAGCCCGACGGCACGCTCGACACCGAGGTCGTATGGGTGGACGCCGCGGCCAGCCTTGGCAACGCGGCGGGCGCCTCGGCCTAGACGCCACTCGCCCGCGCTAGGCGCGGTCGGTCTCGATCAGCGGCGCCAGCAGCTCCAGGCGCAGGTTCGGATCGTCGATCTCCAGCAGCCGCTGCTGCCACGGCGGCTGCAATGGCAGGAACTCCGCCAGCCGGTGACTCACCCACGAGGCGTCCTCGTAGTTCGGCTCGATGAAACGGCCGATGTTGGCCAGCCGTGCCATCACCTTGCGCAGCACCTCCACCAGCGGCGCGAACTGCGGATCAAGCGCGGTCAGCGGCGCATCGGGCAGCCAGTCGACCGTGGCGCGATTCAGTCCGTCCGACTGCTGGCGGCGCTGCCCGACGCGAAAGCGCCGCTCGCCGCGGCACAGCAGCCCCAGCAGGCCGTCAGGCTGGGTCTGGAAATCCACGATCCGCGCCGAGGTACCGATGTCGGCGAACGACGCCCCGGTGCCGGTCTCGCCACCGGCGACCAGCAGCACGACGCCGAACGTCGCCCCCTGCCGCATGCAGGCGCCGACCATGTCGACGTAGCGAGTCTCGAAGATGCGCAGTGGCAGCAGTCCGCCGGGAAACAGCACGGTGCTGAGCGGAAACAGAGCGATGTCGTTGCTCGCAGTGTCGCTCGCGTCACTTCCCATGGCGGCTCGCAAGCAGGGTGCTGTCGGCGCTGGTGGCGGTAGTAGCGGTGGGAGCGGTGGTGGCGCCGGTAGCGCCGGAAGCGCCGGCGCTGCTGCCCGCGCCACCGGGGCGCGCTGCCAGCGCTGAAAGCAGGCGCGTATGCAAGCCGCCGAAGCCGCCGTTGCTCATGATCAGCGCATGATCGCCGGCCAGCAGCGTGCGCGCCAGCCCTGCGACCAGCATATCCAGGTCCTCGGCCACGTGCGCCCGCCGACCCAGCGGCGCCAGCGCGGCGCAGACGTCCCATCCCAGGTCAGGCGGCGCATACACCCAGACCTCGTCGGCGGCTGCCAGCGCACCCGCCAGCGACCCCTGGTGCACGCCCACGCGCATGGTGTGCGAGCGCGGCTCGAGCACCGCGACGATGCGTTGCCTGCCCACGCTGCGCCGCAGGCCATCGAGCGTGGTGGCGATCGCGGTCGGGTGGTGCGCAAAGTCGTCATACACCCTGACCCCGGCGGCCTCGCCGCGCAACTGCATGCGCCGTGCGACGCCCTGGAAGCGGCCCAGGGCTTCAATGCCACGCTCGATCGGCACCCCGGCGTGGCGCGCGGCCGCGAGCGCCGCCAGGGCGTTGTCGACGTTATGTGCGCCGAGCTGGTTCCAGCGCACCTCCCCGCAGTCGCGCCCTTCGTGCAGCACGCGGAAATGCGAGAAATCGGCCTGCGGCGGCGCCTGCGCACTCCACTGCACGCCCGCACCGGCACCGGCACCGGCGCCCGAGGCCGCATCCGCACCCGCGCTGGAGCAGCCGCTGGCGAATGTTTCCAGGCCGCTCCAGCATCCAGCTGCCAGCACCTGGGCCAGGGGCGCATCGCTACCGTGACACACGATGCGCCCGCTGCCCGGAACGGTACGCACCAGCTGCTGGAACTGGCGCTGGATCGAGGCCAGGTCGGGATAAATGTCGGCGTGATCGTACTCCAGATTGTTCAGCACCAGCGTGCGCGGCCGGTAGTGCACGAACTTCGCGCGCTTGTCGAAGAACGCCGTGTCGTACTCGTCGGCTTCGATGACGAAGAACGGCTGCTCGCCCAGGCGCGCGCTGAGGCCGAAATTCCCCGGTATGCCGCCGATCAGGAATCCAGGCGACAATCCCGCGTCCTCCAGGATCCAGGCCAGCATGCTGCTGGTAGTGGTCTTGCCGTGTGTGCCGGCCACCGCCAGTACCCAGCGCTCACGCAGCAGCGCACTGGCCAGCCACTCCGGCCCCGAGACATACGGTAAACCGCGATCGAGCATCGCCTCGATCACCGGCATGCCGCGCGTCATCACATTGCCGACCACGATGACCTGCGGCGCCAGCTGCAGCTGTTCGGCGTCGTAGCCCTCGATGAGTTCGATGCCGAGCGCGCGCAGCTGCGTGCTCATGGGTGGATAGACGTTACGGTCCGAACCGGTGACGTGGTGGCCGGCGGCGCGCGCGATCGCGGCAATGCCGCCCATGAAAGTGCCGCAGATACCCAGGATATGTACGTGCATGGCGTTACCTACCATATTCGCCATAGTCGGCGCCGCGATCAGCGTCTGCAAGTACAATGCCGGTCGCTGACGCGCAGGGGGAGAACGCGAGCATGTCGGGAATCATCAGCGACCAGGACGGCTTCGCGCAGTTGTGCGGCCAGCTCGCTCAGCACGCGGAGTTCGGACTGGACACCGAATTCATGCGCGAGCGTACCTACTTTGCGCAGTTGTGCCTGCTGCAGCTGAGCTTTGGCACGCAGGCGGTATGCATCGATACGCTGGCGCTGCCGGACCTGAACCCGCTGCGCGCCTCGATGGCGTCGCCGGGCATCCTCAAGGTGTTGCACGCCGCCCGCCAGGACCTGGAAGTGCTGGCGCCGGTTGCAGGACCCCTGGTCGGGCTGTTCGACACCCAGGTCGCGGCAGCGCTGATCGGCCTGCCGGCGCAGATCGGCTACGGCGACCTGGTCCGGCAGCTGCTCGGAAAGAGCCTGCACAAGGCCGAGACGCGCACCGACTGGTCGCGCCGGCCGCTCAGCAGCGCCCAGCTCGCCTACGCGCTCGACGACGTGCGCTACCTGCAGCCATTGCGCGCGCAGCTGACCGCCCGGCTCGCCGAGCTTGGGCGCTGGCACTGGTTCGAAGAGGAGATGGCGCAGCTCAACGCCATCGGCTCCTTCGCCATCGATCCGGACGAGTCCTGGCGTCGGCTCAAGGGCATCGCCGACCTGGACCCGGCGCGCCAGTCGCTGGCGCGAGCGCTGGCGGCCTGGCGCGAACGCCGCGCGATCAGCTCGGACCGTCCGCGCAACTGGATACTTCCGGACGCGGCATTGCGCGACATGGTATTGCGCGTGCCGCGCAGCATGGCGCAGCTGGCGTTGACCGACGAGCTGCCCGAGGGCATCCGCAACAACAGCGGCGCGGAGCTGCTGGCGCTGATCGACGCGGCGGACTTGCCGCCGACCCTACCCCCGCTGCCGCGGCGGCAGCGGCCGGAACTGGCCGAGATCGAGCTGCTGCGCAAGCTGTCACAGCTGACGCAGCAGATCGGCCGCGAGCTCGGCATTGCGCCGGAAATCCTGGCGACGCGACGCGACATGCAACGGCTGGTGAACGGCGCGCGCGACGGCGGTCCGTTGTCGGGTTGGCGGCGTGCGGTGATCGGCGAGCGCCTGCTGCAGGCGCTGTAGCAGGTGGAGAATCGGTGCCGCGCGACGCTAGCTGACGTTGCGCAGCGGCCGCTGGCTCGGCAGCGACTCGAGCAGCGCAATCAGCCGCGCGGTGACGTCGTCGACGCTGGCACTGGCATCGATGCGGCGCAGCACGCCCTGGGCGGCGTAGTAGTCGGCCAGCGGGCGGGTCTGCTGCTCGTACACTTCCAGCCGCGCCCGCACGGTGGCTTCCTGGTCGTCGGCCCGCTGTACCAGCACCGGCTTGCCATCGCAGCGATCGCAATGCAGTGGCGCGCCATCAGACGCGCCCGGCGGCGCGGTATGGACATTGAACACCCGTCCGCACTGCTGGCAGCTGCGGCGGCCGGAGATGCGCTTGATGATCTCGGCGTAATCGACCTCGAACAGCACCACCGCGTCGAGCGGCTTGCCAAGCCCCGCCAGCACGCTGGTGAGCGCCGCGGCCTGGGCGAAATTGCGCGGGAAACCGTCCAGGATGAAGCCGCGCTCGGTGTCGCGTTCGGCCAGCCGCTCGCGGAAGATGCCGAGCACGATCTCATCGGCCACCAGCTGCCCGGCATCCATCGCCGCCTTCGCCCGCACGCCATACGCAGTGCCACGCGCGACCGCACCGCGCAACAAGTCGCCGGTGGATATCTGAGGAATGCCAAAGCGTTCGACCAGGCGTTGGGATTGGGTGCCCTTCCCTGACCCCGGGGCCCCCATAAGCACTATACGCATCCGGTAGACACTACCGGGCGACGCCGCCGAGGTCAAACCAGGGGGCCGGTGGCGGGCCCGGGGGGCGAACCGTTATGCTCGCGCGGCTCGCCCGATCCACGAATAAGCCTTCGAAAGGTACCCATGAAACATAATCCTCGCCATGCCGTCCGGCGCGATGCCGTTCGGCGCAATGCTCTCTATGCCCAATCCGGCGGCGTGTCAGCCGTCATCAACGCCTCGGCCTGCGGGGTGATCGAGGCCGCGATGAAGGCGCGGCGCCACATCGGCAAGATCTACGCCGGGCGCGATGGCATCGTCGGCGTGCTGACCGAGAACCTGATCGACCTGTCCCGCGAGAGCGCCGCCACGATCCGCGGCCTGCGCTACACCCCCTCCGGCGCCTTCGGCTCGGCGCGCTACAAGCTGCGTGGCCTCGAGGAAAGCCGGGCACAGTACGAGCGCCTGATCGAGGTATTCCGTGCGCATGACATCGGCTATTTCTTCTATAACGGCGGCAACGACTCGATGGATACGGCGCTGAAGATCTCGCAGCTCGGCGCCGCGATGAATTACCCGCTGACCTGCATCGGCGTGCCCAAGACGGTGGACAACGACCTGCCGCATACCGACTGCTGCCCGGGCTTCGGCTCGGTCGCCAAGTACATCGCGGTATCGACGCTCGAAGGCGGGCTCGACGTGGCCTCCATGGCACGCACCTCGACCAAGGTGTTCGTGCTGGAGGTGATGGGCCGTCATGCGGGCTGGATCGCCGCCGCCGGCGGTCTTGCCGGCAGCAAGCCGGGCCAGGCGCCGCATATCATCCTGTTCCCCGAGATCCCGCTCGATCAGCCGCGCTTCCTGGAACGCGTCAAGCAGTGCGTGGCCAGCTACGGCTATTGCGTCATCGTGGTGTCGGAAGGCGTCAAGACGCCGGACGGCAAGTTCCTGGCCGACGCCGGCACCCGCGACGCGTTCGGCCATACGCAGCTCGGCGGCGTCGCGCCGGTGGTGGCCGGGATGATCAACCAGGCGCTGGGCTACAAGTATCACTGGGCGGTGGCCGACTACCTGCAGCGCGCCGCGCGGCACGTGGCCTCGAAGGTCGACGTCGAGCAGGCCTACGCGGTCGGCAAGGCCGCGGTCGACTACGCTGTCAAGGGCATGAACGCGGTGATGCCGGGCATCAAGCGCCGCTCATCGCGCCCCTATCGCTGGCAGATCGTGCCGGTGCCGCTGGCCGACGTGGCGAACGTCGAGAAAAAAGTGCCACGTGAATTCGTCACCGAGGACGGCTTCGGCATCACCGCGGCCTGCCGCCGCTACCTGGAACCGCTGATCGCCGGCGAAGACTATCCGCCGTACCGCGACGGCCTGCCCGCCTACGTGCGCATCAAGGGCGCCGCGGTCAAGCGTAGACTTACCACCGAATTCAAGCTGTGAACCGACCTTCGCAAGGAGTGTGAATGGACGCCGTCAACTGGCTGTGGCTGGCGATCGCCGCCGGCATAGTCGCCGTGCTGTACGGCGTGATCTCGGTGATCTCGATCCTGGCGCTGCCGACCGGCAACGCGCGCATGCAGGAGATCGCCGCCGCGATCCTGGCCGGGGCCAAGGCCTACCTCAACCGCCAGTACAAGACCATCGCCATCGTCGGGGTGATCCTGTTCGTGGTGCTTGGACTGGCGCTCAACTGGGCCACTGCCGGCGGCTTTGCGGTCGGCTCGCTGCTCTCGGGGCTGGCAGGCTACATCGGCATGAACATCTCGGTGCGCGCCAACGTGCGTACCGCCGAGGCGGCCAGCAAGGGACTCAACGCGGCATTGAGCGTGGCATTTCGCGGCGGTGCCATCACCGGCATGCTGGTCGTCGGACTGGGGCTGCTGGGCGTCACCGGCTATTTCGCGCTGCTGCGCGGCCCGCTGGGGGATGACGGCGCGCTGCACGCACTGGTCGGCCTGGCTTTCGGCGGCTCGCTGATCTCCATCTTCGCCCGACTGGGCGGCGGCATATTCACCAAGGGCGCCGACGTCGGCGCCGACCTGGTCGGCAAGGTCGAGGCCGGCATCCCCGAGGACGATCCGCGCAATCCGGCGGTGATCGCCGACAACGTCGGCGACAACGTCGGCGACTGCGCCGGCATGGCCGCGGACCTGTTCGAGACCTATGCGGTCACGATCGTCGCGACCATGCTGCTGGGCGGACTGCTGCTTCCGGATGCCGGGCCGGCCGCGCATGTGTATCCGCTGGCACTGGGCGCGACCTCGATCCTGTCCTCGATCATCGGCACCTTCTTCGTCAAGGTAGGCGCCGGCGGCAAGATCATGAACGCGCTGTACAAGGGCGTGATCGTATCGGGGCTGATTTCCGCAGTGCTGTTCTGGTTCATCACCAGCTCACTGCTGCCCGGGCAGTTCAACGCGCTGTTCGGCTGCACGCTGATCGGCCTGGCGCTGACCGCGGCGATGATCGTGATCACCGAGTACTACACCGCCACCGAGTACGCGCCGGTGCGCGGCGTCGCAGCCGCCTCGCAGACCGGCCACGCCACCAACATCATCGCCGGGCTCGGCGTCAGCATGAAGTCCACCGCGCTGCCGGTGATCGCGGTGTGCCTTGCGATCTGGGGCGCCTCGGATCTGGCCGGCATCTATGGCATCGCGGTCGCGGCCACCGCCATGCTGTCGATGACCGGCATGGTGGTGGCGCTCGACGCCTACGGTCCGATCACCGATAACGCCGGTGGCATCGCCGAGATGGCCGACCTGCCCAAGGCGATCCGCAACATCACCGATCCGCTGGACGCGGTCGGCAACACCACCAAGGCGGTGACCAAGGGCTATGCGATCGGTTCGGCGGGACTTGCCGCGCTGGTGCTGTTCGCCGACTACACGCACAACCTCGAGAGCCACCTGGCGCATGGCGGCCGCGCCATGGTCGGCTTCTCGCTGTCCGATCCGGCAGTCATTATCGGCCTGTTCCTCGGCGGCCTGGTGCCTTACCTGTTCGGCGCCATGGCGATGGAGGCCGTGGGACGCGCCGCCGGCTCGGTGGTGACCGAGGTGCGGCGGCAGTTTCGCGAGATCGCCGGCATCATGCAGGGCACCGCCAAGCCGGACTACTCGCGCGCGGTCGACCTGCTGACGCGCGCGGCGATCAAGGAGATGATCATCCCGTCACTGCTGCCGATCCTGGTGCCGGTGATCGTCGCTTTTGGCATGAACGCACTGATGGGTCCCGGCGCCGGCATCCGCGCGCTCGGCGGACTGCTGATCGGCACCATCGTCACCGGCCTGTTCGTCGCGATCTCGATGTGCACCGGCGGCGGCGCCTGGGACAACGCCAAGAAGTACATCGAGGAGGGCCACTTCGGCGGCAAGGGCTCCGACGCCCACAAGGCCGCGGTCACCGGCGACACGGTCGGCGACCCGTACAAGGACACCGCGGGACCTGCGATCAACCCGCTGATCAAGATCATCAATATCGTCGCGCTGCTGCTGGTGCCGCTGCTCTAGGCTACGCCGCCATCGCCAGCTTCTCCGGCCGCCCGATCGCATAGCCCTGCAGGTAATCCACGCCCATGCGACGCGCCGCCTCGAGCGCGCTGGCGTCTTCCACCTGCTCGGCAATCACCTTGAAATTCAGGCTGCGCGCCAGCCGGATCATTGCCGTCACCATCGCCTGGTTGACGCTGTCGCGCGCCAGGTTCTTGAAGAACGAACCGTCGATCTTCAGGTAGTCGACCGCGAGGTTCTTCAGGTTGGCGAACGAGCCCAGGCCGCTGCCGAAGTCATCGAGGGCGAAGCGGCAGCCCATGCCGTGCAGCACGCCGATGAAGCGCCGCGCCTGCTCGAGATTGGCAACCACCGCGGTCTCGGCGATCTCGAAGCACACCTGCGCCGGGTTGGCGCCGGTGCTGTCGAAGCACTCGACCACGAACTCGAGGAACTGGTTATCCTGCAGCGTCTGTCCGGAGATGTTGATCGCCACGCTGCGCTTGGCAGCCAGAGCAATCGCGCCACGGCCCATCGCGGTGAGCGTGGTCTGCACCACCCAGCGATCCACCAGCACCATGAGCCGGTAGCGTTCAGCGGCGCGCACGAATTCGATCGGTGCCAGGTGCTGGCCGGACTCATCGCGCAGCCGCACCAGCACTTCCATCGCCGGACCCTCGTCATTGGCGGCGAACGCGGCAACGATCGGCTGGCAGTACAGCTCGAAGCGGCTGTCGCGCAGCGCGCCCTGCAGTGTCTGCAGCCACTGGAACTCGCCGCTCTGGCGCGCCAGCACCTCATCGCGTGCCGAGTAGACCGACACATGGCCCTGGCGCTTGGCGACGTAGCAGGCCGAGTCGGCCGCTGCCAGCGACTCCTCCGTGGTGCCGCTGTCGCGCGCGATCTCGACCAGCCCGATGCTGATGCCGACGTTGAAGATCTTGTCCTTCCACACGAAGCGGAATTCGTTCACCGACCGGCACACGTCGTCGGCGATCTGGCGCGCCTTTTCCAGCGGGCAGCCCACCAGCAGCATGCCGAATTCATCGCCACCGATGCGCGCCACGGTGTCGGAATCGCGCACCGCGTCGCGCAGGATCTTGGCGCATTCGCGCAGCATTGCGTCGCCGGCGACGTGGCCGCTGGTGTCGTTCACGGTCTTGAAGCGATCCAGGTCCAGGTAGCACAGCACGTGCGCGCCGTCGCCGCGATGCGCCGTGTCCACCGCCTCCTGCAGCCGGCGCTCGAATTCCCGCCGGTTGACCAGCCCGGTTAGCGCATCGTGGGTGGCCTGGTACGACATCTGCCGCGCCATGCCGCGTACCTCGGTGACGTCGTGCAGCACTATCACCGCGCCGATGGTCTCGCCGGTCTCCATGTGAATCGGGGAGGCCGACAGCTCCACCAGGTGTTCCGGCCCGGCAGCCGGCCGGATCACCAGCGCCCGCCGGCTCAGGTTCAGCGCGCTGCCAGACACCAGCGCCTGGCGCACCGGCTCGGCCAGCAGCTTGCGATCGGCTTCGTCCGCGACCGCGGCCAGCTCCTCCAGCATGCTGCCGACGCTGTCTTCGGCCGTGACGCCCATCAGGCGCGCCGCCGCCGGATTGATGTAGTCCACGCGTCCATCGACGTCGGTGGTGAGCAGCGCTTCGGACATGGCATCGAGCACCCGGCGCGAGCGTGAACGACTGACCGCGTCCTGCAGTGCCTGCAGCGTCTGCGTCGGCAGCACCTCGACGCCGACGATGAGCAGGGCGCGCTCGCCCTCGAAGTCCACCACCCAGCTCGACAGCTCGAGGCGCGCGCTCTGTCCGCCAATACCGGTGAGGTCGATCTCATAGCGCTCGGCCGCCGGCTCCCCGGCGAGCCGCCGGCGCATGTTGTCGGCCACCAGATCGCGCACGTCCGGCGGCACCAGGTCCTCGAGCCGGCGCCCGATCAGCTCCTGCACGCCGCAGCCCATCAGGTTGGCGAACTGCGGATTGGCGTAACGAATCGCCTTGCCATGGATCAGCACCGCCTCATGCACCCGATCCCCGAGCGAGGCGATAGGCGCGGTGGCGCTGGCGCTGGCGTTCGCGCTGGCGTTGTCGTTGGCGGTTGCCGTGCCACTGCGGCCGCCGGCGGACGCCGCAGCCGCGCGCGACGCCTGATCGGCGTTGTCAAAGGCCAACTCCAGCGCGAGCAGCCGGCGTCGCTGCACCAGCAACAGCACCAGTAGCAGTATCGCACCGACACCGAGGAGCAGGCAGAGCAGGACGGTGGTCGAGATCAAAGCCGTTTATTCAAGCGATGCTTTTCCCTTGGTGAAAGGACCAAGCTCTGCCATCGCGAGTACCCGCAGCATAGCGGAGTCTCGCCGACAGCCCATGGCATTTCACCATATCGCAACACCGGCACGGCGAACACTGGCGCGTGAGCTTGGCAGATGCGGCAAAAACCCTTAACGTCGCCTCTCCGCGCCAGATCCTTCGGATTAAGTCTAATGTTGATGGACATCGCCCGCGAGCAGATGATCGAGCAGCAGGTGCGTGCATCGGACGTGCTCGACGAGCGGATTCTCAACACCTTGCGCGCACTTCCTCGAGAGCGCTTCGTCCCCGCGGCCTGGCGCGACCTGGCCTTCGCCGACTGCGAGATCGCACTGCCGTGCGGCAAGCGCATGCTGCGGCCGATGCTGGTCGGGCAGATCCTGCAGTCGCTGCTGCCGCGCGCAGGGGAAGAGATGCTCGAGATCGGCACCGGTTCGGGTTATCTCTCGGCCTGCCTGGCGCATCTGGGCGGGCGGGTAAGGAGCCTGGAACTGCACCCGGAGATCGCCGCGTTCGCGCGCGCCAATCTGGCCGCCATCGTGCCCGGGTTGCCGATCGAGGTGGTAGATACCGATGCGATGCAGCTCACCGAGCAGTCGCGCTACGACGTGATCGTCCTGACCGCGTCGCTGCCGATCTACCAGCCGCTGTTCGAGCGCGCGCTGCGGCCGAACGGGCGCATGTTCGTGGCGATCGGCGCCACGACGCTGCAGCAGGCCACGCTGGTACAGCGCGTCGGCGCCGGCGGCTGCAACCGCGAGCCGCTGTTCGAGACCTGCATCGAGGGGCTCGAGCACGCCCCGCGTCCGGCCGCATTCGGGTTCTAGCGATGGCGGTGCCGGAGCTTACCCCACAGGAAGTCAAGCGCCGTCTCGATGCCGGCGAGCCGCTGCGGCTGCTCGACGTGCGCGAACCCTGGGAGTGCGCCATTGCCAGCCTCGCCGGCAGCATCCACATTCCCATGGGCGAAATTGTCGCGCGCTGGCAGGAACTCGACGCCGCATCGCCGCTGGTGGTGGTGTGCAAGGCGGGCAGCCGCAGCCGCAGGGTGGCACAGTTCCTGTCAGGGCAGGGCTTTGGGCAGGTGGCCAACCTGGACGGCGGCATCGATGCTTGGACACGCGATATCGATCCCAGCCTGGCGTCGTACTAGACAGGCGACCACGCATGCAGCGTACCTGGTTTTCCATGGTGCCCGGCCTGTGCGCCGCAGCCTGCATCGGCGCCGCCGGCAACGTCCGGGCAGTCAGCCTGCTGGATGTCTACAACCGCGCGCTCGACAGCGACCCGTTGTGGCACCAGGCCCAGTTCAACCGGCTGGCGACCCAGGAGTCCAAGACCCAGGCGGTGCTCAACCTGCTGCCGCTGGACGTCACGGCCAACAAGGAATTCGTGGGTGTCGGCAGCGTGCAGATCAAGACGCCGGCGTACCTGGGTGCGAGCCTGTCGCTCAACGTGTTCAACTGGGACAACTGGGTGGCGCTCAAGGCGGCCGACGCCACGGTCGCGCAGGCCGAGGCCAACTACCAGGCGGCTGCGCAGAACCTCATTCAGCGCGTCTCGCAGCAGTACTTTGCCGTGCTGGCGGCCCAGGACACGCTGTCCGCCGAGCAGAGCGCGCTCGAATCGGTGCAGACCCAGCTCGACCAGGCCGAGGGTCGCTACCGCGTTGGCCTGATCGCGATTACCGACATGGAGGTGGCGCGCGCCTCGCGCGATAGCACCGCCGCGGCGGTGATTGCCGCCAAGCGCGCGCTGGCGACGCAGGAGGACCTGCTGCGCGCCATCACCAACGAGAGCTACGCCAGCCTCGCCGGTCCACGCGACGACATGCCGCTGCTCAATCCGGACCCGGCCAGCGAAGACAGCTGGGTAACGACCGCGATGGCGCAAAACGCCGCACTGATTGCCAGCCGCATGGCCTCCGACATCGCCCACGACAACCTGCTGACCGCGTATGGCGGCCACCTGCCGACCATCAACGTCAACGTGTCGCGCAACTGGGCGCTCGAGCACGGCGTCAACAACTCCGCGGCGGCAATCGGGGATGCCGCGCTGGTCGGCACCATCAACGGCCTGCCCACGTTCGTCGACACCAACGATCTGTTCTGGTCGGTCGGCATCTCGGTGCCGCTGTTCACCGCCGGCCTCACGCAGTCGAAGGTACGCCAGGCGCGCTACACCTGGGATGCGGCCAAGGCCGGCCTCGACTACACGCAGCGCCAGACCGAGGAGCAGACCCGCGACGCCTACCAGGGCGTCATCAGCCAGATCGCGCAGGTGCAGGCGCTCAGGCAGGCAGTGGAATCCGACCGCATTGCGCTGCAGGCCACCGAGGCGGGCTACCAGGTCGGCACCAAGACCGTCGTTGACGTGCTGACCACGCGCGCCGCGCTGCTGCAGGACGACACCAACTACGCACTCGCCAAGTACGGGTACCTGAATGGCATCGTGTCGCTGCGGCTGGCGGCGGGCAACCTCGATCGCGCCACCATCGAGCTGATCAACAGCTGGCTGATCGAGCCGCGGCCGCCGCTGCCCTCGGTGCCGGCGACACCTGACGCGCCAGCCACCACGCCGGCGATGCCGCTGGACGACACCACACCCGCGCCGGCGAGCGCCCCGGCGCCTGCGCCTGCTCCAGCGCCTGCTCCTGCGCCTGCTCCAGCGCCTGCTCCGGCGCCCAGGTAACCGGCTCGCAGCGCACTCGCGCCAGCTCGCGCGCGCCTCAAGCCATGCGCTCAGGCCGCATCGCGCGCCGGCGCCAGCTCCTCGACCAGTCGCAGCAGCCGCGCCAGCGCACCGCGATTGGCATCGATTGCCGCACGCCCCGCGGCGCCCTGCCGGGCACGTGCCTCCGGGTGCGACAGCAGCCGCGCCAGCTCTGCAGCCAGCTCATCGGCGCTGTGCACCAGCGTCAGCGCGCCCTGCGCACTCAGCGCCTCGGCCACCTGCGGGGCGTTGAACTGTTCCGGTCCACTGAGCACCGGCACTCCGAGCGCAGCCGGCTCGAGCAGGTTGTGCCCGCCGATCGGCACCAGGCTGCCACCCACGAACGCCACATCGGCTGCGGCATAGAAATCCGCCAGCTCACCGAGGGTGTCGAGCAGCAGCACCTGGTAGTAGTCGCCGCCGCTCGCATCACCGCCGCTCGCATCACCGCCGCTCGCATCACCGGCGGCCGCATCGCCGCGGTCGGCGTCGGCCGAGCGACGCCGGAACCTGAAGCCCTGTGCGCCAATCGCCGCCGCAGCCGCGGCGAAGCGTTGTGGATGGCGCGGCGCGAGGATCAGCAGCGCCTGCGGCTGCTGGCCGAGCAATCGCCGATGCGCCGCCAGCACGATCGGCTCCTCTCCCGCATGGGTGCTGCCCGCGACCCATACTGGCCGTCCGCTGCCATACTTACCCCGCAGCTGTGCGCCGCGCTCGTCGAGACCGGACGGCAGCGCGCGATCGAACTTGATGTTGCCAACCACGCTGATGCGCGACTCCGGCACGCCCAGCCGGGCGAAGCGCCGCGCGTCGGCCTCGCTCTGCGCGCCGACCCAGACACCGGATGCCAGCGCCGCGCGCAGCAGTCCGGGCACCCGGCGATAGCGATTCGCGCTGCGCTCCGACACCCTGGCACTGGCAAACAGCACTGTCACGCCCGAACACTGCGCCTGGTGCAGCAGGTTCGGCCACAGCTCGGTTTCCAGCACGATCAGCAGCCGTGGCGCCAGCCGAGCCAGGCAGCGGCGCACGCTCCCCGGCAGGTCGTATGGTGCGTAACTCACGGGAACATCCGGCAGCAGCGCGCGTGCGCGCAGGCGCGCGGTCGGCGTCGCGCAGCTCAGTGCGATCGCGACCCCAGGCAACCGCATTGCCAGGGCGTCGATCAGCACCGCTGCCGCCTGTACCTCGCCGACCGAGACCGCATGCACCCAGATGCCACCGCCGGCGCACCGGACACCAGCGCCGGCAACGGCGCCTGCGCCCGCGCCTGCGCCCGCGCCAGCAACGGCGCCTGCGCCGAAGCCGAAGCGCTCGCGCCAGCCGCGCCAGTACTCGCGATCGCGCAGGCCGCGCACGGCGACGATCAACGTGACGAATGGCAGCGCCAGGTACAGCAGCAGCGAGTACAGCCAGCGCACGGCGTGCGCTAGCCGTCAGCTGCGCGCAGCGGCTCGTCGGCGCCGCGCAGCGGCCCGTCGGCGGCGCGCATCGGTACATCCGCGCCGAACAGCGGCCCGTCCGCGGGGCGCAGCGGCACGGTGAAGTAGCCGCTCAGCAGCGCAGCCCAGTCCGTGTCGGAGAAGCGCTCCGCCGGCAGAGCGTCGGTGATCTTCTCGATCGAGCGCCGCAGGCGTACCAGGTTGGTATCGCACCATAGCCCGGGGCGGCGCAGGCGGCCGCGATCGAAGTCCACCAGCCACACCTGTTGCATGTCATTCAGCAGCACGTTGTGGGCGTTGAGATCGGCATGACAGACGCCATCGCGGTGAAAGCGGCGCACGCAGCGCCCGATCGCAATCCAGCTGTCCAGTGGCAGCGCCGTGGTCGCAAGGCGCGTCGCCAGCGAGCTGACGTCCGGAATCTGCTCGGTCAGCAGGTCGGCGCTGTAGCTGTAGCGTCCAGTGCGGCGGTAGCAGGCGGCGATCGGCTTGGGCACCGGCAGTCCGGCACGGTACATCGTGTAGAGCATGTGCCACTCGATGTACGAGCGCGTCAGCTCAGCCTCGCGCCACAGGTAGCGATCGGCTGACCAGCGTGCGATCCAGCCGCCGCGCCGGTAATGGCGCAGCACCAGCCGCCGCCCGTCGGCTTCGATGAACACTGCACCGCCGCGTCCCTCGGCGCTCGCGCGTACCTCCCCGCGGCGCGACCACCACTGGGCATCGAACCAGGACGCCCCCGCGTTGCCCGCCCTGGAGGCGTCATATAGCATCGCGCCGCCGCGAAATGGTATTTGCCGCACTTCCGCCCCGGTCGGCCAGATCAAAGACTTCCGCATGCTGAATCTCATTGAGCCACCCGCAAGCCTGTGCATCCTGCGGCTCTCGGCAATCGGCGATACCTGTCACGTCGTGCCGGTGGTGCGTACGCTGCAGCGCGCCTGGCCGGCAACCCGGCTGACCTGGATCATCGGTCGCGGCGAGGCGCAGCTGATGAGCCTGCTGCCCGGCGTCGAGTTTATCACCATCGACAAGCGCGCCGGATGGGCGGCGGCGCGCACACTGCGCCTGGCACTGCGCGGTCGGCGCTTCGACCTGCTGCTGCACATGCAGCTATCGCTGCGCGCGAGCCTGGCGTCAACGTTGATCCGCGCGCGCGCGCGGCTCGGCTTCGATCTGCTGCGGGCGCGCGAGCTGCAGTGGCTGTTCACCAACGCGCGCATAGCGCCACGCCAGCGCGAGCATGTGCTCGACAGTTTCCAGGGCTTCCTGGCCGCACTTGGCATCGAGCCCGACCGGCTCGAATGGGAACTGCCGCTGCCGCTGGCAGCGCAGCAATATGCCGCGGCGCTGATTCCGGATGCGCAGCCGACATTGCTCATAAGCGCCTGCTCCGCCCACCCGGCGCGCAACTGGCGCCCCGAGCGCTACGCCGCGATCGCCGCGCACGCGGTGCAGGTGCACGGCATGCGCGTGATCCTGTGCGGCGCTAACTCGCCGCTGGAACGCGACATGGCGGCGGCCATCGAGCGCACTGCCGGCGTCCCGATCGTCAACCAGGTCGGCCGCGACACCTTGCCCGGGCTGCTGGCGTTGCTGGCGCGCGCGCGCGTGCTGCTGTGTCCGGATTCCGGCCCGGCACACATGGCGACCATGGTCGGCACGCCGGTCATCGGGCTGTACGCGGCGACGCGGCTCGCGCGTAGCGGGCCGTACCTGTCGCGCCAATGGTGCGTGGATCGCTTCCCGCTGGCGGCGCGCCGGTTCCGCGGCCGCGATGCCGACCAGCTGCCGTGGCACGAGAAGATCGAGCAACCTGGCGTAATGGACCTGATCGAAGTCGCCGACGTGCGCGAGCGCCTGGATGCGCTGCTGCTAACATAGCGCCATGGACGCAATCCTGGTGCCGGTCTCGCCGGGCGAGCTGCTCGACAAGATCACCATCCTGCGCATCAAGTCGGCACGCATCGAGGATGCCAGCCGACTGGTCAATGTACGTCGCGAGCTGGCGCTGCTGGAGCACAACTGGCGCCAGTCGGTGCCCGACTCCGGACAGCTGTCGGACGATGAGGCAGCGCTGGAACGCGTCAACACGCAGCTGTGGGACATCGAGGACCAGATCCGCAGGCTCGAGGCGCAGCAATGCTTCGATGCCGGCTTCATCGAGCTGGCGCGCTCGGTCTACCTGCGCAACGATGAGCGCGCCGCGATCAAGCAACGCATCAACCGCAAACTGAACTCGGTGATCGTGGAAGAGAAGTCCTACCAGCCCTATCGCTGACGCCGCGTCCTGCTGGCGCCGCATCCTGCTGACACCGCATCCAGCTGACGCCGTACTCCGCACCTGCCCCTGCCCCTGCCCCTGCCCCGGCAACCAGTGCTCGATTTACCATAAAAAAGCCTCCTCCTCCAGGACGAGACATTACTCATGGATGCGCAGCCCGGCGTGGATAGAATGTCCCAGGCGCTGGCCAGCACAAGACGGGT
>Ga0116229_10000823_pt1 | contig 45150 bp, 25 predicted proteins | sample S1TSphgellanicum_3_FD_87313 | JGI IMG/M metagenome (GOLD analysis project Ga0116229, IMG submission 87313) | Host-associated microbial communities from peat moss isolated from Minnesota, USA - S1T2_Fc - Sphagnum magellanicum MG | ecosystem: Host-associated > Plants > Peat moss > Unclassified... | reverse complement strand
TTCCTTATCCCCCAAACCCAGAGGAGTGGTCACTTGTTGTCACATATGTGCCACGGTCCCGTTCTATTCTAGGTGAAAAACCAGAGGTTGTGCTCACAACCTCTGAGGTGGATGATGACCACGTATAATGTACTACTCACTATTTTTATGCAAATTGCCATTCAGGCTTATGGTTCTATATTACTCCACAATGTTCATTTTGTCATTTTCTGCCTATTCTGCTCCCTTGTGTAATTTTATTTTTAAGAATAGGAGAACTGCTATGCGTACTTTACTGATATTTTCACTTAGTCTACCAAGGCAAAATAGATTATAATAATGGTTAAGTGGATTTATAGCTTCCATTTGGTTTAAAAGATTTTTTATTTTTTTTATGGTGTTTTGGGAATCAGATGACATTGCGAAACCTTTTGCGAAACTTCCTTCTCTAGTAACCCTTTCACTAATTTGCAAGGTAACGCACATCACAACTTGCGATACGTCCACCACCGGAAAGTTTTGTAAAAATTTGTGATGAAGTTTGTGATACATATTCAAATGCAAAATGCGAGGCGTCGAATAACGCAAGCTTGCGATGTTTTGAGTATGATTAAACGTTGCGAAGTGTGGAATATCGCTAGGGTGGACTGAGACTGAGCGGGTCGCAAAGTTTTTTTTGTTGTATATGTCGCAAAAGTGCTGTGATGATTAAAGGTACATTATAAATTAGCGATGGGTGGTGCACCACAAATTGCGATGCATGTCGCATCGCAAATATGGCAGATTGTTTTTGCTTCGCAAACCCTTCAGGTTTTTCGTTTGGCCCTTCGCAAAAAGGCACAATATGTAGTAGTGCTTGCAAAATCAAAATTAAGGGATGAAACCGATCATAACAAATGGAGGTGCTTGCCTGATGTTGGTTTGCCTTTTCTTTGTTGCCTTCTATAGGTGCAATCACCCTTCCCTTCAATTCCTTCCTTGGCAATTATTGTTGTAATGAAATCCAACCCATTTTTACATAAATAGTATGTTTCAGATTGCACCAAGATGCTAATAATGATGCAAAAAAAATGTACGCCAAAATTTTAGCACATTACTAACCTGAACTACAAATTGACCACTTTCACTTTCAAGAACACCAAATTTTGATGGAGATTTCAATGCAATGTGTCTTTTCTTGGTCAATAATCTTTTTGATGGTGAGGGTTTAGGTTGCAAAACAACACAATTTATAACCTCCATAGTGTAAAGTTGGGGTGTTGGATTAGGTGGTGTATTGAATATCCCCAACTTATTAAATGGTGATGGTGTGGTCTAGAGCTTAAAAAAACCAAATCCATTTGCATAGCCCGAACCAATTTTGCCCATAGGAAGGGAATGTGTACTCTCATTACCATTACCTATTATAAAGGTGTCAAGTGGATCTAAATTGTGCATACCAAATGTCTCAAGAGGAACTATAGGAGTTGATGGTTGTTGCTCTTGATCATAAACAAACTTAGGTTCTAAAGGAAGACTTGCTTGCTCCTTCAACTTTTCCAAAAATTCTAAAACCATCACCTTTATATTAGCTAATGCCTCACTATTTGCTTGTGTCTTATCCAACATATCCAAGACCTTGCCATCTAAGTCATTTTGTCTAGCCTCTAAGCTAGTTAATTTAGCTGAGATTCTTCTTGACATTCCCTATTTTAAATAAAGCACACCCTACTTATTAGATTTCTAGATTAAAAAAAAAGGTAACTATTGACTACCACAAATGAAAATAAGGTAAAAAATGGTAAATGCAATTCAAGTCAATTAGGCAGATTGGCATACAAAATCAAAACATGGAGCCAAACAACATGGTAGCAACTTAGAATGGGATAGGTTATAAAAACATGGCAACAAAAAAATATAAGGTAAGAAATGAATTTTTTTTTTTTGATGTCTTTGTTTTTTTGTAACACAACCTGAATGGTCAATTAAAACAATAATGTGAATCATATTCCATATAATTTTTCTTTAACAAACAAATGATGATGATAAACATGTTTGCATGTTCATTTACCAACCAAGCTTCCTTCCCAACTTTGCCTTTTCGCCCCACATTTGTCAAATTTTGCACCTTACTTTGTGCATTTGACATTTATGTCACCTTCATTTTTGTTTAAGGTTTACTTTAGTACACCTTCAACTTTTCTCATTGTGCAGGTTTTACATTGATTGGGCAATTTGCTTTCCCTTCTAAAAACCTAGTTTTCAACTTGTTTCTTCATGTTTTTAGCCATCTTTTCACCATGTTCTTGAATCCCACAATTGAAATCTCATTATATTCATATTCAAACTCCTTGTCTAAAACTACACGCAATTTCTTTAAGGAGTCTAGCACATGCCCCCCCCATGATAAAACATTGAAATCAAGTATTTGGGCAATCAATGTTCTCACTGCCTCATCCCAGGCATTCTTACCATCATAGCGTCCATTTATATCTCCCCCCACCTTTATTTTAATCTTGTGAGGTTTTTTGCCTATTGCTTACTAGGCATCACTTATTGAATTATTTCCCTTCTTCATTACTTTCTGAGTTGTTCAAGCTACATTTTCTTACTTCACCATGGTATAGGTGCTTGTTGCATTGGATTCACCAATGATGTAGGTGTTTATTGCATTGGAGGTGCACTTGTTGACGCTAAAAATTGTCCAAGTGCCATCCCCCATTGTGCTAATAGCCATGGCAGGGTTTGTAAAAATTGTTATTATATCCATTTGGGTGGTGGTTGCCATTGCCATTGCCATTGCCCTACAACAAATTTTGGTGGATCAATTGAAGAGGAAATGTTTGGGGTGTTTGGGGCAAGGGTTATACCTCCTTGGTCAAAGGTTTGTAACAACTTCCTTTTCCTTTCTATTTTTGTTGCAGATGAACTTGCAACTTTGCCAATTACTTCATTCTCTGATTCAACATCATCTTAAAATTTTGACTTGAAACCACACAACATGCAAACAATAGTGAGGTCATGAAATCAATTTATGCATTCCCATAGCCAAATTATGCAAGTGCATCCAAACATGCACAATATATTCAACTACTACATAAGTTATAACATAACATAAAATTGCAAAGTGTCAATAATTTGCAACCATTTTCTCTCTGTCACAAAAAATAAACTCGAGTGGCAACCTCAAAAGTGTGGATTGTGACTGCCATATACCACATAGATGTAAATCACAATCACAATCATCAACAAATTTTGAGCTTCACACTTCAACAATTTTACAAATTGTAAACCCTAAATCTTAAACCCTAGGCATGTGGCATTTTATTTGAACAATCATCAAGAAAACAACTCTTGATGTTCACATTTTTACTTTTTTGCTCAACCATGAACCCCAATCCTTGGGCATTGGCATTTTCTTGGAACAAACATCAATAGAAACAACTCTTGAGGTTGGCATTTCACTAATAAAATAGGAGCTTTGAGTTTTTTCATTGGATATTGAAAACATAAACAATTGGTAAAGAATGTAGATCAATGGGATCTATCGTCAACTTTTTACATGCTACTTAACTTCTGGTCTTCTAGATCTTATGTTCACAATCAATAAAAGAAAAAATACATTCATAAGAAAGATGTATGCACATCCTAATGTGATAATTATATTAGGAAGCTTTAGATTTTTGAACATATATAGTTGATCTTGGAACTTCTTACACACAAATTTGTCACACATCCTCGTGTTACATTTCATATTAGTAGGAGATCTAGATGTAAATAAACATACCCAAAAAACATAGAAAACATGTATACAAACAAAAATTAAATAGCCATCAAAATGAATAGTCATCATACTTTTTGTGTTCACATGTGGGTGTAGTTTTAAAAGTAAAAATGGACTTGGTCATAATAAACATTTTGAAGAAAAAGTAATGAGAAACAACAAATTCTTTCACATCTATGTCTAGATAGGTATAATATATAGTGTACCAAAATCTTCTTGACTTTAATACATGACCCAAATGCAATTACAAGAGATTGAATGTTAACCACAATTTTGTTTCAAGCAACAAATTTGCCACTTTCTACTCTTTGGTTGGATTGAATACTTAGCAAAGGTCTTAAGAAAAAACCAACATTGCAATTTCATGACTATCTAAGGAATTCCCTAACATTAAAAATGATACCTTCTAGCTATAGAGCAACAACAAAGGGCAAAGATAACCACCCCTATTGAGTATGCACATAATCAACATACTTGAAAGATATTTGTTTTGAAATAGGTTCATTATTTTAGAAACCAAATAGGGTAGCTTGATAACAAATTTCAACACAATTGGTCAATAGTAAAGTGTTGATTGACAAACATTACATGGTAGCACATTTAAAAAAAAGGGGTTTAGTATCTTGAAACTAGATGAACACACCTAGCATGTACTTGTCGTCTATGTTTGTCTTAGCAAAAGCCTCCTCCATTACTATAGTTTAAAACTTTCTTTAACTTCAGTGGCACTTGTGATTCCAACCAACCTTGCACTATGTCGCAATGGCTCACCGAGTTTAGGTAGGAATGAATGTAGTTGCTTGCTTCTTTGCGTAGTGAAAGATTAATGTCTGCATAGATAAAAACTATGAACTGTATGAAAACAACTCACACATGGTTTTAAAAAAAATTTGTATAGTCACCTTACACCTTGGAAGAATGAAACATATGGAGGATACATGTTCTAAATCACAACAAATACAAATGTTTATACCAACATTTAGTTAAGTAAAATACACATAAGGTTGCTACAAAAAGAAAATGTAAGTACCACAATGTATACATTGGAGCTGCTTGTGGGAACTTTTAATAGACTATAGTTTTGGCATTGCAAAACCTAAAATGGTCAAAACAATCTTCATTGTTAATTAAAGAATGTCACAAAAATTGAATGACTATTAGCATTTGTGGTTGAATGTACATATAGAAACTGCAAATCATCTTCAAGAACCTTCTACAAGTATGCAATAGAAGCCACATTCGCGTCCCTAGCAAGTTTGTATTTCCTTTTCGATATTCTACAACAACACCCACATTTTTGTGATTTTCACCTTTAGCACAATCTATGTTTTCCATACTGTCCATTCCCTATAATAGTCTATCACATGCATTCCCAATAATCTATTGACATAGATAGAGAGATAAGCCAAGAATGGGAGGGAAATGAACAGGATGGAATAGAAGAAAACACATACAAATTTCATCCAAATTGTGAACTCTCATCTTGACCTAAAGCTATAGAAGCCACTTTGCATTTGTTAGGGTTAAGACAAGACTTTGAAAGCTTTGCTCCAATGGTTGGAAACTTATTTACAACAAGGAAACATGACCACTTGAGCTTGCCATACTAATGCTAAACTTACTATGTGGATATGTGAAAAATTGTTTGAGGCAAATGCAAAAGGCTTGCAACTATAGTGGATATGAAGTACATGACAATATCTATGGGTTCCAACATAGATCCCTTGAATGACTGGTTTATTCCCTAAAGGTTTTCTCACCATGGAGTTACAACAAATTTTGAAACAAAGCAACTAACTTATTTCAAGACTCAATTCAATACTTAAAATATCTAACAAATACATGTTTAGTACTACCTTGCAACTTGTTTTCCTATGTAACGATCTACATATATATGCAAGCTTCTTTATAATATTAATCTTTGATCTATAATCTCAATCTTAATACATGCTGCCACCTAGTCTATAAGGGTGTTCAATATTTCATTTTCTTATTTGGAGAGCTAGTAGTTAATCAGAGTTATATATATCTACTGAGTTTGACTTCATATTCTAGTTTTGCATTTTTGCAAGAGACTAAGACTAGTGGGTTCTAAGTCAATGAGTGAGACTGAGGTTAGTGGGTTCCAAGTGTTTCAAATCCAAGCATCCCTAAAAACCCATATTGTTTTAAATTGAATGGATTGGCATTTGTCATGGTTTTCTTTACCTAGGAATTATCAACCATAAACAATTATTTTGTTATTTGTAAACTTAATGTTGTGTGAAGGTGCTAATGCCAACACTAGTAGCATTTGTTGATCAATGCTTCAAGCGGGTTTTTTCCATGCATCTTTAGAAACTTGCAATTGTTTTAATATCATTCACTTCCAGTCAACATGGAACATTAAGCACTTGTTTGTTTTTTTGTGAAGGATGAGTTCAAGGAGCTTGTTGGTGAGATCAGTGAGAAGAAGGCAATCACAACAAGAAGCATAACATATAAGTCTAGGAAGATTTGCCACTTTCATGCAACAGTGATCAATGTTGGAAATTTTGTTTAGGAATGCTCCAAATCTAATTACAAGGACCAATGGACCAATTTCCAAGACTTGCGCAATTCCCATGGATACATGTGTCATATCTAATTTCTTGCTTGGACATGATCAATTGCATAACCAACATTTTGTTTTGAAAGCTCTTACACTTCCCATCACCCATGTCTAGCTTGAAGGTTTGAACTTTGCAAAACTTTGAGAGATTTTAAAACTAGCTGTATAAATGTAGTCCATTATGCATTTTATAGTAAACCCAAAATATGCATCTACAAGAGTGGAATGTCCATGAATTAGGTTTCAGAATATCTCAAAGAACAATAAACTTGTCCAAATGTGGTTCTTTGAAGGTTATGCTACAAGGTCATGATGGACAAAACTTCTTATATAGTCTCTTGGATTTCCTAATAATTGTACAGTCCTTTGGATTTCTCTTTAGGATCTTGTTCACTACTTTTTCCAAAATGGAATGATTTGTCTAAATTAGTTAATGGGTTTTCTCGCACATTCCACCTTGCATCATTGGAAGTTTCAAAATCCATCTCCAGCATTGCTTGCTTCAATTAATTGCTTCTTCCCAATACATTCTTGTAGGATTTGACATTTGGATTTGGTATTAAAGTGATCATATTTGAATCAAGACTTTGGAGGTTTGGCTATAGTACATGTAATAACTTTTAAGTTGTGAAAGGGAATTGATCATTCAATGTTAAGAGAAAAGGTTATTCTTCAAGGTTCCTTTTAAATCAAATTTGAGGGGTGTATAACAATTATTTTCCTAATAGAGAAAGATTTTTGTTTGGTGTTTCTACCCTTAGAATCTTTGAAATGATTATCTCTAAGCATTTTTAATATTAAGGTGGGAGGTTTCCAAAGCCCATGTTGTCCTCAAAAGCTCATGTTCTTAGAGTTGTTAGATCTGTAGTATTTATTTCCTTATCATTAGGTCATTTTCAATTGTATGTAGGTTACTTAGATCATAAAATATGGAGTTTAGTCTTCACTGGTCATAAGGATATAATGTTGCAATAGCCAAAATATATGGTTGATATATGTTTTTACCACTAGGCATGTTTTTGCCTTGATGTTTGTCATATGTAAAGTTTGCATAAGTTTGCTACAAGCTTGATGGTTCTCAATTTAAGTTTTAGACTTTCTTCTTCCTTTCAGATATAGTCTATTTAGTGTAATTAGAGACCTTTGAGGTTAACCATGTCTAACTTCTAACTGGCATTAAGAAAAGTTGTTTACATGAGTTTGCTACAGGCCCAATGGTTTTTCAATCCTCAATGTGTTTGGTTCTCTAGACCTTGCAAATAGGGTTTGTTTATTGCATTTGGAGACCTTTTAGGTTAACTGTGTTTGACATTTGGTAGGTGTTGGGAAGAGTTGTTTTCTTTTATTGTTTTCTGATGATTCATTCACAAGTTTCGTCGCCACCATTGGGTAGGCCTTCACAGCTTGCCCACACATTTGCTACTAAACTTGAAGGATGTACACCCCTATTGACAGACCTGAGAAACTTAAATCATGTTGCTTACCTTTGGCCTCATTTGATGTTGAATATGTCATCTAATGTAGTCTCATAGAGTCTAGAATATTGAATCTGTTCAAGACTACCACCCTAGTGAAATCTATTATGATGATTTTTTTTGTGAATTGAATGTGAACTTTTAGGTGTTAATTTGGTGATCTTTCCAAGACCAGCTTTCAATTTACCTATATTCAATGTAGATGTTGTGATCTTTCAAGCATCAAGACTAGTATGAAATCTCAAATAATAAAATACTAGTTACCAAGCATGTATGATTTAAAAGAAAAAGGTATTGAATATTAGGATGAAGCTGATATGTTTAAAGGTGGAGACCAGACCCACACTGGTTATCACATAACTTGTCATGCCACGCACAATTTGACATAATGTGTTTTTCATAAGATGCTCTCACCAAGAAGGAGGTACACACAAATTGCATGCACTCAAAATATTGCAGTCTTCTAATCATGTACATTCAATACAACAGCACATTAGGTATACATCCAACATTCTGTCTATGACATTGTGACAAAAATAAAGCTATGGACTTTCAAGGATGAGCTCACTTCAGATCTTTCTTTCTATGGGTTGTCATGGCCAACGAATGTGGATATCTCGACAACAAATGAAGTCTACTAAGATCAAAAACCCAAACCCAGTGGTGAATTTGCTTCGGGAGATCGGAGAAAATTTAGATAAGCTATTTCTACAGTGATTTTTTCAATTTTCCCAATAATATTCCAATGTAGAGCAATTGCTCAGAGCTCTTGAATGTTGAGGTATTCAATTTTCCCAATTCCCAACAATAATCCCAAACACATTGGACTTGAAAGAAATATCCCACAATGGCCAGCCCCAATGACCCACTAGAGCCTTTCATCATTTCTGTCTTGATGTCCCTACCGACAAATGAACACCTAATTTTCTGCTCACCAACTTCAACGCAGCAGAGTTCATAAAGTTTAATTAGTAGAACCATAACAGCTTGAATCTTCAGGCATTCTTCCCAAAAATTCTCAACAACAATCTTAATTGAAAACCCAAGAAAAAGTATGAAAAGGAGAGTCTCTTAGCTTCATCATCGTTCAACTTTTATCTTCAACCTCCAACCTCCGGCATACTGTCCATCATTCAACATCATCCTTGTCACTCCATAAAAGACAATCATGGAAACAACGCTCCATCGCTAGTTCCTGATCTGAGTGCCGACACTCCATGAAGAACACAAACCAAATCTCATAACCTGCAAACAACAAAAAGAATAAGAAAATAAAAAAAACACTAAGAAATAGAAGGCAGCTCCTCTATTGTTCATGATTATCAAATGTATGCTCCTTTGGCATTTTGTGCTTGTCACATCCAGTGCAGCAAATCATCCATTAGGGTTTGTATTTCATCCCACCTCCTTGAAGTCACATTCACGCAGCAGAAAAACCCTGACAAGTCCATGTCACAATGCAACATAGTTTTTCATAAGATGCAACATGACTATGTGAGAGTTTTGTGCAATGTCAAACAGAAAAGGCCAGGGGGCATGCAGTTTGAACACGGGAGGTGAGACCCATTGAAAGCTTATGTAGTGCTGATGTGAAGTACTACTTCGTACTTGTGGTCTATTTGACATCGTCCGCACAATTTTAATGGAGATCCTAAATCAACACCCAAACAGTAAGTAACAAGTCAGCATAAAATTGCTTTTGGTAAAATAGTCTGCACATCCGAGCACGTGGGTCCAAGTATCGATATTTGGTCTGCAGCCATTCACCAATAAATTTTCTCACTCCTCTCATTGCCTGGCTAAGAGGGAGCTGGTTCCTGGACAGAGCTTCTATGCGTGATCAGGGCTTTAAAATAAAATTCTAACTTTTTTCTTTGAACTTTGTCATGCACTACACATGAACAAACCTACAAAACTTCCTTCCTTTGGGGAGGAAAGTTTGTAGTCATGTCTCTGTATGGTGGGGATCATCATCTCATGTATTCATGTTGTTGCTTGATGGGACTTATTGCTCAAAGTTATAGTCTCCACAGCAGGAAAAACCATAAGGATCATAAAACAATTAAGTAATGTGCAAAAGGAAGTTCTCAAAGAAGCTTCAATGTAAGCAAAGCTCTAAAAGAAAGTTTTCGTGTACCTTGTGATTTTATGTAGGAATAAAAGAAAAAAATGTTAGGGTAGATTGGCCCATCACCAATTGACTGCCTATGAACGAACATTTATTTGTATTTTCATCATATGTGCTTCATTTTGAGTGATTTAAAATGTTATGGGAGCATTGCCTCAAGCTTTAGAAATCATCTTTGAAGTGCAAAGGAAAAGGATTAATGAAAAAATAACAAGAAAAGAAAAAGCTTTCAAAGTTATAAAAAGCGTTTTTTTTCCCTCTTCTCTTGGACCCTTGTTACTTTCAAATTGCATAACTTTCTTATTTTTTATTCATTTAAAATGATTTAAATTGTTATAAGAGGGCAACCTGAAGTTTTATAAATCATCTTTGAATTCTAATAGTAACATAGCAACATACAAGGAATTTTTGGTGTTCAGGAACTAGCCTTTTGTAATATTTGGTGGTTTGTTTTTTTTTCTGACTTCCGAACCCCTTTTACTTTGAGGTTCTATAACTTTTTCATTTCTAACCTGTTTTTGACAATTGTTAGTGTGTCAAATGTGCTAAGAGGAAGGGTTCAAGTTTTGCTTGGACACCAGAAACAATGGAGCCCTCCCCCTTGGATCCAGCCTGCCCTGAGTACTTAAATGTTCAATCACTGGCCAGTCAACCCTACCTCAGAGCTGCGTTTAATTTAATTTTTTTTCCTAGTTTTTCAATGTTGCCAAAGTGGAAATACTTAATAACATGATTTAGCCACAGTTGGCTACAGAGCAAATCTGACAATAATTGTTTTTCAAAATCCTTCAATGTCATGACTACCTACTAGAGCCTAAGGTGGAAATCTCACAATTTAATTTAATTTAATTTAGAAAATCTGGAGAATTTTACCTGGGAATTAGTATTACTAGGTCTCAAAATTTCAACGATTGTTATTTTTTAAAAGATTGAAGCCAGAACTTTTAAAAGGCCTTCTTGGAATGCAAAGGTTTTCTGGAGGCACCCATGTTTTCAAAGTAATTCTGGATGGATATTGTTCTGTTATCATTCCAAACAACCTCTGATGTTCTTGCTGGGCATCTAGCTCTTTAGGCATATTGTAAATGAAGTATCCAGTAGACTACAACTAAGTACTTCCTTTCAATATCATTCTCAGAGGTTGGATTTCGGATCCAATAACTCCACTAAAATATAGCAGTCCAAGGCTTACAATTGTTTATCTTAATAACACAAAGGAGATCTCATCATTGGATCTTGCTGTTTAGGATGTTACTGTCCATCCATTAGATAAAAGATTGTTGGTAACTCTGATGTCCTCATAGAAATACCTGGGTATAGATTTCCCTGCTTATATGCTCACTTAACCCTAGCAAAAGAAATGGTAGATCACAAAGGTATATGGCTTAGTTATATGGTATACGGAGGGGACCTGTTATTAGAACCTGTCAAATTTTTAAAAATATTTTTATAGTCTGGCTACCTAATACAGGCAGGAATAGGCATCTAGTGAAATTGACTCAAAATATCTCTTTCGTGATGATTTTTTTTCAAAATACAGGGAACATCGTTACAAATTCCTTTGAAAGAACGCAACATTGTGAAACTTCAGACCCAAGAAACACTGGTTACAAATGAGCAAGTAGTTGCCTCTAGATTAGCTTTCCAATTAGTGATACTTTCTGTATAGGGCTAGTCCCTTCCTAGGAGACTTCAAAGACTGAGGTCAGGTTGCGTGGGAAGAGGACTTCTCTTAAAAAAAGACTTTAGAGCTTTTGTTCCCTATTCAGAACAAAGGTTGTGTTCAGGAGTGTCAGTCTGGCATATTGCCCTCCACAGGTATCGAAGGGGCCATACCAGGCTGATTAGACTTGAGGCAATATCACCCTTGCACTAATATGAAGCCTAGTAGGGACCAATGTTGGTGGATTATTAACACTCTTGTACCAGTATCAGCCTAGTAGGGACAAGTGTTGATGGGTTATTAAGGAAATGGCTGGTTATCAACAAGGGTCCAAGAATAGGTTACCCACAATTGATATGCCAAGACTTGATAGACACCCTATCTGCTTGGCATGCATTTTGTAGAGACCCAATGAGACCCTTATGGGCTGGGTATTTGCTTTGGTGAAGATGAAAAATTGACATGTACCCTTCCATGTTTCTTCTAAACAGGTTCTTAATTCTTTAAAACATTTGAGGTATCACTACGTTTTCTTTGGCTCCACCTCTCCAATTGCAGCTCCCCTTTGGCCTTGAATTGGACATTTGTGACTTTGGTAGTGGTGAGAAGTTGCACATGTGCAATGAGATTTTTTGGGGCACTTGAGACAAGTCCTATGTACAAACACTTGCCTTGATGTCAATTGACATTGGTGGTTTTCAGGTCGGGTATTTCAAAATCCACGCATACAAAGGAAGGCATTATGAAAAAGAATAATTGGGGAAAAAAATTAGTACCTAAGTGTGTTGCATAAACATGCAAACTGATAATAGAGGAGTCACTATATTTCTCAAAATCCAGTTATTAGATAATCTATGCGGGGCAGAAGAAATAATTCCACAAAGATGCTATGCAATTAAAGTATAAGCCAACCAATACTGGTAGCCCAACATGAACTTATAGAAGTTCTATATGACATTCAATATCAGGTATATATTTGCCACATACTAGCCACAAATTACTCTTGGACCCAATGCCAGGACCAGACTAAAGTATAAAAGAGAAAAGGCCAGTATGAATATTTCAAAAAGTATCCAATACTAGGACTAGGCTGGAATGTTCAAAAGTTGATAACAAGACAGACATGGGTCTGAATTGAAGCTTCCACCACTTTTTCCCAGAACCGTCATAGGTTCCTACCAGGGGTCTTATGTGAAAGGTGTAGGCATCATTGGTATGATGCATCAAACCCCACAATTGAAAATTACAATTGGACAGAAATTTTTTTTGTTGTAAAGAAGGTATTTTTTGACATTTGTTGACATTAAAAACACGTCTTCAACCATTGTGAAAATTGACCATGGTCTAATTGACTATGGAGAGAACCTTGAATTGTTTTGAGGAGGTACTAAACTTGTATAAACAAACTAGGGGCACTTAAATGTCGCACTTAATAGCATCATCAATAGGCAGCTACTAATTCTGACCCCGAGCTAGTTTGATGCAAACAAAAAGAAAACAAGTTTGTTACAACTAGCCAAATGAGATTGAAATTAACCAATTACAAGACCTAGTGCACTATGGTCACAAAGCCAAACCCTAGGTTTTGTTAATGTTGAATCTTAAGGTGGATTAAGCTTAACCTTAACAATACCTAGGGTTTGGCTTATATTTACCTAGGATCTGTAAATCAAGCTTTTGGCAATATTTACTTAAGCCAAAATTTGGCCGCTGTTTTGACTTCTTATCCCATAATCCATTGAAACCCATGCCCCCTCTTTTGTAGACCCTTGTCAGGACTCACAAACTGCGTCACCATATATAACACAGCGACGTTGCCCATCAGTGTAGGACCAAACTCGCTTCCTGAGCTCCGCCCATCTCCCCCCAACTCCCAAAGCAGGCTAAGTGTGCGTGTTTGCTAATCTCAAATTGGTGCTCTGCAAGGTGCTCTAGCGTCTCTCAGCTTTTACGTTTTTGTAGGAAGAATAACTAATGCTTGTGAGGTTGTGTACATCTGCTTGCTGGTGGTGGTGGTTGGTTGTTGTGTGAAAGCTATCATGTGAAACTAGCTGACTCCTGAGGCCTGGTAATAAGTATTGAATAATTTGGTCGTGTGTGTGTTGTCTTTCTTTCTTTGGACCAGGCTCCAGCTGCTTTGAACATTGTTTTGTTTTATTCAAGCTTTGGGTGAAGGGTAAGACTTTTGACAGAGTCTGACTGATGTCTTTTGAAGTTGGAATTCTGCTGATATTCTGTGGGATTAATCTGTGTTGATCAGGGTGGAACTTTGTTTCTCTGAATTTATATTTCAAGGGGGGTTTTGTCAGGGTGCGTGCTACTGCTCAAGGATGTGCTACTGTTCAAGGATTTGCACAAACTTGAGATCTCCGTGGTTTGATCCTCCTGCATGTTGACTGTGAATTTTTGTTAAATTAAAAAGAGGTCAGCTATAACGTTCTGAGACAGCTTCCCAAATATTCAGGCTGCAAGGTTAATCTAGTGTGAAGAAAGAGATCAGCAGCACATAGAGACGACAGAGATTACAAAGGATGCTGCAGGCCGGAAAGTAATACAAAGCTGTTGTTTCCGAGAGAACGTTAGTTCAAAGCTAGCCAGCGACCCGACCGCGAGAACAGAAGAAGACGAGGAGGGAAGCAAGGAAGAGAGTAGGAGGATTAACAGCTAGCGACAACAGAAGGAGGACGAGGAGGGAAGGAAGGAAGGAAGAGATCTAGTAGGAGGATTAGTTAGGGGGCAGCTGGGGGCCGGGACTAGCTAGGGATCAAAGCTCAGGATGCCAATAGCTGGAAACTTAGAATTTGGGGATACAGGAAGTGGTTATATTGCAGCTGGTGGAGGAGGCATCAGCAGCAGCTCGAGCTGGGGACTCAAGCGGGCGTCAGTACTACCCACGAGTGATCTTCGATTGCAAGAGGAAGCTGGGATTGTAAACTGGAAGCTGGGCCAGCTGCAGCCACCGTACTACAGTCACGGCTCGTCACATGAAGGACCTGCAGCAGCGCGTCATAAAATGCACGGTGGCAAGTATGGCTGGTCCACAGAACTCTCGGCTGCAGGCATTAACATCTTCGGACATGAAGAAAGCGAACAGCTGCTGAAAGTGGAAGAAGCCGGCCAGCTAGAACTTCAACCTGGCTCCAGGGAAGCAAGTTGCACACCCCCGCCGACGACCAGCTGCCGCGGAGGGGCAACTTCTCAGGCAGCAGCAGGCTCGGATAGTTTTATGCGCGCAAACACTAGTAGTGTCCAGCAGCTGCTGCCCAGCTTAGCTGGAACCGTGAATGGCGGCAGTGGTCAAGCTTGCGCTGGGATGATCTCCAAGCGTAGGTCCCGTGCCTCACGACGAGTTCCGACCACGGTGATGCACACGAGCTCCGAGGAATTCCGGGCCACCGTCCAGAGACTAACGGGACTGAATATCCCGCGGCCTAGTATGACGACTACAGGCTCTACTAGGCCACGATTTACTTTTCCAAAAGGCGGTGAGCTTCTCGCCTCCGCGCTGGCTGCTCACAACCTCGTCCGACCTCAGCCAAAGCGCGCCAACTTAGAAACAAGCATGGCTGCCTGCAGTTCACAGACTACCACGTCCCAGTCTTATTGCGGCTCATACCCAAGCTCGCCAAACAAGTTGCCTGAGTTTCATGCCAATTCTCATGTAAGTGTAGCTGCCACTGTGCAGCAGCAACCGCCTGCTCATAATACTACCAGTGCCGTGCCGCCGGCGGTGACGTCGAGAGCTGCTCCGGAGCAACAACTTTCGAATCTAGATTTCCACAAGATCAAGCATCAAAGCAAATTAGTCGCGGACCGTGACATCAATATAGCAAAGCTTTACGGAGCTCTGGCGGGGGGCTCAAGTACTACTAGTCGCTCATCATCACGTACTGCAGCAGCAGCTGCACCTCCCATGACGACAATTAGCTCCACTACTGCAGCAACCGCGTCACAGCTAGTGACGGATAATTCTTCCACAGCTCCAGCTGCTGCAGCTCTTAAGGTCACCATGATGCCCAGCTCTCCTCTCATGGATCAGGAGCAGCTCAAATCAACTAGTGTACGACTAGCTGCAAGTTCAAACCTAAGAAGAACCGGCCGCCCCTTGAAGCTAGATGCTGCTGATCTTCGTCTTTCAGGCAGCAGCAGCACGAGCAGCTACGGTGCTACTTCAGCTCCAGCTTCCAGACTTATACGTGACACCAGTACTAGTCATAGCAATAATCTTATGCTTTCGGAAACCAGACAAACTGTAGTTCAGGATTTCCTGAGGAGTTCTTCAGATTCTTCTAGGTATCAAGCCACTGCCTCAAATGCAGAACGTGGATTAGCTAAGCTCAGAGGAGCGGCTCAGCTTCCGCAGCAGCAGCAGCAGCAGCAGCAGCATCCAGTCAAAGAAGATCAGAATCAGCAGTCTCGGCAGCAGCAGCAGCTCTCGTTCAGCCAGTTGGACCGCTGGTTCCAATCTGATCAAGCAGTTGGAGGACCAACTGGTTCCAATCTCATCAGGTCATAGCTGCTGATGCCATGCATGCAGCTGCAGTTCAATGTGTGAATATCAACAGAATTCTTCCTAGAGATCATGAGTTCTGCCTACTTATCAACCAACCAATTCTAAGCTCCCTTGTAATCACCCAGACTAACCATTCCTGAACCAACTCATCTAATTCCTAGCTGGGCACTAGTATCAGATCATGTGAAGAGACTGTTCTTTCTAGAATGCAACAGAAGTTGCACCAAACTTACTTTGATCCGGCAGTGATTAAAAGCATTGTAATTGTGTAGAGACTTTCTGGCTGTCACACATTTTCAACGTTAACTTAGTTTCCCACTTTAAAACATGCAAAAACCTTCAATTAGCAGCATAGTCGAACTTAAGCATCCTAGTCAAGGCTTTGAGACTAGACATCACAATTTTTTCCTTTTTCATACATCAACCATTTCTCTTATAAACTTGGGTTGATCAGAGGAACTCAACTCTTATAAATCTGGCAGGCACTAGAATTTCATTTAGCAATCCAACTTTAACATGATGCACAGATCTAGATTCCACAACTTAGGTATGAGGTTCTTAGTAGAGTTAGATTCTTCTCTTGATCTGCAAGCTACTAGATTTCATTTAACAAGCCAACTTCAACATGTACTGATCTAAATACCACAACTTAAGTATGAGCAGGTTTGAACTAGTTAGATTCCTGTCTTCTGCAGGGCACTAGATTTCATTTAACAAGCCACTTTCTTGTATAGATCTAGATTTCACAACTTAGGTATCATGAGGTGTGTAGGTTGTACTATCTATTGGAGATCATGAGGCAGGTAGTGAGGACGAAGGTACAATTTGATCATATCATACAATTTGAATTTGGCTGCAGAGAGAGACTAGTGCTGGAGTTAATAAGATCGGCTCTTGCAATGGTTTCAACCTAGCTGCAGGTTCTCATGTGTGTTTCACTCAGGAGAACTTGACATTCTCAAGGTCTAAAGTACAGTTCAAGGTTTAGATTTTGTTAAGAGGTTTGTATACATATTACTAGAGCGAATATGTACAGCTTCATTCTTCCTCCGGCCATTTCCTCATTTCTTTCAGCTTGTTTTGCATTGGAACTGTGAGGTGTACTACTGTAGTAATGGTTTTGTTTAAATTGGGTAGGCATATGAACTGATCCAGAATTTTGATGAAGATTGTATTTTCATAGCTTTGTTGATGATGAGCTAGTGGTTCAATGGTAAACTCCTGCTTTTAAAGGTTAGTGAAGTACACTCATATTTCCTAGTAGTGAATTGTGAGCAGGAATCAATCAGAAAGCTGAGGAACAGAAGAGGCTCCATTCTTGATATGGTGAACTCCTGCATTAGCTTAGTGAAGTACACCCACATTTCCTATACTTAGTGAATTGTGAGCAGGAATCAATCAGGAAGAGGAACAGAAGAAACTCCATTCTTGAACCAGCTGTCACCAGCATGGTCCAAGTTGTTTTGTGCACAAACAATATAACTTAACACCTTTCAGAAGAGGGTCAAGAGACACAAAATGGGCATAAAAGAGAAAAGTTGACAGGATCATGATGGGTGTACTTCTAGCTTTTGGCTCTGCCTATTTTACTATATAATAATGTAGGTTCAAGTAGTTTTCATTCAAGGTCCCACATTTTGAGGAATGTCCACCAGGTGTTAATTGTGTCAAAAATTTCCTATGACCTAACTCTGAAGTTCAGTTTTTGCAAACTGAACATGGAACATTTCCTGTTTTTACTGTTGCTGGTTTGAACTTTGAACTTGCCATAAATGGAGCAGAGCTGCTGCTTCTGTTTACTTGGTGAATTTCTGTCAAATTTTGATCTGAAAATATTATGATTTTGACCTATATAATATGTATAAAGGATTTTCAGGGAAAATAATGGCCCATATTTGTCAGATATAGAAAAGAAAAGGGAATTCTAAATTGCTAGATTTTTATGATAAATTTCCTTACAGGATAGCCAAGAATATAGAAGGATCCTGATTTTTAAAACTTTCATATCTGGGATGTAGCCAAATTATGTTCTGGATGAATGCCACTAGTTTAGATACATCACAAAACCCTTTAAAAAAACACTGGCACTAGAGGGGGTCTTCTGCCTGCCTGAAGACAATAGAGAGTCAATCAGGTCAAGGTCACAGGGGTTGCAACTCCAATTGGGAGCAGCCTCTTTTAATTGGCAAATTTTCTAAAAAAAAACGAAATTAGAAACTAAAAATTTCAAAAATGAAGTGATTTTGTATGTTTTCAATTTTCATAAGCTTTGTGTATTTGGTTTTCAATGTATAGCCAAAAATATAGAAGGATGATTAAAGATTTGTACTTTATATTTGGTTTATAGCCGCATTCGGCTAAATCTTCCTAGGGATGTTCGTCACTATTCCTGCATCATCCTCTTGATGATCGCTGTGTTGGCTACAAACAAAACTTTAAGTTTTTTACAAAAACACTATTTGGGAGAAGCTGGGGGGTAGCACTTGGTATCACTAATCCACATGATGGCTGATTTACATGTTTGATACCTTAATGAGCACATTTAGGAGCTTTTCACAATCTGACCAGTTGTATTCTTAAAAAGCCTCCAAAAGGCGCCCCCAAATCTATGGGTTAGGACTGTCCGTGTTGTCGAGAGGCGCATGTGTTGGGCTAGCATCCTTGGTTACATGATGGGAGTAACATAGTTTGATTAGTAGCAATTCAATCTTAGAATATCTACATGGCTCTCAAAAGAGCAGCTTGTAACTATGGGAATGTTCTGTATTTGAGGATCAAGCATGGAGAGAGATGAGTGGGTGGGAAAAGGTTTCTCAAAAAGTGAGAATCCCAAAGAGAAGTTTCCAAACTATACCGTAAGTATCCAGGTGTGATTTGCTGCTGCATGAGAGAAAGTCATAAACTAATTGGGAGTCCGCCCTCTGTGGAAAAAGAGAAAGTTCTGTATAGCACATGCTCAAGTTGTCAACAGAGAAGGGAGAGACTCTGCATCATCAGTGACATAATCACTGATGATGTTTTACAGATGGAAATTCATCACTTCTTTATAAGTATTAACTTTATACAACTTATCTACTCTTTTTCATTCCCTTGCTACTTGAGAACAATATTGCCAAAAAAATTCTTGGTCAATAAATCATGTCATATACAACTTTATTTGGATGAGAACAATTGTGACAGAGAAACAAATATTGTGGATGCAACAAGAAAAGTGTGTTATGCATGTGCCCAAGTTGTCAACATAGAAGAGAGAGACTTTGCATCATCAGTGACAAAATCCAACATATTAGATTCTACCGATTTTGTTCATTGCCTTTCTAGAATTGTTGGCTTGAAATTCATCCATTTTATTTTTCACCCCCTTTGCTGATGACAATCTTGGCAATGTTGCTAGGCAATAGGTAGTAACCACAACAAATAAAGACAAAGCAACAAACAAGAAACAATGGAAAAAATGTCGGCCAATTTGTTCAAGGTGGGATTCTCATTGAATTCTTTGTTTATCACACATACATGTGATTATGTAGGGAGTTTGATTTATGAAAGATGTACCTAGTCCAATGTTATCTTGCACTTCTTCTTTGTCATTGCTGATCCAATGCATTCTAAGTTGCAATTTATTCAATTATTTTATTAATTAAATTGCTTCTTAATAAGAGAGAACACTCGTGTGATTCCTATGTTATTGTTTTTGAACCCCTTCTCAATGACATAAAAAGAGTACATCCATTAAAAGTATGTATCCCACACACCATGGTAACTGTAGCTTAATGAGTTAGCAACTACAAATGAGTTGGCCAATGTTTGTATGCAAAAAGTCAGTCATTCACAAGTCAATCCAAATTTGTGAGCCTTTTACGTTTTCATCAATGGTTCATGAATTCAAAACATGAACCTTTTGAACCAAATTCAATATGTTGACATACAATTGACATGCAAATGGGAAACTTGATTCAATAACTTCCATCCATGTGTAAAACTGTTTAGAGAACATCTTAATTTTCGAGACATGAGATCTGGCATGACAAACCTTGCACTCTTATTTGGCCTTTTTTTATTGAAAAAAATTCAGCAAAAAGAAAAAGTAGAAAGTTCAAATTTAAAAGAAGTATTTTAGAGGCTTTCAATTGCTAGAAGTGAGGAGAAAAAGGGTAAAACTCACTAACTTTTATACTTAGTTTTTAATGTGTAGTCAAAAAGTCATTTGTAGAAGGATGATTAAAGATTTGTATTTCATATCTAGTGGTTCATAGCTAGATTTGTCTAAATCTTTTTAGGGATGATCATTACTTTGTCTACATCTTCCTATAAATTATTGCCACTCTCACTAAAAAAATAATAATCTGGAAAAAATGATTACTTCTATCCTGTCACATCAATAGGGTGCCATTGATTGCATTTGATTGAAGCCTGACCTTCCACATATTTTTGTCACCTACTAAACCATTCTTGGTCAATTCAACATACATGTCTTGCAAAAAATTTCCTTAGATATTATGCATGAATGTTTCTTTTTCAATAGCTCATGCAAATGGATTGGTTTGGGAGTAAAGGAATTCCATTTCACCTATAAACCCCACCTCCAAAAGGGATATTGTACTTCACAAATATTGAAACCATTTGTAATGCACCAAGCAGCTGCTAGTTATGCTTTGGCTGTGATTAGCATCTTTGTTGCTTCTCTCTTTCACCACAAAGAAAAGAAAAATTTAGTCGCCCATTGACTCAAATAGTAGCTTTTGCATGTAGTTTACTTGGGAGATATCTCAAAGAGTCTCAAAGAACTCCACCTCCCATATGATAACCTTGTTCTTGATATACATGTTCTTTGTTGAGACAAACCAACAACATTGTAAAACCATCTTCACAAACAGCATACTGAAGCCTTCATTGTTACCTTCCTAACCAGCCTGAGATGTTTCCAACTTCCACATGTGGTCCTTGAGATGAGGCTTGTTGACATTGTAATTTTCATGACATTGGAAGCAAATGACATTGCATAACTATCTTATACGAGCAAACCAATTGCTTCACTTTTAACTTTGTAATCAACTTTCCAAAAAAAGTTTGTTCTCAGGTGCAATTCTCAGCTACCCTGGAATCACGTGCTGGGAGAATTTAGAAAGACCAACGAGTTGTATACCTTCGTGGAAACTCTTGAAGAAAATTTTTAGTGTATTTGGAGGGCACCTTAATATGTGAATATCCCTTATGGAAAAAAGGATGTATGTTATGCCTACTCCTTAAGAGTGCGAGGTATATTTGGTAGGCTTAAGATCCCTCCCCTTGGGAAGCCTGTGACCTACTTACGCTTGCTTTCATCATATGGTTGGCTCTCATGCTTTCCAATGAGTGACGTCTATGGGAAGGGACATTCCAAAAAAGTTGTGTTGGACTTCGCTATTGCCGAATCCTAAAATGCTAGGCCCCTTTTTTTTGGAATTGCCCCACCATGGGGCTTTACCTTATGCTAAAGAGTCCTTTTAAATTTCCATTTGTTCATTAGAATTATCCATAAAGTAACCCTATCTTCACCCTGTCTTTGGGCCCCTTTTCACGCTCTATCCCCTCTTTCAGTGATATCCGCACAGTAAAGACATTTTATTAAATCTCAGTATGAAATGCTAAAACTCAGCATTTAATGCGCAAGGTCCGAGACTAATTATAGTACTTGTACAAGTAGGAGCAGTGAATATGTAGCAGCAGTGGAGGCGCTCAGGAAAAAGGAAAGACAGGCTGAAACTCAGTTCACCACCAAAATTGATGGTTTTCTGAGTTTCAGCCCCCCCCCCTTGAATGCTAATGTACTTTTCTGTAAGTTATTTTTTAACCTCACCCTGTGTATGACCAAACTCAGGGTTCTCGTACTGTGTTGTCTTACTTTACGGAGAACTCTATTGTAACTACATAATTTGCTTCAACAATTGCTTGCCATTACATCTTTTACCCTAGCTGTAGACTAGCTCTCCTCCTCCTGCATTGACCACATGCAAGGCTGAGTCAAATGGAAGTCCACCTGTGATGTGATTTAGAGGATGACAACACATCTGTCATGACTTCCTGTGAGAACATCTGTTCTTTAAGTTCGTTACAACAACGCAATGGCCCATAGATAGCCCTAATGCAAGCGTTCCCAAATTTTTTTAGTAAATCAGACTTTTCCCAGGTCACCTATAGCTCCTGAAGGCAAAAGCACTAGGTCATGCAGTCTAGCATTTCTTAGGTTTTTGGGTCTGTGGTCAAACTGGGTCCATCTGTACCTACAGTGGGCCGATGGAAAGGTGCCCTAAACATGCAGCAGGTCATGGTTCTCAACACTTGTGAATCTACAAAATGGCAGTGCCAAGTATGAATCGGCCCCTCCTGCATGAGGTATCCCCTACTATCCCCATTGCAGGCATCCTTGCTCATCTGGTAGGATACATTGCTGTTCAATGTTGGCCTTGCCTACCAAGGCAAGGATATTTTCTTCAGATTCATTATACAGTATAGTGGCTTAAGGGACTTTGGCCCCTAGGTAATAGGTCTATTTTTATATGAGGATTTTTGAAAGATGATATTTGGGCTTGTGTTGAAACTTGAGATTAGTTATAGAGTTATGATATCTTGAAGGATTTTGGTTTCTTTTAGAGGAGTTTTTTGAAGATTGTATTTTTGCATGGTGAAATATTTGAATTTCCATAATTCTCCTTTTGCCTTAAGATACTTTTTAGTGTAAATTACAAGGCCACAGCGTGACACACCCCTTGTCTTGATTAGATATACCTTACCCCAAGGTCTGTTTCATCATTAATTAATCCTCAAAATAGTGAAACGAATTTTTGTGAAAATATGCAGTTGACAAGTTGAAAATCATCATAATGTATCATAAGTTACACTCTGAATAATTTCATTACTCATATGACAATATCATAGTGGAGCATGGAAAATATAATAATTTCAAAAATTAAAAACCGAATTAGTGTTCTGAGAACAAAATTATGGGTTTTGTCAATGTGGAAACTGGCCCTAGACTACGGTATTGATTAGTTAGACTACGGTATTGATTAGTAGTGGATGGGTATATTGATATATCCGTGACACATAGGCTGATGTCAACACTCGTTTCATGTACCTGACCAAGCTGATCTCAGTAAGAGAGAACAGCTGAGTAATAGTCCAAATTACTCAATAGTTAAGTTCCTAGAAACTAGTGTCAGGTGGTTCTTTTAAGTTTTTAAACATAGTCACATCTAATTCTTTGATGACGTGCATATTAATGTTTTCTTAAGGAATTTTTTGATGTATGTAGCCAAAGTGATCATCCATAGAAACATTTAGAAAAAGTGGCATCCCTCAGAAGATTTAGCCAAATCTTGCTATACACCAAATATGAATGAAAAAGCCTTTAATCATCTTTTTATGTTTAGACTGGTTACTTACCAAAAACCAAATATAGAAATCTGGTGTTTTTTACTCTTTATTGGGGTCATATTTCTGACAATTGAAAACTCTCAAAATACATTTCATTTTCAAAATTTTGATTTTTAATTTCTCTTTGGCAAAATTTCCTCAATAATTTTTTAAAATATTACATATGAAAGAACTGCAATAGTTTTAAGGTTTCAAGTTTCTTATTTTGATAGGTTTTTACAGTACTAGGCTAGATCTCTTTTCATTGGTAATAGTGAGTTATATGTTGGTGAAGCTTTAATAACAAGAAAAACTTCCCAGAGAAAAAGTTTACTTTAACAGGATTCTGAAGTTTTGTTATTTTTCATTTTTCAGACCTCATAAACTAGGTGACACATCTTTTGAAAGAAGAATGGGTTGAACCTCCAGTGTACCTCGAGTGTTACCTCTCACCTCCCTAAAATCCAAGACAATCTATCTATGAAGGAAGGTAATTTGTTTTGTAGTTATGAGATCCACCAAACCGGGATGCTTCAGATTGTGTTCTTGATGTCTTTAGAAAGCTCTCAATGAGGAGGGGTGCATGGGCTTGGTTCCATTGCGTTTGGACTTGCCGTGCAAAAGTTCTTGTATATTCACTGATTTTTTCACTGCAGATTTAATTGTAGCTGAAAATTTCAGAGGAATTGAAATGTGCCTTTGGTGTTGTTGGAAAGATCTTGATGAGCAGGATTTAATGGAATTTATTTGGTAATATTTAGATTTAGAATGTGGGAGATATTGATTTTAAAGTGATTTCTGCCATTGAAAATTCAAATAAATTCCAAAAAGCCAGGTTTTGGAAGGAAAAATCAGTTGAGAACGTGGTAACTAACACTTGGGCCAACGATACAGGTCACACTAGTTCTTTTTCATAAAAAAGAAGTTGATGATTATCACTTTTTGTGCAAAAGTTTGCCAAAATGTCAAAATAAATTGGGGCTGCAATCTTGACAAAGTCTTTTTCTGAATCTTTTTTCAAATTTTCTTTCAAAAAACAAAATCAGAGGTTTTGATTGAGTTCACCAAATTTAAAAGGCTTGCTTGTGCATGTCGTCCAACAACAACATGATTCCAATGTTTTTTAGTTTCTTACCTATTTTGTTTCCATTTAATGCTCAATCCTTTTTTGGGATGTTAGCCGATGATGGGATATCAGAAAATTGAAAAAAAATTTATCACACTTGACGACCATTTTTGACCTCCCAATAATCCAAGACACATTAAAAGGAAAATGATGAGGGGCTGGTTGCTCTGCGCTCAATGTTGTCTCTGACCTCCCCAGTAGCAGGGTTTCTTTTAAGGATTCTGTGATGTAGCCAAAGTGGCCATCGGCCAGAAATTGTTTTAGCCAAATTTGGCCACATACTGGATAGTAAAGTAGAAAAAACACACAATCCTCTATAGTCTTGGCTACAAACTGGATGTTATCATAAAAATTTGGCAATTTGGAAAAACAATCTTCAAAAGTTGATGAACTTGAGTCATTGTTTCCTTTAAAAAATCCTTTGTGTAAGTCGAAATCATATTTTTCAGGTTGAAATTTGGTGAAAATTCACTGGTGAAAGAATCACTATGAGTTCCCAGTCCCCACAATCCAAAAGAAATAAAAATCCAAGAATCCTAATTCTTTGTTGACATTTGACCAAAACAAACTCAATTGTCAGGAGAGAACCACAACAGTACAATTGCCCCAATAGTCTTGTAAAATGTCAAAATTTTAAATATCTGACTCTTGTAAGATGTGCCACACCTTAATTTCAAGTTACAATTTTAATGTAATGTATGTCACACAAAAATCACATACTGGAGTTATTCATAAAGTCACCCTGTCTTTGGGCCTCCTTTCACCCCCTATCCCCTCTTTCAGTGGTATCTGCAAAATAAGGAAAATATTATTAAATCTCAGTATGAAATGCTGAAACTTAGCATCTAATGCACAAGGTTTGAGACTAACTATAGTAGTTGTATAGGTAGGAGTAGTGAAAATATATGTAGCAGCAGTGGAGGGCACTCACGGAAAAGGAAAGACAGGATGAAACTCAGTTTACTGAAAATTGATGGTTTTCTGACTTTCACCCCCCCTTGAATACAGTTGTACTTTTTGGCAGGGTTTTTTAAAAATCTCACCTTGTATATGACCAAATTCATGGTTCTGGTGCTGTGTTTTCCTTACTTTATGGTTAACTCTAATGCGCATTGTAACAGATCAGCCACAAAGTTTACCTCTCATATATATCGTGAGCCACAACCTTTTGTGTGAGAAAAACCACCATTTCTTTTAATGGTTCTCACATTTCATGAGTAGATACTAGGTTCGAACCTTGCTAAAGGTTCTAGTATCAAAGAACCAACAAGATTACGGTAACTTGAAACAAGATTAGCCTCATACCAATACTTGCTTGGTAGGGACTTAAGACAATGCAAGTTTAGTACCAGGGTTGTATTGGTATCAATACTTGGTATAGTCACACACATAGCCAAAAATCAGTCTGGAACCCTTATATTATTGTACCTTGACAAATTTGGCACCCCTATGCCAAATTATTTATTTATTGAAATGTGTTTTGGCATTTAAAATAATATTTTAAAATATTTTTGGCTTGCATTTAAAAAATATTTAATATTTACAACATGAATGAAGATGTCAATCAATTTCCATCCATTTTTATATATAACATTTGAATGCATTACATTTCTTGATTCTTATTGCATTTACCTTTATGCTTTTTATTCTTGTTTCTCATGCTTCAATTCACATTTATACATTTCAAAATACAATGGATTGCACTAGGATGCATGGAAATTTTTTGTTGTTGACATTGGGTGAAAGCTTTAAGCAACAATTTTGAATGAAATGTGTTTTCAAAATAATCTTATGTCCAATTTTGACATCCACAATGATAATTATCAAATATCTACTCTCAATAATATCTCAATTTAAACCAAAGCTCAAGGACATGTCCAATTGTGACAATGTAAAAAAAAAGAGATGAAAAAAATATTAATGACCAAAGCTTATAACGATTAAGTTTAAAAAAGAATTGGAATTATACAGCTTGAATTTTCAAATCTTCAGCATTTTGGGCATTAAAATCCTCAAAAAATTGGCAATCTAAAAAATAATTTAATTATTGCCAAATCTATTAGGGTAATAGGGATGAGGCTCATATGAGGCCCTAAAAGTTTTAGAAAATTTTAATACCAGTTTCAGGCTGGAAGCAAATTGTGTAAAATTATTCGATACCAGTACCAGCTGGTATGTTCAAAAGTTGATGCTCAGCCAACACTGGTTCAGATTAACAAGGAAACAGAAATTTTCATGTAAGCATGTCTCTTGAATTAGTGATTGTAAGAGTCCAGTGATGACATCTCCAAAACTTCATTAGCTCGACATCATGCCTATTGCAGATGCATCTTGCCACACCTTGCTTCAACCCTATCAAATACTGCTCAGAGGGCTCTGTTATCATATCCACCCCATATCAACAGGAGCTACAAAGAGGATGGGGCTGCCACTTAGTGATGAAAGTTGCATGGTGGTTTCAATGAAAGAAAACTAAATTGAAGTCTTGGGTATTCAATTTGTGATTACAAATGCATACACAAAGCATTTATGTATGGATTGAGCTGCATTTGTAGCAGGGTTGTTTATTTATTTTTATGATGTGTAGCACTAGGATAGATAGGCTGGTGAGTAAACACTTAAGAACTCAAATGAGGTTGAATCCTCACACATTGTTCCTTTGATTCTGAAGCTCAAAGAACATTTTTAGTCCTCCACCTAGTGCTTCCAACACCATAAATATCTCTCGATTCAGTAAAGGAATGGACAAAATATGAAGTGTCTGGTGTAAGGGGGTTCAGTGTTCGGTGATGGGTGACTTCAAACAGATTAGGATTTTGAGCTTAAGGTCTTAAATTCGGTGCATCTTTGCCTGTGAAATAGAATTTTTTTTTAAAAGGCCCTAGATGGTGCACTCATCAGGTTTTAAATTGTCCGTTTGATCCTTGATGAGATCTGGTGACTTTAGTGCATTTTTTCATGTATATATGAGATGGCAAGAATATATCTGGTATTACCTCAGTGCCCATACGAGACTGTTACTGGTATAAAAAGGTTGGTATTGCCTCAGGACATACCCAACTGGTAGGCTCTTCAATACCAGTATTGATACCAGTACCATATACCAAGGTTGCACCATATATATCAGTACAACACTATACAGTACCATATGCCTTTTGTTCTGGAAGCAAAGCCCTGTCCCCACTATTCATTTTCTTGCATCTGTTGACATTCATGACATCTTCTGTCCAATTGCCCAGTCCCACAATCAAGTGGACCTGGAGGGAAATCCAAACGCTATTTTATTAAGACTTTTTAATTTGTTGGCCTTGCCTACCAAGGCAAGGATATTGTGTTTAGCTTCATTTTAGAGTATAGTAGCTTAAGGGATTTTGGCCCTTAGGTAGTAGGTCTATTTTTATACAAGGATTTTTGAAAGATGATATTTGGGCTTGTGTTGAAACTTGAGATTAGGTATAGAGTTATGATATCTTGAAGGATTTTTGGTTTCTTTTTAGAGGATTTTTTTGAAGGTTATATTCTTGCATGGTGAAATATTTGAATTCTCATAATTCTTCTTTTGCCCTGAGATACTTTTTAACGTAAATGGCAAGGCCACAATGTGATACACCCCTTGTTATACTTGAAACAGGCCAGAGTGAACCAGCACCAATGTGGATGGATGGTGCACTCATGGGTGCGCCTCTTTCGTCCCTCCCTGTTCCTTGGCTATCCAAGGTGGTGAACTCAAGTTGACACTTTTTTTTCCCTTTCTTCAGCCTAGGTTGGGTTTTTTTTTTTGAACTTTTTTTTTTCCTCACCCCCCACGCCCGCCCAGGTCTCACCTACCTACCTACATTTAGACCACTACCTATGCACCCTGGCCTCCTCCCTCCCTACCCTAAACCCTAAACCTACCCACCCATCTACCTACTTTCCCATCAACCTATTTACCTACGTACCTACACACTAAATCTCCACCAAGGTAGTGACAATGTAGGTCGATAAGGTATTGCCATATATTAGGTAGGTTGCTTCATTTTCCTTCCTACCTACCTCCCTACTAGAGCATGTAATTTTATGACTATGGAAAACAATGTTGCAATGACCCAACTAAAGGTATTGCAACTAAACTAGATTTCTTTTTTGTAGCCATATAAAAATCTCAACATTTAAATCACATATGAAGGTATTGCAAATGAACTTGATATCTTTACTCAAGCCACATCAATCCATTGATGTAATAGTTCTTGCAATACCCTTATTGGACTTCCTCACAATTATTAGATTTCAAACTCATGTCATACCTTTAGCATAACTTGCAAAATTAATTAATCATCACATTGCCTTCATAATGGTAATGCACACCCACTAGATGATTTTATTGAAATGCAATACTACCAAGGCAAAGGGAAATTATCAAATTGCACCTTATTTCTTTTTTCAATACCTTTATCAGATTAATGCATGAACACAACAAATTTACTACAATGAATACCTTCAATCCTATTAAACTATTTTCATTTCATCTAATTGAACAATGCAATACCCCAAAAACACATTGGAAATAACATATCCAACCTAATGCCCATATGCATTACCTTCATCAAACTAATGCAAATGCACTACATCATTTTATTATTTTGCAATAAAAAAGTAGGCTTAATTGTAACTATTTTATTTCATTTATTTCATCTGTGCAATACCCTGTGGACACATTGACAATATAATAGCCAACCCAATTCACACATGCATTACCCTCATCAAAACTAATGCAAATGCAATGGATTATTTTGTTGTTATGCAATACTCATGCCCAAAATAATATATTTCACCTCATTTGATTCAAAAATGCAATTACTAAATTATTTTGGTCTTATGAAATACCTTCATGCTTAGGTTATATTTCATGTCATCTAGTTGAATAATGCAATAGCCTATGGACACATTAACAATATCATATCCAACCAATTCACACATGCATTACTTTCATTAAAGTGATCCAATACCCCAAGGACAAAATACAAGTATCATATCCAACCATATTCACATCTACGTTACCTTCATTAAGGTAATGCATATCTTCTAAATCATTTTGGTGTTCCACAAATACCTTAGGCCAATTGAAATTATTTCATTTTATCTATTTCAACAATGTAATACCTTGAAAACCTATTAGAAATAACTTATGTGGACCCTATATGCAATGCCTTAATATGGGTGTTAACCAATATTTAATTGTGGCCTCACATAATACTAAGATAAAAAAACCTAGTTCAATTACAATACCTTTATATGGTTTACCCTATTCCTATTGGGGTTATTTAGTACCATCTTGGGTGTATTAAGGTTAAGTTTAAGGTTTAAAGTATTGCATGGACCAAAAAATGATCAAAGCTTATGCAATATCATTATGGGTATATTAAGTTTAAGGATAGGGTTGATGGAATATGTGTTTTGTCTTGTCCTGAGGGTATTGTATAGTAAACTTGTGTAAATGCAATACCATCATCATGCATTTATAACTATTTCAAAATTTTAACTATGAAATAAGGGATTTTTTTAATGATGAAGGTATTGCACAAAATCATGCCTTTAAGCTTTAATGCAACTTCCACAAATGTTTTGACCATAATTACAATATCTTCATGTATTAGCAACATGTCTCATTAATTTTTTTGTTCAATGCAAGATCCACATACATTATATATGGATCTTAATAACCTTGTTTCTATACAAATAAAATTCAAAATTTTATAAGTAGGTGTCTTTATATACATTCGTTTCCAATGCCAATGGGCTATATCCATGGAGGTTAAATTAATCTACAAATGTGGCATGGAAAAATTCATGAATGCCATACGCATGATACAAATGTGTATTAGTCCAAAAATGGAATGTCAAATTAATTGATCTCAACCTCACTCTCATTAGAACTCTCATTAATAGATTTCAATGATAATCCATTTGCATTATGACTGTGTGCCATTGCATTTTGTGCAAATTGAACATATTGTTAGATGTAGAATTTCCAATTTGCCAAAATTATCTTCACCAAATTAATTATGAAATCTTCATTGTTGATACCTCAAATCCTAAAATGGACATACACACAAATCAATGAGTAATTTTGGAAACACACACAATGCAAATTTGAAGTGAAAATTGAATGTGATGGAACTTACTGGCCATGAATCATTTCTAATTCATGGTGATTCACAAGTCAAGTGATTTCCTTTTCTCATTATTTTTTGGATGAAGATTGTGTTCAATTTTGACTATCCCAAACATCTTTAAGGCCCTTTGCGTAAGAGACCTTATTAGCCCAAGTAAATCGATAAGATTTGCATCCCTCTTTAATTTGGTCATTACATGGGGAAGATACCCCACACCCCATGTTGGAATGCATAATAGAGTGAACAACTTGGAAGTAGTGACTCTTATCAATGTGAACGTCAGTGTCAATTTTATTCATAGTCCATCATTTCAAACATGATCCCATTCACATGTGGCATGGGTCTTTGCATATAGCATGGGTCTTTGTTTGAGCAATTGCCCAACACACAAAGGAGGGGTTTACCTTTCCCCACACACACATAAAACAAAAACAAAAAGAACAATTAAAATTAAAAACCCCAAAAACAGTATTGAAAAAGCCAAAAGAAGGGGAAAAAGAAACAAGGTGGAAAAATAGAGATAAATAAAAATTTCAAAATTTATAGAAAATAAAAAACAAAAAATAAAAATAAGAAAAGCATCAAAAACAAAAGAAACAACAAATATTGAAAAAACAAGAAAAAGAAACCAGAAAAATAAAAAATTTCAAACCCCCAAAAATTTATTAAAAAACCATTTCAAATAACAAGGAAAAAAAACAAGAGAGAAATATATATTTTAAGAAATACAGAAAATGAAAACCAGAAATAAAACAAGAAATACAAAACAAAAAATTTCAAGAAGTATAGCAAAAAAAAAATCAAAGAATTTTATTAAAAAAACAATGGAAAAATCCAAGAAATAGATTTTTTAAAACTCCAAAAAAAAAACCAACAAAAAAAAAGAAAAGAAAAGAAACAAGATAATTTTTTTTAATTACAGAAAATGAAGACAACAAATATAACAATAAATAATACCAGAAATATAAACCAGAATTTTAAAATTTACTGGTAATAAAATTAAAAAACAGGAAAAAAAACTGAAAGAAAAAAATTAAAAATAAAAAAATTAAAAAAATTTTAAAAATAAGAAATAAGAAAATCTTGGTGAAGTTACTACAATTGAGAGCTCATGGCAATGGCAACAAACCTCTACTACCATTGTTGGTTTACAAGGCTTGGACTATAAGAGATTCACCTCTTCTAGTTGCTCTTCATGTTGCTCTTCCTCTTCGTCTCTCTCTTCCCTTTTTGTTGTGCATGTCCTCCTCTTTCACAGCTCCACACACACACAACTCAAGACACACACACAAAGATGAAAGAAAAAAAGAAAAAAGAAAACCAAAAAAAGAATAAAGAGATCACAAAAACTTCAAATAAGATAAAAAAAAAGACTCATGCCACATGCAAAGACCCAAGATAAAAAAAATAAAAAAAGAGGAAAAAAAAAACAAAGAGATCACAAAGATGTTAAACAAAGCTACACAAAACATAAAATAGAAATAATAAACAAAGAAAGAACAAGGAAAAACAAAGAAAGAAAAATGAAGAGGTTCCAAAGAAAGAAAAAGAAATTATGGGCGAGAAAAGGGAGGGGAAAGAGGAAGGAAGGGAAAAGCAAAAGGTAGGGGGTAGGTAGGGAGGGTTGATCTGATAGCTAGTAAGCACGAGTGTTGCCGAGGTATTGAATTTTGACCCGGTTATCAAGCTGGTTATTAATAACTTACCAGTGAGTTATTGATTTTTTACAACCAGTTAAATTGATAAGCACGTGGTATTGAATTTTTAAAATCTAATAACTTGCCTGGATGATCGAATTATCATCTAGTTAAGTTATCAATCTTTTTTAAATAATTTAAATTTTTTTAAAACAGAATAAAATGATTTATTTAATTTTAATTTTTTCAATCCCTATAACCAGTGCATGGCTGGCAAGTTAACTGGAGGTTCTCAACTAACTACATGAAAATCTACCCTAATGAATAACCAAATAGTTATTACCCAATTTTTTTGATATTGATATTGATTACCTATGTGGCCCTTGACAAATTTTCAAAAATAATCTAAGTGGTGGTTATTAAAAAAAAAAACAATAACTGGCCAACAAGTTAGAACCACTCATAACCTAAGTGCAAACCTCTATCCTATGATTTTCTTCCCTCAAAATATGGCAACTTTAGGCCTTTTTTTTCAAAAAATATAGTTTGTATGAGTCACAACCATTTGTTTTGGCAAGTTGCAAAATACCCAGTTTGGCAGCTTGGAACTGTTTGTTCCACTCCAATTAGTAAAAATTGAATTGGAATTGAGTTTGATGTTTGGAATTGATTTTAGAGCCAAAACCTTTTAAGAATCAGAACCAAAACTGGATTCCCAAGTCTATTTATCTGTGGAACTGCAATTGAGGTTTATGAAAATAATTTGAAAAAAAATTAGAATTGTGGGGATAACCAAAGGTTGACTCGTAGTTAACAATCACTTCTGGTCCAGGTTACTTAGAACTAAGTCCAATTTTCAGAACTATATTTGAAATCAAAACTTGATTATTTTTTTGAAGAAATGGACATAGAACTGGATTCCAAATTCCATTATGTGTGAAAAAAAATCAAAACTGAAACCATTCTAATTTATTTTTTAAAACCAGAACCTTATAAATATAAATCAAGAACTGCCCAATGTTGGTACATATTAATGTGGTGTGGTTATTTGAATTTTTGAAGAACTACAGTTTTGGGTCTCATACTTTCACCCCAATTTTAAAAACCTAAGTATCTAGGATGGGTAGACTTCATGAGGTTTTGTTTATACTATTTCAAAAAACCTTATTGTCCCAGTTGTTCCATATTAAATGTTCATTACATGATCGAAAAATCTCTTGACCAAAAAATTTGGTGGAAGTGATTCTTTAATATCAAGAACCTTGCCATGTCACAAATCTATCATAATTATTAACAAATCCATGGTTCTTTTACAAATAAAGTTCTTGCATGAAAGAAGATGTAGATGATTATGGCAAATTCTAAACCCAAGAAGGTTCAACAAATGGAAGTGACCTCCCTAGGGCCAAGGTATCATGCCATCTTAAATGTTTTGCAGAGGTCCTTGGTTGAGTTTGAAATATTTTAGGGAGATGTTGTCCATGAAAACTTTGGTCTTATGTGTCCCTAGGTGGTGTTGCCAAGTCTTGAAGCAACACATCACAACATACAATTCTTTTTCATGAGCTACCCATCGCAATTGTGCTCCATAGAGTTTTTTGTTCTCAAAAGCATTTGGGTGTCCACATTGCATGAAGATTGCCCTAATAGCGAAGTCACTTGCATTTGTGTGAACTTCAAACAGGTTGGTGAAGTCTAGAAATTTCAACACAAAATAGATGAATTTTATTTTTTCAAATCCTCAAATGCCTTTTGTTGTTCCTCTTTCCATTCAAAAAACAATTTTTTCTTGAGGATATTCGAAAGTCGTTTTGCCATTTGTGAAAATCCTTTTATGAACTTCCAATAGAAGTTGGCCAAACCTAGGAGGGATCGAATTCCCTTGGTCGTGATAAGTCTTTTCCAATTTCTCATGGCTTGAAACTTCTTAAAATTAGGCCTCCTTTTGCCTTAACAAAATGTGTTCAAAGAATTCCATATTTTCTTGCACAAACTCACTTTTCACCTTATCGCAAAAAAATTGTTTTGTTGGAGCTTACTCAAAACATATTACAAGTGTTTTGCATGTTTTTCATTAGTTTTAAAACACAACAAGATATCATCAATGTAAATGATCACGAATTTGTTTAACTTCTTATAGAAAATTGAGTTCATGAAGGTTATGAACGTTGGTGGGTTGTTACACAACCCAAATGGCATGACCAGGAACTCATACAAATTGTACTTAATCTTCATAATTGTATTTTCAACATCTTCATCCACTATGCAAATATGACAATACCCTAATTTGAAATCAATTTGATTCAAGTACTTAGCCCCATTGAGTCAATCCAATAGATTGTTAATGTGAAACAAAAGATAGTTATTTGTTATGATTATTTTGTTTAAGGCATGATAATCAATGCACATTCTCAACTTACCATCTTTTTTATTAACAAACAAGATTGGTGCCCCATAAGGCAATTTGCTTTGTTAAATATACCTTCAATTGAGGAGGTTGTTTAGTTTTTTTTTTAGTTGTTCCAGTTCCTTTTGGTTTAACCTATAAGGTGCCTTGGATGACAAGGCCAAACTATGCACATTTTTATCTTATGCTCAACCTTTTCATAAGGTGGAAGAGAATAGAGGAGTTCATTTGGTAGAACTTCTAAAAATTTATTAAATGTATCCAAAATATAATTAGGAAGTTGTCTTGCCCCTTGTGATTTAGGCTCCTCCTTGGAGACTTTCAAAGACATCAAAATCATAAAACTAAACAACTTTAATGCCTTAGTTAAAGCAACCAAGTTAATTCCAACTTTTGCCAACACAAAATTATTATCCACATCTAAATTCACTAACTTAGAGCTAACTTTGGCAAAGACTCTCACTTTATTTCCTTGAAAGGAACAACAATTAACTTGGTGCTAAAATCCTACACGTAGCAAGTCAAGGAACTTGTTCCATCCCCTTGGGTGAACTCTAAGAGCTCCATCCCATCCTTTGACACCAAGTGGTGTAGCGTTAACCTTTCCCCTTGGAACAAAATCAAAAGGGACTATCATTTGAGAATTAGTTTCCTTATTAGATTATTCATTAAAGGAGTGCAAATCCACATGGTCTCACACCTCCTCCATTGGGTCTGGGACTTTTCCCTTTTTAGGCTTGTTCTTTTTTGGGGTGAAGGAATTTTCTTTATGGATGAAACCTTATTTGACCTAGCTCCCTCCTTGTTTTTCTTTTTGCTTTTGCAAGGAGGTTTTTTAAACACCTCTTGCATGAATTCCCTCAAGCTATCTTCTTCATCAGGGGACAATTCTTGTTCCACCATGGTTTTCCCCATGGTGGAGAATTCTTGAAATTTAGCCTCCTCAGCTTCTTTCTCCTTTTCCTTTTGGTCTTGTAATTTTTTTCAGCCTTGGCTCCACAAACTTGGGCTCCATAATTGGTGCCTCACTATCCATTTTGCTTTAGAGATTTTTTGGAAACCCAAGGAGCATATTTTGATGCTATTTCTCATACCTAAATTCACCTTAATACCTTTGCAACCACACTTCTAACCATGTTCCTTGTTAAACATTTAATCTACTTGCAAATGGCAAGCCATGCATTTTGTGAATTCTAACATTAATTTCGTTTCATAACCTTGAACTAACCTTGACCTTTTGACAAATGGGACTAAAATTTTCTATGGATTTCCCAACTAGTTCAAAGCCTTGTCACCTAGGATTACCATTTCTTGTCTCATGGCTTAATTATGGACTTGTTTAGTTTGTGGACAACATATGTCGAAGACATTTCTTTGGGCCCCTTTTCTGACACCTTCACTCGCTAACACCTATGTGATTCATGAATGATGTCAAATCAAAAGTCGAACCTAGCCCAACATTTAGATTCATAGCCCAATCCACCATGGGGGTTGGGCCTTGTGGCAGTTTAGACTTGGGCCCCAACAAGGCAAGTCCTCTCACTTGAGGGTTCATTTAGAAAAGCATGCCAATCCCATTCTTGAAAAAAAAAATACAAAACATTCTAAACATTAGAAAATTCCATGCATATACATCTAACTCACTATAACCACACACTTCATTCTTCATAAACATGTTTTTAGAATCTCATCACCAAATTGAAGGGTGAAAGCAAAGTATGGCAGTTCATTTTTTGAATCATTGTAGCAATTTCTACAAAGTGCTTTGTGTTTAAATGCTTATGGTGAATAATTTAATTTTAAATGCATTAAATGATGATTCATTCTGAATTAATAACTTGATTATGAAGATTTGCACAATTATGTTTTGCAAATAATGCATTCATTATGAATAGTGGACTTTTGAAATAAAAAATATGGATTGGTCAATGGACAAGATTATTAAAAAATTCAAGAATTCATATTGAATTCCACTCCAAATTGTTTATAGTGAATAAACATGGGTTGAAGAATGAAATCATAAAGTTAAATGTGATTTTATTTTTTGTGAAACCTTAAATGGTAGTTATGAACTTTTGAAGGGTTAAAATTGGACCTTGTTTTCAAAATTCTTTTTGATTTTTTTTTTTTTTGGTCAAACTTTTTGTGCCCAATGGGTATGTAATTCAAGTATTAAAATGGGCTTTTATTGTTACATATTTTATGGGTTTTTCTTTTAAGATTTTCAAAACGATTTCACCATACCAACTAACAACAACATTTTTCAATATGGGTTTTAACTTAGTTTTTAAAAGGTTTCATGAAGGACTGAAACTTTAATAATTAAAGATTACATTAACGAAATCTTAGAATTTAAAACCATATCCATATGGATCATTTATAAAAACTTGCTTGTGATTCTTGTGAGTGTTATATCTACCTAAAATGAGCCATTAGACAATGCATACACTCTGAATGTGTTCTGAATTGGACAAAATATGGTGTGTTAATGTTCATGTATTATTGAATGGCCAAAATTTACAAGGTTGTCAAATCCATGGTCCTGAATGATCTAAACAATAGAACCTTAAAATTTTCACCACCCAAGGGCATTGTTACAAATTGTGGGTGTGGTTTTTTCTTACCTTAAATTTTTTGAACTTTTCCCTTACAATCTTAGTTTTTCCTTTGTGTGAATTATAGCCATGGTGATTCCTCGTTGAACTTCAACCTATAGCTAGACTAAATTTTTCTTTCCTTCCCTTTTTGATTAACTATTTTCGTGCCCTTGGCCATGATTATCTTACTAATTCCTCCTTGAAGTTCTTGGTCTTGATCTTCTTACACATTCCTCCTTGAAGCTCTTGGTCTTATGCCTCTTATTCGTTCTTCCTTGAAGTTCCTTGTTTTAGTCTTCTTGTTCGTTCCTCCTTTAAAAACCTAGTCATGGTTTTCTTGTCGGGTTTATTTGAAGCTTGTTTTGTTTGTTCCTCCTTGAAACTCTTAATATTCTTACAATTCAACTTCTCAAGCTCTTAGTCTTACTTTCATTTGATTTTTCAAGCTCCTAATCTTGCTTTAGTTCAATTTCTCAAGCTTTTGGTCTTGTTGCAGTAATTTAACTTTTCAAACTTCTAGTCTTGTTTTAATTCAAATTTTCAAGCTTTTAGTCCTATTAGAATAGTTCAAATTTTCAACATTTTGGTCATATTGTAAAGTTTGGCTTCTCAAGCTCTTGGTCTTGTTGCAACTCTTGGCCCTTTTTTGGCAGTTTGACCTTCAAGGCAAATGGTTCTTTTGCTGCAATTCGACCTTCAAAGTTCATGAACCCTACCCCCACCTTGTCCCCAACTTATTTTGTAAATGGTTGCAATTCTAGTCAATGTCAAAAATCCTTGAAGTAAAATCTTCAAAATGGTTTCAACTTCAAGTGCAATTGCATAGTTTCATTGTAAATGTAAGAAACAACTTTGATTTTAGGCCATTTTCTTCTTCATCATCTAGAGGAAAGCAAATTTTCATGAGTGATTGCCACATTGATGCACCTACTATATTCTTCAAATATTATTCTTAATCCATGTCTAGAACTTTAAGCATTCGAAACACTCAAATGTTCTTGTAAACTCCCATTCATAATGTTATAATAGGTCTTTCAACATCACAAAAATCCCACCTGTACACATATAATTTCATAACCTTCCACCATTGATGTGCAAAAGTCCTACCTACAAAATCCCATAACCTTCCACCATCAATGTTAGGAATGCATTTTGGCTTCAACTTTGACCATCACAACATTGTTTTGTGATTGCAATAAGGATTTGCTAATGGCAAGTTGCACAATTAAATGTTCTCCCCGCAATTGATGATTTATGTTTCCTTGAACTACTAGTGATAGTTGTGAGCCATAGATTATTAAAAGGATAATGTCTAGATTGATTATTTGTTGTCATTCATTTATAAAGTTCACTTTTTCCCCAAAATATAGATAACTAAACATTCAACTAGTGCTTAAATAGTGTTTTTGGAACCTTTCTAATTATCAAATTCATTGGAATTTTTAAAGTGTAATAATATGGCATATTGAAAACATTATTATTTTAAATATTAACCCTTAAAAAAATTGGTCAATATTACAAATTTAAAATGTACAAAACAAATATTTGTTACATTTGGGGCGGCCGTTATTAATGTGGATGCACTTGAGTGTCAAAAGAATTGTACTTTTTTCATGTTAAAATATATTTGACATACATGTACTTGAAAAAAAATGTTACGCTAAAAAAATTAAACTTGAAAAAATATTTGCATTTGTGTGAAAGCATGGTTAGGTGGTTCAAAAATGGTGTTTGAAATCCATAATCTAACACTAACAATTTTTTTGCAATTTTAACAATTATCACATCATAAATCCTATAATTATCCTTTATGCTTTTCATCATAAGCATTAATAAGCCAACCTACGAATATCCCTAAACATGTGATTGATAAAAAAGTCCATGAAAAATATTAAGATTTTAAATATGAAATGGACTTTCAAAATTTACAACAATCACATCATTTAAAACTTTTAAAAACTAAAAAAATCCATATAAGGAAAATTTCAATGCATTTCATTAATAAATTCTTCATTTGATGATGCTTTATCTTTTAATTTTTATTTTGACACTACTTTGACATTTTTTTTGAGTTCACACTGTTCATTCTTTTTGTGTGACAAATGTAGTGTTTTCATTTCAAAAATCCATTATGAGTCCATAATCTTTTTAAAATTCATCCAATTTTTTTATGATAATTCCCACTAAAGTCTATGACAACATGAATAATTAAAAAATTAAAAATGTTAATTTTGAATATGGTTTTAAATTTTACATTTATATGTAATCCAAAAAAATTACAAGTGCGACAATCCAAACAATCCACCTATTCATGGTTTCACCCATTTAGAAAAACCTACTTTCAAGTTTCAACCTACTTTTACAATGTGAAATTTAAAAATTAATGCATAGTGATGAAGAAGTATCTTGTTGTTTATCATTCATGTAAAAAGTTAAAAGATTGAATGTATAATGTTTTTATGTTGGGTTTTATTCCTACCTTTTATCAATTTAATTAGATTAGAAAGGTAAATTGTTTATATACTTTATTTTGCTTTGACCCATTGATCATTAGTTGAAGGAATGTATTATTAAAATATTTTGTAAGTTCATTTGTTTGTAGTGTTTTGGAAATGTTATTAGTTCTTTATAAATTTAATAAAGGGCATGGATGGTACTTGATACATATTTTCACTTGGTTTGATGTGATTTTATTGTAGTTACATGAATGACACAAGATTTAAATGGAGATGTCTACTTTTTGTGTCTATTTTATCTTGTTTTCACTAGCACACTCGATACTAGTTTTAGCTTCCAACATTAAATGTTGGTTTTTAGTTGGCAATTTCATAAAATTTGGTTTTCAAGCCAAAAATTGGCCTTCAAATCAACGTAGTTCAAAATTGGATTATAATTATTGCCCAACAATAGTTTGAATTTCCATAATGGATACCCATTAATGGGTAAAAACACAATATGGTGACTTTTTTTAGCACCTTTAGGTGTAATATTATAGTATGTAGAATAGAAACACTCCCAAAATGTGGTGCATTTAATTTTGACTTTCACAAAGTTAATGCTATTGAATATTATTTGGAAAAATAATTAAATAAATAATATGAATTGAAGGAACCATGAATATATTTATGTATACAAAGGCAAAAAAAACTTCGAACTTCAAATGCCATGTAATCACATGTGACATAAGTACTACAAATTTTATAAATATTAAAAATCATTTCAATCATGTAAGAAAAATATTTTTTCATTTTTTAGTACATAGTTACATGTATTTTTTGTACAAATATATTTAAACCCACCATAATGTGGGCAATCTTAGATCCTTGGGTAATATCATTAGGAATGTCAAACCCCAAATTTTTTAAACCCATCCAACTTCAAAACAACATAGGTTTCATTTAAGGAAAGTTGTTCACTCTAAATTTTATATCAAAAGATTACCCAAGTCTTGTAGAATTTGAAACTTCAATTATATATACAAAATTTAATTTCTAATATTCCAAATAGGTGGTCAAGGAAACATTTCAAGAAAATAAACATTGGGGTTCCTCTATTCAAAAGCACAAAAGTAACTTTTAAAAAATAAATTAATGTTTTTAATTTCTAGGAGGATTTGAGATGCTCTTCTTTTTTATTTGATTAATAGATAGTGGATTAAGGTAGCCATTATGTTTTGAGTAATTTTTGAAGGTTGTGACTAGAAGGTCTTAAAGGGCCATTGCACTTAGGTCTACAAATTTGTAATAATTCCCATTTTTTTTTCAATCAACAATTGGGGCTTTATCTTAGTGACTATAGTTGATAAATTAAAAAAAAGGTTTATACAATGGTGCATTTTGACACTTAATGATTTAAAGGAATCATTAATCTCAGGAACACATATCATGAACATTTCAAGAACACAAATGCTTTAGTTTTGTAGTCTATGTAACTGTTTACAAAATTTTCATAGTGTGTACATAGATGGGGAACCCAAAACCCATGTGGTGCAAGTCAATATATATATTATTTTTAAAAATTAAATTAAATTGGGTTTGCCAAGTTTCCTTGGATTTTGGTGAGATGGTTCCTAATGGTATCACTCAAGGATGAGTTTGCCCATATAAATAGAAAAAAATTGATTTAAAAAAATAATTACCTAGATTATGTTTTACCATAATATGTAAAGACATTGTGAAACTCCTTAGTTTGACATTCCAGTTTAAACTCAAAAATGCACCACCCAAAAGAACATCACATGTGATTACATAAAAAGAGCTAAAAATTTAAAAAATGTGTTTTTATCCTAATGCATCTAGTTATTAGAATTAGTCAACTCACACTTGATATGTGGGTCTATTTATGTTTACCACATTCATAATTATTTTAAAATCATTTCCCATTGATAAACATGAAATATTAAACAAATTGTAACATGAGGATTATGTAAACACCACCACAAGGACCAATAATTATAAATGGCCAATCAAAGTCAATCATATTTTTTAATTGGCTCCTTTGGAAAGCAATGTATGATGTGCATATTTACAAATCCAAACTCAATTCAAAATAATTAAATCTTGAACTTCATGCAAATTATAGTTTACAAGCCATTATACTACTTCCAGTGGAGCTACTCTTTGGCAATGAGTCTTTTGCTTTTGGACTTGTCTTCTTCAATGTTTCATTTTCAAATTCCATTAGGTCTACAAACAATCCATTCATGTCTTCATTTCCTTATTTGTGTGTTTCCTTTTTTGTTTACCCAACTTTGCCGTGAGCAAAGTTTGAATGTGCATAGGACTTTTTAACACCTCCAATGCATTTCTTTCTATTCAATTATCCTATTTACTCTGAATTTTGGATTTGCTTCATGTATTGAATTTAACCTTAGCTCAAATTTTGGAGACTTAACTTTTAAAAACTATTTAGTTTACGGACCCACATAACTCACACATGCAAGTTGCAATTCAACCTCTTGGTTGTCAAATTTTGCTTATATAGTTTGCATTAGAACCATACTACCCCCCTTTACCCCCCCACGCCACCCAAACCCCATCTTTGAGGTAATTTTAATCCAAGACATCATGATTTTGTTCAACTAGTGTTAAAGGTTGTGAAATTTGGAAAGGATGTAATCTCAATTTCTATCAAGTCTTATCAAGGGAAGTTTCAAATGTACACCTAATTGCACATCCAACTCATTGACTTTGGTAAAGTACCAATCAATGTACATGTCTGACAACTGACAATAAATTGATGTGTGCCATGTTGGAAACATTGTGTTGCCATTTTTTCTAATATAAAGCTATAATTTGTTTATCACTTCAGCTTGGCTGTAAAAGGGTTCAAACCATAGGTATCAAGGTCGTCTACAAATCCAAATGTTGGAAAGCAAGCCACTTAAGACCAACATATTGTTGCCAAAGGAATCATGGTGTTCAATTTCAGTTGTAGGTATAGCTCCAATAAAGACGTGTAATGCTCTCACTGACATTTCCTAGTGTAGTTGGAGGCATTGTATAGGCACGAATATCCCTCATATAAAACAGGATGGGTATTACACCTACTCCTTGAGAGAGGGAGAGGTATCTAACATCTATGAGTAGCCATAAAGATGGTTGCCAAATTTTCATAGTGTATTATGAAGACATGTTACCAAGAGTAATTTTGCTTATACAAAGGCCAGGCATTTCAAACAAATGTAAGGCATTACGTTTTTTGAAACACACAATTTTATATTTTAAGTTTTTCTTGGTGGGTATCATAGGGGGAAAATAAAAGTAAAAAATCCAATGGGTCTTTACACATGGAAAAGCTCATGGAAAGGGCTTTCCCTACCACATAAGATCCCTCCCACTCATAAGAAGTAGATGTAAGAACCCTCCCCATCACATGCCTCTTGATCTATGAATATATAGGTTCATGATAATCTTAACCTCATGCTTTCTGATGGCTAATGCCCAACAGGTTGATGACATTCTCAAAATGTGGAGCTGGACTCAGCTACCACCTTGCCCCTTGCTTTGGGAATGCCCCAAAAGATTTGCACTAAACAATGCCAAGAAAAATCCTACATTTCACAAGTTAATTGCTCCAATAAAGGATATCTCATCCAAGGTGACGGAACAACAAAGTACTTAGCTTGTGTCAGTGCAAAGGTCTGACGATAACATAATACCCACCTCCCCACATGCAAAACAAACCGAAGCAGTTCTGTTGGACTAAAGTTGCAGTCTGACAAGATAACCCACCTTCACAATGCAAAGGGTATTTCTGTGGTTGGACATAAACAATCACAAGAAGACAACACTATTGTCAAATTGTACAGACTGAACAACTTTGTATGTCATCACAGCATAGACCTAAATTTAGTCTTTCTTTCCCTTGTGAGTATAGTTGGAAGAAGCCAGTTGTGGTACAATTATCCACAATACAAAACATTTGTTGCCATCTTCATAAACAGATTCTACCGTTTGTCAGATCACATTATATGGTTTTAGTAGGGCAAAACCATACATGGTAACAGAAGATAAGCAGTTCAAGCAGAATGAAATGCTGAGAAAAGTGAGACCAAGGAATAGATTTTAGATACAACGCAAGACTGGTGAAATCTGAAGTAAGACAGCAAAAATGGGAAAGGAAGCAGTAGCATACATGAATAACCATTTTATTGAAAATGGCTGTACCTTCATATCATAATCATATGTTGCAGTGTAACAAATTTCCTCCAAGAATGGTGATTCCTAACCCTGTGTAGAATGCGCACAACTCCACTGGACATGCAGATCAAGTGGAGATGTGCTTCTGCCACACATTATTACCATCAGTACTATGCCCTGCTTCTCTCTCTTTGTTACCAGGACAGACAAGTCACAGAGGATGAACAATTTGGTGCTCCTCCTGGTACTGACAAGGGGAAGGAGTTATAAATATGTACCTAGGAAATACAAAAGGGGGAGTTGGGGGTGGGGGGATTGTTGTCAGGGTCTCTATTCCTCAGGTACAGTTACACGTGTCTTGATGGGCTTTAGCTTTAATCCAAGACTCTCAGGAGACAGAAGCTCTGGGGCAACACAGGGTGGACTCAGTGGACTAGTGGGTGTGGAGGAGAGATAGTAAACAGGTCGTTGATAAAAGCTATATCCAGACAAGAATAAGTCCATTGGAACAAACATGGAATGAGGCTGTTCCTCTGTAACCAAAGATCCACAAGCTTCCACCTGCATGTGGACAAAGAGAAGTTAGCAAGCAAAGTCTCTATCCCACTATAACAGAAATCTGAACTGCAGAAGTAAAGTACAGAATAGTCCCTCTACAGCAGCAAATGTGGATTGTGAAAGACTTCTGCTTACCTCTATCAATGCATTGTATCGTCGATGCATTTGTGTACTGATGTGCAAAGCCTCATGATGGAAAGGGGATTTTTCCCCAACAATAATCAGTGTACGGCATTTCAATTTCTTGAGTCTCTCACTTAAATCCACCCGCCTGTGTGCAGCACATGATCCAATTTTATTTTTCAATTAGCCATTCTCTTATGCTAATTTTTCCTGACCATCTCTGAAACTGATGCTTGAGACCTACTTATGGCGCCTGCAAATAGCTTTTCAATTTGAGGCGTCCAGGGTCAGATTGAACTTACTGATGAATTGCCTGCATGTAGTGCATTACATTCCTGCTTTGAACATCATCCAAATGCTGCATACAGAAAAAAAAGGAATTTTTTGATAAGCAAACTCTATT
>Ga0116229_10000822_pt1 | contig 45167 bp, 29 predicted proteins | sample S1TSphgellanicum_3_FD_87313 | JGI IMG/M metagenome (GOLD analysis project Ga0116229, IMG submission 87313) | Host-associated microbial communities from peat moss isolated from Minnesota, USA - S1T2_Fc - Sphagnum magellanicum MG | ecosystem: Host-associated > Plants > Peat moss > Unclassified... | reverse complement strand
CTTGTGACAAGAACCTTGGAGAGTTCTTGATGTTGTGTTTTGTGTTGTGAGCATTATGTTGTAGTTTCCTTTCAATAAAGATTTATGTTTGCACTTGAGTAGATCTCCTATTTGTTAACATGGGACTACAACCTTAAGGTTTTGTTGAAACCCTATTATGAAGTTTGATCTTGTACAAATTTGGGTTTTAGTTTGATTTAGGTTTTGAATTTTACGTTCATCATTTTGTAGGTGGGAGGCAACAAAAATGGGGAGTGGTCAAAGGGAAGGAACTCTTCCTCATATGGCGGAAGAGGAAGAGGCTAACAATGACTTGGTATGCGTAGACTAGGATTGCAAACACGTAGGAGATAGTGTGTAGATGCAGAGCTCAAAAAGCAAAGAAAGATGTTGTGACACTTGGACTTCCACATGTTGTTATCGATAGTTTTCAAGGTGGGTGCCTAAAACAAGCCCAAAAAATTGCTTCAAAGAAGGCTAGAAATGTTGTATTGCTCATGGTGGAGCAAGTTAAAGTTAATTCTCCAAGTTTGTAACAATTAATGATGGAAAAGTTATTGTGCCATCCTACTGTGAAAGGTTGGCTACCTCTTTACTTTGTTGACGTTGCAAAACTCAAACAAAGTCAACACATTTTGGGTAATTTAAAAGATGGACTGACATCTCATCTTGTAGGTTAGTGGTAATTTAATTTTGTTTTGGCAAAGGATATTGTGTGCACTCCGATTGCATCATCACAACCCTTGAGGAGCAACAAAGGCATTGTTAGGCTTCTAGGGGTTGATAGGTGAACATCAAGAAAGGCATGGAGAGGAGATTACTCTTGGACACGTAGAATGATGCATTTTGGTTGAATCACCAATGTGAGAGGCGCTCAAATGGCTTGTTTCAAGCAGTGGCTACGCTTGTGAAAAATTGGTAGGAAAATGAAACCACCATCTCCCCATAAATGAAGGATATTATTAGACGGTGAATTGCAGCAAAATTATATGATATGCACCCCACACACTATTTACAAGTGTCAAAGGTTAGTTTTAATCAGAGATTCAAAAGCTTGAATTGTGGTTACAACTTTCAATTTTGGACTTGCGTGTGTTTTCTATTAAGGATGTTGGATACTTTGGTACTGTTAGTTGGTTATTACTCAAGGGTGCTTATTGTCAACTCCAGATGCTTATGCTACTAATGCCTCTAGGCTTATTAAAGATGCTTATGACATACTACTTGATCTTAGGTTCAATTTTTAATGTACTTAAGTTGCTTACTATTGCAAAGGGTGGTGGTTGTTTGCTCAAAGTGTTTATAACCATTATAGATGTTTGGTTTTGGTGTTATGTTAATCATTATGCTTACTTAAGGTGCTTACCCTAAGTACTTGAGTGGATTTTGTCCTCTTCAAGTGCTTACTATCATGGCATACTATTACTAAGATTAGTTTTTGTCCTTTCAAAGTACTTACAACCATTGAACTTGTGCTTATGAGTGCTTATAACAATTAAACTTGTGCTTACATCCATTGAACCTGTGTTTGATGATATTTGTGTTTAGATATTAACTGTTTATTGTGTTTATTATACTATGTGGGTGATTTGTGTGTAGTAAGTTGTCTACTTACTGTTAATTTTGCACGCTCAAGTTCATGCTCAGGTTTATTGTTAGTGCTTACTACTTATTGTTACTAATAACACTTCATAGTGGGAGATTGGTGGCCTATCACTTATTCACATGATGCAATCAACATGAACTTGAGTTATACTCAGGGTGCTTAATGTTAGTAATTGTGAGCTCACAATTCAATGTACACATGTACTTCTTGATGTTGATTCATTTAATGTTTAGATGACAAAATTTCTTAGAAGATGCATTCATGACTATTGTTTCTAATACAAAATTGAGCAAAGGGTGTTTATAATCTAAGTTTTCATCTTCTCTGAACTTGTTTCAATGCATTTTTCTTTGTTTAGGGTGTTTGATGTTATTACTTGGGTGTTTACAATCTAATTTATTGGAATGCTTGTTGTTTATTCAAGATGTTTATGCCTATTGGGGATGCTTATAAATAATATGAGATCAAGATTCCATGTACATTGTTAACTCTACCATATTTATATATTATATAGTAAATCCTTTTAGTGCTTTTGAGGTGCTTAAACTAAATGGCCCTACAATTCATATTGCAAGATCTATATTGTGGTTGTAACAAGTTACATCCAAGTTCTGATGTGCTTAATGTGTTTTGATGTTCAATTCTAGTGTTTTGATGTTAGAACTTAGACATTAGAATGTCAAAACTTGGACATAGATTAATATGCTTGAATGTGTTCAGTTTTAAATCTATTCACCTAATGCTCACAATTGATGTACTTGAGTGCTTATTGTCTATTCATGATGTTTATACCTAATTTATACCTACTACACATGTTTAATTATTTTAGTAATGTGAGAGTGCTAAACTATAAAAGGTGATTATAACATAAGTGAAAGGTAATTAATTATGTCTATTGAATATTAAGATTATTAAACCTTGCTGCTTTTAACAAATTCCTTGAATTGTTTTCAAACATTTCAATTGAGTGGCTTAGAGACAAAACGTCCTAAAGTATATTATTTAATCTATATCTAGCACCCATGATTCGCTTGATTCAGATCATTCATTCCTTGCAAACAATATTACCAACCTAAGAAATTTGCATGTTTGATGATTCAAAAGTTTCACAAAACTCTCAATTTTTTTGGGAAAAATCGAACGGTGTTGTTGGAACGGGTTGGGCTAGATTGTAGGTGCGTTGTTTCTTCCAATTTTTCTACAATGATGATCCTTCAATGCATTCTTTTTTGCTTAATATTTGAAATCTATGTGACAACAATGTGTTAATGGTAATGCAGGTGGACCCATGTAGATCAAATTCTAATATGTTATTATGTTATTGTGCAACATGGTAGCTGAATTTTTTCACAACCTTTAAAATTGTTCACCCATATGTGCTTGTTATGTTGTTAGTTTTCCATGAACTAAAGCCATGGTGGGTGCAACACTTGAAGAGTTGGAACACATGTTGTTATCAATACCATCAGGAACTAAAAGAACTATAACAAGGCTTTAATGACATGCAAGTAAATGAAAAAGGTATACATAGCAATTGCCAATGTTCATGCCTTGATGTATGCAAAGTGGATTCAGATGCTGTTGAATTTGAAATTTGTCTTGCATAAAGTCAAACATATAGTGGCTTCAAAACTTTGTGGATTTTTATTATCTATGAAAAAGAGGATGTTGAGTGGCATCAAAGAGATTTTTTTTCTAGTGATTATGTTTACTGTGGTGTGAAATCACTTCCAATTTTCCTTACGCACCCCCAAACTTCTCGTAAGACTCAAATGCGAATTTGAAAGTGAAAACAACAAAAGAAGAAGGAGTGAGTACACTCCCTAGCTCGTAGCATTTTGGGGGTAGATGGGCATGCTAGAGGTCAGGGATGGGGACTAGGGCGAATGACAAGTGAGTCAATTATTCACATGGACCTGCACAAACCAAACAACAAGTTGGTTAATGCATAATTGAAGCACTTTTGGTGCATGGATGAGCCACGAACACACATAGATTCACAAAACTCACCATGGCCCAAACTTGGAGGAAGCCACCACCTTCCCCCTTATAGTATTCTTTGTGATTAGCCACAGGGGCTACATCCAAATGTCATTTTGTCCTGGGACTCCCAAGTTGGGAATCTGGAAATTCTCGAAATTAGGACTCCTAGCATTTTGGAAAGCCATAATTTTTTGTGCAAACCTTCGATTGAGGTGAAGTTTGAAGCAAAGTTGTAGCCCTTGTCGAGAGATTTTCAAAAATATGTAGCATGCCACCTACACATAAGTAAATTGGGGCGATTCTTGACTTTTAGTGATTGGGAGTCAAATTGGCAATTTGATTATTAACCTTTTTTTTTTGCCATAACTTATGTTTTAAATACTCAAATGGGTCATGCAAGCGCATTTTAAACATCTACGTCTCAAGAGCTTTCTAATGGTATAAATAAATCTTTATTCCAATGAATTTTGACGCTTTAAAATTGCTCTCTAAAGATTCAGGAGCCCACTGAGATTCTAACCCCCAAAGTGGGAGCCCACTTGGGGGTGTGTGGGTTCATTCCCTCACACTTTCTTACATCCCTGTGAGCATGAAATGTGACTCCCCAACTTCACTCTCAGCCCGCACCTTTGCAAGCCCTTACCTTGGTCGCGAGCCCAAGGTTAGGGTCGTGACATTGCCCAAATGAGTTGTAATCAAATGTTTTAATTCAATGGTGTAGCATTATGTACGAGGTTGTGGGACACATTGAGGAGGGTAAAGAAAAAAAACATCAAAAGTTGAGTTCCTTGAAACATTGCCCAGAGAATTGATCTCATTCCTAAAACTACGATTGAAGATGTTTATATTACACAACTTCTTAGCTAGATGGTAAGATGTGTAATTCAAAAATTTATTAGAAATAATGCCAAAAGGAGTTGTGATCTCATGTGTTGATTTATTTGAAAATTATACCACATGAATATTTAGAATGAAATTCAAAACATGCATTAACACAACTTTCACGTATCCATTATGGTTCACATTTGTTATAGGAAAAATAATTCTTATAATTTTGTTGGAGATAAGATTGAAGTGATCAAGGAAGTTCATTATTATGTGTTAGATGACCTGTCGCAACCCTAACTTTGGGTTCACGATTAAGGCAAGGGCTTGCAAAAGTGTAGGCCAAGGGTGAAGCCCGGGAGTCACATTTCATATTTTTAGGAGTGTAGGAGAGAATGAGGGAATGAACCCCCACACTCTCAAGTGAGCTCCCATTTTGGGAGTTGGAGTCTTGATGGACTCTTAAATCTTCAGAAGGAAATTGCAGGGGTCAAAATTCATTGGATTCAAGAATTCTTTATACCATTGGAAATCTCTTGGAACGTAGATGTCTAAAATGGGCTCAAACAATCCATTTGCATACTTAAAACATAAATTATGGCAAAAAAAAATGGTCAATAATCAAATTGTCAATTTGATTCCATACCATTAAAAATATGAAATAACCCCAATTTCCTTACGTGCATGTGGCATGCCATATATCTTTGAAAAGCTATTGACAAGAGCTATAATTTTTCTTTAAACCTCACCTCAATCAGAAGTCTACACAAGAAGTTATGGCTCTCCAAAATCACGGGAATCCCAATTTCGAGAATTTCAGACTCCCAAGTTGGGAGTCCCGAGACAAAATGACATTTGGGTACAAGCCCCGTGGCCAGGCACAAATAATACTATAAGGGGGAAGTGGTGGCTTCCCCTAAGTTTGGGTCATGATGAGTCTTGTGAGTTCGTGTTTGCCCATGGCTCGTTTGTGCAATAAAAGTGTTTTAATTATGCACTAACCAACTTGTTGTTTAGTTTGTACAGGTCCATGTGAATAATTGAACTACTTGTCATTTGTCTTAGTCCCCATCTTAGAACTCCAACACACCCTTTTAACCTCGAAGTGTTGCAAGTCAGGGATCGTGCCCCAATTCCTTATCCTTCCGTTGTTTTCACCTTGGACTCACATTTGAATTTATCAAGGAGCTTGGGGGCGTGTCATGACCCAATACATGACACACTATTAGTATATCATGCTTTCATATTGCATTGGCGCCATTTGACTAAATAGGGATGTTTCACTTTGTTTGGAATGATGGCTGCAATGGGTTGTTTAAATCTGCAAAAGCCTAGTACTTTGTGGTTCAATATCCATCATTAATAGTTTTTGACAACTTGCCAAATGGTTGTGAAATGGTTTGGAATTTTTTTGCAACAAGCCATGGTGAAGGGGTTACTTGCATCAGGAGGAGTTCAGAGGAGAGATGCGAGAATGAACTTCATGTCCATGAATGGACATTAGACATTGAAAAGGCTCAAATCTTGCAACAGCTTGGAGGTTAAGAACATCATGTTTGACCCCAATGAAAAAGTGGAATGTGGTATTGGTGGTGAATGAATAGTTAATGTAGTTTGTGTTGGGGATAATGTAGCTGTGATTACTAACAACAAAACCAATGAGCAATTTTGGCTACTCTTAGTGGACAAGACTATACATGTGCATGAATCCTTTGAAGATGAGTGGGGAAATTCCTATGTAAAAAAAGATGTAGTTCTAAGGGGATATTGGTATGAGAAGCTATAGGCAGGTAGTCATTCTTATATTCTTCGAGATGACAAACCTCTAGCCTACACATTTTCACATTTGATTATAACATCCAAATTTACAATGCCACCCATTATCCATTCTATCAGGGGTTATGCATCTTACAAATTTAAACTTGAAGTGTTGGGTTTCATTATTGATATAGTAGAGGTAGCAAGATTTTAAATTAATTTAATGTTTTTTGTTATCCAATAATGAATTTCTACATGTTTTGTTTTCATTGGTTTGTATGGTTTGGTTTGTGCACTGTGTACATGTGGTACTTTATTGCATTTACACATGTGAAGTATAAAACACATCATTGATGTTTGAAGCATGGACTTATAGAAGGGTGCATGGGGTGTCCAAATTTAATTTTAATTATGCCTTCATGCCCTTAGTTGTTTTCTACTCAATTTTGTCAAGGATGATAAGATGTTTTGTTTTCCCAATTTCTCATTGGTCATCCAACATTTCAATTAGGTAGCATGTTTGTTCAAATTAATCTCAATGAATTGTTAGATGTCACTATTAGATGCTCACTATTTAGATGTCAACATTTGCTAGTTGACCAATTTGAATTTCATTCATTCATATCATAATGGTTAAATGATAAAAAGACCGAAACAACTTTTGAACCCAAACTATTATGTGGGTAGATATGTGATTTGTTAATATCTTAACATTTAATAAGGTCCATGAATTTCATTTTTAATTTGCCATTACTTGGTAGTACTAGGTCTTTAAAATTCATGACACAATGGTAGTGCACATATATCATTCATGTTTATAAAATAATATATGCGAATATAATATATCTTAATACTTACCTGGGCTATAGATATATTTTTGAAATTATTTTAAATTTGTTGTATTAAAGGTTGTTTAGTTGGATTATGGTCTTGAACTAAATGGAACAATTTCAAATTGAACAAGAATTTGGAGGTTTTCATTGGTTTAATACTAAACTTTTAATAATGGTCAATTTGCATGTGAAAGTTAGTTCAAGCACTTGATACATTTTCCCTTGAATAAACAAACAATTGCAAAAGAGTTAGCAGTAAAAATAAAGGATTTACAAACTTGGGATCACAAAAGATGCATAGACCAAGAATTTGTTTATGATGTTTATTCAAATGCTTATTTTTTGTAATACTTACATGTTTAGAAGATGGGTCTACCCCAATTTGCTTAAGAAGTTAGGTGTTTACTATATGTGGTATTGAATATGGTATTGACTTGATTAATTCCTGGATTATTTAATATGTTCATTTAGAATGTTTATTCAAGTGATTATTATGACTTAGATATGTGATTACTATGGTACTTATTATGGTGAATAGTTAGCACTCACATATAAGTCAAAAACTCCTTTGGTTAATCCAAGCTCATAGTGTTTAATTATTGATGTGCTTATTGAGGTTCAAATGGCAAATATATTTCCCATGATGTTCAAGCTAATCACTTGTTATAAAAAAGATATACCCATTCAATGGTTTAATGCACTAATATATGTTGGAATACTACAAAATCTACCAGAGAATATACATGCATAATAAAAAACTTTATATTTCCACAAAAACCTCCATGTAAGTTTGCAAATAAAGATAGGAATTAGATTTACATGAAACTACATGTGCAATGTTGCCAAAGTTGAGTATTGACATAACCTATTTAAGCAACTACAACTTGGATTAACCTTACAAAGTCTTCTTACTATGGGTAATCCTAGCTAGCCCTAACATGTCTTCCTTCTTTTGAGCCCTGATGGATACTTTTTTCTTTGACAAAGCCACATTCATAGAAGTCTTTTTCCTAATTGGTGAACCTTGACCATGAGAGGAACCCTTTTGTTTCTGAAATGAACACTTGACTTTTTGTTCAAAATCCTCTTCTATAGTACACGAATTGCCTTTAACAACAATATGCTCACCAATGTCCAACATAACATTTTGTTGGTATGTGTTGTCAAGCTTTTTAGTAGAAGAAGGTAGTGATAATGACTTTGGAATCCAAACACAATTACAATAATTATTAATCACATAGCAACATAAGTTTCAAGGAAAAACATCAAATAGGATTTTTGCATGTACCATATAGCTGTGTTTTCATTCAATTCTAGGATTAATTCATGACATGCACCAATAAGTTCTGTGGTCGTGAATATGGAAATTGGCATTGTGTAGTTGCCTACACCTTTTAATTAATTAATTGAAAGTCTATTCAATAAGAAAAAACATTCAAATGACTAACTTGTAGCATTTGCCACTAGCATTTTAGTGTTTTTTTCAAGCAAGTCTTGGTCAAAGGGTAGCTCCTGATGCATTATGTTGGTAGTTTGTGGTGGCATTAGAACAATAACTTTTTCAACCTTTAGTAAAATACATTAGTCACAAAAATTATGAGTCCAAATACATATCAAGATTTGACTCTTTTAAACCTAAAAGAATGTAGGTTAACATAACTTAAAAGGATATAAAGAAATTGCACAGAAGGAATATGATGTTTTGTTTTCGCTAGAGGTTGTTTTGGCATGATGTGCATCATGGGAAGTATTGACATCAGTGTTATGTGTATGTTGAAGTGGTGCAATTGCAACACTTGTTGATTTGTTCACAAACACATTCTTCAGCAGGGATTCAACCTCTTCATGAAATTTGGGAAAGGAAGGAAGTGTACTATTTTGAAGTCCTACATTAAAAAATTGAAGGCCCAATGGGCTATTACTTATTGCTCCTATGGCTTTTGTGGTAAAATAAATTACTGGAACCCAATTTAGTTTGCTTGAGTTCTAAAGTGTTACATGTAGGCCATGGCAGATTTAGCAAATTTTTTTTATGGAACAATCACAAGGGGAAAGGAAAATACAAAACTAATATTCCTTGCTTGGGAAATATAAACATTCAAATATAATTGCATATAGTTAAATCAAAATAGAAAGACAAATTAAATTCTATAAGTCCAACAAAATGCAAACAATGTTTTTGAGTTGAAAAAACTATTTGAATGCAAAACTTGGACTTAGAAAATCACAAAAAATACAAATGACGCCCTACACATAGGTAGGTCAATCATTATTCCAAATACTATTTGCAATTTGTAACAACATGTTGTAAGGTGAAGCACTTAGAGTCATTGACTATACATATCATGTGCTAAAGTAATCACAAAAAGGACAATGTCTACTTGCAAAAGAGGTAAGTATTTATCCCAAGTAGTCTATAGCAACATGGTAATTTGAAACGCTAAAATCACAAATGTGTTAAAATAATCACAAATGTGTTAAGGGTTTCATATAATTCACATGACTATTTATATGTGGTAATTCATCCTTATCCCAAGCAATTAGAAACAAAAATGTCCAAAGGGTCAAGGACTACAAATAAATAAAAATGAGAATAATAACACATGTGCTAAGATAATCACAAAAAGTGTAATGGTTCCTCAAGTGTAAGGAGTCATCCCATGCTCACATGTGAGGTCTTTATCCCAAACATTCCAAAGCAATTAGGCTTGGTGAAGCATTCAAACTCACTAACCAGAAGTAGCATGTGCTTAATAATTTGTAAAAATCACATTGAATGCTTTCAAGGGGGAAGTCCTTATAATCCCAAAGGATCTATAGCAACAACATCCAAAATTAGGTGAAACATTCAAATCAATAACCCTACGTATCATGTGTGAAGTGACACATAAAGCTTCACACATGCACATTGATGTATTCTCAAAACTTATTTCAATTTGAATCAATCACAACAATTCTTTTTAGCCTACATGTGTTACATGTGAAGGACAACCAATCTGCAAACTTGAACAACATGCACATATAGGATATACAATCCTTAAAAAAAAAAAAAACTAAAAAAAAACTAAGATGAGGATAGGGAATTCACCATCCATATGGTAAAACCCAACTTCCTTATGCAATGTTTGTTTTAGCTCCTCCTACAATGCATCTGACTTCATTGTTGTAGTAAATGTTTGTAGCTTTTCATTTCTTTCACAGAATCCAAAATTGTTCCACCATCTAAGGTGAAACACTTCACAAATTAAACATTTGTTATCATTTTTCAACATTTTAGCCAAACAAAATGGATGGTATGTGTGTTTACAAGATATCAATGTAATATCATAGAAATTGTACCAATTTTTGCAAAAGCCACATGGCTTGAGCACTATGACAAAGTTTGGATTGGAATCAAAATTAATGGGGCAAGATGGGTGTAACATTGGTTCCAACCAAAAAGAAGAACCTCTTCCTCTTTCCGTACTTCCCAATTGTTGCTGAATTACAACACGCTACTTTCCTAGAACTGTTAGATCCCTATTCATCCTAACAATATCAGTTTCAACCTTCCAGTGATCTAATTCAATATCTTGAAACAAATCCTCACCCTTGATCACCCTGGTTGTTTTGTCTTTCAATAGAACTTGAGAGGTCTCCAATTCCCTCTTTACAAGTTGTTGCTGATGAACAAGTGATTCTAGTTTTGATGCACTAGTTCCTTATTCATCAGCCCCATCATAAACCTAAAGTTACACAAAACATGAAAACATTTCAATGTGATCGGTTGACCAAAACATAGAAGAAGATAAAAACAAAAGCACCATAAAAGAAACCACCTACTCTTTCAAGAACATCATTTGGTTTGTGAGCTTTTGCATTTTATATTTAGCAAGCTTGAAATCCCCCTGGGCTTCAACTGCAATGGTCTTGTGGTCCTCCATATTATATTTCAAGTTAATCAATTTTTTCGATAGTTTTTTTGTGTCAGCTTCAAGGTGTAGAACGTTCCGTTCAAAGCCTTTGAACAAATTGTTCAAAAATGGTTGTAAAGCTTGGACTCAAGTTAATTTTGTAGGTGGAGCACCATATGGACAAGTGCCCTTGCCTCTTGTCCCTTTTAGAACACCAAAATTCTTACAAACAACATCATTGGGCTCAATTTTGCAAGAGACTTCCTTGAGATTTAACCTTGACACATTTGAAGACTTACCATTTTTAAGTTTTTCAACAACCAGCCTACACACCTTCTTTTTCACGATTGAAGTAACTATTCTTGCCCAATTCACATCACATCCTTTCATTTGTGCTATGTACCCCTTCATGGCCCATGACATAAGTTCATTGTTTGTAACATTTGACATGTCATAAATGTGGCTACACAAATGAAGTAAGTCCTTTTTTGTGTTAGCATGTAGCCGAGTGTTTGTGGTTTTGAACTTCACAACCTTGCAAAAAACTTCCTCTATATCTATCTTAGAAACTTCTTTGGTAGTAATGTCACACTTGGGATTCAAACTAGTATCATTGAGTTTATGCACCTTGATAAAAAACTCTTATGTCTACGACTCATATTCTACAACACTTTGCAGAAACAACTTGTGATCCTTTGAAGCTATGTTCTTAGCTATATTTGAAACAAATATGTTATTACACATAGGGAATTTTTTTTTTGTCTCTACCTTGCCCAAACATTGTAAACCCCTCTTACTTTTTGTGCACTTACAATAGACACTGAAATAAAACAAAAAAGAAAACAACAAGAGCCAAATAAACACCACTAAGAGTTGACAAAGGTTTAATGTCGAACATGAAGACAAAGCAAAAAACATCATAAAAGAAGGAAGTTTATTGAAAGTTGACAAAGTTGTTTGTGCAGAAATAAAGTTCTTAATTTTTGTGGCGCACTTTCCTAGGGCACATTGCCAACAATTACATTTCTATTTGAAAACAAACCTTTGTTTCAACTCCTATTGTAATTCATTGTGATTCTAGATGGTTCACATTTTTGAGCTTTAGATGGAAAACAAATTCCTACCCTAACATGTTTAACAATTGTACATCAACATTAATAACATAAGGTTCAGTCCTAATGACATAAGAAAGTCCTAATAATGACTATCCCTAAGGAGGTTCAATTGGTTCTTTTTACCATGTTTTTACCCATTGGAATATATATGTGGAAATGAATGTAATGTACTTGTGTACTCAAAAACATATATATACTCCAAAAAAAATTTAAATGAGTTTTTATCTTTATGAAAGTTGAAGGTATATTGAATCATGTCATTTCACATAATATGAATTATGTTTAGATACCACGTGACTAATTTGAAAATTTTCATTTAAAAAAATGAGTTTTTCTAACAAATATGCAATAAATGTGTGGTAAACTGAAATTTTAACAAGTAATCGCACACATAGAAAATGACAAGCATAGTTAGTTGGGCCATTTTTTAAATTGCATTAAAATTGATTATTTTAATGACTAATGAAGTCCTAAAATTAGTGCAATGAAAACAAAACTATGGCCTTCTTATACCAATGTATACTACAAATACATTCATGGATATTTCAATATAGATAATGGAATTTATGATTATATTTAAAATAATATTTCATAACATCAATTTTGTAAAAATAATTATTGTAGGGCTCAAAAACCAAAATTAATACCCAAAATTAAATGTACCATGCTTTTGGAACAATTATATTATATGCATTATAATACTAAATCCAAAAGTGTTCCAAAGGGAGTCATTGTAGTGTGCTTTCACCCAATTGCAAATTAGTGTGAACCAACATGGACATAACATATAAGTTTTTATGCACCTTTGTGGATTGTTATGTGTCCCAAATCAATTTTTTTTTGAATTTAATGAAAATAGGCCAATATATATGATTATCATCTAATCTACTTAGCTGCAATCTTTTAATTATTTGAAAAATAATGTTTGATACCAAATTTGGTTCTTTTTAATGTGCATGATTTGGATTATATAACAACACATAAAGAACTTGTAAATGGACTCACCAAAATGATAGTTTGTTTAATGAACTGATTTATTAATCTCCAAAATTGATAAATCTCATAAGCAATTCAAGATAGGGGTTTCCAAACCATTTCAAAATGGCATGAAACTTTGAAAACCTTTAAAGATGACAAAATTGAATAAAAACAATGAAATTTTTTACAACATGAATTTTGTGAAATTCTTATAACTTTATTCTCAAAAATTAAATCTTGAGAGGTATTATAGGACAAATATTAGTTACTTTTTGAATTTTTATGGAAAAATGAATTGTAAAATCTGAAACATGAGCATTCAACAATGTCACATTCTTGTCAAGTTGTCAAATACAATATAAAGTTGTATTATAAGGAACTCTTATCATATCATTTTTTGTCCATTCAAACTTGCACGAACCCATAGTAGCTAGGCTATTACTAGGCTACCTTGGGCTACTACTAGGTTTTAATATTAGGCTACTATATCAATTTCCAAACTAGAACCTACAATAATATTTCACCAAGTTATTATAATTGGTCAAACAAGGTGCTACGAAAATTGACTAGTCAATGATTACTAGCCATATAGTCATAAGCATGACAATAGTTGCATAAATGGCATACAAAATGCCACATATGATTACATGATTAAGATTAAGGCATAATTGCAAAATGATTCAATCATAGGACCTTATTAATGGAAAATTTGCTACAAGAAATCATAATATTTCAAGCAATTCAACTTGACTATGGTGTCATATTGACCAACTTGGAGAGGTACAATTAATTGGAGGTCTAACCATAAATGACATGTGTTATTTTTATTTTTTGCAAAACCCACATGAAACACTTGACATGTACCTCAAAAGAAATCTTGTAATCCAAGGTAGTTGTCTCATACATGACAATCTTAAAGATACCATTTGTTTTTAATGATGAAATCTTGAAATTTATGCTATAATATGTTTGTAGATATTTGGAATAAGTGCATAAGTTTTTAATTATGATACTTGATAAAGAACTAATCTCATTTATAAATGAAACAAACATCTTTAATTTGACCCCACTACTTTTTTCTTACATATTTATAAAACAAAAAATGTACAAACATCATAGGTGTATGTACAATATGAAAAATGATTGGAAACTACCATTGGTTCCATTCCACAACAATAAACATTTCAAATGGCGTGGCACTTTTTGGGCTTCTTCAATATGTTAAGTCTACCAAAAGGAATGTTCATAAGCTTATTCATTTGTTCGAGCATAATATGTTTTGTTACATAACCTAGAAGATGAAAATAAGTTAAGATAATCACAAAACAAAATCACAATCCAATATTATTTCAACATCCTATTTGATCCTTGGAATTTCACAAATCATATCACATTGTGCTCTATTATGTATTAAAAAGAATGAGAAAGAAATTAATAGGTGTGAAACATGTATATAAATGTATGACATAACACATAAATACATGTTTATAGTTTATTTATATAATAAATAATATAATATAAAATTTTCATATTTTCAAATAATATTATTCACATATTCTGAATGATTTTGTTGTGCGTAATTTAATTTATAAATATTTACTAAATTTACCTCCAAAGCAATAGTCAAATTCCTTATTTTGAATTCACTTCATTTGTACATAATGAGAATGACCCCCAAGACCAAAAGTTTTCAAAGGAGTACCCAAAAACATGTAATAGTCCATAATCAATGAATATGGACTCCATGCACCTTCATATAATTTTTTTTAATGAATAAAGACTCAATGGTAATATGATGTGGTAACGTGATACTAAGGAGGACTTTTTGGAAGGATTTTGATGATCAAATTTTCTATGTACTTTGGATTATGGTTTTTTCTTATTAAGTCTTTTTTAAACAAATGTAATATTTTAGAACTCATCTTTCAAATTTAAATTCTCCATAAGGTAAACTAGGGTTGAAAATTTTTTTATAATAAAATTTGAATGATATGTGAAATGACTTGTGTGATTCAAAGTATCTTACCTTCACGCTACCTTCGTAGTGTTAATTTAGGCAATTATGGACTTTCACATGTGCCTAAAAATGTTACACCTTAGTGTGCTTTTGCCTTTTTAAGTCTCCATTCCATTCTTCATTTTTCATATTTTCCTTGATTTGCTTGGTTTTAGTTTTCCTCTATGTATTTTGCTTGATTTTTTATCTTCTTTTCTTTCTTGTCTACCCTCAATTCCTAATACATATTAGGACTTATCAAGTATTAAGGTTAGGATTATCAAATTCTTCTTGTTTCCCTTGTGGGATTTTCGATTATTTTTTAGTTTTTCTTTAGTTTGATTTACTTGGGAGTTTTCAATGTGTGCATATAATGTGGAGAAGCACATGCATTGGTATTCAAATTAATTATTTTACCAATAAAATTTGGGAGATTTAGTACACTATATCATATGTATTAATGTGGGATGTCATATATATGATTTAATAAGACCAACCAAACCATATATTTACATGTGTCAATACAAAAAATGAAAAAAATTATTTTGGTTTGTCAAAATTATTTAAAACATAAGCAATTTAAATTGCATTGGGCACTTTCACAAAATTATGAAATGACTTGACAAAGTTTCAAAACATGTGTGTAACTTGCATGGCTTGATCTATGGACATATCTATTCAAATCTAAATGGTCAATCTATGCTAACATCTCAATGATGACAATACAGTGTGGACATGTGTTAGATCAGGTTTGTTGTTTGGTAACAAGTGAAAAATTCAACCACGCAATCACATGGTGACACATTGTTTTTATGATCATACTCATCATCATAGTTGTTGAAGTTGTATCCAATGCTGATGTGGATATGTTACATGATTGTACTCATATCAGACAATGGTCTATCGCTTGCCATTACAGTGGCTGGATATGTCCAATATGACTTGTTTGAATATACTCACAGTTGTAAAACCCAAGTTTTATTCTACTCTTTTTCCAACTCCTGTCTCATCCGAGCCTTTCTTGTTGCTTGCTCGTATCAAGAATTTGGTATGGTAGGATTCAGGAGTTAGACACAAATGAAGATAATAGGGCCATGCTAGCTCACTAATTCTGCTCTCGCTGGCACATACATACCATACAAGCAGGCAAGAAGTGAAGTGCTTGATTTACATCTTATCTATTTTAAAGCTTCCTATACACACATGCTTTGCATTGTGCATTGTGAAACTAACCTCCAATCCAATGTTGTATATGTGTAACTTTTGTAGTCATAAGAGGGCCACTGACTACTTAGCAAAAGCATTTCAAGAGAATGAGAGGCTGACTTTGAATAACAAGGTTACAAAGTTGCAAAATACATGGACCACAGTTGAGGTTTGATTTTCACAAGTGATTGTTTGAATATCTTCTATAAAATTGCAACAGACTAAGTTATTATTCAAATTCTGATGTTTAGGAAACAATTAAATTTTAGAGTCAGTCCAAGTGACTAGGTAGCTTACAACTCAGGGTGCCTTCTCAGTGATACAATCCAGATTCTAATGATGAGAGATCTTGACAATGAGTATGGAAGCTACACCAGACTGATGATGCTGATGATGGGCATGCAAGTAACCAGCCTTTCTTTCGGTGTCTTTACAGTTTGATCATATTCGGATTCGGGGAATTTGTAAAGGGCTCTGAGAAATTTCCTATCGTACTGGGAGGGCACCTTATATTTCATGAATATCCCTTCTTAAAAGGATGACGGATCGTATGCCTACATGTAGGCTAAGATTCCTCCCACTCTTAAGGAGTAGGTGTAAGAACCCTGCCCCTCCTATGCATTGCATGCGGTGTAAATGTGTTTAGGTTCATTATAAAGTTTGCCTAGTGCTTTGTGATGTGTAAAACGCCACAGGTTGGGGACATTCCCAAAATGTGGGGCCAGGGTCAGTTATTACCACCTTGTCCCAAGTTCCTTATTTTTGGCAAAGCCCTAGGGTTCACGACCTCACTCTAGGACTTTATCTTGTACTTTAGGCCCTTAAAAAGGACTCATAGGTCATATTGACCACCTGCGCTTCATTGTGCTTTACTATGTGGTCGGTTGTCCACTGTAATTTGGCTTTCTTTCCACCATAATTATCCAATCTTTGAAGGTCTTTGAAATGATGCTTCTTCCTTTGGCATGCTTTTAATTCATTGTACTCTGAGTTACAGAAATCTATAGGCCTGGTTCGATTGCTGGCCAGATTCTTTTACGGTGGCCCCTCAATATGGGTAGTCCTTCAATATGGCTCTCTCGACCATAATTATGTTTTCTTCCGAGGTTCTCCTGGGATCTCCCCCAAGTTATCAGGCCTGATCCTCTGTCCTTCCACTTGAGGATTTCCATAGCTTGGTGGAACTGACTATGTGCATTTTGTCCTTTGGTGTCTGTTTATATGCTCTAAACAATTGAGTCTGCTATAAAAGTGTTGTGGGGGCATTTGCTACTTCATGTGGGAAAAGTGAATGCAAAGAAAGACCAGACCCGAGGAGGCCTCCGCATATTCAAGTATGATAACATCCAGAGTAGTACATCTTCTGGATTCTACAACACATCAAGGTTGTGTGACAGAGCTCTGCTGCAAGGATTCTACAACACATCAAGGTTGTGGTGACAGAGCTCTGCTGCAAAAATACCGCGGAAATTGAGTTATCTGGTGGTGCGAGAATCCCCATAGATCTTGACTTTGTCTTTTCCGACACCAGAAAATTTTATTTCCCAAGTCTCTTTTTGCCAGAATGCTAGTGAATGGGTTGTGTATCAACTAATAAGTGATTCTCACATCAGAATAACATTCTGGGGAGAGCCAACTCTCACATTCAGAGCCAAACTCTGCAGCCTCTGGGACATAAAGAACACAGGATATTAGCAAATTTAGGTAATTACCAGACTACCTTTACTATTTCAGAAATTTCTTGATATATATATAAATATTTTTTTTGGCTTTGGAAGTAAAAATAAAAATATCCTGAAATTCTTGCAGTTGAGGTGGAAAATAAAAATGTCAAGTAATTTTGCACTACTTAATAAGCACACCATACCGCCAAGCTTTAGCGTGGGCAATAAATAATAATGCAAAAAATTGAATTTATTTTTATGGCATTGCGAGCAGCTAATTTTGAGAAAAAAGGAAAATTATTAAAAAATAATTTAATTACTGCTGGAATGGTAAAGGAACTATGATAATGGCCATTCTTTGCCTCTATTTTACTCCATTTATTGTTGGAGAATTTTCTAGCTTCCTCCAAGAGACTAGATAAGACCTACCAGGAACTCGCTTGAAAAATTGATGTGTAAACCCTAACCTACCAAAAACAATTTCACCTCCCATTTGTTGATATGGACAATGAACACAAAGGGTCTACAATAATTGACCTTGTTAGTTACACTGAACACCAAATGTGTGTTTTGATACTCAAATTTGGCACAAGAATGATCTTAGGTGGGTGCTGCTGGTTCAACAGATGGAGAAGAGTTCAGCACTGCTGCCAACCTAAAGAACAAGGGGCATATTGGGGATGACTACAAAACTGGTTACTGTATACATTATGGTCTGTGCTTGTGATGATGAAAGGTATGGGAACAACAAGAAGGTGGAGGTAATGATGTTTGATGCCAGTAGAAGATCTTTCACTCATGTGATCAGATTTTGTGGGTACTTCCCATTCAGTAGAGCCCATGGTCCCCACTCCACTTTACCTGACTTTTCTCTCATCCTACAACTTCTGTCACCATTCACTAGACTGCATTTTCTTTGTGTCTGACTTCAATTATGCTCTAAAGTCAAGAATTTGAACCCGGGGTATCCGGATTGATGAAAAACCAAGTGTTTTCTGGCCTGAAATGAGCTGGACATAAAACAAAACTCACCGCAACCCAATTTTCACTGGGGAATTGGAGTTGATGAAGCTACAAAAACATTCAGCCTAAAATGAGCCAGACAACAAAAAAAAACTCACTTGCAACCCAATATAAATACTGAGCACTTTTATTGGGCCCTTTTACAAGTTGAGTCCAATTTATAATAGCATTCAATTAAAAAGCCCAAAATGAACTAGCAAACTTGCTGCGGGGTTTACAATGACCTGCATAACCTAGTTATTTGCTGTTTCAATCAAGCCTCCAGTGTTGAGGGTTGATTCACCATTCTGAGCCTTGGTCTGCCATACCCAACGAAGTACTTACAAGTCTAGATATGTAACAGCATTTGAGTATGCATGGAACTCATTTGCAAAGGCCAGTTTGCAGGGCACTCACAAACTGTTATGTTGGTAGGCTACTCACAGCCATGCAGACAGAAATGTACCCCATTTTGGTAGTGCTCGCCTTTCTGATGAGGTGTTCTCCATAATGCGGTCTTGACTGAGTGTATTTACATTTAGTGGTAGGTAAAGCCCTGGCCCTAGACCACAAGCTTTCCTTTGTGTAAATACCTGTAGGATTTTAATACAAGACATTTTTTTCCTGTGATATCCACTGGGTATCATGGGATAATTCTAAAAAAAAAAGAAAAAAGGAGGGGCAGGTTGTTTGGAAAAGCATAAACATTTATGCTTTTTAGAACAACTGCCCTTCATGGATGGAAAGTTATGGTGAGGAATGTGCCCTCCAACTACACTAAAAAAAATGCCTTACTAGCTCCTTATACCCTTTATAAGGAGAGAGCATCAGTCAGTAAGTAGGGTGTTTATGATCCTCTCAGTACTGGGATTGTTGCATGCTTGAGCATAATGACTCTTAAGAACTAATTTAAAGATCTATACCTGCCAACATCTTTGGGTTTGAGCACAAGATACAAGTAATTGTTGGGGTAGAGTATTGACCTTTCTTCTAAAAGGTCAACAATACTCAAGAAAAACAAACTCATTTCCTTTGATTCAAGGGAAGCAGACAAGCCCCTCATTTTTTTGTATTAGTAATGAGAGAGGCTTGGCTTGCTATGGTGCAGCTAACATGTGGTGCTTACAGTGCAGCTAACATGTGGTGCTTACAGTGCAGCTTTCTTTGGGGTCAATTCTTTTGGTTGTTTAGGCTATCAGCTTCTCTCTATAATGAATTTTTGTTATCATCTTCCCCAGTTCCCCCCAGGTTGCATGAACCAACCATTGTGCTTATGATTATTATCTCTTTTGTTTTTGTTGTGAACTGAGAATGCTAAGAGGATCCACATGGGAAAAAGAATCCCCCCTTTTGTAAATCCCATTAAAAGAAAAATTACTTTTTGGAAACTTTTGATCAGCTTATTAAATTCCAAGGATTCTTTTGGCTGTTGCACATGTTAGCTAGGAAGAGAAGTGAAGATGCCCATGAGTTTGAGATGGTAGGTTTACCAAGGTGGTAACCACCAGCATTGGGTGGTTCTGTGAGTTTTATGAAGGACCTGTGGTTCTAGTTCTAATAAATAAAATTGGTTTTGGTTCTAGTTCTATAAATCAGACCCAGTTCCAATCTTGTTTTGGTCTGATTATGGTTAACCTGGACCAAAACTGGTGGTTAACTGCTTTCAGTTAGCCCTTGGTTCTTACCCTTTCTTTTCAAAAGTCCCAAATTTGTTTCCTGTTTTGGTTCTTCAAAAAACCAGGATCCAGGTTCCAGTTTGGTTCCGGTTCTCTAAAAAACTGAGGACCAGATTCTGGTTCCAAAACCCAGACCTGGTTCCAGTTTGGTGTTAACTAATGGAAACTGGCACTTCTAACCTGCCAAACCGGGTACCAATACTGGGAAACCAGTCACATTATGTTGGTGACATAGTCATAATGGGTTTGGGTTTCTAATGGATGATGATGATGTACTGATCTGTGGCGGGTGCTCACTGCTAGCTAGGCAGTGTTTTTATTACCGTGAAATTTCGCCAATTTCAACCTGAAAAAATATGATTTCGACCCATACAAAGGATTTTTCATGAAACAAAAAATTACCCAAATTCACCAGATTTCAATTTTTTTTTTTTTCCCCCCAAATCATCAGATTGTTATGATAAGTTCCAATAAGTAGCCAAGAATATAGAAGGATTCTCTCTCTCTTTTTTCGTACTTTCATTTTTAGTATGTAATTAAATTTGGCTAAACTATTTTCTGGATGATCGCCACTTTGGCTACATAACAAAAATCACACCCCCCGCCCCCCCCCTTAACCAACTCTGTAAACCACTCAAATGCCGATGATGGCATTCATTCGTGCCCTCATCCTACACATTGGGAAAGACGGTACTTCTACTTGAAGTTTGAAGAACAATAGAGTAGGTATCTTAAGATCTGTTGAATACGTGCACACAGCCAGCCGCACGGGGGAAAGAAGGCAACTGCGCAACCCCTCCACCCTTCCATCCTCCCTCCTCCATGCATGCATGACGTGCGGCAAGATGGACATAAGCTTGTACAGGCAAGTCCATGATGGAATTGCCTTCCCATGTCGCGCGTGAAACGGGGCTCATTGAATGGCTCTCCCAACCGCGAGCGCGCGCGCATACGTGCGCGCTTTCATTGCACGATACTTAAATAAGTCAGTTGTTGTGTATTCTAAGTGCTTTTCTTTTTTTCTTTTTTTTTTGGGGTCTTGGTTTTGTTTTGTTTTGTTTATTTGTTGTTTTTGGTGGTGTTTGTGTGTGTATGACATTAGTGTTTTTTTTTGGAATTTTCTGGGGTAGCCAAAATGTCCATCATACATAGGAAGATGTAGAAAACTGGCGATCCTCCCTAAGAGTATTTAGCCAAATATTGGCTATAAAACATAATTAAACTACAAGTGTTTAATCATCCTTCTATATTTTTGGCTACAAAATGAAAACCAAGTAAACGAATTCTGGCTAATTTTTAATTTCTCATTTTCTGGCACCTGGAAAAACTCCAAACTAAGCTCTTTTTCGAATTTTGTAATTTCTATTTTTTGAAAATTTTCTCCAGGAAAAAAACAAAAAAACAAAAAGAAACACAGGTGTGTGTGTGTGTGTGTGTTTCTTTTTTTTTTGTTGTGAACAGATTTTTCTAGTAACTCCCCCTGACATTATTATAAAACTTCCAAAACAAAAGTTCCAGTTTCTACAGGGCAATGAATGAGTGCCAGTTGTGAGGTTTCTCTAACCTATGAAAAGGGCTTGAAAACCACCAAGAGTGTAATTAATTCACATAGTGTGTGCTAAATTCACACTGGAGAGGACCATTTTCTTTTCAGATTCAAACACGCTTCCATTTAATGCTACGAGAAACTAAAATTAAATTCCTTTTTCTGTTCTGTCCCCTCACCACCCTAAAGGCTAAAACCCTAACTCCCCCCCCCTGCCCTTTTTTCTTTCTTTTTCCTACTTGAATTTATTTGTGACAGCTTTGAGTATAGTAGACCTATTAAGCAGTTATTATGAAGGGTGGTTGTCTCAACATGACCGTTAGGTGTCCGAAATGCCTTTAACATCAAGGACTGGTTTTTTGGGTCCTCTTCATTGGTGTCCTACCCAAGGGCAAGGGAGGTGCACTACCATTTAATTTAGTGGGATTTTGGGCTTCAATAATTGAGTGGAAGAAATAGTGTGTGGCCCCCAAAACGAACTTGTTGGCATTATGAAAACCCTAATAACTTATTAGCCATGAATACTTTGGAGGAATTGTCCATCTACAAATACAAATGAAGAAGTCAACTAAGGTAGTTCTCTTGGGAAATGAAACACTACATAACTATTGAGAGAGAGAGAGAGACCCAAGAATGATAAGACATCAAAGTTGGAGAATACACCCCCCTCCAACCCCCCCCATCCCCTCCCTTCTTTCCCCCACCCCAAAAGCTCACAACAACTCTTCTAGGGTTCTTCTACTGGGGTGTGTTTGTCAGGATCTTATGATTTGATCCTGCTAAAAAGTATTGCACCACATCGTGTTGCAACCTCATAGTAATGAATCATGGGTGTGAACAGTAGTAGATTACAAAAATTCAAGTTTAATGGCTGGTTGTATATTATAGAGTATAATATTATGTATTCACTACCTCCATTTTCACATAAGATGAAAATCTATCTGGTAGTAAAAAAGAGTTGGAAAATCTCAAAAAAGAGTTGAAAATTGAGACTAATATATGAGCTTCAACAAAGTTGAGGCTTCAAAGAGTTTTTGCAAAAAAACATCTTTTCAGCACCCCAAAACTTCAAAAGGTATTACCGTGTTAGACATGATACAGGTTTACAATGTGAGGACCTTAATGCATGTTGGTGAAATATGTGTTTCCAAATCCAAAAACCTCAACACTAGACTTTGGGAACATTATAGGTAAGCAATTCACCACCATAATAAGTATTCAAAAGTTTGTACATTTTATGGTTTAGTGTAGCATGTGAATAGGGTATAGATAGTGCCTTCCTATATTAATTTTCAGCGAGTGGCAAATTAATTAATTAATTTTTTCTGTGTCCTACTTTTCATTCTTTTTCCTTTCCTTAGAAAAAATGTGGCACCCTTTCAACTTCAATGTCCTTTCAGTACCACATTTAAAACAAAGTTCTTGAAGCTTTCAACAACAAGCAATTCTGGCACCAAACCCCATGATGGAATACTATATGCATGGCACTTTGTCAGGTAGGATTTGATTTGATTCTCAATTTTCAGAACATGTGTTTTCATTATTTTATGTCTCATCAAATGATTTTCTTGAGCTTCTTGACGTCTTGATTCGAATTTCACCTGGTCAATAGGGTGCAAGGGACCTTAACAACTCACTTGCAAATAAGTTCTCCCAAGTTCCAACCCAAGATACCACCATTTTGCACACGAGGACTTCAATTCTTGAGCATGTAAATTGTCTACAGAATATGATTTCTCCACTAGTCATTAGTTTCGTATGGAAACTATAAAAGAGGCATTCATACAAAATTCCATATGATAGATTTATTATTGGAAGGCATTTACTGAATAATTCAGAAGTGTGGGCAATGAAAAAACAGCATCAAAGAACTAATAAAATTGGAAAATAAAAAACCCATCAATAATCTGAAGTGAACCACCTCAAATTTACATTGTGCAATGAGAAATAACTCAAAAACTACCTAATTGGATTCCACGGTTCAAACTTTACATTAATGTATTAACTTTACATTATTTTCTTTCCTCTTAGAGATCCGTGGACATTTCAAGGGTGGAAGAGTAGACATAAGATCCCTACTCTGTTCTAGGAGGGACATTTGCAGGTACAATGTCGCCTCTCAATGCACTTGGGAATTTCTCTGAGTGCTTTCTGTGTGAAGCACATATGTGCCTAGGGTTGTCACATTTAGTATGTAAAAAGAAACTTGCTTAGCCCTCTTTATTGTAACCATGGTACCAGTGTGGGTGCAGGTTCACCTAAGGCATTGGAGGGGTTTGTATGTAATCCAGCACTATCAAGCTCTTCTACCACTCTTAAAAAACCAGTAGAATTTGTCCGGTGTATGCGGAGGGTGCTGGACCCTCATTAAAGTTTCTGCCTCAACTGAGGTGCATAAGGTGCCTCCTCTTCTGTGAAATGCAATCTCAGTCACCCCTTTGAAAGCAAGGTTGGGACCTCAAATGGGGCCGTCTTGGGAACTTGCCTCCCATTTCATGCCAGGCCTCATTTTGCACAATGACCGCATCTTGGTCCTTAGTCCTAATTCATCTCACCAATCCAAATCTTCTAGTTACTCTTCATGTCATATGCATGATTTATATCTCAACCTTAATTGTTGCTACAGGGCAGCAAAGGGTAAGTTGGTTGGCTGAAGCTCAAAAAACAAACCACATGGGTAGACTGCAAATTCTGCACCATTTGCAGGCTCCCCAAATGCCCAAATGATGACAAGGAGTGGGCAGGGGAAATGCCCATTCCAATGAAGATTGGTTCCCTCAAGGGAGAAACTTCAATATTTTGTTTTAAGTTAGGTTTCTGTTTTTCCCATTAGGTTCCTACTTCCTGGCATTGTATTTTTCAGGAATTTTTGTTTGCAGCCAAAGTGGTGATCATGCATAGGCGAGATATGTAAAAAAAGTGACGAGAATCCTTAGGAACATTTAGCCAAATCTGGCTATAAACCACATATGAAGTATGGATCTTGAATCATTCTTCTATATTTTTGGTTACACACTCAAAAACCATTTCTTAATTCTGGCCATTGAAAACCTCCCAAATTTACTTCAGCCCAAAATTAAAAATTAAAAACTTGAAAATGAAGTGTTTTTGGAGGTTTCCAATCACCAGATGTGAGCAATTATTTTTAAAAATCACCAGACTTGTATATTTTCTTTAAAGTTTTTAGCCAAAAATATAGCAGATGATTAAAGATTTATACTTCATACCTATCCAGGTTTAGGGTTTATAGCTGGATAAATTTTCCTGAGGATGATCACTGCGTCAGCTACAAACAAAAAATCCTATTTTTTTAGTTTAAAGTGTGTAGCCAAAATATAGAAGGATGATTAAAGATTTGTACTTCATGTCTAGTTTATAGCCATATTTGGAAAAAAATTCTGAAGAACAATCGCCACTTTTTTTGACATCTTACTATGGATCAACGCCACTTTGGCTACAAACAAAAAATTCCTTAAAAACAAATCACTGCTTCCTCGAAGACACCCATCAGTAGAGGCGGGGGGGATCGCGTCGCGAAGCAAAGCAACGAATTAAGCATCACGTGAACACTGCAACAGCCAACAGTATTGTACTTCGTTCGCTCTCGTCCCCACCACCATGACAACGCACGTGCGGCAGATGATGTCACGCGCGTTCCGGCGCGAAGTTCGATTGGTGAGTCGTGGCATGTCCGGTGCTTTTGGATCTGAGCCATGTGTATGCACCAATTTAAAAAAAACACACAATTTCGGTGCTGGAGGTGTAAGTCCGTGTGTGTGAGCGTCAGGCGGATGGAGGAGGTAGGTCTCTGTGTCAGTGCTTTTTTGTAACTGGCCAAATTTCGCCAAAAAGCGAAACTAAAATTTAAAAATTCGAAAAAGAAGTGAGTTTGGAGGCTTTCAGTCGCAAAAAATGAGCAAAGAAGAAGAAAAAGAAAAAGAAAAAGAGTATAGATCGCCAAATTCGCACCCTTGTTTTTCAGTGCGGTGCCCAAAAGTAAAGAAGGATCATTAAATATTTATATTATTTGATTTCTGGTTTATAACCATATTTGGCTAAATCTTCCGTGGGATGATAGCCACTTTTCTACATCTTTCAATGCATGATCACCCACTTTGGCTACAAACAGAAATTCCCTCAAAAAAACACAGGTCTGGTCTGCGTGCAGCAGCGCGGGGGCGGGGTGCGGGGAGGGGGACAGGTGGAGGTGAAAAGCAAAGCGTGAACGCGTGGTTTCCCAGCGTAGTAGGTGAGTACCAAATTGTGAATCAATCTGTTGTGAAGTACCCATCATCATGACAAGGGCCTGACGGTGTAGACGACAGCCGGTGGTAACGGAATCGTGATCTTTATTATTCGGTCTGTTGGGTATGGGGATATTGTGCGAAAAGGGAGGGAGGGAGGGAGAAAGGAAGGGAGGGGTGCGGGTTGGTGCTACTGCTATAGTAGTTGGTACGCCTGCGCTGCAACACCCCGGGCTTCCCCAGCGTGGTTGGTTGCTGGGCTAAGCTCTAAAGTGTAGGTTAAACCCCAGGGGCCGGGCTTTACGAGAATAGGGCCCCACAAGTGGAGCCAAGCAGATGCCCCCCATTCCTGTAAAGCCCACCCCCAAGGCTTTTACATGCTGTAACAAAACCATCATGGTTTCATTGTAAAATGAACCCTTTGGTACCTATCAGATACCCGCTGGGTATCACATGAAAAGAAAGTGGAAAATGCCTGCCCGTGCATGTAATTACGCTGTTTAAGCCAACCTGCAATTACACTGAAAAGCACTGTGCAAGTTTTAATGTTTTTATTTATGGTGTACATACAAGTCTGCTCCTTGCATTACCAGAGTTTGAACTTTGAACCTTTGCTCAGCTCTTGACTTGATCAAAGTTCTTATTTCAAGTCTTCCAGTTTCATAAGTGTTTATCAGCGTATTATTGACGAAATTGTATTCTAATAACTCTCATCCTGATGCCAGTGATAATACTGGAGATGTGGATGAAGTACCTACATCTTAACGTCCCCAATTTCGGTTATGGCTTCTTGGATGCCCTTAGACAAGGCAGATTACAAAAACTTAGGCTTCTGATATGTAAACCCATTTTCATGTGACCCTATTCAAGAGAGCAAAATTGCATGCCATCCTCAATAGAAATCTCTGGAGGTTGGTGGGAAAACAATATACCACTAAAAATGTTAAGTGTGAGAGGCGCAGTCCTAACAACAAATATGACACTCAACATTGCATCCTGCAACACTAATGTCTCAATCTCAAATAATCCTGCTAATATGTATCTGCAAAGGCCCCCCTCCAATCACAGGAGTGAGTTGAAGCTGTGTAATATGTCAATGAATGATTTCCCTTATGGGGTGTTCTCAAATCCTTGGGGGTATGCTCCAGAATCCACCTGCATCTGAGCTTGCACTCCCCTAAGTCAAACCCTACTGATACAATGGAATTGGCCAGTAGATCTGCACTTGATTTGGGCACTCCTGTTTTCAAGTGTTTTATGGCAAATTGCCACCATAAATTTCAAATAGGTACCTAACAAAGTAAGTTTGGGGTGTTCTAAGACTACCAATGTGGTAAGCACTAAGTACGGACCAAGTTAAACACCTCACCAATTCAAGGACTTTTCGTAATAAGGTAGAAGCACCATAAAATCATTGAAATAAGAAATGTGATTAAAACAAAGTCAGATTTCTCCAAACACTTACTTTGAATTTTTAAAAAAATACTTACTTCACTCAGCTGCTAGGCGGGCCAAAATCTTGTTTGTTGAAAACTTACCTGCAACGTGCAGAGGTGCATTTGTTTGTTTTCCCTTTATAATGGATGCAGTGATTCCACAGTGGTAAACTAATACGGACAATGTTCTATTCTTTCTCCTGACTAATAAGCCAATTGCTTCACTCATCCCGCCCCCTCCATTACCGCCCAGCAGCCCACACGCACGAAAGTCATCCAGAGCTCATCAGCCCTGCCTGAGGGAAAGACACCATTTCAGTAGATGCAACTAATGTTGTTGGCAGTCTAAGTAGTGAAGGAAGGAAGCAAAAGGGGGGGGGGTGCGTGGCAATGCAGGGGTAGTACCTAATACTACTACCACTACTACGACTGTAGCACGTAATTATCCTTCCAGTCATCTCTCTCTCCGTGTCTCTGGCTCTCTCACGCTTTCATGTACGTGCGTCTCGTGTGCTAGCTAGCACACTGTGTGTAACTGTGATCACAACAACCTAATGGAAAGAGACCCTAACTTTATTGCAGCAACCCCCTACTAGCTAGCTATCACTGTTGCCAAAGCTGCCACACTACCCACGCTCCTGTTGCCTCCTGCTGCTGGCTGCTGCACTGGTGGCTAGCGTCCGTCTGTCTTCCTGTCTGTAGTCGGCCCCCCCCCCCCGGGGCTTGCAGACGCACTTTAGACACGAAATGGGTAGTCTCACTTCTGCTGTTTTTTTGTTTCTCTCCACGCGTGTCAAGTTTACTTCTGAAACTATCCGACTACAGCCGACTCAAAAGCTGCAGTGAGCATCATCATGATTGTTGTTGTTTTTGAGAGCTAGGTTTGTCAAGTCTTCAAGTCTTCCTGATCACGATCAATATCTAGAGCTGTGAAGTTTGGTGTTCCAATCTCTTGCAGAGACGCTGCTTCAAATCTCACAATCTTTCGATCGTTGGCTTCCTCAACCCCAGCCTTCTCTGAGGCAAGGTCGACCTAGTGTCTTTCCTGAGCTTTTGTCCGTCGATAAAATCGTGGTCGACTGTCGAAGTTAGCTCCCTGGTCCAAGTTTTCCAGTTTAGCCACAACGATGGTATGAAGAGTATATGGATACGCACCGCCTGACTTTCCAATTGGCTTCGGAGGAGAAGTTGCAGCGATAGTGTGAAGGGGTGTAGTCGAAATAGGATTTTGGCAGAAAGGGAAGGGAGGAGAGGGGGAGAAGACTATGATGGAAAACTGAAGAAAGAGTGTACAACAAGAAGAACCTATTTGATCAGAAGCGCAGCAGCGGCGGCTTGATCGTCAGACCCGCCGGCTGCGAGAGAGAGGGCTTGAATGGTAGCAGCTAGAGATCATCAGCGAGTCGACGCTGCTGCTGAGAGAGGAGACATAATAATGACATCAGGGTCCCGACTGCCGACTTGGAAGGAGAGGGAAAACAACAAAAGAAGAGAACGGCGACGACGCGCCATCGCTGCAAAGATCTTTGCAGGTCTACGCTCCTACGGTAACTACAAGCTGCCAAAACACTGTGACAACAACGAAGTTCTCAAGGCTCTTTGTGCTGAAGCTGGCTGGACCGTGGAGGAGGATGGCAGCACCTACCGCAAGGTAATGGCAAGCTTGAGGTTTTTGATATGGGTTTTTGCATGTGAAGAAGCTCTAATGCCAAGGTCCCTGAGGTCCTCTGCATCACATCTCCATTGAGAGACAACAATTGACAGAATGTCGCTGGGATCATGATATTTGTTTCAGGGGACCAAGCCACCAGTAGAGCAGATGCAGGAGGTGTGCACAACTCCGGCATTGGTAAGTCCAACATCTTCATATCCCGGAGCGAGCGATGGTACTTCCCTCATACCATGGTTGAAGGGCTTATCTTCGGGAAGAGGAAGTGGGACTGCCAGTACAAGCAGCAGCGCAGGCTTGCCGACGTTGCACTTGGTCCATGCAGGTACTTCCTCTTGTGCTCCAGTGACACCGCCTTTGAGCTCGCCTACTGCGAAAGGCATCCCTGTGAAACCAGACTGGGATGCCATTGCCAAAGATGGGCTGCCCGAGTGTCCCACGCACGCATTCTCTCAAGCTCACGTCAATGCTTGGTCAGCTGTACACCATCCAAGTTTCCTTGCTGCTGCTGCTGCTGCAGCAGCGGCGTCGAACCAGTCACCCCTTTGCCCAGGCAGCTACTGTGAAACCCCAGATGGCTGCCGCACTCCAGCAGCTGATGAAGTGGAATCAGATTTGTCTCCCACCGCTGCTCTCGAGTTTGCTAATGTATGCAGCTCGAGCTCAACCAAATGGGCAAATGGGATCCGGGTGCGCACCGCAGGTAGCTCTGCAGCTGCTGGTGCAATTCTAGGATTGGCTGCAGGACCACCTGGATCAGCGGCTTCAGGGTGTCATGTCCAGCTTGAAGGCATGATGGGGTTAGGTCCCTTCCCAGCACCAGCGGCTGTGCAATCTGATTCTCCTGAGACACCATACCCCAGCACATGGCGCATTCCCATCAGCTTGCAATCTTCTGCTGCAAATACACCTGTCCCAGCTCGAACTGTACCAAGACTATTGAATTCAGACAAGGTTGAGATTCCAGATGCTGTTGTACATGTGCCATGGGGGGAAGCTGCTGCGGCAGTGGAAGATCATGTGGCTATGCAGGTGGTGAGCAGGAGAAAATTAGCAGTGCAGCCCGATGAGTTGGAGCTTACATTAGGTTCCTCAAGTTCTCGAGGTCGATCACCCAACTTGCAATGTCAATAAGCTTCTTTTTTTTTTACGCTTGCTTCATTTTGAAGAAGCTTTGGTTTATTTAGTGCTTCTTGTGAATGATGCCATGCACTGCTATGCACATCAAAATAGGATTTTAGGGTTATGTCTAAGACCATGAGCAAGCTCCATGCCAGACTTGCACAAGCAGTCATGGCTGCAATTTATTTCTTTTTTCTTTTTTGAGCTGCATTGGAATTTGTTGGAGGGTATTTTATATTAGGCTGTGTCTCCAAACTACTAGGTATTTTTACTTGTCATATCTTTGTTTGCACACTTATCATACTTTGGAGCTTCTTGAACTCTCTGTCAGAGTTGAAAATTTTCCTTCTCAGCTTCTAAAATGCATGTCAACAACCTACTGACCAACAAGCTTGTTGTGTGCATCTTGCTAGCTAGGGGCTGTCTGTGAAATTCCCAGAGAGGCTATGCTTAAAGCTACAGTAAATTTTACAGGTTCTGTGAGTTTATGGAATGAAAGATTGATGAGACAACTTAGGTGATGGGAATACACAGCCTTACCTATAAGGAGTCATCCTTCTTAATGGCAGAAAGTTCATAAGTGTTTGATTTTTGCGCAAACTACTGTGAAAAATGCCCCCTCTTGCTTCTTCTGTATTTGATTGATTTGCAAGTGTCATTTGGCTGAGGAACAATCATGGCTTTTTCTTTTGTTGTACAATGCGGTGTCAAAACAGGCTTGATGGCTACAAGTTATGGTCATTTTTGGGTGTACCATCCATTGGAAACCCTATATATGGCTTAGTTGTGGAACTGTGATGAAGTTACCGAGGTTAAACTGTGGTAACCTATCCTGCAATCCTTCCTACTTCCATCTCACACTACTTAGATAACTAATATGTAAAGTGGGAAAGTAGGTTAGGGAAGATACGTGATTATGTAGGTAGCTAAGTGGTTAAAGCAATCGGTGACTACCAGGTCATAGATACATGTGGATGGTTAGTACATTGCTAACTACCATGGTTAGTTGTGGAACAGGAATACAATGAGCATTTCTTGTCCACATGCCTTCCGTGGGTGCTGGCTGGTTCACTCTGGCGCAGCATTGAAGTACACCACTTGTTGATAGGCCATTAAGAGATTCCAGTGTGGAAACAGCTTCTGGAAACTGCTGATATACCTGAGCAACTCCAAATGTACTCCGGATTAGGCATTATATGTACAAGAGTTGATTTACAGACAGTGCGAGCTCCTCCCAAAATAGGGATTGATTGTACAGAATTGACAGTGTCAAGGGCAAAAATGCAATAGAAAGACATCTGGAGGATTTCTCTCTGGCTTAATAATCAGACCTTCTCTTTGCACTGTAAAATGAAACTGCCAAATGTGCTCCAATATCCATTTGAGTTGGAAGGTATTTAGCTAAGTATCAGGCTTTGGATGCCTCAGTGTTGGGTAATGCAAAGCTTAAAAAATTGTACAGGGTAAAGCCTCAGGGTCCAAACACTCCCAAAATAAGGTCCCTAGGATGATGAGATAGTACCTGGGTCCAGCCCACAGTTTTGAAATGTGGCCACATGTGGGCTTTTTACCCACGGAAAAGCATGGGCCAAGTTATCATGCATAAGTAGATCATGATGTGTAGGAGGAGGGTTCTTATGGGAACTCCTTGAGATTCGGAGGGATCTTATGCCTGTAAGATCTTATGCATAACATCCCTCACTCTTAAGCAGTACACATAATATCCCTCCTAGAAAAATAGGTTTTCATACATATAAGTTGCCCTCCAAACACACGCTAGAAAAATGCTCTGAGTTGTTCTATTTCACATTAGGCTTCTGCAGAAGAGACAGCAGCCCCACATTGAGGGTTGAAAGAAAGATATGTACAAAGCATATGATACATGGTACTCTGTCTGAGTGCCAGGAAAAGCCTTCCAGTCTCTAGATTAAAAAATCTCAGTGCATCCAGACATACTGCCAGCTTCTACACTGGTTGTGTTTTTTCAGAAATATTGAAAATTTCCAAATATGTATATATTTTTTCATAGAAGAATTTTTTAAGAAAGAAAATTAAGAATCTTTTAAAATATGCTGAAATAATATTTTTTTCGAACATGGAATCTTCAAAATTAAATAAGTACTCCACACTGAAATGTTGAACTTGCCATGGTACTATGGGACTTGTCTCATAGTTGGAAAATTGTGAGAATAGTTCCAATATGCAAACTGTTAACTCAAGCAAAAATAATTGCAGATTGCGTATGCGAATAGATACTTGCTTCCTGAAGTAAAATCTCGCAGCAGAAGTCTTGTGATCTTTTGCAACAGATCTCACCTAAATGAATTTTGCAATGAGAATAGGAATTATTTAATAATTATTCAACCTGGGCTGAATGAGGTTGTGAATGGGAATCTTGAAATTACTAAACTTCCAATTCTGCTTTTTAGTTTTTATAAAATATGCACACTAACTTAATAAAAGTACCCACTTTTGCAATTGGTTCTATTAATGAACACATTACACCCAACCCAAGGTTGGAGATTGTGTAGGTACTTTCCAGTGTTGTACAAGCCACTTAAAAGTGACCAGCTGATTACAATGTACAAACTCCCTGCCATTGGAACCGACCACAAATGCCAGAACCGACTAACAAAAAGGATTGCAGTAAGGATCCAGTTCCAGTTCTGGTAGGAGTGTGATCCTAGACTAATGGTTGTATATTTCAGTATGGGTTCTCTTTTGGGTGTGAGCAGACGCGGAAGTACGACGTCCAGTTGGAACACACCAAACGTGGGGAATTAGACAATACTGGTTCAGATTGACTCTATATGCCCATCTTCTCCAAGTCATGATCTGCAACTCCGTTTTGGGGGAGGGGGTGGCGGGTCAACCAGCACCCACGAATGTACCAGTTGGCCGTCCTGTCCACGGGATGGGCTGCATTTTTTCATCCAGCCGCAATCAGTCAACTTTTATTGGTTTCTGACTTATGAGCTTTTTCTCAACCCTGGCCTCCATACTACCTTCCCACCTAGTTACCTACTGACCTATCTATCTTATTGACTTAGCTACCGTACTAACCTACATCTTGTCTTTACCTACCAATCAACAACCTACCCCCCGCCCCCCCTTACCTACCATCCTTCTATCTTTTCATTGGTTCAACTTTTACCTTCTAAGTAAAAACCTTTATTTATTCTTGGCTAAACCTTTGCTTCTTGAACAAACATATATTTTTTCATGGTTTAACCTTTAGCTCTTCACAAAACTTTTTTTTTTCTTGACTGAACTTTTACCTTTTGACAAAACTTTTATCATTTCCTAACAAAATTTGTATTTTTTAAAACTAAACTTCTTTCTTTCGACAAAATCTTTTAGTTCCAAGTTAAATGTTAGCTCTCAACAAACATCTTTACTTCCTAATCTAAACTTCTATTTCTTGGCAAAACCTATTACTTCCTAGTTAAACTTTTACCTCATAAAAAAGCCCATATCTTTTTTTTGGCTAAACTTTTATCTTTTTGCAAAACCTTTTTACTTATTGGTTAAACCATTACCTCTCGACAAAACCTTTACCTTTTCCTTAGCTAAACCCTATATCTTGACAAAACTCATATCTTTTCTTGACTAAACTTCCACCTCTTGGCAAAACCTTTCCACTTATTAGCTAAATTTTTATCATTTTGGCAAAACCTATATATATTTTTGGTTAAACTTTTACTTTTTGGCAAAACATTTTTATTTATTGACTAAATCATTACCTCTTAGCAAAACGTTTACCTTTTCTTGAATAAACCATATTTTTCAATTTTTTTTTTTTTTTTCTTGGCTAAAATTCCACCTCTTGACAAAACCTCTCTACTTATTAACTAAACCCTTATCTCTTGGCTAAACTTTCACCTCTTGGCAAAACCTCTTTACTTCTTAACTAAACCTCCACCTCTTGGCAAAACCAATTTTGTTTTTGGCTAAACAATTATATTTTGGCTAAACTTTGACCTCTTAGAAAAACCTCTTTACTTCTTGACTAAACTTTCATTCTCAACAAAACCTCTTTATTTCTTGGCTAAACTTCCTCTTCTTGGTAAAATCAATCATTTTTCCTAACTAAACTTTTATCTTTCAACAAAACCTTTTTTACTTCTTGGCTAAACCATTACCTCTTTAGTATCATTCACACATAAGAAAATCCTAAAAGTACCACGGAAGGTGATGATTATTGTCAATGAGGGTATTGCAAAAATCAACGCATTAAACGTTTCATGGAACTTCAACACACTTTTGAAATGATTTTGCAATACCTTTTTTACATGGATAAACTTCACTAACCCACCTTAAACCACAATGGAACATCATTATCTACCATTAAATCTAGTTGAGGGGGATAAAATTCCATTCATCTTCTTGTAGTAGGTGAAAATGTTGCAAAAATAACCCAAATGCAAGTATTGCATGGAACTTGGCTTTGTTTACTAAAATCATATTGAAGGCCATGATTCAAATATTTGTAATCACTTGAATGAAGGTAATACAAATAGGGCCTAGGTTGTGAGATTGTTTTTTGACTATCATGTGGGTATGATTGCACATGTAGGAGAAAATCAAAATTAGAGCAACACCTAAGCACATGTATTACATAATAAAAACACCCTTTAATATTGAACAAATATAGGTATTGCATTTGGGGCCAATTTTTTGGGGGCAAGGTCCTATGAGTTTGCCTCCATTTTGGGCCAATTAATGCATATTGTACAAATAAGGTTACTTTAATTTCTTTCCAATTAATATGCACATAGGGTGCCAAACTTTTATGACATTAATTGTTTAAAGCACACAATTACCTTAACGGTAAGCAAATATAAAAAATATTTAAGTAGGGTTTGGGATTTCTAACATTCTCACAATTATTTGGATTTAGCCCAATTCATTTTTCTCTTTTGAAGAGGAGGGAAAACAACTCCCAATTTAGAAAAAGTGTGCGTAATACTTCTTCCTTGCTTCTCTTCACTTCATTCAAGTTTTATGATTTAATTATGTTTTTTCCTCCATAATTAACAATTTATATAATTGGGCTTTATTCATTTATTCATTATTATCTTTTAAGCATTGTATATATTTTTTGTTTATTACATTAGTTGTATGAATCTATTATAGGGCCTTTTCAACTCCATTTGGGTTTTAAAGGTTTTTCTTCCCATGATTAGTTGAACATGAATTGTTTCCTTTTGGGACATTAACCACTAAATAATAACATAATTTGGGTTTAGTGTTCTAGGGTTTTTGAAAATTTATTCATACACTATTTTTTCTATGGATTTGTTTGTTGGATGGGTTTCATTGTGGTTCTAACTCATTAAAGATTGGGTGGGCTTCAAAATTGTAGTTCAAACATGCCAAATGAAAGCTAGACCTCCCTTGGAAGGTAGTTGTGGCAATTTCCAATAGAACAAGTAACATTGATATCTCCCAGAAGCTTGTCTTTGAAGGTTACTTGCTTGGAACATCATTTTCCCAAAAAATTAAATGGCCATAGAATTTCAAGGGGTTTTTTAAATATTTGCCTCCTATTGTTTGCTTAGTTTTTAAGTTGTATATTGGGTTGGGATATTAAGGTTTGCAATCATGTGAAGGTATGTATGGGGCATCTATACATTTAATATGGGCATCTATTCATGCAAGGTTGTTTTTTGTTGGGTTCAAAGCATGGGGTGAACTACATTGTTTCAATCCATCAAAATCCAAAACCTAACTTGCTTACCTTTTTCCAACATGGACTTGGTGTGGAAAAATAGGTTTAAGAATGGAGGCCAAAACAAGGCCACAATTCAAACAACATATATCCTTTATATTCAAGTGCCAAAATTTTTGGAAGGTGGGTAGGGGGATGCACCAATTTGATCTCCATTACACTAGGATGTGGGTTACTTGGATGATCACAAGCTAACAAACTTGTGCAAATTTAATGGAGTGGTTGACTCCCCTACATGCAAAACTTGTATCAAAGATGCCAAATTGGAAACCATTTTGTTTCATTGTGGATGATGCCCCATATGGATTATATGCATTACAATGAATTGTACTTTGTCCGAACATTTTAGTTGTTTTGTCATAAATGTGGGGTTTGGCTCAAGCTAAGGACCTTGCATATGCTACAATGCAAAGATGTTCCTTTTATGCTCACGTTATGTGGAACTGAAACCATGTGCCAAATTTCCTTTGCACCTAACATGTGATGAAAGCTTGGCACTTATGATCTATGGAGGAAATCAAGGATGTGGAGGTGAGGCATGCAATATTTGATTGCTTACACATATTGATATTTATGACATCAACCTTTGGGAGACCATTGAATCTTTCAAGGCACATGGGAAAGAGAAGGTGGTGGAGTGTTTTGATACCTTTAAGCTTGGTCATGCATGGACTATATAATTTTGGGCTTACTATTGGGCCAAGTTGGTACATACCTCCATTACTTTCAAATATTTGTTCTCATTTTTTGTACTAGATGTAATACAAGTTGCTTTAGCTTGGGTCATTTATTCCAATTAAAACCTAGCATTTATATGCATTATCAATCTCCATGTAAAGCTATGGATAGTTGGCCTTTGTCAAGTGCCACACTCAAATCATGAAACCTAAGGGTGAATGCACACTAAGGTGGACCAAAAATGGCACATGTGGAAGTCCATTGTTTTATTTTTTCAGAATTTTTATTTGAATGTTTGGTGTTATAGGAATGTTAAATTGTCCATTTGAAAGTACAAGGCAAGTGGAATACCTAAACCTTAAACTTATATGTCTTTAAATTGCAACATATGTTTCAATTTGATTAACTAGGGGAAAGATAAGAACCAAAAGATGGGTTTTTCTCATTTTTATAATTGGCAGATGTTATGTAGGGTAGTAATGTCATTTTTTATAAAGCAACAAATTTCAATTTTTCTATTTCAGTAAATCATGGACTTTATAGACTATTGGCAATCTTATGGACACCTAATAAATGAAAATATTAAACTTATTTGTAAGCTTTTACTTTAACATTATAATAACATCACAATCATACTAGGGGGGAAAAATCAACATTTCACCCATGTTTATTATGTTATAAAAGTCCATAAAATGTTTTATGGATTGTGACAAAAGATGTTACATTGCTTTAAAAGTCCATTTTGTAATGAAATGATGACATTTTATTTTCAATTTTTTTAATTTGATTTTACAAGTGTTATAGATTGATTCCCTTTTATAATTTTCAATCATATCCCAACACATATTATAGCAAACTTAGAGGTACTCCCCCTAAGACTATCCTTGTGACACCAAAAAGCGGACTATTTAATGTGACCTTTAAACTAACATAGAATCTTACCATGGGGCTTTAGGGCCCCAATTTTCTATTAATAAAAAAAGTGTCAAGGGGTGTCACATTGATTAATTGGTGGGCACAAACGAAATAAAACGAGCCAATGGCATTACTTTAGAAAAATACTACATGTTTTTTTGTTCAATTTTTTTTTATACATATGAATGAATTTTTTAATAATTTTTTTGCAAATTGTTATGAAAAATGCACATATTTGTTTAGGTAGATGACATGTTTTTTTGTTTGTATTTTTGAATAAATATGAATTTTTGAAAATGTGTCAATTCCTTGTAAATTTTGTGTTTCATTTTAAAAAATGATAACAATTTCAAATCATAGCCAAAAATTGATTTAAAATTTTTAAATGTTTTCTTGTATAAATAAACCAAAATTTTTCTTAAAACTTCATGTACATTATACCCCATTTATATGTGGTAAAGGACTTTGAAGTTTTGAAATTTTGGGTCAATTTTGGAAAGTTCTTTGAATTTTTAAAGGTTTAAAGTTTCACATATTTTAGGGTATGAGTTCTTTTGAATGTGGTTAATAGGTCTTTATTTTTTTAAAAAATTTCCCATAAATTTTGTTTTATTATATGAGTCATTTTGATAGTCCTTTGCAAAATTGATTTAATTTGACGCAATAGGTGTTCACTTTCAAAGGTCCTAAATAAAAATTTAAACTTAAAATTTTATCAAATGGATTTTTGGTTTGAATTCCTTGACATTCACATGAATGAGAAAGGACCAACTTGCCATGATTTCCATGGTTTTAAATGATAAAACATAAATATTTCTCCAATCTTGATTACTTTTAAGCCCATCTGACATCCTTTTTGGCTCGTTTTATTATGACTACACCCTAGTGTGGAGGCTAATTACAACCATGGCATGGCATTATATGCACTAGATGAAGATGAAAAAACAAAGGTTCATAAATAACAATCTAATGAAATGATTTGTCATGGCAAGTGTGGAAATTTTTTTATTGATCCCACACACCAATGTGCTTCAACTTGCCTTTGAAGGGAATGATGGTGACAATGCTTGGATGGTGTGGAGCCAAGGGCATTTGAATGTCATTTATAAAGTTTTGGCCCCTTTCATTAGATATGCATGTTACGAATGAAAATGGACATTGTAGAGTAATTTGTGCAAACATCAAGTTATTGTTCTCTTAACATGTATCGACCTCATTAAAAAAAATATCATCACATATTGTGGAACATGTTACAAGATTGATTATGGTGGTTTCAAAACAACATTTAGGCATCCAACCTATTTGTAACTTGGCAATGGCTATTCAGAAGATGAAGATTACAGCAAGGACCATGGTGAAGAGGTTGGTGTCATGGACATTGCAGGGTTCATGGCCATGGATTACAATGGTCTCAATGCATATGAGGGTGCCGTGATTCATGAACTAGAAAGGTCATTTGCCCCATGTAGTAAACCTTATTTTGATTACAAAATATAGTGGTTGAGATCATTTTCAAATGCAAAGAGTGTTGTATTGTACTTTCTAATCATGTGACATCATTACTACGAATTGTTGCATTGGACATTCGCAACATTTGTTTGACATGAACTAATGAATCAATGCAAGTGGGTATGGTTTTTAATCGAGTGGAAGATGGCTTGGGGAATTCAATTAGTCAATTGAAATACTAGCATGAAATTATGTTGAAACATCCAAATTTTCATAGTAAGAATACCTAAAAAAAATGAAGGTTTCACATTCAAGTACATGCCACCAGAGTAATATGTGGTGTTCAATCCATTTGTGATAGATGATCATGCAAAACTTGTCTTCACATTCACACCTCAATGTGTCAATTGTTAAAATTTCCTTTCCATAAAACATTTGCCTTCCCATGTGTTCAATGCTCAAAAATCTTGTAACAAATATACACAATGTGAGTTAAAACACAAGAAACCTTAACCTTGACTACAAAGGTCTCTACAATAAATATAGGATGGTGATGATTACTATTAATGAAGGTATTACAGAAATCAATGCATTCATGGTTTTATGGAACTTCAACACACATTTGAAACAATTTTGCAATACCCTTTTTGAATACTTGGACTTCATTAAACAACCTTAAACCACAATGCAATACCTTCATCTATCACTAAATCATCAATTAAATGTGAATTTAGACATTAATTGTTGCAAATTCATGTATGCTTAATGTATTATGTAATGAGAAATAAAATTCATATTTTTTGAATTACAAGCATAAAAACTTTCATACATTCATGTTGAATGCAAAATGAAAGAACAAAATGTCACGTGATTAAAATATGGGTGTCAAACACCATGGTACAAAAAATGTGTAAGTTCAAAATATGTCCATCACCTTTATGTCTGTCTAAAAAATCCAAAATTGACTAATGAAAATGAAATATGTTTGCTACAAGTTACTCAATGTCACTAACAAAAAGGGATGACATACAATTCACTCTCCTATAATTTGTTACATAATCCTATGCCTTTTGGGCATGGTGGGGTGTGGCCTTGGAACCTATGGTAAGGGCAAACACATAGATTAATACAATGAATATTATAAGGTAATGCAAAAATACTAGAGAATTTGGATGTGCAAGAATTTATGGCCCATGAATCATTTCTAATCCATGGTATTGTGTAAGCAAGCCAATCTTGGTGCCACAATATTTTATTGGAAGTGTTATTCCATTCTTAGATGTCCCAAGTGCCCCTTTGGGCCTTCATATAGGTGGCTAACTCCCCTAAATGACTAATGCCAAATCCTCACCTTGCTACACCTTGGAAATCACATGGGGGGGATGGACCCCCCACCCTTTGTAGTGATGCCAAGGCAAATGAGCAAGGTAAAGGAGGTAACTTGAATAATGTAGGCTTTAAAAGCTACAGGGTTAGTAATGCAATGGACTAAGCCAATCCCATTCAAGTTTAATACATCTCTTGGCCCAATTAATCACCTTTGTGTTTATTGTGATGGAGTCAAACCAAAGGGTTGTTGAAGACCCTAGATTCATGGATTTGTAGGGTTTTGATGCCTCAACCCTTTGTGCCAAATAGATGGATGCCCATGCTTATTAGGTTTTGTGAAAATATCATGTTCTGCTTACAAATGATGTACAAGGTTGTATTTGTCAATGTATGTTGAATCACAATCATCCACCTTACAAACAAACTTACCTCCATCTTTAACCTAATGAACCCCCTCTTTGGCAATTGGGGGGTGACATCAACAAACCTTAAAAGGAAAAACTTGATGAAAGTTCTAACATTTTGGGTGAAGGTTGAAAAATGCATGATCAAGATATTGCAAAATTGGGTGAAGGTTGAGCAATGTTAGATGATGGTATTGTAACCACTACAACACTTGAAACATGCAAATGAAGACACAATAAAACAACCAAAACTTTGGGGTATTACACCTTTAAGTTTGGAAAAAAAAACCCTTTGTGGGTGGGCCATAAAAAATTGATTAATAAAGTTAAATCTTTCACCTTTAGGAGGGAGAAAAATAAAATGTTGCAGTTACTCATCTATTACAGAAAGAATTTCTTACACATTTTTTTCTACCATAACAAATTGTTTTTCAACTTTAGCCTCCATTGTCATACAATGTGTTTATGTTGTAATTTCTAACTCAAGATTGGCTACCACCATATCCTATGCAATAATTGCATCAACACTTGCTTCTTGATCCTCTTCCACTATTGCCAATTGAATCACTGCATTTTTTAGTGCAACATTAGCTACCACTACATCTATCAATGCAATTACTTTATCAACATGTGCTTGTTGATTTTTTTCCATTATCACCATTAAAATTGTTGGAATTTCAACCTCAACACCTTTCATTGGCTCCTCCATTGTTGATGCTATTGTTGTTATCAATTCAAAAATGTTTCAAAATTTGTTGCACATGATGGCATGACTTGGCTTTTCTTTTGAGTTTGCATCTTTAAAAAAAGAACAAAAAATTTGATGAAGAGAAAAACATTAAAAATACAAGAAAATTGACAATTAAAAAAATAAAAAACATGCTAGCTAGGCAATTGCCTCCTAGTTGGCACTCTTAGAGTTTTTTTATTTTTGTAGCAAATCAAGGTGTTGCAAAAAAAATTTGAATAAATAAATAAATATGAAAAAATAGAATATATATATATATATATAACAAAAAAAGAGAAAAAACCAAAATAATTCTTTATTATATTTTACCTCACAATACACAAAATGTTTAGTAAAGCACACTTATATTTTAAAAAATCATTCAACATAAATAAGAAATAAAAAAGATATGGGATTTGAAAGTTTGGGGGGGAGGGGGGGGGGTGCGGGGTAATGCATTTTTGTCAAACATTTGTTCTATAGACATGTTCACTCTCATCCTAATTTTGATTCATTGCTTACTTGCCTCTAGAGTTCAAAAAAGTATTGTACACCTCCACTTGGTGCACGCATAGTCATGAAAATAATTAGAAAAGAATAGGAAATGAAGAAAATATGGATGGTTATTAGCTTGTGTTTGGTGATGGGCATGTCTACCCTAGCCTTCCCCCCTTTAAAATGGAAAAATGATTTAACAATTTTACTTAATTTTGTGAAAAAAAATCATGTGTATTGGCATGTGTTTTATTCACTATATTAGTGGGAATGAAATAACCTTAGAACTAGGGTTAAAAGGAATAGGCAAATGACATATTTTAAATAATCACCATTTCAAAGGAATCTAAGGTTTGCATTATGATGATCCTCAAAGATTTTGATTGCAATTCATTAAAAAAACACTACCAATTAACCAATAGTCATTTTACAAGATGAAATGAAGGTTGGTTATATATATAGCTTGAATTGCTTTCAAGTTCATTTGAGGTGGAAGGGAAGGACTTGATCTTGAATGAAAAGTTGATTTGTTCTTCTTTCCGTTTGAAAGAGGAATGGTATTTCATTTTAAGGTTTGTTTATTTCACAAGTTGTTGACATTATATCTTCTATTTTTTAAATTGATGTTATTGATGTCTCTATGATCTCACACATTTATTGTTGCATTAAATGTAAATGTCTTATGTGATTTTGAGAAAACTTGATGTCAATGGTTGTGTGGAGCATTTTGGATGTTCATTGGAAAGTTATTAAAGTTGGTAGTATAATTGGGGTTTCTTCAATGACATGATTAGCTATCAAGGTCTCTAAGAAGATGACCAAGCTTTTTAGTTGAACATTGAATCACTATTCCAATATATTTATTATTGCCCTAAGATAGTAGACATGCATGTATGCTTTTAAGTTTTAGCAAATATGTATGGGGCAAACACAACTAGTTCTTCCTTGGATATGGGTAGTCTCTTCCTATTTCATTCCCTATCCTTACTTTACCCCGATACACATAAAAACCTAAAAGTAGTTAATGATTTGAAAGTTACAAGTGATGGGCTATTTAGATATTTTAATTTCCACAATCATGCTTTTCCCTCGTTCATATGCTTCGTATTCTCCTTCCTATTTTCCTTATTGTTAATCCTTCCATTCATTCCTCAACATCCACACACAATAAACATACAACAAAATTAACTTACTTGCACATCATGCATATTAATTCATTTAACTTTGTTATCTTCCTTTATGTAAAAAGCGCAAAACCTTTAATACCTTATCAACCCACCTTGAAAGATAAAAAGTATGTTTTTTGGGCAAAAGTTTGCCAAATTTCAACTTGAAAACAATAGTTGTAATTTATACAAAAGAATTATCATGGAATAAAAAACCCAAATTCATCAAAATTTGAATAAAAAATTCAAATTGATACATTTTTATGATAAGTTAATCCAACAAGTAGCCAAAAATATAGAAGGATTTTTTTTCTACTTTCATATCTAGTATGTAGCCAAATTTAACTAAATCATCTTGTGGATGATCATCATTTCAGTTACATCATAAAATTGAAAAAAAAACCCTAGAACTCATTCTCCATTGAAATATTATAATATTTTAAATTTTGCACCAAAACATATGGGATAATTGAATATCCCACCCCAATCTTAGAAGGATCCACTTCACCAATACTTTGATTAAGTTTTGTTCCATTTTTATATTAACGAAGGTTTGCTTCACCCTTACCTTCATTGGAATTCCATTTTACCTCTTGTTTAGACGAAAACATATGGGACAATCCCATTGTGCATTACTAATTCACCCTTACTTAGGCTAGGGTTCCACTTACATTTTACCTTATTAGGGTTTGCTCTTAATCTTTTGTTAGATTAGGGTTTGTTCATACCATGTAGCAGTTTTCTTCTTTGTAAACCTTTAGTTGAAAACCACATACCTTATCTCTAAATGCTTTTAATAGTGTGTTAGATATTGGCCAATTTGGAACCCAACATTGGTATCAAGACTACATTGTAGATTATTATTTACATGAACATATACAATATAAAATTGCAATGAACACTTTTGATCTTCTTGCGACAACATCAATTGACCTTTCTGACAAAACACATCTTTTGAAATTATGTAATTAACATCAAAGATGATGTCCTTTTAAATGACAAATAGATAGGATTAACTTTTTATTTGGAACATAAATTTTAATTTTAGTTATTGCCTAATCGAAAGCTCTTATGGAAATGGTACAATTGTAATTCAGTAACATGGGATGTTTATTTTGTAAAAGATGAATTTGCAGGTATGAATGTTGTTATAGAATAGGTAGTGTTATGTATTAAATTATCAAATTACATGTCCTACCATATTAACAATGCAAAAAAATTTGGGCAAATTGCAAAATAGAAAATTAACTAAAACTTTGACAAAACATGTCAAGCAAAAAGATGTTCAAGTGTTTAATTTACATGGGATGAATGTAGCAACAAGTTGAAGAACCATTAAGAAGACATAAAATTGCCATGGCAACAAATACCATTAATTACCAATCATTAATGCATTTATTTGCTTTAAAAAATATAATCCATAGCAATGAGGTTTCATAGAAATATCTTTGTTTGTTTACCATCAAATGCCATATTTCACTTTAGATTGTCGAAAAGGGCAAAAATATTCTTGAGTGGTACCATTAGGAATGTCACACCTTCATTTTATTAGACCCTTCAAACTTTTTTAAAAAAAAGATATATTTATGTACGATTTCTAAGAACATGAAGATGAATTAGATAAAGGGTAAGGGCACAATAAAATATATAATTTAGTTTAACTATACAAAATCAAGTTTTAAAATGAGACAATTTTTGACATAAACACAAGAAAATCTATT
>Ga0116229_10000818_pt1 | contig 45285 bp, 16 predicted proteins | sample S1TSphgellanicum_3_FD_87313 | JGI IMG/M metagenome (GOLD analysis project Ga0116229, IMG submission 87313) | Host-associated microbial communities from peat moss isolated from Minnesota, USA - S1T2_Fc - Sphagnum magellanicum MG | ecosystem: Host-associated > Plants > Peat moss > Unclassified... | reverse complement strand
CAAAAAAAAAAAGATAAAAAAAGAAGCAAATACGTAGCCTTAGATTTTTCCGAAAAAACAAATCCAAAAAAAAAAGATAAAAAAGAAGCAAATACGTAGCCTTAGATTTTTCTACCCATTTTTTATTTTTTATTTTTAATTTTGTTTCTTCAATTTTGTTAATTTAAGAGAAGGGGAGAAAAATCCGAAAAAAAAAATCCGAAAAAAAAAGATAAAAAAAGAAGCAAATATGTAGCCTTAGATTTTTCCGAAAAAACAAATCCAAAATAAAATAAAATAAGAAGCAAATACGTAGCAGAATCGGTCTCTACGGCTCATTTCTGGGGGGTTGCAGAATCGGCATCGCAGAGACCGTTAACGGGTCGAAACGCCCTGTCACAGACGGACGGACGGACAGTTGTGTAGAAATCAAACGGGTTTCTCGGGGGTGCCAGTTCTAGACGAAAATGCTTTTCCCTATGGCCGGTTCCGCAGCAGAAACATAAAAAATGATTATGCAGCAGAACGTCACGTCATGCCAAACAAGTAGCATATTGATTTAATGTTTTGAGCCATCACCTTTTCACTTCATTCAAAATAAACAAAGGTAGTTTAAACATATGAACTACTTTTTTGAAAATAGATCATTCTTGCACTTGTGTGCAATCAAGATTCTCACCTAAATGGTATGTAGATGGAACTAATTCACTTACTAACCTACAAATTGAGTGTACTAATAATTAATATCTTTAAAAAAATACATATGTTATTTTTTCTATTCTTACAAAGATTAATGTATATCTTATATTAATTATAAATTAATTTAAAGAATAACCATAAACTTATTATAAAATTAATTAAACTATAAAATTTAGCAAACAACCAATATATATGACACTTTATATTTTTATTTGTGTATTTTCTAAATTCAGATAACAGTGCCCCCCCCCCATGCCAATTTTGCAACATAATGGTCAATTAAAATGTGAACCATCTTTAATTGAACATTTCAATTACTAAACCTTTTCCAATTGTACCCAAGTTGTTAATTTTTTTTGTTGTAATGAAAATTATAACATTATGATAGGTTTTTGTGTCCATGTACGATGCAAACACCCTAAAAAATGGTCTTGACACAATTTTAATTAAAAGATTTATTAATACATAATTATTTTGTTGACAAATAAAGTTGGAAGACCATGAATGACAAGTCTCAAGGTATGATTCATACATATTACTTGTGATATTTGCATTGGTAGAAATCTGATCCATACCAACCCATATGTTTACAATCATTGTACAAACCAATTGAATTTGTGATTGCCATCATTGTAATCTTGCATATCACCAAGTCATAAGCATTTTTTCATTGTAAATGCATTTAAATTGTGGCAAGTGTTAATTTACAATTGTAGATGTGATTATTTGGTGTGAAAACTATGCATTTTGAATGAGAAGGAGGATAAAAAGTGAGTTCATCTTTACCATAGTTAATCACATTCAAAGACAAATGATAAACAAGTTGTTCTTGCATCTATTGTACATTTTGTCAAGTTTACATATCAATTTGTAGTTGCAAGTGCAATTATCTATTGTATTGAATTATACATTTGGATGAATAGATGGATGAAAAACCAACCAATTTCATCCAATTTTATCACATCCAACAATTAATGATAGGCAGGTCATAATAGGTTCAAGGTTGATAATAACCAATAACCTATAGGTTATATGTAGGTGGGTAGGCAGATAATATGTAAATATTCAATATGCCTAGATAGGTAGGTAAGTAGGTAGGTAGATGGCCAACCCATCTACCTACCAACAACCTACCTACTTACTTATATATTTAAAAATATGTGAAATAAACATCTTCATAATAATGATAATATGTTGACAAAAGAGTTATTGCATTGTGAAGGTGTGGTGCATTGGTGAAGAACTCGATTTCAAAATGGAGGTGAGGGGTTCACTTTTTTATACTTGCAACATTTTCATATGTTTGGAGGGATAGGCTAGGTAAGCTAGGCTAGTGCAAGCTATCTACCTACCCTTCTTTTACTTATATAATAGATAAATCAACATCTATGTTAGAAATGCCCATGATTAAACATTTGGCATCATATGTCTTTGCAACATCTATATGTTTGGGCATAGGTCAATCATAAAAGTAATCACTATCTTGGTGCAATTGAGTTTATGACCATCCAAAACAATGGATGAAAAACCTTGGTTGAATCACATGGAGGATGTGATTACCATAATGACTAAATGACATGTGTATTTTTGTGATTAATGTGTTTGTGTGACTATTCTTAAGTGATTAAAGGGATTTTTAGTCACATGTGATATTTACAACTCAAAACTAGTTGCAAATATAATTATAAATATGTAATTTTGTATTGATGTTATAAAGTGGGTTACCTAATAAAATGTATTAAGCATCAAACTTTCCTTGTGCAAGAAGTGCCAAATAAATATCCAACTCTCTATAATATAATGAACATAATTTATATATTTTTTGGATGAATATCTCATGCTAGAATTTTTGTCCCATGTGATTCATATATTTGGAAATGATTTTATTCTTAATATCCACTTGTTAATATGTCTGAAAAATTATGGCAAGGATCATTCTATTCATTATTAGAGTTATTTGTAAAGTCCCACAATTTCCAAGGGGTACCAAGTGTTAGTTTTCCCAAATTTGGAAACAAAATCAAAAGTCAAGATGAGAACAATAAATATGGTAAAAAAAGGGACTAAATGTTTTTCTCTCATCTAAATTAGACAATCTAGGAGTTTCACCTCTAGTTTTCAATTTGCCTTGCTTGGGATTTCAATTCCACTTTCCCAACTAATAGGCAATGTTGTTTTGGAATTTCTTAAACTTTCAACATTTTGCCCTTGGAATTTTTGAAAATTTTCAACATCTCATTTTATAATTAATTTGCACCAAATTTGACCACAAGGTAGGGCAATTGGTTTGATATTCATTTGTTTACTAAACATTAAATTGAATATGGTTTTGGTGAAAAGAAATTCCTTGAGTTGCCCATGACACATATGCATATTTAAACTATATGACATTTTTATGTTATTTTCTATCTGTAAAATGTCATACTTATTTAAATACACATGTTTCATGAGCCAATGCTTGTATATGTAAGAAAAAACATATTTTATTTTTAAAAATAGAAATTGTGTCACATTTCACACTAATGTCAAATTATGGTACATGTCACATATATTGTACATTAAAATCAATGTTTTTTTTTTGGGTGAATTATTACTAAATTTATACTTTTCTAAAACAATAACTACCACTATAAAGGGAAAAAGAGGGGGTTAATCATTTTTTTTTTTAAAATACTTTTTGGGGAAGGGTGTTACTACATTTATGTTTACTTTTCAAAATTTTAATAATTCCTTGAAATAATCTCACCATATAAGTCAAAAAGTTTCTACTCCGTCAAGAAATTGAAAAAAAACACTAAATGAAATGGAGGAAATATCATAATGTGTTATGTTGCATATTACATTAATGACAAGATAACACGATACCACATATATTATATATCTAGATGAATGATTTAAACACACACATGTGATGAACTATAAGGCTTATTGAGATAAGAAAATATATATTTTGGTGTAATGAAACCTTATTTATATGTGCCAAACATAGTTGAATTGTAAATTAATGTAAACGGCAAGATTCAATGGGGCACAATTTATCTTCATGGAATGGCTTCATCCAACAGCGAAGAAAGGAGATATTCACACTTGTTTAATAGATTGACAAGTGAAAAATGGTTGATTGGCTAAAGAAGGGTTAAGCAAGTTAAAAAAAAAATTACAATCAAAAGGAGCCATCTACTAGGTAAGGAACAAATGCAGGACAAATGCAACACAAAATAATTGCAATTTTGAAATCAAAGAGCAACATGTTTAGTGACTTTTTTGTTGCCATGAATGAATTGAAAGTTCATTTGTTCACGCATCACAATTTAATCACATGTTTAGAAGTTCACCTTTCTTAGAAAATGAGACAATTTTCCATCTTAACGTCTTTTGCATTTTAATCAAATTTGTTGCACAAAGATGTTATGCTCAACAATTTGCCTCGCCTTGATATGAGGCATTGTCTGAAATGACACCCCACCTCTTCACAATTATGACATAGGTATGTGTAAGGTAATTAGTTTTAGCTAGTCAACTCAGTAATAGGAGATGGAAATATGTTTCCTTTTTTGAAATTGTCTTCAAATCTTTAAAATGGCACATTGTTTTGGGAATATTATTTTGGGTATTTTTATAAGTCAAAATGCAATGAAAGGAATCATTATAAAATGTTAAATGAAGGATGGAGTGCATGATGAACCTAAAAATCTAATGTTTTCAAGTTATTTTCTCATTTCATAGGCCTTTAATATTAAAAATTATGCCAAATCTACATTATATTAACTTTTCAAGTAGATTAGAACACAAAGCAAATTCTATGCCTACTTTATCTTGCCCTCATTGGTCTTGGCCACCATTTTACAAATCGTGTTAAACAAAGCTCATGGGGTGCCAATATTTAATGTTGGTCTGTTTTGTTTTTTCTTTAGGTGAAACAAATTGTATTTGGATTGATGACATGGTCATTGTTGCCTTCTTAGATGGCATATCAATAAAAATTAGTCTAAATAAATTGGAACCCATTGTGTTTCAAAGTTCAATGGTGTAAATTCTATATTTTCATATTGTTTTGCCTATTTATAAATCTCTTGATGAGCTCTTTGAATGAATTCACTTGGATAAACTTGTTCCTAAACCATTGTTGGGATGCCATGTATCAAATGGACTAATATCATAATGTTTATGAATCAAGAATTTTATTTGACACCACCTTTAACAATAATGGTGGATTTTAATTATTTAAACTAAAACATTTGTTATAGGTGTTATGTACACATGTTCAACATATATAAGACATGAAAATCTATGATTTAATAAATGTTCTAATTATATATTTGAACTTTTGAAAATGAACTTTCAATATGTACAAAATCCCATGGCTTCTCTTGTCATCCCCATTGTTTTTCCTGTCATCATTGCCACCTTGCCTACCATCCTATTGGCCTTTTTCAACACATTCGTTGTCTTCGCATTACCCATGTCATGTTTGTCATCTCCCTCCGTCTCCCATTACCATCCAAACTAGATGTTGGATGTTTGCAATCTTATTCACTTAGATTAAATCCAAAAGTTACTAGGACAACCCAAGTGGAAACATTGTAGAGGTTGATTGTGGCTTGTAAGCTTGACCATCGCTTTTGGTGGCCTTTCACATGAAAACATAATTTAGGCTCCACATTGTTGTGCACTACCGATGATGATCAACTTTTTTTTTTTTTCCTTATGTTTTCATGCTTTCCAATAAGTCATCATTATTTATGTCAATGTCAAATTAAATTTAAATTAACATACATTTTCATGAACACCAAAAGACATGTGTTAAGTTTTTTCATATCCATGTTGATGGGTAGGTAAAATGGGGGTGCAATAGCTATAAGATGGAGGTAATTATTAGGAGAAAAATGAAGTAGTTAGGTTTGAAATTGTCTCGAAAAATGTCCAGGGATGACCATATGATAAAAATTGTTTTCGGAAATGTTCAAGGAGGACCATATGATAGTTTCCAAAAAATCACCCACATATACTAGTTCCTCAAAAACATTCATCGTTGGAATTTTAGAACCAACTTGGTTCTTTTGAAATTTTTTTCATTTTAGAGAATTGGTTAGGGTATCAATTTGTATGTAACATATAAATCTATTCATTTCTCATGAAAATGGTTCTTGCTAATGTGAAAACCATTAGTTTTCAAAGGTGATTTTTCACAACTAGACATCAAAATTATGTAATAAAAAAATATTTTTAAATTCTAATTTTCCAATAGAAAACAAAAAAATTATTACAAATTTGTAATAAAATTCAAGGATGAAGCTATTCATTTCTCAGACCCCTTTTACTTCCAAAGTTCATAATTGCTTCATCTCTTGTTTGTTTTAAGTGACCTAAAGTGCCATGGGAGCACCAATTTAAGCTTTACAAATGATCTTTGAACACCAAAAGCAATGAAAACAATGTCCAAGGAATATATGATTGTTTGGTTCCTGATTTCCTAGTGTTTTCAAATTTTTCTTTTTTGGACTTTTTGACCTTCCTACTTTTTGAGGGAGCATCATTTTCTCATTTCTGATTAATTTTTGACAATTGTTGTTGGTGCCTTGGATGCGTCAAAATAAGAGATTTAATTTTTCTTTAGACACCATAAATAAAGAATCCCTCCCTTAGTATTTGCCCTCCTCTAAATCACTAAGTGTACATACAAACATGAAAACAAAACCCCAAAAAAGCTCATGTTTCCAATGAAAGAGGGAGGGAGAGAGAAAAGAGAAAAAGGTTTCACTTTAAACCACCCAAATTTTAGAAGAACTCTTTTTGCCTAAGAACTTCTAAAATGTACAAGACCTTGAATAACCCCCCATTTCAAAATAAAACAATCACTTGATTGTATTTAAAATTTTGTTATGGGCATAATAAGGCTTGAGAACCAAAACCATGCACAATCCCATTACCTTACCTAGGCATCATTTTTTTTTTAACAAAGAGAACTAATCATGAGATTTTCATGATGCCTAGTTCTTAGCTTAATGAAAACCAAAATGCCTAATTTTTTGTCCAAATATGGAATTTATTGATAATTGACAAGATTTAAAATGAGAACTAGGATGGTTTTCACTCGATTCTTGTAAATCACCCAACACTAGTCACAACACATCTATTTTGGGATTGTCCAATTTTATTTTTATTTTTAAAATTTGTGATATCAAAAATGCCCATCACAAAAAATAAAATAATAAATAAATAAAATAAATAAATAAATAAATAAAAAATTGGGGCTCCCCACATCTAGTTAATATGTGTCACAATATACTACCCATATTCCCCCTTTCCTTCAATTTTCGTGGTAAAAAATGGTGATAGACATTTTTAAAACCATAAATTTCAGGTGACCAATGAGAAGGCTTAACATGCACTCAGGAAAGTTCTTTGGGGGGGGCGAGGGGGGGGGATTTTCTTTTTGGTTTTTGTTACTCCAAATGTGTCCCATTAACTCTCAATGTGTTCCCCAAATGTTCCAAATAGCACCACACTTTTATTTCATATGTTTTGACCAAAGTTGAACTTTCACGTATATTAATTATAAGGGCCAAAGGGAAGCACCTTTTTGCTTTGATTGGGGAGTGCCCAATGTTTCAAAAGAAATTATGATGGGCCAATCATAGTGGCTCCTTAAAATAAATAAATAAACTTTTGGCACAACCCTCAACTAATTAAGCATGAATATACACCCATGCTCATATGAGACCCTTCTTTTGTTGAATGATTTTTAAACATTAATTTCAATGCCACTAGTTAGATAAGGTCCATACATTGATTACACAACATATTTTTTGCCAAGGGTCACAACTATTGTAATACCTTTTTAAGTTTGACACTTGGTTGACAAATAAATATTTAATTTTTCAAAAATCCTTTTCAGTAGTAAAAATAGTAATTTATGAAATTTTGGCAATGAATATAAGGAACTTCTTTGGCAGGTTTTCAAAACTTTGAATCTTTAACATAATGTAACCATTTCCAACAATTTTTATTATTACATTTTAGCAAAATTGGAGAGACATAATGTTCCACCAAATTATAGGACAAAGAAATGTTGTCAATTATTGGATACTCACTCTCCAATGGTGGATTGGCTTGAAATAAGAAGCTCCTCAATTTCATCAATTTTTTTTGTAGTTTTCTCTCCCATGTAATTTCTTTAATTTTCAGCATTTCAAACAAATAATTTCTGAAAAAATTCTACATTTTCAGAAATAATTTAATTACTTCCAAACCCAAAAAGCTATTATGGTACAGTTCCTAAATTTCAGTTTCCTCGTGGTTCCCCATCATTAGCTTGTCATTCTTCATCATCAATTCATTGTTCCTTCTTGTTAGCCTATCATCCCCCATTGTTTTTCACTTCCGGTTTCATATTGTCATTCATAATTGTTGCCCCCTATTATTCCTTGCTTTCATATCATCATTCCCCCACTTAATCCATTGTTCCCTTTCGATCTCCCAACATTTTCCCACCAAACTTGGACATCCTCAATCCTAAACTCTCATTCCAATTTTAATTTTTTTGTCAAACACTTGGACCAAGAGATCATTTCAAATTTTCATCCATTTTATTTTGTTCTTGATCATTTTAGTTTTTCATCCATTTCAATTTTTCATCTTGATGAACAATGAGTGTTCAGATTCACACATACCTCTTGTTGGGTCTATGGGAATTAATTTAACATTCTATATGGTTTAAATGTTGGTGAGCTTGAATATAATTCATAATAAGGAAATATGAAGTATGGTTTCAAAGTGTGACTTGAACATTTCATTTGTCGAATTGTTTTGAAAGAAACCAACATAAATTGTTTTGACCCTATTTCTTTTGTTAATTTTTTTGTAGAAATAGTGTTTGTTGGCAACATTCATAATAAAATTCATCCATGGACATGTGGCAAATATCCCTTCATGTCAACAAATATTCTATCCTACATGTCAAAGAATATTTTCCATTATTTTGTCAACATGGACAGAATTTTTTTTTTAAAAAATTCAGTTTTGTTCATGTGCTCATGCTCGCAGGCTCATGGACTAATATCCCTGAATTATATTATATGCAATTTAGGGATAGGTCCACAAGCTTTCAATATTGATATGGGATTAGGATGGACTTTTTAGGGTTTTCAAGATGAAAAATTATGGACATTCACAAAGTTGTAGTGGATGGCAAAAGCATTAGGGATGAGAATTTATAGTGCCATTGGGAACCACATGGACTATAGCAAGGGTGTTGTAATTTTTTAAAAAAAGGGACTAAAGCTGAACTTAAATGAATTTCAATAGAGTTTTAGCGACTTTGCATAATATACATGGGATTCAAAATGGAATTACATGGATAATAAGTGCTTTTCAATATAAAAAAAAGGGATTGGAACTAAATTACATGGATTTCAATATAATTTTAGTGCCTTTGTAGAATAAACATGGGATTCAAGATGGAATTACATGGGCAACAAATGACTTTCAACAAAAGAAGGGATTGGAACTATAATTACATGGATTTCAATAGAATTTTAGTGACTTTGCAAAATAAACATGGGATTCAAGATGGAATTAGATGGACAACAAATGACTTTCAACAAAGAAGGGACTGAAGTTGGAATTACATGGACTTCAATAGAGTTTGAATGACTTTGCAAAGTAAAGATGGTTTTCAAAATGGAATTACATGGACCACATGTGACTTTTGGAGAAAAAAAGGGATTGAAGCTAAAATTACATGGACTTCAATAAGGCTTTAATGACTTTGCAAAATCAACATTAGATTCAAGATGGAATTACATGGACCATGAGTGACTTTTTTTTAAAAAAAGGACTGAACCTAGAATTGCATGGATTTCAGTATTCTTTCCCCCAAAAAAATGACTAAAGATGGATTATATTTGGACATAATGGTTTTAGTGACTGTCATGAACATGCAAGATTATGGATGGAAAACATGTTTGGAATACATCAAGGAATGAATGTCTATCAACAACATATAGGACTTAGATGGAAAATGCTTGGACCAACTTAAGGTTCTATTGATTGTTAACAACTTGTGGATTCAAGATGAACTACATCAGAGTTTATGTTGATTGCCCCAACACATGCAGCTTTAGGGAAAATAATAAATATAATCTAGAAATGTTTCTGACGTGCTCCCAAGTCCCTAGTTAACCCTAAGTTGGGGCTAAATCATTCAAGTTGCGGAAATGCAGGGGACTCGAGGCACGCTCCTAGCTTCCAACACTAAAGGGGGTAAGAGGGGCGTGCTAGAAGCTTTGGGATTAGACTAGGAAGAGGGACAAGCTATTTAGTTACTCGGTTTTGCATCCAAAACCAACCAATAAGTTGGTTAGTACTCATTTGGAACACTTTTAGTGTTGGGACAAGCCACGGGCAACCTTGGATTCACTTGACTCACCACAACTCGGACTCGGGGGAAGCCACCACCTTCCCCCATATATTATTCTCTACGTCTCACCGCCACACTTGCATCCGAATGGCATTTTTTCTCGAGACTCCCAAAGTGGAGTCCCGAAATTGTCCCGGTTTGGACTCCTGGTACTTTGGGCGTTCATAACTTCTTGCTCCAACCTTCGATTGGAACAAGGTTTAAAGCAAACTTGTAGCTTTCCTCGATAGCTTTCCAACGGTGTGTCGCACTTCACCTGAACACGCCAGGATCGGGTTGATTTCCTGACTTTTAGTGGTCGGGAGTCAAATTGCCAATTTGACTCCCGGCCTTTCTGTCGACCATAACTTGTGTTACGGATGTTCAAATGGCTCATGCGAGGCCATTTTGGACATCTACACTTCAAAAAATTTCCAATGGTATAAATAACATTTCAATGCGAGGTGTTTTGGCCCCTGCAATCGCGTTTTGAATTTTTGGAGTGTGAGTGACGACCTCACACTTCCCTCAAAGTGGGGTTGCGATAGTTTCAATGACATATGGGATTCCATATAAGAATTCATTAGATATTTGTGATCATGCGAGACAACCCTTTAGTGACTTTCACAAACTTATAGAACTAAAGAAGGTCTTGAATGAAAACATGGATTATTAACATGTTCATGGTTCTTGTAAACTACAAGCATAAACCATAAATGGAGAATCTTCACATGGATTTATGAAGATTTAATGTAACCATGGACACTTGACTAATATGTAGATTAATACACATATTTTGGAAACTTGTAATGACTTGTTCAAAAATTGAAGATAGGTTTTTAAGTTCATTAAGCTTTTACAATTGAAACCTTGAACCCTAAATCATGATTATGTAGCAATAATAAACACAATAGAGACAACGATCAAGTTGGGGAGATGGCAATTGAAACTTACCATCAAACTGAAGCAAACCAGGAATTGTTGTGGTCCAATCGTTTTTTGGCATCGTTTTTTCACTAACACATGGTTTCTTCATTCTTGAAAGCAACCACCAATTTGGATGCATTTCTTGCCCACACCCTTTGAACAAACATTTAGTAGAAGTGGAAAAATGATTTAATGCGCACCAAGAATGATAAGAATGTTAGCAAGAAGCAAACTTTACATCCCAAGTAGGTTCAAAAAGCCTTTAACAAAATGGGTGAGGTCTCACTATTACTAAGGAAAGGTGGTCAGGATAATCTTCACTATCCAAACCCAAGAAAGAAAATGGCTCTAGAGTTAGAATTGGGTGTTGATTCCCAATCGTCATTGCTTGGACTTAGACAGAAAGTGCAACCTTGTGTCACTTCCATGTATCAAGCTTCATTGATCCAAAATGCCATGCATCTTCACTTGACCTGCTTGACCCATAATCTACTATGTTCATCCTCCCCTGTTTGGGACAAATATCTAAAACTTTTGATAAAGCATAATTGCAAATCAAATTTCCTTTGCATGGACTCTTGCTCAACAAAAGCCACTATAATCACTTCTACAAAACTATTCTTAGAACTAAACTTACAAACATTCAAAATGTGGGCATCAAGTTTTGATTACAATTAAGATAATTTTGTTTTTCCTAATGCAATAAACATAAAATGATACTCAACTTGGCCATCAACCTTTTCGAACTCCTTCTGAGCTTCATCTTTTAATGTATGTAATGAAAAGACTTGTCCTTCTAATGCTAGAAGGTCTTATTGTATATTAGACACAAACTCTTGCCACTTTCCAATGCATAGGACTTGAGTCTCTTTAAAAGCATGAATTTCTTATTTGTTCGATGGTTTTGACATATTGTTGTGAAGCACAAGTCCTTCCTCCTCCTTCATATCTAAATCCACAAAGTTCAATTAATATGTTACAAACCCTAATTTCCCACATTGCAAAATTGACTCCAAAGATTGTAGCTTACGAAGTTGGTCACGAATTGTCCATTCTACTAAACCATGCCAATTCACTTTCTTCCACATTTTAATTTCATACGCAATCCCATGAGCTTCAACTTTATTAATCATTTGAATGTTGGGCACTTGGGTTCGTTGATGCATGATCATCCACAATGTCTTTACCCTTGAAATGAATGCTTTGTCCTCGTTGTGAAAATATCTACAACCATTATGGTTGTAAGGTCTAAACAAAGCTTCCACCTCCTCCTCTTCTATCTCCTTCCCGATCTTCAACCTTTTCAGTGCTATCCCTTGGTTGCTAATGCCATATTTCTCTAAGAAACTTGTCTGGAAAAACTCAATCTTCCTATCAAAGATAATGTTTGGTTTTGCTCCATACAAGGGGTCTACATAACAAGCATGTGTAGTGGCTCCCTCTATTTTTATCTTGGTGTGTTTCCCACCCAAACCACAACCACCATCATTGATAATGACATTAAACAAATGGAGTTCATTATTGTAGTTTCTAGAAGTTGCACACTATAATCTTAGTACCTTCACTCAAGTGTTAATTATGTGTAACTTACATATCAATGTTTTGCCACCACATTACACATATATGTGGTGCATTGATTTTGCTACGAAGTACCACAACAAGCACAATACATGAAAAAATGTTTTCCAAGTTTGTTGACGACTAAGATTTAAGTGGGAAAAAAAAGACCTAAGTCCATGGACAATTGAAATGTAAATAGGGAAAAAACTAACCAAAAAAAAATTTTAATTTCCATGTTCCCCACCTAGGTAACATACCATTGTGCCTACCACAACATGACATCAATGCAACCAATTAGAGGCAAGCAATGACCAACTCAGGATTGTCCCAAGCTTGAATTTTGACTTCTATTGAATGTAAAAGTTGCTAACACTAAGCCATTGTAGTGTGCATCTACCTTGCAACCCAATTCATTGAAAAAAATTCAACAATATTTACAACACAACCCTATTCATTTTTTTTATTAAAAAATTATTTTGATTTTAATGAATTTCAAATCACAAAATGAGTGAAAATTCAACAACTTCTCCACTAAAAGTATAAAGCCCCCTTTACACTAAGGCTTAAAAGCCCTTGACCATCAGCACACAAAAAATATGATTGAAGGAAAAACCGTTTCAAGGTTCAAGTTCCTTGACACAAGGTTGAAGGACCAAGGGACCAAAGAAATGTAATTGGATAAAAAATCAACATTAAATGCACTACGGATAATGTTTCATGGTTTAATAGACTTGTTGTCAAGCCCATCTTGGTTTAACAAATTTGTGGCTAGGCCCACCTATTTGAGGTGCGCTAGACAAAAAGTCCAAATAGGTGGGCCTAACAAGAAGTTTGTTACACCGTGAATTCAAAAAACCATGATTGCTCAAATTTTGATGGTTTAAACTTATATATTTTTGAAGTGTGTTGGACATTTGTTAGAACATGAGCCCAAAAATCCATGATTGGTTGGATTTTTTTAACATAAATTTTCTCAAATTATTATTATTATTTGAAAATGTGCACAATATTTGTTAGTCCATGGTCCCAAAAATTCATGATTGGCCAAAAAAATTACTTATTTTTTTCTTATATTTAGAAAATATTTTAAAATAAAAGGTGGGCACAAAGTTCATTAGCCCAAGGGTCAAAAGGTTGTGTTCAATCAGATTTTCTTGACAAAATTTTTTTCTCTACTATGATCCATGGTGATCTTATGTGTTGAAAAGAAAAAAAATGAAAAAAATGAAGAAAGAAAATTGAAGGAAAAAAAGGAAAAAAACAGAAAAACCCTGAACCAATCATTTAAAAAATTATATAGAATATCAAGTTAAAAATTAAAATTTACATAAAAAATTTAATTACTTTTCTTTGCAATGTTATATTATGTCACTACCTCAATAAAATCTATTTTCACTTCACATTACACTAGACAACACACGCCCACACATAAACGATTTCGGAATTTCCATTGGACAGCCTTTGGATGCATTTTGAGGGCTCTCAACATTACCATGGTCATGGTCCCTCACCATAGTGTAAAAGGGGCCTAAACATTAGAAAACCACCTTGTTAAACCCTTCTTACTCATGAGGGCTTGCCAGTGGTAATAGGCTTTTCCTATGTGTGAGATCAAGGTGGGGATGCAATGGAAAAAGAAATGCAAGGTTCATGGCATATCTAACTATCTATATTAATTTTGTCCTCAAGAGAAGTGCTAGAATGCATAAGTTATGAATGAGATTAGAAGATGATTGGGGGGTGGGGTTGGAGGAGGAGGAGGAGGAGGGGGAAGACTATTTGTTTATTTATCAAAGGGGGGCGTGCACTAATAATGGAACTAACAATCCAAGATTTTGGAGTACTAGGATTATGGATGTGGGTTTGTTTTGTAACTGACAAAAAGTAATGTTGCAGGTGAGTTGATGATAGGTAAGCTCTATTAAAACACACACACCTGCTGAGCCTTGTGCGATTTAATAGAGAATCATTTCATGGGTGTGTGAGAGAGAGTGAATGTTTTGTCCCACACTACTAACTCATTAACAAAATTATTGTAGCCCAACTTTCTGATGCAAATCTTTGCCCAAACAAAAAATATAAATTTTTAAAAAAAATTGTGATCCATAGGCTAGTTTTTATTAAATGATAAATAAATAAAAAGTAGTTTTTTTATTGAAGCTTTGTGTAGGACACAAAACCATACTTCACACACACACACACACATGGATTTCTATCACCTGCTTTTCACTAAAGAAGATGACTAAAAGTGTGAGGTAAGAGTACTACAGATCCCAGGCATTGTCATGTGAGCAAAAGGTTAAACTCTCTTTGAATGAAGAGTACTTTAGTTAGTAGAAAGAATGAATTGCGAGTGTCGTATGTATGAAGTTGGTGGGTGGATGTGGCAAATGCTTGTACATAGATAGCTTAGGCAACTTACCGATTAATTGATGGTGGATTCGAATTCCACTAGCTCATCATCATGTGCTTCTTATTGTTACTTATTCATCCATTGATCCATGAAAATTGCGGACACATTATTATTGCCCTCCTCCTCCTCCTCTTTATAATTTGTAGGTTTTTGAGATCATCTCCACCAGCACCAATAAAAAATAGCACCTACACATCAGGTACCACTTTGAAATAGTGGGAAATCATTAGCACTCTATGTTGGATGTGGGTTTAGGGTTTAATATAAGAGCCCAAATAGAGGATGTGGGTGGATCAGATAATCTCATGGTGGAAAAATCTATGGGATCAGGTCCATTAATGTTGTACTATTATAAGTGATTGTAAAAAAAAATTTTAAAAATTGGTCCATTTTGTGATATAGCCAAAGTGGCATTCAACCATAGGAAGATTCAGCCAAATTTGGCTACAAACTAAATATAAAAGTTTCAAAAAAATGTAAACATCATTCTATATTTTTGGCTACCTACTTGAACCATGTGCAGAAATCTGGTGATTTTTCTTAAACTTTGGTTGATGTTTGGCTATTGAAATTATCAATAAGTCCTTGATTTTAGCATCCTATAATTTGGTCCCATTTTTTGATTTAGGCAAGTTACTACTAAAATTCAACAATTGAGGTGGTTGGATTTTTGTCTATGGAGCTTTGAGCACATTTAGCTTGCACCTTTACCACGTACTTACTTGTGTATGATTTTACACAACCGTAAAGGACTCAAAGGAAATATCCTAATGTATTTGAAGGGTACATTTACGTTATGGTAACAAATATCCCTCCTAGAAAAGAGGAATTTTTTTTTCTTACCCTTTAAGGATGGGACAAAATTATATTACCTTATATGCTACCTACTTGTAGGTGTAAGATCCCTCCCACTCAACCAAGGAGTAGGTGTAAGAACCTTCCCCCTCCTACACCTCATGATCTTCATACATTTAATTAGGTTCATGATGGCTTTTGCCTTGTGCTTTAGGACGGGTAAAGCCCATTCCCAAAGTGTGAGGCTGAACTCCTCGGCTATTGCCTCATCCCATGCCCCATCTTGGGCATGCCCCCATGCTATGGCTTTACCCTACACTTAGGTCAAATTCTCCAATCCTTTGATCATTTTCCTCTTTGAAATTTGAATGATGATACAATTGTATTCTAATCCACCCCTTCCAAGGGGCCACAATCCCTTCCAAAAGAGATCTAAATTATAAGTAAGATGAGTGATAGCTGTGAAGCTAGTGCAAATCCCCTGCAACTGGATTGTCCCAGGTCATTATTGGTCCCTTTGTTGGTAGGTGTGAAAAATGTGTGCTAGAGTACATTGTACTTTCTTTTACCTGTTACACAGCTGAAGCTGCATTCACACCTAATGTTAAGTCAGTGTTAAGTGAAAATCTAGGTGGCATCTTAGGTGGCACCCAATGTTAAATGGGTGATTGTTTTATATTAAATGAATGTTAACTTAATAGAAAATCTTCATGGTATATAGGTTTAGGTCCTAAATGACTAGCTTGGTGTTAGGGGACTTAATACTAGAGTCCTTAACACCAAGTGTGAATGCACCTTCATATCCATATTTTCCTCCCTTAAAGTGGTGCCATGCTCTACTCAATTATGAACAATTTGCTAGTGTTCATGCAATAGTGTGTTGAGAATGGCTATGGGAATCAAGTTGAATACCTTGTGTTTGAGTTCTATTTGGCTATGTAATGGCTATTTGCTAAGCTTCCATGAACACAAAATAATTCTCACCATTCTCACGAGAGGTAGCCTTGGCATTGTTGTGAATTAAGTAGTTTAATTTCATATTCGATTTCAAATCGTCTAAAGAGACACATTTAATATGATTGAGAACCTAATTTCCCCCCAAATGCGTGATTGGAAACACACGTATGATGCCTCTTGGACCAAATTCTTTTCTCAAACCTCCATTGCCACTCTTGAATAAATTCACACAAAGACCCCAAAAAAGAGAAAAAAAAAAGGGTGCCACTCCCACACTTCAAGGGGGGAAGAGAAGAGTAGAATATTGAATTTAATGTTCTAAAACCTTTGTAAAATACTAGCTTTGTTGCAACTTGTTAGTTTGACCCCCAAAAATATATCCTACTCTTTTGCATGTGATTGCACATGGCTTTGATAAGAATTTGTGGATCTATGCTACATGGCACACACCATAACCTAGGGCTTGACAAAACCTGTAAAAATTCTCAATGCCCCCACCTACAATAAAAAAAAAACAAACCTACAAACCTAAAGAATTTTTGGTGGTGGTACCTTGGAAAGAAGCATCCCAATGCACATTTGGATTTATTTTATGCTCTCAAAGATGTTCAGGACATTATCTTCTTTAGATTCAAACAATACCCAAAAATATGTAAATGCATTTTTATTTTATTTTATTATATTTTTTCCTCAAGACTATTCTTAGTGACCCGCCCAAACAAACCCTCCTCTTCATAGCAAAATGTAGAATAAGAATTTCATTCCTCTTTTGCAAGCACATCTATTTAGTGCATAACTTTCAAGTGATTGCCCTCACAAAAAGGGAGATTTCCGCTTTTACAAACCAAAGTATAATTGTCCTTTGTTCTTGTTGTGTGCATGTTCTCCAAAAGTTTGGAGCAAAAGTTTAAGAAGTTTCAAAAGCCACAAAAGACATTAATAATTTCTAAAGTTTTTGTGCTTTACCTCACAAACCAGACTTAGAAATTTATTATTTCATCTAATTTCAAAATTATCAAAAGGGTAACCTAATCTCACTTAATTTCAAAATTGTCAAAAGGAAACCCTAATTTCACCTAATTTCAAAATTGTCAAAATGGTAACCTAATTTCACCTAATTTCAAAATTGTCAAAAGGGTAACCTAATTTCAACTAATTTCAGAATTGTCAAAAGGGTAACCTAATTTCAACTAATTTCAAAATTGTCAAAATGGTAACCTAATTTCACCTAATTTCAAAACATGAAAATAAATATTTTTGAAAAAATATTAGTGACCTTAAAAGTATTTGGGTTGGGTTTCGTTTCGTTTGAACACAAGGAATGATTTTAAGAAATTCAAATGAAGAATGGAAATAAAATTTGGAATTTTTTTTTTTAATGTTTTACTATTAATACATACCTAGTTGTTTTGGTGCATGATTTGTATAAATAACACAAATATATTTTATGTTTTTAGGCATCAACACAAAGCCAAGGTTAACTAACACCCAAGGAAAACCACAATGGCCACCTAAAGGGGGGTGAAGATGACGTACTTATGCATATTATTATTGTATGGCACTTTTTGAAAAGAATTTACAAAACCGTTCCTCTTTCAAATGGTCGCAAATGGGACATGTTTAGTGCCGTCTTTTTTTTGTACACACCAAAATGTGGGGATGTGAGAATTCTTCTCGGGATGATGCTTCTTCACATGCTTGTAACTTGTAACACAATGTCACACTTTGAAGTCATGGAATCAAATTTGGATGACAAATTTTGGCTTCACACAATAGGCATTGTTGGTCGCAACTTGAGACAAATAAAAACATTATCGATAAGTGGGGTCTTATTTTGGGTTGCTTTTGTTGTAGCCGTAAAGACCATAATAAAGCTCCAAAGTTTTTGAGGGACCCCCAAAGCGTCATGGCCAGTGCCCTGAAACCAACAATAAGTAAATGTTTTTTTAAGTTTGAGACTTGTTAACCTAAAGACATAATAAGGGACCCCACTTTCTAAGGATTCGTTTCTTCGGAAAACAATTTGCTTGTGGGAAAGAGAGTTTGTGATGATGTCAAGAGCCTCTGAGAGTCTTTTTTTTTTAAAACTTAATTAAAAAAATAAATAATTTTTTTCTCGTATTTTTTCCATTTTTTTTTGAAATTTTATTGTTTCAAATTCGATGAGTTTTTGAAAAAATCAACTAAATTACCCCAAAATAAATAAAAATTAAATCTTAAAAAGTCAACTGATTTCTATGAGTTTTACATGGGTTCTAGTAGGGTAGCCAAAAACATAGAAGGATGTTTAAATTCTCTTCCTTTAATATTTTGTTGATAGCCAAATTTGGCTGAAATCTGCTTATGGATTATAACCACCTCAGCTACATCACAAAGTTTTTGGAATAAGAAAAGAAAATCTGACATTGTTATTCATTCCCTTCTTTCTTTCTTTCTTTTTCTTTTTCTTTTTCTTTTTTTTCTTCCCTCCCTCCTACAGCTCTTTCAAGTTTCTCCCCTTTCCCTCCAAAAGGGAAGTAGCGAATGGCATGCCATTCTAAAAGATTTAGGACATAAAACCCCACTTTCTCTAAAAATATATATTAAAAATAAGAAAATGTTCAAAAAAGGGAGAAAAGAGGGGTGGTTTCTCATATTATTATTATTCCCAAATAGAAAATAAATCTAAATGAAAGTACTAGGTAGTAGCTACTGTCCTAACTAGCTAGCTATCTTTTCACACCTACTTACTACAACCCAGTCCTCAAACTTGATGAGACCTCAAACGTGCCCAAACGAGGTCCCAAAATGGCTTGTGCCCAGTACCTCGGTGGTGGCGTGTTCGAATCCCGTAGACTGTAACAGTCGTGAAGAGCTGCTGCTGCTGCTGCCGCAAAGCAGCGTGTGCACAAGACGCAGTTGCAGAGAAGGAGTTGCGGGCTGCTGCTCCAGTTTTGTTATTGTTGTTGTACGGGGACCGCCTGTTATGGGCAAGAGAACGAAAGGAATGGATGCTCTTTTTTTGCGTTTGAAAACTCGATTTTATTAGTACAGCAAGGTTTGTGCATTCAGAAGTTCCAGTTGCATAATTTCCTGCGTCTGTGACTCTGTGTATGCGGCTGTGTGACTACATGTTCTCTTGTGTTTTGTTTCACCCTGGCTGGCTGGCTGGCTGTGATTTTCACAATCTTATTTCTTGCTCAGTGCCAAAGAGAAAGAGAGAAAGAAAGAGAGAAGGAAACTCCATATTCAATACACATTTCTTCTTGTTTAGTGCAAGAGAAAAAGAGAGGAAGGAAACTCCACATTCAATACGCATTTTCTTGTTCAGTGCAAGACAGAAAGAGAGGAAGGAAGCTCCATATTCAATACGCATTTTCTTGTTCAATACAAGAGAGAAAGAGAGGAAGGAAACTCCATCTTCAATACGCCATTTGGAAAACTGTTTCGGATTGAAGAACCATTTCAAATTTCGCTAAATCAAGCACTAGACTCTGTGTGTGTGTTTTTTAGCACATCTTGTAGCAGTTGCCAGAACGTCAAGATGTGTACTCTGCTTTAAATCGAGAGTTTCTGCGAAATTCTTGTTTTACAGAATTTCGTTATGCCGCGAGGGAGCGAGGGAGCGAGCTCGTGGCAGTGTCAATACGCGATGCTACGTATAGCGCAATGTTCGTTTGATCGCAAGTCGAGCTGTAACGAGCAGGAAGAAGAATCGGCAGGAAACTCTGTCATTTTGCTACTCGTCAACCGCAAGTAGATCTCAATGAATTTTCCTCAATAGTAGTTGCTTTCCAAAAGCTTAGATCAGCGCATTGCCCGTGGTTTTGCTTACATTCTTCCTTGTGTCATCGTTTACCGTCGCAACAATTTGCCGGTCTGCCGAGTATTGGAGCTTTCGTAGAACTTCTTGAAAGTGTCGCAAAGCGAACTGGCAAGAAAAAAAACATCTGAGTGCATAACTCGTGTATAGGACGTCTTCTGTTTTGTTTGTGTGCATCTGTTGACATTGGCACCATTGACTTGATTGAGCCTCTCTGCTTCCCGTTACAAGGATACACGTGCATGCGGTGCTCAGGTTTTGTGAAGGATGATGTCCACCAAGAGAGAGGAAGCAGTTTGTATCTCCTTTTGGACTGGGAAGACATGCGGGGAGCAGTTTTAGCAAGAAGAGCGAGGTAAGAGAGTACTTGCATTTGTAGGCAAGTTGTTTTCCGGCTTCTTCTGGTGCTTGCTGTTGCAACCACCATCTGCATGTCCAGAAGGATCCGCAGAAAACCAAAGAAATCTGCCGCCGTTTCTCTATAGACTTGGACGCTCCTGACGATCGACGACTGAGAGTCATGCAATGCCACTGCACTGTCTGCTGTCGAGCGCCATGGAGAAGAAGCCATGAGAGAGAGCGTGAGAGAGAGAGAGTGTGCACGCAGACACTGGAAGTAGTCTAGTGTTGTCAACACTTCACCGCGGTTTCAAAGGGGCTGGAGGAAGGTCTCTGTTATGCCATGGACAACGGCGTGATCCATGTCGCTGCTGGGGTAAGCGCACCACTCATTCACGATTTCCTGCAAGATTACGAGGCGAAACGAAGAGTGCAATAGAAGTGTTTTTGTGCAACGAGTAGTCTGGATGGATGCAAGAATTGCTTGTAGTAACAAGCTCTAGAAGGGGAAGAGAAAGCGCAGACTTGAAGAAGGCCAAGTCGTGTCTCTTTCTGTGGTGACAGGATAAGAGGAAGAGCAATTGTTTTGCGGCGGAAGACTTGAAGGCGAATGTGAAGCAGCAGCGAAGGTGGACGTCAAGAACCAGTGCGGCTGATGATACTACTACTGTCGCCTTGATGGACATACCGCAGCAAAAAACCCATGTAACTACTCAAGTATTTGGAGTTGAGAGCTGCAAGCGGAGGCCTCCGCACGGTCAGCAACCGGAAATTCGCTGCAACGTGCAACCGGTCACTGGCTATGGAGCCTTGGCTGCCGAAGCTTTACAGGTGATCATCTTCTGAGGGATATAGAGAGGTACCCATTTGAAGGAAATGTCTGCTCATTTCTTCAATTCTCTAACTGGGATGGTCTGATGGAGCAGGATCTTCGGGGCATTGAGTCTGGGAAGCATTTCTATCATCTGCAAAACCAACCGCATCAGCAGCAGCAGCAGCCGTCTTTGCAAAGCAGGCAACATCTTCCAATGCCCTCTGAGTCATCGGCTGGGTTATTGCATTCTTCGCCTGCTCTTCATCCTCAGTCTCCCCACCGGTTACCTCTCCCTTTGATACGTACCCCTCCCCTGTACAACGAATCTGATCTGCACAATAACATCTCTCCCACATCCTCCTCTTCTAGTCCCTACACCTCCCTGCATAATAACATCCCTAATGTCTCTCATTCCCACCCCAGCACCTCCTCTTTGCAGGAACTTGGCAATGAGCAAGCTTACTCCAATTTGCTGCTGACATGTCAAAATGGGACTGCTCGGCAGCAGCAGCAACAGCAGCAATCACCCTGCCTTCCAGAAAGGAACAACACAGTTCTTAGGGAGCTTCAGGTTTACACTCTTTGCTGCTGCTGATATTACTACAAATGGAAGTTCAGACTAGGAATCTCTTGTGAAATTGACAATGATGCCATTCCTCCTCCCCAGTCTGTATCATTTTGAGTCAGTTCATGTTGTTGGTAACTCATAGATATTTTCATTTCCATTTTGCACTTGTGGTTTTGGTTTCACATAGTTTTTGAGGCCTTTTGTGTATGGAGACTAAGAGTCTGGCCTGCAGCTCATTGGGATTCATCCTGTTATATTGCAGTAACTGTAGTCCAGAACATCTCATAGAAGAAATAAGGAATTTATTGCCGCAGGTGTCATCCTCCTCTTGGTATTCTCCAATGCACACTCCTTCCACATATTCAGAGTCTCAACCTGTTGCAAGCAATTCCAGATTACACAGAATGGACATGTTGGCAGCAACAACATGTGGTGCTCAAACTGGCACACTCAACATGCCTTGCACTTCCTCCCTCACAGAGTTGAGCAATCAGCTGGGAATCTCTACTTCAGCAATACAAGGCCAAAACCAGAGGGCATATAGGGATGCATTTAATGAACAAGACCAACAATCTCAGTTTGATCTTCAAAACCAGTTGGCATTTGGTGCTGGTGGTGGATTGGGGCCTATGGCAGCTCCAAAGAGATGTCCATCTCCAGCTCCATCATCATCAACATTACCAAGACTGGCAAAATGCCCTCCACAAAGTGAAGCTCAGGGGCGGCAACCACTTTCTGGGTCTTCCAGCTATCACCCAAGTGTAGGGACAGCAGAATTTGCAATGAATCCTTCCTCTACTCTGATCAGAGCAGGCCTGGAGGACAAGCGCCATGTGATACCTTGCCCACCAAAGCCTATGCGAACTTACACTAAGGTACTCTTCTCCCTATCCAGTAAGTCACTACCAAATATTCCTGCTTTTATTGAATACAACATATCATACCTGAAAAGTGAAGTGAAAGGTTGAGTAAGAAGTTTGTTGCACCCAATACTTACCCAGTTCTGGTTAAGCACTGAAGAAGATGTCATGAGGGCTACAATTTGGCAGAGGTACAATGTGGTAAGGCATTGGTGAGTGCATCAAATGAAGTCCACAAGGCAGTGCCTCTTTACTGGTTCCAAGGGACACTCCATCACAATGGAAAATTGCTGGGATTTATGTTTGAGCTAGTGCACAAGGATCTCTATTGCATGCAGTTTTTACATTATTGTCAACAGATTGAAGCCCTTATGCTGTGCTGTGAAAATATCTAAGGGTATCTGAATCAGATTTCAGAGCTTGTGAAAAGTTATTCACAGGTACTATAGAAAGTATGTTTAAACAGATGTGGGCACAAGTCTTTGTCGTGTCTGACCTGTAGATTGTGGATGTGGACAGGTGTACAAGTTAGGGTCAATAACACGGGCCCTCAATATAAATCGCTTTAGGAACTATGAAGAACTATGGTGTGAACTGGCACACATGTTCAACTTAGAGGGTCAGTTGGAGCAAAAGCATGGCTGGAAACTTGTCTTTGTGGATAATGAGAATGATCTCCTTCTTGTCGGGGATGACCCTTGGGAGTAAGTTTCTTCATATAGACACAGCCTCATGTCTTCCCACTTTGGTCCTAGATTTCACTCTTGTTTGGCCACATCATTTAGCATCACAAAATACTGAAGCATCTAGGACACACCTGCCAAAGAAATTTTTTCTTTGCAGAGGAAGTGGAGATATACATTCCGAATTAGCTGCTCATGGTTCTCAACATCTATGCTGGAAATGTGTGGCATAAGACCAGACAGATTTTGGACACAGACAATGCTCTTTTCTAGTTCATGCCACTCCCAATAAACCATGAAAGAAATAGTGAGAAAAAGGAAGGAACTCCATTTCAGCTAGAAATTTAGGATTGCATCTTGGGAAACCTAAGAAGTCTGTAGCTTGGAGTTGTCAAGCAGGAGTGAAGAAGATACACGGATTGATCTCTGGCTTTATTGTGGTTGCTTTCAGGGAATTCAAAATCACAGTCCGGGGCATCCGAATATTGTCTCCACGTGAGGTTTGCTTCTACATGGACGAGGAGCGGTTTGGAACTGGGAATGCTACGGCTTCAAACCTTGCTGCCTGACCTTGCCACTTTTTGAGACTGCTGGATGGGCAACTTTGATCCTTTTAATCATCCTCAAGTTCTGGCTGACGGGCAAACCCAAGGTCAGCCATTTCTACAGGCCCATATAGCCCCCCTGTGTTAATTATTGGAAGACAGGTCACCTTGGCACGGTAGCAAGACTTACTTTGTAGAGTTAGTCTTTAAATAGATCGCATAATTTAAAAGGCCTTCCTGAAACTGACAGGTCCATATGAAGTGGACCAGTCCTTTTAAGGCCATTGTGGTATACAATGGAAGAAAATAGAGCCTTCCTTTTTATTTGCTCTCCGTCTTGCCCTAGGCATGTGAGGTGTGCTCTTAGTGGTATCCAAGGGATATCAATACTTTGGTACTGGGATGAAGGGTTCAACTTCTTAAGTTGATGCCACCTCTCTTGAAGAAGGGAAGTAGGAAATGGATATCCAGTAGTTGAGGCATGAGTTCCTTAACCTCCCATTTTTTTGTCAATTGAGTGAGCTGTAGTAAACCTCCCATATCTGTAGCATAACAACCCCTGGCAAATTCCTACAGCTAAATGCCAACAGTATTCAGGGTAATTATGCACGAATGCCATTTCTTCCAGAAGTAGTCACACAAGTCTTGCATTGTATTTGTCCTCTGATGATCTTTCAAATGTTTCCATGATCAAGATGCTATCATGATCACTTTGCACAGACGCAGTGGTCCAACTATATGTTCCCAACCTTGCCATATTTTTCAACCTTGTGAAGGCTATAAGAGAAGAGTAGTAGACAAAACTTTTTCATAATGAGAGCAATTAGGCCCTTTTGTAGACTGAATGGACTTGATATATATATCATACTTGCAACTAATGTTCGGTGTTAAATAAGGATTGGTTGAGGAAAACAAAAAGAGAAAGAAAGAATTAGTTTGGAACTGGGAATGCAATGGCTTCAAACCTTCACTTCCTCACCAACATTTAGGTGTGGTATAATGAGTAGGTGCATTCACCCCTATGAAAGGGCTGCAGCATGAATGGATATGAGACATTTTGATGGATATGTTATATGACAAAAAGTTTTATGAGGTGCACCAAAATCTAGCAAGTTGTCCAAAACAAGTTAAGGTCTTGTTGCCTTATGTATAAGTTATAACATTCAACTCATGATTCTTCATCATCAATCACTCAATCAAACAACACATAAATCACCCAATTGTCATATTAGGATTTGGCATCTCGTATAACCACCAACACATTTTGCCAAACACACCCAAACAATCAACACAACTCTTGAAAATATGTTAAGGTCTTGTGTTAAGTGTAAACAATCAATGCATGTTCCACCAAAACATTGCACCATTGACACACCCAAATGGCCTAGTTGGTGAAATTGGGTTGAGACATTGCATTAGTATAACATGAAACTCATGTGTGATTCATATTATCATGTGATTGATACTCAAATGACCCAACATTTGTAAGTATATCAAGTCCACATGTCAAGTATAAATTTATATATGTGCACACATTTTTGCTAATTTGTTGATATTCACTATTTTGTATATTATACCTAACATGGTATCTTAAGTGACCTTTTTTTGCCACATGGTGGATTTGGTGTAATCCCTAACATGAAACCTTAACCTAGTTTTGGGAAGTATTGGCTTCATCATGATATAATGTGGTTTCTTGTAGAGCAAGTCATAAGTTGTGCCTTTGGAAGATAAACATGGACAAACATGTAGATAATAATAATAAAATCATAACATCCTAACATTATATTATTAAGTACTATAGAAAATTTTATAAAGTGAAAGAAACATAGTATTAATGCCCTGAGTTTTGTCATTAAGGGGGTGAAAATTTTCTTAAAATAAAAAAATACATTGCTTTTAAACAAGAAATGAAACTCAAATTGCCAAAAAAATTAATATAATATAAGTTTCACCCTATCGTTATTTTATTTTTTCTTAAGCATCTTCATTATTCTTGTGTATATTGCTACCATAATTATTTCAAATCTCATGTATTAAATATTGTGGCACTAAATTCCAACCATGATTCTATAAAATTTCTTCTTTTTGGGAATAGCAAGGTTTGAAGTTGAAATAAAAGGTAGGAGGTGAAAGGAGGATTCAAAGACAAGGTCACTTTGTGGATTTTTTTAATGTGCCAAAAAAATTGCAAAGAGTATTAAAAGGTCATCATAATAGATTTTAAAAATACCAAACATGAAAGGAAGAGCTTCTTTAGTTTTAAACTTGATGACAATCAAGAGTAACAAAGAACAACCATCGAGCTTTGTTCAAAGATAAAAACAAGCTCAAATGCAAATAGGATCATTTTTTAACAAACACAATGTAACCGAAATATTGAAAAAATGTTATACCTAACATAAGGATTTGACATGAAAAAAGGGGACTCATGAAAAACAAACATGGGATCTTAGGTCATTTGAAAAGATGGATAGGTCACAAGAAGGTGATGATGATAAAATTTACACCATTTGAATTCAAAGATTAAAACAAGGATGCAGATGAAATAAACAAATAAGAACAAGGTGAATGCAACTAAATATTACAAGACAAACAAAAATAGAAAGGGAAAGCAATGATCAATACATTAAAAAAATTAGTTCACCTACATGACAATTTGACGATCACAAGAAATTGAGCACATTAGAGATTGCATTATGTGCTTTTAAAAATAAAAATGAACACAAATACAAATGTCTAAACTTGGAAAATAAACAAGAACAAATAAGAAGAATGAAACACAAAAAGACCCAACCAACAGCACAAGAGAAGCCAAGCAAGCTTAAAAAATCTCAAATTTACAAATTCACAAAGCTCTAACCTTTAACACAAAAAAATAAAATTGACTAACAAAACTTAGGATCAACAATTGTGGAGGCACCACTTGAAACTTAAAAACCTATAATATTTTTCTTTTGGAAACCTAAAATACCTAGCTAAAAATTGCACCCTTGCTTATTCAAATACCTTGTTATGGTATTTTTGTTGAGATTTAAATAAAGGGCCAGGGCAAGGTCTCACTTCATTTCTAATACCCACCCAACATGGGTATGGTTTGTACAAAATATAAGATTTGTTGCCAAATAATCTTGTTTTACTAATTACCTTAGGCAAATTTGAACTCAATCCTATAGTAGTTAATGTGAATAAACTTAAACCATAGATGTATGTGAATTATGTAGTCTTATACTTGGTTGTTGAATAGGCAATCTAGCATGTCTCAATACCTTTTGTGATAAGCCATATATCATTGTATCATTGTGCAATAAGAAGTTTGTAATCAAATGTTTTTGGTAATAGATTGGTAGTTGATGTGTCACCATTAGAAAGTGCAATCAATCATAGCATTTCAATAGAGGCATTAGGGAACAAGTTGATGATGTACTATCATTAGTAGATATCATAACTATTAGTCATGAAATCAACACTATTGATGTGTTCTCATAAGTGGACACTAATGAATATTTTAATCCATTATTAGTTGTGCATGTGTAGGTTATTGATGTGCCACCAAGAAAGGATGCAACCAAGAAATGTTATTGGCAATTTGAATTATGAACCTTAAAAATGTACAAAAGTTACATGACAATTATGAATTTAGTAATAATGATGTGGCAAAAAATAGTTAGCCCTCATTTTTCCCATTGTTTTCTTGGCATTTTACATATGCCTACAGAGAGTCATGAGCACTGAAAGCTTTGTTGATTGTTTACATTGCATTACACGAATTGTAATGAAGGAAAAGAAGAGAATGCAAAAGGAGAAGGAAAAAATAGTAAATGAAAGAACTTCAAAGTTTTTATATGTATTTCCATTGGAGATTACATGTTTTTCATGACACTTACGACCAATGCCTCCAAGCGACTACACACCAAAACCAAATGAGAATACAAACAAAGACAAAGATTACATTACGTAGTAGCAAAATGCAACAACTAATAACAAGAAAGAGGTGGAAGAATTATTTTGGAATTTGCACAAAAGACAAGTAAAAACATGAAGACAACTCGCAATGATTGTGGGGATATTATACTTGAAAGAAAATAACCAATTGCGCTTGAGCAACTTGTCACAAAAGAACATATTGCAAAACCATCTTTAAAACAATACAAACAAGCCACGTGAGATTCACAAAGGGTAAAGGAAACAAGTAACAAAAATAAACATGTACCAAGTCACTAATTGTTTTTCTAAGAAATAGGAGAAGACAATGGTAAAAAAAGGAAGATCAAGATTGGTTTGTTAAAGCATTACAAAAACTTATTGTAGAGTTGGAATGCATACAAGCTTGGATAGGTATGGGCAAGGAGTGCCATTGGGCTAATTGTGTTGGTTTGGTAAGGTTGTTTGAAATAAATTAGAATACACCCAACATGAGTTGCTAATTTATTTTTAAATACATGGAAGGTTACCATAGATGACAAAAATTTTGCAAGAGTAATTGAGAAGGTAATATGTATTAATAGGGATGCAATCATTGTAGAATTCATATTTTTTGACAAGGGAGAATAGATATTATCAATCTATTTCGAGGATAAAGCAGAAAGAACATTAAAGCATATTATAATGGGGCCAAAAGCACATGTGGACTTGCAAAGAACAATGGACAATGTCCAAGATGATGGTTCATTATAATATCATGTTTGTTGTTATTTTGTAAATAATTTATCAAAAAGAGAAGGTGTTTTATTTTAACAATAGGAATGTCATTGCTTTCATGACATCAAATTAAAGCAATGATATGGATTGGGCAAATATTTTATTCAAATGTATGAGGAGCTTTAGAAGTGGACATTGGCACAAACAAACATGTTAAATGGGACAAATAAAGTCGTGTCCACCAAGAATGTTTACAAAGGATGAATTGTAAACATCCTTGGTGGACATGATTTTATCCATCCCTTATAACATGTCCACTATGAGAAAATTACATCCATCAAAACCACACTACCCTACAACAAAAACTCCAAAAACAATTCATATACAACTGTTATGCAACTATCTCTTGAGTATCACAATTAGTGTGCAATTATTCCCCTAAAAATATAGTGTATTAATAAATAAATTGTCACGTTAAAAAATCAATTAGTTGTATTATAGTTGTAAGTGAATTGAAAATGGGTCTTCTATATGGTAATTTACACACATCATACATACTTATGTAGTCAACCATGTTTGATTTTTTCAAGAGTTGCATTAGAACTATTGTAAATGTGCCACTAAATCAACTACGTTGCAACTAGTTACAATGTACATACATGCAATCATGCCACGTGTCCACATTTCCACCACCCATTATGGAATACTTTTGCAACTAGTTTTCAATTATGACTCCTATTAATACAATTAATAAAGCCATTAATACGTCACTACTAAAGTAGTATTATTCAATTATGTTATGACTATAATATAATTATTTATAACTTAATAAATATATATATTCATCAATTATTTATATCTTCATCATATGTGTTTCATTTTAAATGATTTAAAATGTTATGGGAATGTTACTTCAAGCTTTAAAAATCATATTTGAAATGTAAAGGAAAAGGAGTAATGAAAAAATAACAAGAAGAAAAAAAAAACCTCCCAACTTACAAAACATTTTTTTTTCCTTTTTTTCCCTTTTTGGACCCATTAAATTTTTTTCTTAAATCTATAACTCCATATATGACTGATTTTGTAGTCATACTAGACATTATATGATTAAAAGCCCTTAGTTGTAACGGATGAATAATAAAGGACAACTGGTTAATTAATGTTTGATGTGGCACTTTTCATCATATAGTCATAAACAACAAGTCATAGGGACAAACCATATATAATGATGAGGTGTCATATAATGAATGATTAAAATATGATTAGCAAACACAAAGTATTTTTAATAGGTAGGTAGGTAGGTAGGTAGTAGCTTAACCTACTTAACTTAACTTATGTAACCTATGTAACCTACATGTGTAACTACTTTAATATAGCCTATTTACACCCTAGCCCCTTAGGAATGCACATAGGTTGGAAGTATTAAAAACTGAACCCTTCACCTTCACAATGATAAACCAAGTTTTTACCAATGGACTACAACATCAAAAGGTGTTTAAATTTGGTCAAGTTTTTTATTTCATATCGTTACATAAGTAGAAAGTGGGTAGGTTAAAAAATAGGAAATAAAAGGTAGGTAAATAAGTAAGTAGGTTGATGAAGTAGGTAAATGGGTGAGTGGGTAGGTAAGTAAATAGATGGGTGGGTGGGTGGGTAGGTAGGTAGGTAAGTAGGTGGATGTGCGGGTGGGTAGGTGGGAAGGTAAGAAATAAATAAGAAGTAGGTAGGTATGTAGGTGGGTGGGTGGATGGATGGATGGGTAGGTAGATAGGTGGGTGGGTGCATGGGAAGGTAGATAGGTAGGTGGGTGGGTAAGTGGATAGTAGGTAGGTAGGTAGGCAGGTGAGTGGGTGGGTAAGTAAATAGGTAGGGAAATAAATGGGTAGTAAGTAAGTAGGTAGGTGGGCATGTGGGTGAGTAGGTAAGTAAGTGGATAATAGGTAGGTAGGTAGGTGGTTGGGTAAATGGGTAGTAGGTAGGTGGGAGGGTGGGTAGGTAAATAAATAGGTACATAGGTAGGTGGGGGGTGAGGGTAGGGTTGTCTATGTTTATATCAAATGATTTATAATCATTTTTTAATCATTATAATGACAATTGGACATCCGCTCACTTTGTCATCAATCATGGATGCCATATAGATGAAATAAAAGTGATGAAAACTAACATCCCCCATTTTGTTACCACCTCGTCATCTATTAGTCACATGCCCCGTTAATGTATGACTATATTTTTTAACACATAAAATCCAAAGTAATATTTATGACTAAAGTCATACATATTGTCATTTAGGACTTGTAGTCGTAGATTTCTTGGTTGCAAATGACAGAATTTCTTTTAATGACCCCTCATACTTTCAAATTTCATAACTTTTTTATTTCTTATTAATTTTAAACAATTTAAAGTGTTACAAGAATGCCACTTGAAATTCTATAAATTTTTTAAAAACTAATAACAACAAAAGAACATACAAGGATTTTTTTAGGTGTTCGGAAACTAGCCTTTGTAACATTTGGTGGTTTTTTTTTGAATTTTTGGCCCCCTCTACTTTATGGGGCCATGAATTTTTCAATTCTATTTTTTTTGACAATTTTTAGTGCCCTAGAAGCACCAATAAGACACTAGAAACAATGGAGCCCTCCCTTTGGATTTGGTTTGCCCTAAGCATTTAAATGTTATAATTGCAACTCAATTACAACTTAATTAATTTAAAAACAACTAAAAGATTTAACCCATATGCTTTGTCTTTTAATCCCATGTTACAAACTATATAAATAAGGTTTATTCTTTCATATTCTCACATTAAAATATAAGTGTCATTTTGGGATGAGCTCAAAAAAGTTTAACCTAAAGGCAAAACATAAATTTAAAAAACAAAAATCATGGTTATTCTTTAGTTCACTTAATATTGTGTTTTCCTACCTACTTATTTACGTATGTAAGTAAGTAGGTCCCATTTTTTTACCTACCTATGTAGGTAGGTATGTAAGTAGGTCCTAGGTAAATACATAGTTATGTAGGTCTTAAGACCTACTAACCAACCTACCTATGGTTATGAATGACCTACTTAGCTATGAAAATATATATTTATATTTATTTATTTATTCTAAAATATAATTAATATGCCATGTGGCAATTTCTTATTGTGCCATGTGTCACAATCTCAAACCATGATTAATAATTATAATGAACGATGGAAATGAATATTTCAAAAAGAAAATCATTTTTATGTCCAAAAATCTTCATAGTGCCACTTTATATATTCTAATAGATGGATGACAATCAATGATATCAACATGACATCACAAATGCAATTATAATGGAGTTACATAGTAGTTGAAAATGAATTGTTTTAGTTGAGTTGCAAGGCTAGTTGCAAAACTCCTTATTTTTCATAGACGTCTATTTGTGCTAATGTCCACCTATTATTACCTTTAGAAACCTATTATTGAGGTGTTTATATAGGAATGATTTCCAAAGGAGGAAATAGAACAAATGCAAGAAGTTGAAATACCAAAAACTTGAACTAGTACTCAAAACGTGAAGCAAATGTGTAAATAATTATTATGTATTTGGTGAAAGGTCAAAATTAATATGTCACCTAGATAAAAACAACGTCATGAAAGGTGAAGAAAAAGAACTACACCTTCCATGATAGTTTAGTTTGATGATGAGGAAAAATATGCTGAAGATGTTGTCATCAAATGAAAATGTCCATGAATGCATAGTGCAATGGAAGAACCATAAACAGAACTAGTGAAACAAGAAGTTCCAATGGGGCAAAAAAGGCAACTCCTCCACCAATGTTCTTTGCATGACAAGCAAAAAGGACAATGAAGCAAGAATGGTCTCCAACACCTTTTATTGTTCTCACTAGAATGGGAACATGGACTACCAATAGATATCTATGGTCAACTTTCACCAAAAATGGAGTAGGTGACCTCTGAAGATAGGTCATGTGAACAAACCTTCTAACATGTACCAAAAAAATACATGAGATTATTGAAAACAAACCTCCAAATGAATAAAACCAACTAGTGCCAAAAGGGGCATTAGTGGTCATCAAAGGCAAACTTATAGAATTATTTAACTAACCAATACCATGAATTGCATAGGTGGTCATTGAAAACATACCACAATCAACATTGGGTTCTTACATTCTTGAATGTTTTACTTATAAAACATTTGGTTAATCATCAAAAACTAATTCTCTAGGAATAACACTAGGTTTCCATACACCAAATGGTATGCAAACAAGAGGAAAGGTGAATCCACACATAAGGTTGTAGGTATGTTTCAACAAATGGCTTAGTATAGTTAACAAATGAATAGAGCCATTAAAATTTTTTGGATTCAAACTAGTGAACAAACATGTTGAAGTGGAGAACAAGTTGGAGAAGTCATTGTAACAAGTTCAAGTGGAAGCACACAAGTAGCAGAAGCTAATGAAAGATAAGGACAAATAGGAAGTAGTAATCCATCCACGCATTTTCCACCCAACCACCTTTGATATAATGGTTGTTTGGTGGTTTAATCAATTATATGGGTGGTTCGTACATGTATATATGTGGTTTATTGCTATGTTGTCACATGTTTAATTTAAGTTAGGTACCATAGCCTAAGCTAACTACTTTATGTTCAACAACCTAAGCTAAGTACCTCAAGTTATTTAAGCCAAAATGAACTTAGAGGATAGGAACCTTAACTTAACCAAGCTAGGTAGTTTTGTAGCCTAATACAATTGGTTTGCAGGTGTGACAACTTCAACCCTTCACTTCCACATTGAAGGTTCAAATCCTTAACCATTACATCACATTTTTTATGGTAAACCTAAGCTGACTGAAGGTGACCTAAGCTATCCTAGGTTTATTTAAGTTATCCTAGGTTTATTTAAGTCAATGTAGGCTCATTTAACTAGGCCTACCTAGTATGACCTATAATATTAATCTATGTAGACTTAGGTATGCCTAGGTTAACCTAACTACATAGTAGGTCAACCTATGTATGTACATAGGCTAACCTACTTATGTATGTCCAACTTAATTTACATATGTACAACTGAGCCTACCTTAAAAGCCTACATACAACCTCATTTCAAGACCTATAACCTATGTATAATTTAACTTACATAAGTACCACATAATGTATGTATGACCTCTTAATTCACAACAACACATCTTGAGTTTTACAACTAGTTAATAAAATGACTATTGTTTTCTTTTATTATAATTGTAACTACAAGTTCATGTTAATGATTGTAAAAGACATTGTGGTGCCACATGGCATTATCATTTTGTGACTATAGTCAATATTATGATTTGATGGTTTTTACACAAATATCAAAATATCATAAATGTATTTTTAATCATCCAAAATTAGGTAATAACAAAATTCCATTCATTCTTGCAACTTTTGGTGAATAATAACAACTTATGGTTGTGTGATGCTAACATGGTATGCCACATGGTAATGAAGTTGACTAGTAGTCGCAACACCTCATGATTTGTGACACTAACTTCACATCATGATTCGTGTCATTGATTTGGTGAATTGATTTCATTTATTAACTAGTTGAAAATATTGTTGTCATTTGTGATTAATAACAACTCAATCTTCCATGTGATGATGACATGGCATGCCATTTGGCAACAATGTGTCACAAATTTTCATGGCAATCCATGATTTTGTGTGTTTTGAATTTATGGCACCAATATTTGTCATGGCATGCCATATTTTTTTGTGTACCATGAGGTTTTTGAAGTCATGAATTCACATGCATGTGTATGTGTACTAAATAATCTATTGTTAATTGTACTTATGACTACAATATTAATAGTCGTTTTGAAAAAGGTGATACATAACTCTTGACTTTTTAACTACTTAACACACTAGCTTAGGTTAACATACTTATTAAGTTAACCTATGTATTTAAGTTACTTAGTAAAAACCTATTTTGTAATATAGGCTACCTTGTAAGTTATTTAATTAAACATAATAAATTTATTACATCTAGTATGTTTAAATATACTTAGAATAGGTTACCTTACTAATAGGTTAACCCAAGTAGGTTGGCCTAGGTTCCTAACTTTAAGTTTTTTGCCAAGTCAACTTAGATAGCCTCATTACAAAATATTTTGTCAAGTTTGTAACCACTTCAAGTTTGTGCCACTAGATGCAACTATGATGCGACTAGATGTGACATAATTATCCTAGGTTCTTTTTTTAGCTTACAAATGCCTAAGTTAACTTAGGCTAGGTTAATAAATAACATAGGTTGACAAACCATTTCACTTAAGTCAACCTATGGAGGTCTAGGTTAGGTTGGTAAGTAGTAAGTAGTAAGTAGGTTGACCTAGGTTGACCTAAGTCAACCTAGGGTGGCTAAGATTAATTCAAGGCAAAAAATTTTGAGCTTTATAATTTTGTGTTAAATATAATTAGAATAAAAAAATGTGGTAGTGTAATGGATGAAGACTTGAACCTCAAAATGAAGGTGAGGGGTTCAAGTCCTCATTCTTGCAACCTATGATACCTAGGCCACTTGATTTAAGTTAAGTAACCTAGTTTAGGCTTCTTGGATTAGGAGTTCGACATTTATTTTTAATCTATGCCACCTAACCTAGGTTAAGTAACCTAGGTTACTTAACATAAGTAGCTAACCTAACTAAATTAAATTAGGTTGATTTTTGGTTAGGTGAGCTAAATGAGGTTGTTTAACCTAGTTAAGTTAAACTAGGTTAACTTTTGGTTACACTAGCTACATGGGCTAAACTAGGTTGAATTTTGGTCATGTGTAATGATTCATAATGTGTTTATAAATTTTTGACACATGTCATCCATCCATCAAGGTGTCTTTTGTAACACTTAATCGAATAAAACGACTAAGTTGAGATGACATGCATTTTACATGTCATACCAAGGTTATCAATGACATGTAATTTCAATATTAAACCAAAATAAAAAAATCCTAGTTGATAAAATGATTAAGTTTTATGACTAAATGTCCTTTGTGATTAAATGGGTGAAACGACATGGGTTTAGTAACTCATGAGTGACTAGTTGCATATGTCCTTCCTGACTAGGATGTTATCAGGATGTGAAATTGTTGATGGTTGGCACATCATCCATTAATGTTACTTTGTATTGTTTGATTTAATGGTCTAGATTCATTGGTATTGTTTCGTATAGTGAAATTGTTGGTGGTGTCATCACCCAACAAGTTATTGGGTGGAATGTTTTAGTGATTTAAGATGTAGTTTCTAGTAATGGGTGTTAAAATCCTAAGTTAGATAAATTATAAAAATCAATGTAAGACATGTTTTGAGATGATTCAAAAGATGTTTTCAAGCAGGCAAAGAAGGATGAAAACATGTACATGCATCAATAAAAGGCATATCAAGAGGTGTTTTCATATTTCCATTATGTACATCCCCAAACATTATTTGGTAGCCTTTTGTTTAGTGAAGTAGGACCTAGTGGCACAACTCATGAATAAGAATATGAACATGTACAACAACCTCCAAAACTTAAGCAAGACATTGAACAATTGGTAGAGATGAAAAGAGGTGTTAAGTTCATAAAGTTCTAGGAGGAAATTCTTTTAGTGGAGATTCAACAATAGGTTGCTACTAAATATTAAAAATCACAATTTGATGAGTTCAGCACACCATTTCAAACATTACATAAAAGGGAACAAGCTAGATAGGAGTAGCAATTGGACAAGTTGTCCAATCGGTTTACACAAGAACCACAATAGGAAACATTGTTGGAGTAGGTGGTACAAGTAACCCAACAAGTGGTGGTTGTAGTGTCACAACCAAATTTACAATGAATTAGTCAGCCAAACAATAGGTGTCCATTGACCAACCAACACATGAACAAAAGGTGTTTGCAATGGAGTCTTATTTGGTAGTAGTTCAAAGGTAATATTTGTAGCTCACCTTAGCATTACTTTACAAATATATTACAAGGATTTCAAGAATGGAATCCAAAGTATAGGTAAGGTAATTTTAAAGGGATAAGAGGATAGGTTGTGCATAAACAAAGAGTAGTTTAGTTAACAACTAATGAGTTATTATTTTAAAATTGGGATTTTGGTGGGAATTTTTGGAATATCTTCTTTCACCCCTTGTTTGTGGGTATATATATAGATATGTTTTGAGCTTAAAGAGATATGTATGTATGTTTTTTAGATTTTTGATGCAAGCTTTGAAGGTTTTCATGAAGGAATTGTTGTAAATTATATTTAGAATTATTTGTAGAATTTAAATTGAAATAATTAGTACACGCAAGAATAATCTTTGTTCATACTAACAATACATGTATAGTTAATTTGCATTTAAATATGCAGTTATAGGAACTTTTGTAAACTTGTTTAGAGAACCTTGGTTAGGAATTATTACTTACCACATTGTAACATAGTCTTGGTAGACACAATTTTCTATAATTTAGGCTAGAAGATATTGAATTTATTATGGAGGATTTAGTTAAACATGTACAAGACAATGACATTGGTAATACAACATTTTTTTAATCTCATTTACAAACAACTATTCAAATTCAAATTAAGGTGTCATAAAAAAATGGAATACATTGGTTTTGAATTTATCATGTGTAGATGTAAACTTACTTTCACTTTTGTTTTTGGTTTAGCATAAAAGTTTATTGAACTTAGATGCTTTGGGACTTGCACCCTTTAAAATTCATAATCAACATTTCATTTTAGTTGTATAAAAACCAATAACCTAGGAGCAAAATATTTTTCTGCACAAGAATATTGAATGATATTATAAATGCCCAAAACACCATGGGTGTTAAACTTGAATATTTTTACTCATTACATCAAAAAACTAAAAAGTTTTACACAATCATCAAGAATAAAACTTTGATTGTTTTAATCGATTAAAAAAAAATGTTCAAATAAAAAATGAACAATATAAAAACAAATGTCTTCACTTCATGTTATTTAAATGAAAATGAAAATTCTATTTTTAAAACTTGAACATTTCATTCTCTAAAATAAATTTAAATGAAATGCAAAAGATTACTATATAATGTCTTCTAGTTGCCTCATAAGAAACAACTTATTCATCCTTTATATTTGTTTGACACTGGACACAAGTGCGTAACAATTGTAAATGTAAGTTGCAAGATTTATAAAGACCCAATTATCATGTGTCACATGGTTTCACATATTTTGTACAAATTTGAAAATTGAAATTTACATAAGTAGTTGAAATTTAATTGTACACCATTTGCAAAGGACATCTAGTTGCATGGTAGTTGATAATTAGTTGTAAAAGAATTAAATTTTTTAGATCTAATGGATGATGACAATGCACACACATGGCATGATTGTACGTATCAATGTTAAACGCTAGTTGCAAGGTAGTTATTCATTGAGTGCTACATTTTTGCTATATGGTGGTTGCCACGTACATTTTTCATGCAACTTACCCACAAAGTCAAAATACAATTGATCACAATTGTATGTATGGTGCATATTACATCCATATAGGGGTTCATCTTACAACTAACATGGAATTACAATAGAACTAACTATGAGTTTTTAACAAAGCATTTAAAAAAAATTCCCACATATTTCCATGGAATATTTGTAACATAATTGCACATTAATTGCCTCGGACACCTAGTTGCAGGGTAATGAAGTTTTCACGAACACAATTTTTCATAGTAAAGGATGTGCCAAATGGTTGTCAAACCCCCCAAGGGAAAATCAAGTTTAATTTCATTCATACATAACCCAAATAAATAAAAAGGATATATGTTATATGAACATTAAATCTCATTAGGGCAAATGAAGTTTAGTATGTAACTATCAAACCAAAATAAATGAACTAAAATAGTTGTTAATTGAATAACATACCCACTAAGTTCAATCAAATTCAATTTCATGCAACATATATAAAATAAAAATAGGTCATATTGAATGTGTCAAATGAAGATTAGACTCCCTAAAGGCAATTCAAGTTCAATTAATTACCAATAAAACAAAAAAAAAACATATTGGATGTACCAAATAAACATTAGACCCCCCAATGGCAAATCAAATTCAATTACTTATTTGAAAAACTAGAATATATGTCATATTAGATATGTCGAATGAACATTAAGGTGAAAACACATTATGGTGACCTAGTTTCAGGCCTTAGGATTATTATTTTCACAAAATTAATGAGTGAAAATCCTTTAAGGTGTACCACACAAAACGAAAAAGGCATAGTCCTTGCTGTAGTCCTTTTTAACCCTATATTTTGATCCCCATAAAAATAATGAATCAAAAGTTGTCAAAATTTTCAAGAGGACTATATTTTAAGCCATTACAATTTTTAGATTCCATCATAATCATCCACAAATGTGTTTTTACATGGTAAAATGGACTAGGTAAAAAAGACAGAAAATGGTGATGTTCTGACAAAATTTTAGTACACCTTAAAGAATTTGGACCCTAATGTTATATAATATTGTTTGATTTTTTTAAAAAAAAATAATCATTTAAATTCAAGAAATTATGGGTATATTTATGGTATACATAATATAATATAATTCATTTCAAAATTTAGACTACAATAGGTATTTGGTTTCATCAATCATCCAATAAATGTTTGAAAGGGATTTTATGTATTGGCCCAACTCACAATGAGTGTCATGTTCCATTTCAAAAAGTTTAATTGTTAACATTTTAATTTATCGCATATTTATGGTTAATGCTTTGGAAAAACCCATTCATGAGATGAAAAGTACCAAACTTTTCAAATGGTTCACAAACATGATTCAAGATATGTGGAATCACATGTGAAATATATATTACAAATTTCATAAAGGCTAAAAATCATTTCAATTATTTTTGGAGTATATTTGTATTTTTTAACACACAATTAGATGTATTTTTTTGTACAAATATACTTCAATCCACCATGATATATATAAGAAGTAATTAAACTATTTTCTATTCTATTGCTTGGTTATGTATTACCATAATATGCAAGAACATTGTGAATTTTTTTCTTAGTGTTGACATGGTTTAGGCTCAAAAACACTCACCCATGAAAACCTTACAATTTGACTACATAAAAGGGTGTTCATAGTGTGCTTTCACCCATCAAACTTTGCAATGGCAAATCAAGAATTCAATTAAATGTTTATATATTTAGAACAATCATATTGAATACACCAAATGCACATAATACCTCATTAGGGCAAATAATACAATGGAATTGAGATATGTCATGTTGAATGTGTCAAATGAGCATCAAACCTCAATAGTGCAAATCGAGTTCAATTAGTTACATACAAAATAAAATAGGCCATATTGGATATGCAAAATGAACATCAAAACCCCCAAGAGCAAATCAAGTTTAATTAAGTACCTACAAAACTAGAATAGATCATAAAGGAGGTGTTAAATGAACATCAAACCCCAAAGGGAAAATCAACTTCAATGTCATGCATACACATACATGTAAGATGAAATTAAAGTCATGTAATAGTTTGGATTTACAAACAAAATGTTCATTGTTAAATCATCTAGCAAGCAAATTTTTAAATATTTGATTTTTAATTACAAGCATTGTTTAAGAAAATGTTTTAAGATTCCTTTTGCTACAATTAAGCGACAATAAGAAATGAGATATTTCATAATTTAAAAGGTATGTCATTCCATGATATCATCCACAACCTTACACCCAACCTGGTTTACTTGATGAAAATGCCACATCATTGAAAGGTCAATAAGCAAATGATTGATAATATGTCCAACCATGAAAGTATATGTTAAAAAAGGGAGAGGCATGTTGGGTACAAGCAAAGGAGTTCATGGCTATGATGTTTTGTGGTAAAAACATTATTTTTATTTATTTTTGGTAAAACTTTAAATTGTGGAAATTAGAAATTTCATTGCAAATTGAACAAAAGGTTTTTATGGAAAAAATATACGAAAGTTGTCACATTTTGAGGAAAGTTTTTTAGAAGTCACCATTTTTAGAGAGAATTCATTAGTTCAACAAAACTAGGTATGGTTCCAAAAGAAAATTTAGTTGTCTTGCATAATTTCTAACCAAATTTGGTTCATTCCTTTTGTGGATCATTGTCAATCCACCTATTTAACAAATTTGACAAAAAAAAAAAAAAAACCTTGGGTACAAAGCAATACAAGTTCTTATGTTTTTGAAGGCAAAACAAGTTTTCTTGGTCTCGTGAAAATTCACGTTCATATTGTTTTAAAGATTATTTAAGCCATGCACTAGTTAATTTTTTTAAAAAATTCACAAAGCTTGCAACAACATATGAAAAATTACCACAACAAAAGGAGAAATGCTTGCTAAAAGGCAAGGCAAGGTCTTTAGTGAGACAATCATAAAAACTCATTGTCCTCTTGCCTGAGCCACTAGAACCATGAGCTCTCTATGGTTGGGCTAAATCTGACCTAAAAGAAAAAATAAAGTGTGGAACCTTGTTGTAGAGTTTGAAACAATTGGCTTGTATGTGAACATGAGTTAAACTCCTTTGGTTTAGGCTTGTGCTGAACTTTCCAAGAAAATGGGCACTCCAATGGTGCCTCTTCTCTTAGTTTAGTTGTTGGCACCCACACTTAACACCCTCATATAGATTATTATAAGAAGCTCCTTTGTAACACTTCTTCTCTCTCTCTCTCTTCTCTTCTATTTGCATCTTATATAACTTTTGAAGTTGCTAAGTTGTGGGTTTTGGAACTCCTATACAACATTGCACTCCATTCCACACTCACCTCCACTTACAAAAATAAAAAAAGGAATGAGATCACGGAAACACACAAATGCAAAAAGCTCAATGAGTTTGTGATGAGCAAATTCAGAGGAACTTGGATGGAATTCACGTTTCATCATGCCAAGTCAACAAAGAGCAAAATGCAAATTTGAGCCCCATTTGGGCTGGTTTATTAAATTTTAGTGCCATCTTCACAATTACATCTCATGAATCAAGTGGGCAAACATAAGCTTCCAGTGCTGTGTATGCTTGACTTTCTGGATATAACTCTAATATGAAAGGTACTTTATGAAATTCGACTAGTGATATTCACAAATTTGCGAATAATATTTTTTTGTTGGTGTCGATTTTATTGTTATTGGAAATGTTTCAAATACACCCATTTTGATAGGGCTAGTAGTGCTAATGACAAGTTTGAAAAACCACGATCAAGAACACAACTAACTAGTGTGTTTTTGCTACCAACTTGATATAAACCACATAAGTTGTTATTTTGCTAATGTTCCCCCCAGTGTATGGAAGAAATGGAAAAATTTGCATGAATATTTGCGAAGGTTTAGGTAAAATTGAAGGAACCTCATTTATTTATCGCAATGGGGGAGTCATTGACATTTTTGCTAACCTTTCACACACCTTGGCAAGGGTGATCTTCCAGGTTGATTCAAGAGTGTGTTTCATTAAAATGAGCCAAAAGCGTCTAGTCAAGGTGACATTATCAAATATGAATGCTCATTCAAGGAAAATATTTTAAAAATCAAGATTTACATGTTAATATAATTTTTTGAAAAAATCTCATTATTACCCAAAAATTTGTGTATTTTTATTTTTAAAAAATCCATAAAAATGTCATTTTCAAATAATTTGAAGACCTCTAAAAAAAATTATTATCATGTAGTGAAATCAATTATTACGTAGAATACCACATACTTTGACAAGTATACGAAATGTACGTATTATTGTTCCTTAGGGCCCGGGGGCAGGGGAGTGTTGTGAGATGACTTCTTGCAGGCGTTGGTTTCTGGCGCAGAGAGGTTGCAAAATTGCAGTTTATGATGCTGGTGATTTGCAGCAGAGATGACGAATACGAAGCGATCCCGTGAGGGATCTACGCAAGAGGAGGTAGATGTGAAGAAACCCAAGAAGGAAGGCGACAAATTGGACAACGGCAATCGCCTTGCCGGGGTTAGGGTTGCGGGGAACAAGAAGCCCATGTACAGCATGCCGGAGTTGTTGCAATTGGTAGGCATGGGTGAGTGGAAGAGAAGCGGGGACTTTGAGTGGGTGCGCAAAGTGAAACTGGACACTTTCTACAGCAAGAATTGGGTGCGTTATCATGAACCTATAGTGAGGGAGTTCGTGAAAAACATTCAGAAAGATGGATTGAGCTCCGTGGTGAGGGGAATCCCGGTCGTGGTTTCCAAGGGTTTGGTCATGGAGGTGTTTGGGTTGCCCGGCGAGAGTGATGAGGATGTAGTGTTGAAAGCAGAGCTGGCGAGTGAAGCACACAGATCGGCCGTCGGCCATATGGTTCCCTGGGAAGCTTTGAAGAAGGATGAGGGTTACTTAATTGACAAAGCACACGGTGCTTATAAGCTTAGGTTGAGAGGTTTGAATGAATCTTTTAACATGAAGAAGAAGACTTTCTTGATGGCAGGAGGCACAATTCAAGCTCTAGCCTATGCAGAAACCATGAATGTGGACATGGCTACCATGTTCTTGAGCAATCTGAAGCGAGAATTCAGTTACTTGAGGGATAAATCTGTTACTGGGACATTTGTGGCACCGGCCATTACAATGTTAGTCATGAGATGCATACCCTGGATCCAGGAAGATTATGTGCTTATGCAGGTAGCAAATCCTTTGCATGGGAGAGACCTACGGTGTCAAGTTAACATGATGGCAACAGAGGAAAGAGATAGTGTAGCTCCAACTGTGTCAGGTAATTCGGATCAGGTTGAAGTTGTGCAACCTGTTACTCAGAGGCTGAGGAAGAGCAAGGCCAACAACAACCTGGAGTGCGCCGTGGGAGAAGAGTTGAAGAAGTTGACCTCATCGGCAGCTACCAGGAGATATGACTTACGGAACCCTAACCCTAAAATGCCATCATCAACAACAGAGCTGGATGTGGCTGCAGATCTTGGTGTGAAGACTCCAGAGCTCAAGAAACCCCAATCAAAGAAACGAGATAGGATGGTTGAATTGATGAGCCTTGAGAGTAGCATCTTAAAATTGCATTCTTACTTGCCTGATATAGCTGTAGCCAGAAACACCATGAAGGAAAATGATGACTTGAGGCAACAGGTTGCCAACATGACGACAAAGCTGTCCGTCCAGGTTGAGAAGATCCAATCTGATCACAAAAAACAGAAGAGCGAGTGGGAAGAAGTAGCACTTAATTTGGAGAGAAAATTGAGAGTTGCCAAGCTCAAGCAGAGGGAGACTAGGAAGAAGTATGAGAAAATCATTGCTGCAAAAGAGAAAAAGATTGCAAGGTTGGGAGAGAAGATCATTGATGACAACTTCAGGCTTGAGAATTATGACAAGTTGTTGATTTCATCTTTAAGTACAATAGCGGAATCTAACCTATTCCGAGAGTACATTTTGAAGAAGTCTAATCCACAATTGGAGTACCTCAAGGCAGCATTAGATGAGGACATTCAAAAGAAATGCAGGTACTATGTGGATGAGATTGAGGGTTTGCAAAATAAGTTATTGGATTTGACTGATGAGAATTGTCAGCTGAAGGAGCTCCAACAGGTCAAGAGAAACAAGGCTAGTGAGATTGAACAACTGACAGGTGTTTTAGGAGGCCAACAAGGGATTAAGACAATCCATGAGAAAGTAGACTTGAAGACATGTGAGCTGAAATTTGGTTCAAATGATAAGCTCGCTCTATTAGCTCTGTCAACAATGGGATTGGGTGCAAGATGGGAGGGCTGAAAACGATGTGACCTGAATCTTAAGAGGTGACACACATCAATCCTTGCACCCATTGTCAACCATAGGACAATTTATCATTTGTCCAAGAGAATAAGTTATCTTTTTGTTCTCATGTGTTTCTGGCCATCAGAAAGAGTGAACAAATGTAAACTGTGACAGTCACTTGGGGCATTTGTGTCGCCTCATCTTTTTCCATTTGCCATCCTACAATATTATTGTTCTCTTTCAGAGCCAAAATGCTAAACTGTCTAGGAGTGCCTAGAGATCATTCTCCTAATGCTGGCTTCTGCTCTTCTTTCAATCATCAGCTAGCCATGTGATGTCTTCTGATTTTCTTGTAGTCATTAACAGGCCATGACTGAACTTGAATTGTGTGCAGTGCAGGCTCCATATTGGATTGTGAGCACACACCATTTAATCACTGACTGAATGGCTAGTGAGGATGGTTGGCAATTGTGGGCTCACATGTCCCCCAAGAAACAGACTGTTGGTGGTGGTTAGCCTAGGTGGTATAAACATGTAATGGCAATACCCTCTCCAGTGGGAGGTGAATTGTGAAGGCTTTTGGGGGGGGGGGGGGACACCCCTTTAAGGCAAATTT
>Ga0116229_10000817_pt1 | contig 45298 bp, 37 predicted proteins | sample S1TSphgellanicum_3_FD_87313 | JGI IMG/M metagenome (GOLD analysis project Ga0116229, IMG submission 87313) | Host-associated microbial communities from peat moss isolated from Minnesota, USA - S1T2_Fc - Sphagnum magellanicum MG | ecosystem: Host-associated > Plants > Peat moss > Unclassified... | reverse complement strand
TATTATGTGCTTTTTATGTGTGGTGGATTTTTTTTTTTAAGGGGAAAAGAATATTTGTTGGGGAAGGGTGGTTTGTGGGGGAGGGGGGGGGGGGGGGGGGGGGGGGGGATTTAACTATTGTGATGGGCTTAAGGCTAGGTGCATAAACTAACAATATTTCTTAATTCATAGGTCTTCTTTGCCCCATACACAATCAACGAGGGTGATTAGAAAGTTGTCTTACAAAAAAAACCACATAGTTGTCAAATAGTATCGGATGTGGAGGACCTAACCTTAAAAATAGATGTTAATAGGGGCCTTAACCAACATGAAGGGGTAATTGTCAACCAAAGTGGTGCTAGTGTTCATGGGCAAGAGGTAGGTAAAGAAGTATTGGCTGCAGAGCTTCAACAACACGCTAAATTACATAGGATGGCAAGGAATCAAGTGTGCCATTAAATGGTGAAGAGGATGAAAAATGATATTATAGTAGTAGTAGTGGGCATTGTAAGAAGATGAAAATTGATATATATATATATATATATATATGAAATAGATCTTGATTAAAAAACCATTTGCATGTGTAATTTACATGCATGTTGTCCATGTTGTTAGGACAGTGAAAAGGGGTCATGTGGTCCCAATGTTTGGGTTGGTTTTTAGTGTTCTTGATCTTGTGACAAAAATGTGGTACTTGGCCTATGTCATGCAATTTAATTTATTGTAATAAAAAAATGATTTAAAATTGTTACTTAATTCCAAGTCCTGTTTATTGGCCAAACACCAATGTTTAGACTAATTCATTTTGACCAAGCGTTACATAAGGAAATGTACAAGTTTAGTATGCATAGTGAATGCATAGATTTGTGCATATATAGATCTAGAGCAATTTGAAATGTAAGTTCTTTGTACATAAGTCAAAGTTATGTTATTATTAAACACCCCAATTGATGATTAGAAATGGTTTATTGGGCAAAGTGTATGAAAATATCAAATTTTCAGCCCTACCCAAAAGATTAACCATGAATTAATATATAATTTATGGGCACCCATTGAAATTTCCATCATAATGGTATATCACATGACTAAAGCCATTCAACAATTAGGCTTGGTGGTTTGGGGTGAAATAGATCCACCCAAATTTAACTACATGTTTTTTAATAGTGTGGACAAGAGGAGCAAGCATTACATCTTCATGGGTTACAATGAAACGAGTAAAACATATTGCCTTTGGGATAACTAGTCAAGGCAAATCATTGAAAACAAGGATGTTTTGTTTGACGAACTTGGCATGGAAAGTGATAATAGATGTGAAACATCTTTGGATAGTACCATCATGCATCTAAGTTGTCGTAACCCTAGCTTTGGGCTCGCCACCAAGGCAAACGGGTTGCAAGGTTGCAAGCCAAGAATAAGCTTGGGAGTCAAGGCAAAGAGGTTGTAAGGGTGCGGGCCAAAAAGGAGCCCGAGAGTCACATCACATACTCTCGGGAGTGTAAGAAAGTGTGAGAGAGCATGAAGGAATGAACCTTCACACTCCCAAGGCAACTCCCACTTTGGGAGATGGAATCCCGGTTGATTTCCAAAATTTCAGAGAGCAATTTCAGGGGTAAAAACTCAATGGATTGTGGCGTTCTTTATATCATTGAAAAGCTCTTGGAACGTAGATGTCTAAAATGGGCTCACATTATTCATTTGAACATCTGAAACACAAGTTATGGCCAAAAGAAAGGTCGGGAGTCAAACTGCCAATTTAACTCCCGACCAAAAAAAGTCGGGAATCGACCCGATTTACTTGGCTGCAAAGGGCCTACCACATACCATTAGAAAGCTCTTGATGAGAGCTACAACTTTGCTTCAAACTGCAACTCGATTCGAGGTCTGCTCGCAAAATTATGGGGTTCCAAAGTCACGGGGGTCCCATTTTGGTGCGATTTTGGGACTCCCACTGAGAGTCATGGGAGAGAAAAATCGTTTGGATGTGGGCTCTGTGGCCAGCCATAGAGTATACTATTAGGGGGATGGTGGTGGCTTCCTCCAAGTTCGAGCCGTGGTGAATTTAATGTGTTCATGTTGCCCGTGCTTCATCCTAACACCAAAGGTGTTCCAACTATGCACTGACCACTTTGTATGGGTTGTGTGTAAGCCCGTGTGAGTGAATGAAGTTTGTCAACTCTTCCTAGTCCCATCCTGGAACTCCAACATGCCCCTCTACCCCTCAAAGTGTTCTGAGCTAGGGAACATGCCTCAACTCCTCCCTCTTCCATTGTCTTCTACTTGGACTCACATTTAAATCCTTCAAGGAGTTGGGAGTGTGTCATAAGTGACATTGTTCTTAATGCACCCATCCCAAGAGTGCACCACCCAATGGAAGGGGAGGGTGCACACAAAGTGGGGGATGCATAACTGCTAATTAAAGTAATGGGAGTCACAATTAAAAACCTAAAATAGTTTATTCCACTTGACACCACTAATTCAAGAGATTCATTAGATGACATCCTTCCCATGATGAGCACGAATCATGTTCTTGATCAAGTTGATTCGATCATTGAAGTTGATTCAACTGTTGATGATGATCCAACCGTTGATGCTGCCATGCAAATTAATACCCAAGGTGATGTTCAGGAGGGACGTGGAGTATGGCTTTGACAATCACTAGTTTGTTTTGGAAAGTGGGTGTTTCTGACTAGAAAATGGAATCACACATGCAACATGGCAACAACAAAACATTATGTACCTGACGAACCACTTACCATTGATAAAGTAGTCAGTTGAACACAAGGAGTGGATTCAAGCCATGCTGGAAGAGTATGACTCTTCAATTACAAATGACACATGGATATTCCAAGACCTACCAAAGGGAAGAAAGATGGTACGTTCCAAGTGGGCCTATAAAGTCGAGCTTGTTGTAGACGAAAGTGTTGCTTGCTTCAAAGAGCGGCTCGTGGCAAAGGGTTTCTCATAGGAGGGGCTAGATTATAAAGAGACTTTTAATCCAGTTGTGAAATTCGATTCCATCAAAACTATTCTTTTCGTTACTACAACGGAAGACATGGATATCACTCAGTTCGATGTGCGCACAACATTCTTATATGGTGAAATTGGTGAGGAGATATTTTTGGAGCAACCGCTTGGTTTTGTTGATGATGAAAATCCCACCGAAGTTTGTCGATTGGTGGAAGCGCTTTACAGACTCAAGTAATCTTTGCGAGTCTGGAACCATAAGTGCAACAATTTTCTCACCACTCACCATCTCATTCCATCAATAGCCCGATCCTTGTGTGTATGTGAGCAACATCGACCTTCATTTGATTCTTTGCATATTTGTCAACGACAAAATTGCATGTAGTGTTAAGATGGACGAGATTGCTCAAATTCTCAATGAAATGAAATGAGCGTTCAACATCACTGAGGGACACCCTAAGATATATGTTGGTTTGCACATCACGAGGGACAGACTCACCAAGACACTTCACATTGATCAACATAGATACATTGAAAAGATTTTGGTCAAGTTCGGCTTTTAGGATGCAACACCAGTGACAGTTCTTGCTGACCCACATGGCTCACTGAATCTTCTCTCTGCTCAAGGCAAACCAGATGATACCCATTTCCCATATCGCAATTGCATAGGCAATCTCCAGTTTGCTTGTTAAAGGACCAAAATGGACATCACCTACTCTGTAAGTCATTCAGCAAAATTTTGTGAAACATCGAAGGCCCCTCATGTTGCCGTCGTCAAGTGCATCATGAAATACCTGAAAGGATCGTCCGGTTTATGCATAACCTACCATGCCCAACCTTCTTCTAACAATCAACTAACTGCCTATTGTGATGCGGATTATGTTGTTGGTATGGATGATCGCAAATCACGGTCTGGGTATGTGTTGGTGCTCGATGGGGGACCAATAGCTTGGGGCAGCCGCAAGCAAACATGTACAACGACAAGCACAACGGAGGTTGAGTACATTGTTGCTCATCTTGCTTCACAAAAGATCATTTGGATGCGTCACCTACTACACGACCTGAAATATGCACAGATTGGCCCCACAGTGCTTTGCAGTGACAACCAGGCGGCAATACGACTGGTAAGAAACCCTGACTTCCATCGACGCACGAAGCATGTTGACATCAAGTACCAAAAAATCCGAGAAGCAGAGTCACTGGAGAGCTTTTGATCACTTACGTCAGCACTGCGAATCAGAATGCAAATGTTCTAAAGAAAGCTCTACCTCGAACAAGTTCGACCACATGAAGTTTGCTTGGGCTTCCTGACTTAATTCTAGGAACTCCAACATCATCCCGAGTGGGAGTGTAGGAATTTACTATAGTAACGGCATGAGGTTGGATGCTACTATAGTAAGTGCATGATGTTAGTTACTGTTTCTTGTCATAAGATTTGTCTTTGTTTTTTGCATGTTTGACCCATAGAATTTTCGTAGAGTAGATTGCTCTATATTTACACCATGTCTGCACTTCATGCACCTTCTTCACATCCCCAGAATTTGCAGCACAAGGTATGACGATATCAAAAAGAGTTTCACCAAACTGTAAAACATTTAATGTCAAACTCTTTTGTCGCTTCCTTCTTTGCAGGTACGAAAGATGATGTCTGCTGTTGCTGATGCAGGTCGAACGTCATTGCACACCTGCAGCATCAGTTTCAAATCCTTCTATTCTCTAGCATGTTTCATATCGGCATCATTAGTTTCGAACTCTAACTGCTAGGACATGCCATAGAAGATCCATGCGGATCTTTTGATGCATGCAGAGCTTATGAGGGAACTGGAATGCTTGCTTGCTGTAGCAGCCTTGTGAACCCCTCTATGGCCAATGTTTTTCAGGGTTTCAGATTGCATGTTTTTTTCTGTTCTTGATTCTCAGTTTCTGGAGCTCCTAGGACATATCTGTAAAGCTCCACACACTCTAGAGACACTCCATCAGCATTCTTGCATTGGATGCTCTGATGATGCAAAATTTCTGATATCTGAGGAATTGTTATGGGGTTTGCAGGTCACCAAGTGCGAAGCTCTTCAATGGAAGCAGCAGCAGTCTCGGAGTTGTCAGATCCAGCAACACTAACACTGGCAACCTTTCGAAATCAAAGCTTGTCGTCAACTGAAGCAGCAGCCAGAAAGTTATCAGCTCCAGCAACGCCAACACTAGCAGCCCTGTGAAGTCATCTATCCATTGGGGGTCCAAGCCTCGTGGACTTCATAACAAACTCCAGTTCCAGTCCAGAGGGATACTCTGTTGAAGTGGGCACTAAAAAGGCTCCGAACCCCAAGCCTGAGCTGATGAAAATGGTGATCCCGAGTGGCGACAAGTGCGCAGCTATTAAGTCCAAGTTACGGGAGCTGAAGCTCAACACTGCGTGTGAGGAGGCCAAGTGCCCTAATATCGGGGAACGCTGGACGGGTGGTGAAACCGGGACTGCCACAGCAACAATCATGATACTTGGAGACACTTGCACGCGGTTGCCGGTAAAAAGTTAATGATGCCATGCTTTAGATCACTTCACAAGAGCTTGTTGATGCCATCCTTTTGTGTGATAGTGAAATGCTATTTGACCTTAGGGTTTATGGTTACGGTACAAGAAGCAATAGTGAAGTAAAATGCCATCGTCAGCATTTGTAACTGGACCACTTTTGAGGTTTGCTTGACAAGAATGGGATGGTGTAGGTTTTGTGCAGTTAAGGGCACCACCTCCACCTGACCCAGAAGAGCTCAAAAAAGTAGCTGAAGCAATAGTAGCATGGGGCCTTGATTATGTTGTGCTGACCAGCATGGACCGCTGAATGCAGTAAGGTTCATTGGGTGGCTTTGTGTAAGTATCCTAGCGCAATTAGACTGATCCATCAATTGTCTGTGTACAGTGCCATGTATGCAGATAGTGATGAAAATGGGGAGCAGCACATGTTGATGTGTCAGGTCATATTGGGGGCTGCAGAGCTGGTTTTACAAGGCTTTGATCAGTTCTGCCAAAGCGGCGAACACTTTGACACAGGTGCAGATGACCTGTTTGCTCCGAAACAATTGATTGTTTGGAGTACCCATATGAACACTCACATTTTGCCACTGTATGTTGTCAGATTCAAGCTGTCTCCTAAGTGGCACAGTATGCTTCTGCATTGGCTTGATTTCTCTTTCTTCCATCTATGTTTAGTTTGGTTGATATTCTTTTCTAAGGACTTGTGTTTAGAGTAGGGATGCGGAAATCTTGTTCTGTTTCTGATATTGAACCCAGCAGCAGCTGTTGAATTGGAGCTTCTCATGCATGGTATCTGTTGGAACATATCCTACAAAACAGCTGGCTAAGCATAGTGGCCTGGTTGCAGAATTGATGGCAGAATTCAAATGGAAGCAGAGAGGAATTTTTAGAACTTGGAATGAAGTTCCAGCGATGTCTTCATGTGTTTACAATAAGGTGTGCCCTGAGTTTATCTCATTTGACTTTCACTTCCTTTAGCAGTATTGCCAGGCAATCATGCTAACTGGGTCTTGACTGTCCCAGCATAACCTCTGAAAATACATGCCTTATCAAGAGTCTGTTACTGGTATCATGTGGACATCATCTACTTGAGATAATGATGAACATGTGCTGGGGTTATTTTTGGCATGAACAAATGTTGGCATACTGGTTACAGGAGCCATGTGCTTTGGGTCACTGTGCTTCCTGCTTGTTTTTTCTTCATAGGAGATATTCCAGATTGGCCAATTGGTTCCTTGGTCTGGACAAGCTGTCTGTGAGCTGAACAGTGTTCAGGTTGTGCAGACACAAATCCTCTATACTCAGGAATTGTCCTTGACATAATTCATGTTTGCCATAGGCTAGGGGTTCCTATGGCACCAAACAATCTTGTTGGAAGCTACATCGCAATCTCAACTCCCATTACTCATTTCATGACATGGAACTCATGATGCAGACATCTTGAAAATTTTGTCCCTCATCTGATATATAATTCTATATGAGCTTGGATTCAGGTGAACACACTTTCGGTGCGCTTACAAAGCTGCATCTTATGGACAAGGGTACAAATGCTCTTCATGTAAGCCCTCCTCCCTCTGATTGTTGTTCTTCTCAGCTTTAGTTGCTTACATTTTACAATTCTCATTAAGAGGAACCTGACATGGGCTGCTAGGACATTTCTCCCCAAAGCTAGTTGGGACTTTCTGGGGGTATTACTTATGATATAAGCTGCATATGCCTTGGGCTGCCTATGGGAGGAAGCTGGCAAAAATGCAACTACCCTGTGTGTCATTCTATTTTGGGCGGATCATGTTGTGATTGGAGAGAACATCATGGTGTGCTGTATGGGGACCCTGACAGTGGTACCAGTGGTGGGATGCTCTGAGACAACAAAATTGTTGCAATAATTCTCTGAAGAGAACAGGAAATACAACTGATATTTGTAATGTGCACATGACTCCATCTCCTTCAACAGGTGTTGGAGGGACAGGCAGACAGGCTGCAGCGTTTATGGGTTGGAGTTGTGAATTGATCACAACAAGATATCAACAAAAATGTAGACATGATAGCTGCAAGGTGCGAGTGTGACTATTTCCAGCAGAGTTCAAATTATGGCCACCTTGCAAGCAGAATGGGCTCTGAATACTTGGGAAAAGTATTGTCGAAGGGGTAATGCAGTATCCTCTAGTTGCCATTATTTTTTGGTTAGTTTTTTTATCTTTCTTCTCTCCCATATATGCATTGGTACATGTCAGTTCATGTCTTACGAGTGACTTTCATATGTATGACATGCACAATAGAAATTAGGTTATATCTGATGATAAGAATAAATATCTTAAGGATGTTGCTTCTTTGTGATGCTTGCTTGAAGGTCAAGCTCACTAAAGGATGTTATACAGCAGATTGTCTTCCTCTTACAATCTATCATGAGGGGTCCAAATTTCAAATGCATGAAAAGGTTGGGTAACTAAAATCTACATCTGATGCCAAACATATTGTTTGTGTGCAGCATTTGGAGGCTTTTATCAAGGCACGCATTCCTAGTATCCAGGCCATGATCAATAAGTAGATTGATGAGCCTGAAACTGAACTCAACCAAATTGGTAGGCCATTGGCAAATGATGCAGGGGTACAATTCTCTTCCAGCATCATCTATTCTTTCTGGGGGATTCCAATTTTTGTTTGTGCTTGTTGAAGCCAAACTGTTGTGCTGTTGGTGAGGAAGTTGATGCAATTTTGCATCCATCCCAAGTTGGTAACATCACATTCCATGATGACTAAGGCGGAATTGGGTATTTTTTTATACACACATGTGTGTCTTCTGCACACTCAACTGTACACCATTTTGGAGCTTTGCAGGGCATTTGACCATATCTTTAAAGATCATCTTGATGAAGTGTAAGTCCATTTCCTTTTCTCATTATGTGTTGTTAACAATGATGTGTGCTCTTGGCAAGGAGCCCTCCTCCTGTAAGCTTTGTAGATATGTCATAAGATACAGGCAGAGCATAGGAGATCAAGGCTGGGTGATTTTCAAACACGGCCTAAGGATTCAGCAACAAAACAATAGCACAGATCTTTTGCAAGACCAACTTTTTACTAGGGGAGTTTGGATCTGCTCTTTGTACTTAGGAAATTGATTCCTTTGGTGGCCACAACTAAATTCCACCTAGTTATGAAATTTCAGAGTAAACATTAGAAAATTGCTGTTTCTGGAAACTGACACATTGTATGTTATGGCAGACGTCCAGGAGGCGAAAAAATTTACTCTGTGTTTGATAACCAACTACCAGCTGCACTGAAGAAGCTGACATTTGACAAGCATCTCTCAGCCCAAAATGTGCGAAAAATTGTGTCAGAGGCTGATGGCTACCAGCCCCATCTGATTGCCCCTGAGCAAGGTTACAGGTGCCTGGTTGAGAGTTCCCTCATCCTCTTCCATGGACCAGCAGAAGCAGTAGTTGATGCAGTATGTCTTTGTCCATGTGCTGATGTTGTTCAAAATTCTCTCAAAGTCTTTTCTTTGTCTGTTAGGGTTGGCTCTTTTCTTGTTTTTCTTTTTGTATTTGCTGATATGTTGTCAAATTGAAATCTCTATAACAATGTTATGGGGTTCTTCTCTCAATTCTATGCAAGTTGATTATGTACAGAGAGGTCCCAATACCTATGAATATATTGACCTTGTTGCAGCATAACTTCTTGTCACCTTTTGGAGTACATTCTCACTGTTCCTAACCTAAATATTTGACATTGGTTTTTCCAGACACATTTCATCCTCAGGGACCTTGTCCGTAAATCAGTAGGCAAGTGCACTGTAAGTTTCGCTATTCCCTCTCTTTATTTCAATCCTTTAGGTTGCACCTAGTGTTTTGTCTACAATACATCTTGGAATTGCTTCTTAGCAAATGACAAGAGTCTTCCAGATGCATTTCTTCACTGATTGCATTCACTTTTCTATGGTATTTTGCAGGAGTTGAAGCGCTTTTCCACCCTTCAAGCATAGCTTGCTCAAGCAGCTGTAGAGGCCTTGGAAAGAATGTGAGACGAAAGTTGAAAGACATCTCTCAGGCTGGTAGATATGGAGGTAAGTTATTTGACCGTTGATTCTTCAGAAAGCTTCCTGAAGAAGTGGAGAAGGGAGGAAATCCAGGTGCTTCCACAATGGACCATTACACTGATGGTCATTTGCGGAGAATTGGTGAGCTTAATTCTTTCACATTTCATGAAAAATCAGGAGATTTGTTTCTTGCAGCAACAGCAAAGTCAGATCCTTTATTGTACTGAAATGGTAGTTATGAGGGTGCTTGGATGTTCTGGCAGGCTCAAATGTGTCTGCATATGTGAACATGGTCTGTGAGCTCCCGAGAAACTCTCTTCCAAAAGATGTTGTCCACTGTCAAGTTCAGGGGACAAAGCAGTCTCTCCTTGACCATTTCTATGCCCAAGTTGGGAAGCAAGAGTTAGACACCATTTTTCCAGTCTTACTGTGGTTTCTTGTCCTGAAGGTTGTTTTTAATTCTTGTGGGGGGTTTGCCTTGACTGTGAATATTGTCATGTTTTATCTCCTTGAGAGAGATATGTAGATATTATATGTAGATATTAAAATATGTAGATATTTTAGATATGATATCACTGCGACACTAGCCAAACATACTGATTGATGAACTGATCAATACAGGGAAAGCAACTGTCTCAAGTGCTGGACAAAGATCCTGCACTGATGGAGTGCAGAACTCAAATTGCAAAGAGGCTTGAGCTTTATAGAACTGCTCGTGATGAGATTGATGCTGTGGCATGGCTGAAGTGAGTCTTTGCACTTGGTCATCACAAAGAGATCGCTCACCAATTTGAAGATATGTCTTCCTTTCTCATCACCTATTGACTCTGTAGGTCTTCAGTGTCTAGATACAGTAACACTTTCTTTGTGGGTACCATGCAATGAATTGAGACAAATATCATTCATCAGGTATTTATCCCATGCATACCCATTGATGGAATTATACATATGTCAGGGCCATTGTGTAAAACACACCTTGTCTCATATGCAACTAATGAACCCTTGTGTCATTGCCCAAGTGATAACATTTTCAAAGCTCGAAGGGGTACAACTTTCCAAAAAACCTCATTAAAACTCAGAGAAATGACCATTTCTAAAAACTCAATTGTCACAATCTTTTTGGCCCAATTGTGGACTGCAATGTCATTGATATCAAGTGTTGAAGCTTGATATGAGAAAGGGCAAACAAGAAGACAAATATGATTGAGAAACATTGATTAGTTGAAAAACTAATTTTATAATTTTAAATTAATTTATAATGACAAAAGAATTCTAAATTCCACAACTTTTGCTCTGTTGGTCCAAAAATTATGACAATCACTATGCACACAGCCTAATCAAGGGCTTTTCAACAGTACCAAATGCAAATTGAGGGGCCTCATGGTTCAGGAGGGTTAATACATGTTCACAAACAAAACAAACACCTATCTTCTTAATATATGGATGCAGAACTGGTTAGGGAATAGGGACCCACATCAATAACCAAATAATGTAAGCTCTTTACAAATGAATATCCATAAAGAACCCATCAAGATCACTAGAATGAGTTATGTTGAGCTATTAGAAGTGACAAGATCCTAGTGCTGATGGATTCCAATTGAGGTACTGTGACATGTCCAACACTCATCCCAATATTCCACTGTTCCAAAGCATGTAGAGATACAAGCTGCTTCTATTGAAGGAAACCATATAAAAGCGAAAAAAGTTGACTGTGATCTTCACATGGCTCAACAGGGCTTGAACTCTTATATGTGTATGTTCCCTTGTGTTAATTTCATCATGGAATGCTGAACATAACTAGAGTAGGCTTAATTGTGAGCATACCCAATCTCTGTAACTGATATTGAAGATGCCTTCAACCAAGATCTGGTCACAATTGCTTCTCACAGCACTCAGTTTAAAAGATAAGATTGGCTTGAAGCATATACTACACAAGTTCACCTCTTCCCATGGCTACTTCAAGAGTTAATAAAAGACCACATGTACATCATCAGATTGCTTTCAGGCGATTACTGTTAATGAGATGCCAGATGTTACACCATCAGACATAAATCTGGGATCTTTGAGGGAATTATTCTAGCTACCATAGCCATCTATGTAAACTAAAAGCTTAGAACCTCCATTTTGGCTGCTTACAAGACTTGTTTCAAATACCACAATTCATATGTTTGAAAGTGCCATATCTGGTGCCATTAGATTTCTTTTGTGCAAATTCACCATTTTTCAGGGTATAATGCTAGCAAGTCCAGCCATGCTATTTCAAAACCATCTGTCTATATAAGCAGCATTTCCCATTGGAATCTGATGCCTAGACTTGTTTGAAATACCAAAATGCATATGTATGTTGGGACCCTCATCTTGTAAATTATTCCTTGCTGTTTTTAGAGTTTTTCAGGCAGAAGCACATCCAAAGAACTAAGCCACTTTTGTGGTTTCAGAGCCAAGATCTCAACTACGGCAGGAATGGAGTATGTTTAGTTGATTGAGTCGAAGGGCAACAATGTCTTCATGCAATCAGTTCAAAATTCAAAAGTGACTTACTTGTAAGGCCAAGACTTTGCAACGAAGACTCATGCTCTTTGTCAGTAAAAACACGCCGAGGAGCCATAACCTGACCCCATCATCCAATCAATGTTGCAAGATTAGCCGAGCTTTATGATTATATGTTACTTTCACAATAGCTCTGTACTCAGCAAGTTCATTTTTCCTGTCCAGATTTCATGCATGAGAGAAACAGACACATGATATATACAATATTTGCAAATAATGACATGAACCAAACAGACTTCTTACAGAAAGCTGTCCTTGACCTCCAGACTAGTCATGTCACAACCTGAAGGGAGCTTCCATGCTTACCAATCTATAGGTTCCAGGTTTGACATCTTCCAAAACATCAATGAAATCAAACACAGACTGCAAGTGCACACAAAGCCCATTAGCATACTGAAACAAATGCATTGTTGACAAAAAAAACTGTATGAAAAGACACCAACATGGTAATTGCAATCTCTCACGTCTGTTGAAATCCAGATCTCATAGATGCTCTACAGGATCTGAAAGCAGTCATAAAGCAACCTGAAACTCCAGTCAGAATACCTGAAGCTTGTCAGACTTGTGAAACCGGCGGCCTCTGCGAGTGTTGTCAGGCATGCGCACCACCAATTTCACAGCATTTTCATCCTCAGGGGCAGGTTCGTCTGGAAGTGATGCCCTCTTGGTTGCTAACTGTCTCTCCAATTCCTGAAATCAACCCACTCAGAGGACTTACATGATCGATAATTTGGAGAACTGTATGCTCAGTGGGTCCATGTCATAAAGTCTAAAAGGTTACAGAAAGTGAAGGATTTTAATGCTGCACTCTCTCTTGCTCATAATACAAACTAGTCTGCAATGTCCTGAATGATGAGGCTAGTGCAGACAATACAAATCATGCTTATCTGTCCAATTAAAATAATAGAGAAGTTCTGCTGCATTGGACCAGAATGGCAATGGAGCAAACCTCAGCAGCCCCCTGAAGCTTTAGCTGCTCTTCTTGCTGAAGGTAATCCAGGGCATGTTGGGCAGCAGCTTCAACCTCCTCCTTTCTGTGGAGTGCTTCTGCCTCCTGCAAAGCAATTATCTCCTTTTGGCGGTCTAGTGCCAGTGACTCTGAATATGCATTGTCCTGTTACAACAGCTAAATAATCAGCCTCTACCTTATGGTGCCTTGCATTTCTGCAAACTCAAGTTGATCAATACAAACCAATTGATGAAAAAAAGTTGCACGCCAATGCCAAATGCACCCTGTAAAATAAGCCTGCAGTATGGTAACAACTAACTACCTGTTTGCTGACATTTCAACAATCCAGAACTGAGCTACAGGGCTAAAATGCTCTAGCTGCCAAAACTCTCACCAACGTACTGAAAACTTGCTAATCAGAAAATATCACTCACAGCCTAAACATAATGATCATCCACATTTCTCAACCACTGAAAGCACAAGTCTAATCACATCAGCAGCAAACAACAGAAGGTAAATGGAGAGAAGATACCAACTCATAATCAATTTGGACATTCACAAGTATCTAAAGAAAAACTGAGGCAACTAACCTGCTCCTCCCGTAAGCGACGTTGCTCCACCACTGATGGGGATGGAGGCAATTGGAATGGGCGACCTGTATCAAATATGTCAAAACAATTGGAAGCATCAGCATTTATGACCCCATCATCAGACTGATGAGGTTGAAATGGCAGTCTTACATCTGATGAACCAAATCTTGGCAGCCCACCAAAGAGAGCTGCTTCCAGCATTATTGCTTCATCATGCTCCTCTGAAGATATTCCTCCCCACTGTCATCCAAAGGAATCAATGAACGTCAGAACAAAGAAACTTGCAAAAGTAACATGGAAAAGGATTTGCAAATCACACAACACAGCACGCAAACACTACAACTGAATTACTTGGTCATGTCTGCTAGCTTGGCAGTGATATGACATTAAAGACAAAGAAGCACCATTTGAGGTACAAATCCACACAAACCAGAAAGGATAAGAGAGAAGTGCTGTGGATCTGGCACAATTTCCCCTTGTACACTTCAGAACACTGATGACTAATGTACTATTTGCACACATTGTCTAGAACATTGGTCACCCTCACATAGCTAGAAAACCAGCAAGGACCTCTCATAGGACCAATGTATGGCACCAGAGACCAAATCTTCCACTTTGGACATGTCATGCATCTATGAGATCACAGAAAAAACTCCATGATGACACTTCAAAGGCATCATTTGCCACCAAACTGAAACAAACAAGACATAAAGGAGTGCAGTCATAACTCTGCAATGTATCATTCCATCACCTTCGTCACAAAGGGCAGTGACTAGCTGCCATTACTTGCCACTAACATCATCATCATCATAATCTGCTCAAAAATTTGGGCAAACAGATATAACAAAATCTGCACCCTGAGTTACTGTTCCATTTCTGGAAGCAGTTGTAATTTTGGATAGCACTCAAGAGAGACATAACTAATTAAAAAAGTAAATAGCATCCCCATTCCAGGGCAACAATCTTGTGAGGGTAAGTTTCATATCCATATCGATTACCCTGTGCAAGCATGCATCTAACCCTAAGGCACAGAGAGGATAGTGGTTAGGGCTTCCTCCACCCAGAATATATGTTGTATGCACACAATTGATGACTTCTGGGATGCAGTGCACTGGCTTTTGCCACTGGAAAACATAGCTATGAGATTGCAGAGAAAACCCCATGATAGAACTTTGAAGGTAAACATCATGCCATAACACTAGATTTGCTTCCTCCAATTTCAACTATAATACTCAGGCATCAAGGAGAACAGGAGAGGAAGGCATCCCCTATGTCTCAATCAAAACACAAGACTTGAGTAAATCATGAAACTTGATAGTGCATGCACAGAATTGCAGGGCCACTACCTGACCATCATCTGCTTAAGTCCTTTCTGCTTCTCAGAAAAAGATTCTTGTGTGGTCTAGAACACTGTACCTCATCCGGAAAAGATTCACCATTTTGCTGTGTAGGACCTGTGGCAGCAGCAGAAGTAGCAGCATTTTGTACGCTGACAGAATCCTCATTATGTTCACTGGACTGCTGAAGCCTGGCAGGCAATGACTCTATGACAGAAAGTGCTGGAAGAGCAGCCAAGCCTGAAGACCCAGGGATAATGCTGGAGCGTCTCAAGGGACGCCGAAGCAAAGGCTGTTCATTTTCATTAAGGTCTTCAAGCTCCTCCTGAAGCCTCCTGTCTGCCAGAATACTTGCATCCCTGTCCTCTATTCTCTTGGATTCATTTGTTTGCTGCCCATGTATCCCTAAAGGAACTCCATGCACAACTCCGACTCCTGCTTGGGGAACATTGTTGTCCAGCACTATTGCCTGTCCATGACCAGTCCTGAAGGCAAACAAGAAAGTACTTTAATAAGCAACCATGGCCATGAAAAGGCAACAGGAATACAAATCACCTTCAGGAGGGCAATTGGCAGATTAAGGTACTATTGAGTTTAAATATCAGTCTAAGCTTAGGCTTTGAACAAGAAACTACAGATAGAGGAGATGGCAGAGGTGAAGCAGATATGCACAGATCTCTTAAGTAACCGCTCTGCTTGGCACCACTATCAGTGTCTTCAATCTCTTCCATGAAAAACGGGCCTGAAGCTTCCCCAAGTTCACGCAATGCCTTCTCTTCCTCAGCTGTCTGTCAAGTCAAGCCCAGCTTCCAATCAACACCTTCCTTTCCCTTCCCACACTCATGCAGGAAGACACTATTTCAATTGCAACACCAAAGGTAACTATACAGGACTATAGTTCCATGGTTCCTGCTGAAATAGAGTTTCCCATAAGGCATTCAACACAGGTTGAAAACATACTTTCAGTGAATCTGAAATTGCTCGAGCAATATCATCTTCTTCTGCAGCCCCCTGCAAACTTAGGTTGTCCCCAACTTGCATACCTTCCTGCATTACAGAATTCACCAATTCTCAGCCAAGCTTAACAGTCACAAAATTATTCAGGCACAAGTGAGATGAAAACCCAATACTTCAGATACTTAGGAGGTATAACCAACCCAGTCCACTTGGACAGCACTGACCTGCATAAATTCTCCTCTTCCTCTTTGATTAGCTATCTCAACTTCCCTTTTGGAGGCTTCAATAGCTGCATGAAGCATTTCATCATGGAAACGATTTTCCTCATTTGTCAGCCCTGAGACCTCTCTGATAGAAGTTTCATCCATGTCTTCATAATTTACATATGGAAATTGACCAATGTTAGGTGTGGTTGAATCTGTCAAGGGCCTGAACGATGAAGTTGTGGCAACGAAATCCTCAGTTGAATCAGAGGCTGGAAGTTCCTCAATTCTTAAGCCAGAAGTGTCATGTAATTGTTGAGGACCCAAGCCCTCATCCTGTAGATCATGCCATTCAATTGGTACATTCCCAGTTTCTCGTGGAGATGAGACTTGTGGCAGTGTGCTTGTGTGCAGAAATGAACTTTGTTCACCAAAAGGGTTGAGAAAAGGTTCTAAGGTTGACTCGGGCACTGCCCTAGTTGGGTGTCCAGGTAAGACACTGAAAGGGGCCTGTGGCTGCACCAGCTGTGGTAATGAAATTGGTGCATCCTCATCCATCCACTGCCGTCTGTCTGGCTCTTCATTATGTTGGGGCCTTCATAAACCAATTTTGAATTATCACATCTTTGAGGCCAGCAAGAATACAAATATTCAAGCCAAACACAGCAAGACATGAAGAAAGAATAAGCCAAAAATAACAGAAAAATGATTCCAAAAGTGAGACAAGCTTTGTCTGGAAAGGAAACAGGAAAACCATGCAAAACACAAGATGAGATTCAAGAGGAGATGCTAAACTACAAGGCTCCAAGAGTGTTGTACATGTTATAGTATGCGTCTAGGGCTGAGTTTAGATCTCCTCCATGTTCCTGCCCCATATCACACACACCAGCCATGTTGGCCTTGAAACACAACCCGAAATCTTGAACCCATACCTTCAGAGAAACATCTGCCAAGGTACTTTACATGACAAGGTATCCTTGGAGGTCCAAGGACTCAACAAAACATCACCAACAGAACCTTCAGCCGATTCAAAGCATAAATGCAGGTTTTTCTGGTCAAACCTGTTGTAATGAAAGATAACCACAACAATAGGTTGTTGTAAATCTGATGTATTGTGCACGAGTCACCACAAAGTTCATCGAGCTGAAGCGGGCCAAGGGCATCTAACCCTAAAATCAACTCTAGCAACCACGACGTACTATACTATCATCGTTAAATGGACGAAGAGCATCCTCACAGAAAAAAGACTCCCTGAAACAGTCTACGTGACCGCTGTAAGTACAAAGAATTATTTTTCTCTATCACGGGACGCTGACACTACATGCGATCAACAATATCTGTAAATCACATAGTCCCCTGTAGGGAATGCCTTGACGTGCACGATTCAGCTTCTTTGACCCGATCAATACTAAGGAAGAATAGAAACGCTGGAGTGTACAGTCCATTCCATGTAGGAAGTAATTGCTACCGCTTTGCTCCACACGATTCATTCTCCACTTCCCCAATTTTTCCTCCTATGATCTTGCCACAGCAACAAAAAAGCCATAACAAACTCACAAAGGAAGCGAACTGTGGAAATGACTGCTTCCCGGTAACAGGATTTCTTCACTCAATATATCAGCACCGAGACAGATAGAGAGGAGAGGACGAGAAGTTTGCTTATACCTCAAGCTTCTGAGCGGCCACGGCGTCACTACTGCCTGTGATGCTCGTGAACATGTGCACTGCTTGCTGATCCATTGCCGCTTCCAAATGTTTTCCAAATATTCTCCTTGGCTCAGGCTAGGATCCCGGGGTCCCGATCTGGCAGCTGCTGTGGTGAAGGCGAGAGAGAGAGAGAGAGAAAAGGGTGGTGCCAGAGCTGTGGTCGCGGCAACCTAATGGTTTCGTTCCGATGCGTTTACGTAGCGAAGCGAGAACCTGGTTCAGGGAGGTAGCAAAGCAGCGTGAAAGCATCTCATCTCTGCCCGCACGAAATGCGCCCACGTAGCCCTGCAAACGAGGTCCCATAGTTGAGGTCCCACGGACGGCACCCCTCCCCCGCCCCTGCCTTCCCCAAATAACATCTATTGATTGAGGTCGCCATATTAGTACCCGCTTTGGCAGGTAAGAACTAAGAACTGCTGGTTTCTTTTCTAGTTAGGAACTGGCGGTTACTAAGAGTTGGATGAGAACCAAAATCAGATTTTATGTTTTTCATGAGCAAGAGGTTTCGTAAGAATTGGATCACAACCCCATTCTGCTTTTCATAACTGAAAATCGGATTCTATGGTTTTTTTACTGTGGATTTTGGTTTTGGTTAGTGAGAATTCGACCAGAATCAGGTCTGACTTCCAGAATCCAAACCTGAATTTATGTGACTGCAATCAGGACTCCCAGTTCTATGTACATGTGGAACCAGAATCAAGATACATTTTCTGAAAATAGAAAAGTGACTAGAACCGAACCTTAGCTGTCAATAGTTAACTGCCAGTTCCAGCTAGGGCAACTAAAAACTAGATCCAAATGGACACTGATTTTCAAAAATGGAATCAAAATTTATTTTTTTGGACAACTTGACCCAGAATCAGATTCTCAGCATTGATGTGTGGAATCCAAACAAGAATTGAGACAATTCTAATTTATTTTTAGAACCAGATTTGAAGGTTCTTCACAAAAGCAAAGAACCGCTCAAAACTAGTGATCAAGGTTGGGTGGGTACCAATTTGAACCCTGGTATATAGATTAGTATGACAATTTTTTAATAATTATTTTGTGCAGCCAAAGTGGTGATCATCCCTAAGATGTAGTAAAAAAGATAATCATCCCTAAAAAGATTTAGCCAAATTTACACATACATGAAATACAAATCTTTGATCATCCTTTTATATTTTTGGCTACACATTCAAAACCAAATATAAAAATCTAATGAATTTTACTATTTTCTCTCAATTTTGACAATTGATAATCTACAAAATCACTTCATTTGTGAATTGTTGATTTTTATTTTCATCTATTGGCATAATTTGGCAAATATAAGAAAAGGGTGACTAGAAATGGTCCTAGTACCAAACAATGACAAGACTGGTATAACCAATCATGAATGCTAGTTGGGCATTAGAAGTTTGTGATCAATGTTTGATGTTATACTCATGTTACTTAACTACTTTGAATGAAAAAAATTTATAAAATGTCAAATAAGTTTTGAAATGTATCAACTATTTCCATTTTATTGAATTAAAACTTCATATAAACAAAACAAATCACAACATAAACTTATAATTAATATTTCTACAATATACATGCATGACTAAAATAGGCCATATAAAAATCAACAATGGAAAATTTGAAAATCTTCAACAAGGCATGTTTGAAGGTTAATTTGCAATAACACCATAGAAAGACAACTATTTTTTTTAATAATGATACATTTGTTTAGAATTGTCAAACTATGTGCATTTTGCTTTGACTTGGAATCCAATATTTGTTGAATGTTCACAAGAGTTAAATAGATAATTGTTCAATAAGGAATAAATTATGTGATTCATCCACAAAGATTATGTGTTATACATGTGTTTACAATGTGTGCATGTGTATAATGTCGCATATCACCTTATTATGTCATGCATTATATAAAGTTATAAAACAAAATATGAATAACCTATGGGAAATGTAGGTTACTAAATGTATCATACAAATATAATTTTTACTAACACGCTACAATTTATGTGGAGGAAAGGAATGCTTATGGAAAACACTATACATCATACTTTAAAATCATGGTATGGGTTTCTTTTTGTGGAAATAGTGCCTCGTTGAACATCTTCATACATTAATGTTCCATATATTTGAAATATTTGAAGAGACCACTTTCTCTATGTTTGTGGATCCAAGTGGATTTGTTTTTAGCATGGTTTTTAATGAAAACTTCATTCACCTAAGAAAATACATAAACGGTTGCAACTAATAAATAACATATACACTTTTATTTTAACATGAAAACTTCCCAAACTTGTCAATAATCAACTCCCACATGATACACACTCCTCTTTACTCTCAATTGAACACACCACTTGTGCCATTTTAACCTCCAAGGTTTCTATGACAGTTGTTGTTGTGTTTGGTGGTTTATTCTGCAACCCAATCAAACAATTCACACCATAAATGACATGTATGAACCATAATCCATGAACTCCACCTTGTGACACTTCGGATGACTTTAATTATGCAAATGCAGGGAGGTCTTGCCATACAGCACAAAACTATGCATATACTAAAGGACAGATGCCACCTTTGTAGTGGTGACTTCAGTAGTGAATTTGATGGCTTCAATTGCCGCACGTGATCGCAAGTAATACATTCCAGTCTTAAGACCCTATTGCCATACAAATTTGAGCAACCATAGGATCAATCAATGTTGACAAATCAAAAAATTAACATTAAGTTGAATTGAAGTTGAATGAAGTATATGGTAAATGTTAGAATTTTGATCAGATTTGATGGATTCATTAAAACTAATTGCAATCTTGAAAGATATAAATTAACAAAATATTGTAGGTAATTATATCAAAAGGTTGCACCTTTGACCACGTGTAAAAGTGAAGAGATGTTAGTTTGCCAAAATTGGGTTGATCCATATGAATGTTGAGGCTTTGGCTTTGATCAATGAATGCTCCTCGTTCAGCAGCCATATCCACTAATGACCTTTGCTTAATCTCCCATACAGTTCTATTTTTTCAGTACAAAACAATGCATGTGAGTGGCAAATATAATCTATGAAATAATAGGCATTATTTTTCACATGTTAAATCATCGATCCACAAATTTGAACCTTAACATTTCAAAAATTTGTGTGTGAATTGGGAAAACCTATAGATATTTTTAATATCTTCAGGAATGCCTTCGATCAACTGGATAGAACCATTGTAATAAATTATTTGATTTTTTAGCTCCGTATTCCAGATGCCGGCTATTGTCAAGTCATTAAGCAAATGCTTGTTCACCACAACAAATTCACCACTGGATTGGCAAGACAAATTATATGAGTTTTAAACATGAACAAGCCCTGAAAAGAATTATTATTATCGAATGGATTGTGCACCAAATTGTGTTTTTAGCTTTCAAAAATGTCCAAGACTTTTCACCTTAAAACACGTCGATTATAGATGTTGGATGTGTATGGTTCAAAACATTCATTGTTGCCCAAAATTTGACTTGTTGATGCTGTAGGCATGGGAGCCAACAAAAGGGAGTTTCTAACACCATTTTTTGCTATTTTGTGTCGTAATGCTGGCCAATCCCAACGATCTGATGGCACAACTTTCCACATATCGGGTTGCAAGATACCCTACATACAATTTACCATAAATGTACAATCACATAATCTATTTATCTGTAAAGTTAAGGAAACACAATATCAGTACCTTGAGTTTGGTTAGTAAGGGGGGTGATATTAGAAAAAAAAACAATAAAAAAATACATTGCATTAGACAAGTGAAGACAAGGTGAAATTCATATTACCAATAAATTTTGTGGTTTCCAATTTCACCCTATTCTTTTTTTCATGTACACCTTCATTGTTGTCATAATTATTTTAAATCACATGCATTAGATATTACAATATTTAATTTCACCCTTAATTGAATAAAATTCTTACAATTTGTGGATAACAAGGTTTGAGGATGAAATAAGAGGTAAAGGGTGAAAAGAGGACCCAAAGGCAAGGTCGCTTTACAGATTATGCAAGCCAAACCTTGTCTAAATTGAACTCCTTTCATTTTTCATCAAAATGGTCATATTTTCAAAATAAATGCTTATTTTTTCATACCACCTTTGTTTAATGTGCACCTCAATGAAAAATTAAAATTGCATGACCTTTCAAAGGTGAGTTTTACATAGTTATGGATTTTATTTCTTGGTTTGTCACCCATGTTCAGAATTTGAAATTTTAAAACTTCATCTTTTGTAGGTATTCACTTGGTTAAAGTTACAAGTCTCATATGCAAGTTCTTGTTATGTAGTAATTAGAAGAAGTTTGCACAAAAAGGACTCCATATAACATGGAAATTACCTTGCTTATTGGACATCCAGGATAAGTTTCATAAACACCTTCCTCTGCTGCCAAGTCTGCTGAAGTGTTGAGAGCATGAAAGTATATCGTTTCGAATATTTCTTTATTTAATTTTTGGGCCTGCAAGTGATTGCACATGCCTTTGAGCCACCCACATTCATAGTATATACTAACATTTAATAAGAATTGAAATACTTATGATCACAATAATATTATAAACCTACATCATTTCATGTCCTTTAAGTTATTTCTATGTAAAAACAATACTAACCTCATCAGAATCAAATGGCATCCCAAGCAAAATAAATGCATCAGCTAAGCCTTGGACTCCAATCCCAATGGGCCTATGCCGCAAATTTGATCGTTTAGCAGTCTCAACAGGATAGTAATTTACATCAATGATTCTATTAAGGTTGCGAGTCACTAATGTTGTGATCTGCACAATTTGAAGGAAGTATTAATTTCTATTAAATTCTTATGCTAAAATTTGAAACTATGAACAGAAAAGCATAAAATATTTTAACACTTGAGTGCATATTTCAAAATTTACCTCTCCAAGCTTCTCAAAGTCAAAAAAACGATTCTTGCAACCTTTGCTTCCCATCAACTTTGTCGGATGAGATTCAAGAGGCACACCCTGTTTACCAAGCAAATGATATTAAAAGTTACACAATAATAGTTCATCTATTGCAATTCCCTCATAGTTAAAAGTCAATGGTAATAATTTTGTGGCCAACTTATGTTGTTTAGGATGGCAGGCCCATGAATGTTGCAAAAGATCAATGGCATCTATGTATACTAATTCAAAAGCAATGTCCACCTTTTCACGGACAAATCGAGGAAGTGCTAAAGAAGCTAAGTTGCAAACTGCAGTTTCTTCAGGACTTGTGAATTCCACAATCTCTGTGCAAAGGTTCGAAGACTTTATTGTTCCCAAGTTTTGTTGATTGCTCTTCCTATTGCATGCATCCTGATGTCAATCCCCAAATTCCATTATAATGATGTCAAGAATTGAATGCTTTATAATAAAAAAGAAAATGATGGGAAGAAATGAAAAATGACCTTGAATAATATGTAAGGATTTCCTGTTTCAATTTGGGCTTCCAACATTGCAAACCAAAGCTTTTGTGCTTGCACTACCTTCTTGGCCTTGTTCTGCAGAAAAGGAAAAACCCATGATCCAAAACCAGTGAAGGAAGCAACAAATTGGAATATCATCTTCCCACATGATTTAAATTAATGCATATTAATATTGAAGTAAAGGATGTTACCTCAATTTCATATTTTGTGTAAAGTTTTTCAAACTCTTCTCCCCAACAATCTGCTAACCCAGGGGCTTCATTTGGACAGAAAAGAGACCAAGTCCCATTCTCTTGGACTCGACGCATGAAAAGATCTGGAATCCATAATCCATAAAACAAATCTCGAGCTCTACATTCTTCCTGTGAAAAATATGAGCTTACACTTATAAATTAATGCATAATATTAATGAGTTGTGTAATTGAAATGAAGCTAGGATCGAAATCTTGGGATTTTTCATCCATACATTTCCATCAGTTTTCCTAAACTAAAAGTTTGTGTGAACTTTTACCTTGCCATGGTTCTTCCTCATGTCCAACCAATCGAAAACATCAGCATGCCACGGTTCCAAGTATACAGCAAAAGCACCTATATCAACCTCATCCAACTTTTAATTAGTTCTATGGCAATGTATGGAATAAGTGCACCATAAATTCTTTTAAATCTTTTTTCAAAACTTAAGACAAAGTAGTTATATTAGAACATCATAGTAAAAGGCTCTTACCCCTCCTCTTGCCACCACCTTGGTCAACAAACCGAGCTGTATCATTGAACACTCGAAGCATTGGCACAATACCATTAGATGTCCCATTAGTTCCTCGAATGTAACTACTATTGGCACGAATGCAATGTAATGATATTCCAATGCCTCCAGCTGACTTGCTGATCACCGCACATTCTTTAAGAGTGTCATATATGCCCTCAATGCTATCTTCTTTCATGCAAACAAGAAAACAACTGCTGAGCTGGAATGCCCAACCCAAAAATGTCATTAGAAATTTCCTATAATGGTTTACTTTTCCAAAATGATAGAATGTATTGGATTTTGGGGTTGTAACATTATAACTTGGGCATTTTGGTATAAAAGGGCATACTTACTTGAGGTCTTGGAGTTCCAGCATTGAAAAGAGTAGGGGAGGCGTGAGTGAACCATCGTTGTGACATTGTATGATAAGTCTTCAACACAGATTCAATATCAGCCTTGTGAATGCCTACAGCAACTCTCATGAGCATGTGTTGAGGTCTTTCTACAACTCTTCCATTGACTTTTAGCAAGTAAGACCTTTCCAACGTCTTAAACCCAAAGTAATCATAGTCAAAATCCCTATCATAAATGATGTCACTATCCAATCGTGCTGCATTCTGCACAAAATGACACATATCATTAATAGATACCACTTGCATAGCCACTCTTCAAACTTAACTTTTTCATGTTATCATTTTCATCCAACTTATACATTTTTACCCACCACAAAAGAAAACGAAGTAGCACCTAAAAGTAAGAATGTCAATTCTCCACACCTTTAATATAATTTCATATACATCATCTGATATCAAGGGTGCTTTTTGGTTTGTTTTCTCATTCACATGAAAATACATGTCTTTGATCCTACAAATTTATAATAAAACAAAGTTAGGGGTGTCACACAAACAAAACAGCAATTGTTAGCTTTGAAATAGAATGATATTGGTTGGTGCATAAGAAAGCACAAATTTTCATTTCACCCACATCAAAGGTTCAAAGGAATTTTTAACACGTGTGAAAACACTTACGTTTCAGAAAAAGATTTTTTTGTATTTTTGTGCAGGTTGGAAACAGCGATCCTAGCTGCTAACTGTAAAGAAAAAAATGCATAAAATTAGTGTGAACAAGAAAGGAAACTACAAGTAAATTTATGTTACATTCAAATATTTTTTAAATGCTTACAATAGCATAATCCGGATGACTGGCAGTCATGGCCGCAGCAGTTTCAGCAGCCAATTCATCTAATTGGCTAGTTGTAATCCCCTTGTAAACCCCCATGCACACCTTTTGTGCCACAAGCACGGGGTCACAATGTTCCGGGTTTGAACCATAACTCAACCTCTTGAGACGAGCAGTGATTTTGTCAAAATGCACTGATTCTTGCCTACCATCTCTCTTCAACACATACATGGCTCCTTAATAACACCAAAACTCTTCTTATTATCGATGGTATTCCTTATTGTGCTATTCCCTGCAATAACATGTATATTCATCCACATTTCAATTGTGATAGTATGAGGAATAAAATTCAAGATATAATGTTTTTAATGTTGAAAGAATATGGTGGTAAATGTAAGCCAAGGTCAGTTATGTAAGTATACGTGTCATTGACACACACAAACTGATGTTGATGGATTCCGAATATCAAATACACAATACAACAAATGTGCACACAATGTTTATGTACAAGTTAAGATGCTTTGGAAATATATGCACAATTGGAAATGGCAAGAATTGATGCATAAACCAATTGTAGCAAATGCAACTTGTGCATCCACAATCAGTGCATCACAATTGTTGTGGATGGCATCATAAAGTTAGTGGTAAGGGTGCCAAAATGGACAATGAGAAAATGATTTTTGTATTAAATTTGCCAAAATGGACAATGAGAAAATGATTTTTGTATTAAATTTGAGCTACACATTGAAGTTGTGTACTTTGATGGTTGTAAGCAAAAACCAATGTCACACTTCAAAAGTTAGTGCAAAATGGAATCATGCTTATTCATGTACATACAAATATGACAATTTAGATTATAAACTTTGAAACAACATACAAGTATGCCATTTTTAACCCATGCCCCAATGAAATTGAAAAGAACATGCCTTAAATTGATCCCACATGTTCTATAAACTTGGGTCGAATTTTATGAAATTGAGTAGATGTCTCCCTCCATAACCCCAAATCAAGTACATATTTACTCAAAAGTAGGCCATACATGAGAATTGGCCACTCATATAAAAAATTGTTTGAACTAAGATATTTCCCTTGTGACAAACTCTACAACAATCAAAGCTGAATGTTTTCTAGCATTTTGAAAGGTTTTGGTAGATTTTGTGATAAATCAAATCAATAAAATTTTGAATGAACAAACAATCATGTAATTTTATAATGTCGAACCAATATGACATTCGTGTATAAAATAATCCAATATGTAATTAATTGATGACTTCTAGGATTGAGTTCTTTGCAGAGATAATTTTGCAATACAAAAAGTTGTTGTGGTATTTGGAGTAATATCTAATCACATTTAGCATTGATCATTGCAATAAACAAATACCAAATTTGAATGCACTTATAAAATATTTTGTGAGATTTTAATCATACATCACTTATTCAAGTAATTCAACAAGTAATAGAAATTAATTCAACAAACATTTAGGAATTTGGACGACATTATGTAGAGGTTATCATGATGCATGTGTTGTTTAGATGCCTAACTACAAACAAAATATTTGTTGAATAAGTTTTTTATAAAGATGTGGTCAACAAAATTTATAAGGAATAAATTAGAACAACAACCTGAATCAACCTAGTCAAAAGGAAAAAATTCAGCAAAGATTCTTTCAAGCTCCAAACGTTTGTGAAACTTGGCAAAAAGAAAATGGCATTAGCAAACGTTTATAGTCTCTCTTTAACACCTTTTACTCAGTTGTAAAAAACCTTTTCATTTCTCATCATTGACATCAAGGACAATCATTGGACATTCTCTAAAGACTCCTTTATCCTTAAGGAAACCCTTGGTGTCTCCTGATCAAATAGGGTCACCTAAGGATGGGCAATATGTGGCTTTGGAATGAACAACAATAGTCAAGAACATGCCAAATTAAGCCACATGCAAAGGTAAGGCTTTAGTTTTTACCCAAAGGGTGAAACATTTTAACATAATTTCAAAGAAAATTGCAAAATTTTAATTTAGCCATATGTATAATTTCATTAAGATTCATGAAAATTGATGGGGGAAGATTTGCATGTGATAGATAAGCTCCAAAATGAGTTGTGAAATTATGAAAATAGTATTTTGACCCACTGTTACTTTTGAGACTTTTTTAAATATTAAAGTTTTATATCTTTCATGTTACATATATTTCCTTTAAAAAATCCACCACCTCAAATTGTATTACAAAAACCCATGACATTTAGTTTCATAATCCTTCATGAATCGTTTAGTTTTGCATTTTTCTTCTTTTTCACCAAATGATCTTTGTTCTTTGATTCTTATTCTTGAAGAATGGTGGCCAAATTGCAATTTCTTTGTGTTCATATGGTTTGATGAAAATGCTATCTATTCAAATTTTATGGAATTGAGGAACGTGCAAAGATTTTGGTCTTTTTTTCCTCAAAGGATCTTGCTTTTTAATTTTTACAAGGTGTTGAAAGATGAAAAAATCCATTCCTTATGTCTTTATTTTTTCCTCTCCTTTGTTTCCTTTTATGCAAACCCTATTCATCTCCCTTCAATGCAATGAGACAAATAGAGAAATAATTATGTAAAGATCTCTAAAGTAGACATAGGGTTGGAAGCTTCAAAATTACAAATCCTTCAATGATGTATGGAGTCTTTTTAGTGCCAAGTCGAGTTCAAGACCAAGGTTTTTTCATCATGGCTAAAATTGTGAAAAGATGGGGCATAACATGTAATTAATTTCAAAACTTGGAAATTTGTGATGAATAGATCTATCAAGGTGCATGTATGCTAGACTTGTACATGTCACATTTCTTTTTGCAACTTACAAGGAAACAAGAAGGGTTATTTTATGTGGAGTTTAATGAAAGTTTTAATTGTAGGTATGGTCGTTCATTATTGCTATGCAATGTTACCATTATTACTTTTTGTCCATAGAGTGGAACTCTTGATTTTGAATTCCATACCAAGTTCCAATTGAATGATTTGCAACCATATTGACATGTAGCACAAAAAACCCAAGTTACCATTTGAAGTTAAGATACAATTATTTTGGTGATTATCATCATGATGAAGGCAATGATTCTTTTTGTTGTTCTTTTTTTATCAAATAATTAAACAATTTGGACCCACCACTTTTTGTGTTGGGTTGTCAATTTGCACCCTTTAGACTTTGCATATGTTTTGTAGGTCGTATACTTGATGTTTTAGTGTTTCGAGTGGCATTAACATAGTCATTTTAAACAAAGGGTTAAAGTAAGCAAGTATGTCAATTTCAATTTTTTGTATAATGATGATCTTCACAACAAGTACATGCTTGATGAATATGAAAGCATTTGGAATTTCCTCAAACAAAATTTAACATTTGTGCCATGTTCATTAAAGTCTTCAAATTTGGGTTAATTCAAGAAATAAATAGTCCTATATGGTGGATTTAACCATGCACAACCACTTTGGTTGCCACATGAATTTTATTCTTCATGGCTACTACATCATTGTGATATGTTTGTTCTTATACACATGTATCATTAAACAACCAATAGATATTACAAAAGATTAAATACCATTGTCACTATGTATGGAATCTAATGTTCAAGAAAAATATATATATATATATCCATATTTTTTGTCACACTTGGATGATAGTGAAATGGGGCATTAAGAAAATAGTCCATGTTTTTGTTGGCAGGTAAATGAAGTTTTAAGGTTCACATTGTCAATGGCACAATTAAACAATTGTTTTAAGGCAAACTTGTATGCACTTCAAAGTAAGATGGATAAAATGTCTTAGATCTTGGTATTGATGTTGTTGATTAGGTAGAATCAAATAGCTTGCTAAACTTGTAGGATTATACAAGTGCCATGTATAAACCCTACTAAACTTTGTTTTGAATCTTCATCTTGACATTCTTGATGGTTCATTCAAGTAGCTTTGTAGGTGTAGGATTATAAATGTCGTCAATCAATTTACAAGAAAATGTCTTGGGTCTTGGCCTTGAGGTTGGTGATTATATCTTATTGAAATAGTTTTTTGAAGTCAAAATTATGTACATGATAAAATTTCACAAGATATCCTAGATCTTAGTCTTGACATTGTCAACAATATATTTCAAATAGTTTTCTAGTTATAAAATTTGACAAGTATCAAGAATAAATTTTATAGATTTTGTCTTGAATCTTGGTATTCACATTGTTGACAATTTTAACATCAAGTAGTTTTCTAGTTAGAAAATTGAATGAATCCTAAACAAGGTTGATAAAACAATTTGAACATTAGTCTTGAGTATGGTCTTGGTTTCTTATATCTTGGTATATTTTTGGTGATCCCATATGTCATAGCTATGCACCATGTTACAACCATTCATGATGTTTCCATCTTGTATGTATGTTGTTGTTTGTAGGTGATGTTTGTTGGTTTTGGTGAATTGCAAGCTCTAACAAAAATCAAAAAAGAGTTTGGATGTTGAAAGTCATTATGCACATATACTTCTATGTTGGGTTGATTTACTTAATCTCATAGTTCACAAGAATTTTTTACATGGTGTGATACTTCAATTATCTTAGGTTGCACCTAGGTTTACATCCCCACCTAAATTCCATTGTGCTCTTACATGAATTACACTCTAGAATTAATTTGAATCCACCTAAACTTCACTAGAAAAAGGGAGAGGAGTTTGAATGCTAAATCTTACCACAAGTATGTATATATATGTCACAAGTTCAATATTAATGTTGATTTGATTTACTTACTACCATAGTTCATAATTATGTACCTATTGGAGCCATGTTGAAGAATTTGAGAAGTGAAACTCACCCCAAATTTTAGATATATATGTCATAAGTGTAATATTAAAATTGGTTTCATTTGCTTGATCCCATAGTTCATAGTGATGTACCTATTGGAACCATTGTTGTATATATGGTGTACGTTTGGGGGTTATAGGTGGTGTTTGTTGGTTTTATGGGGGCTTGCACACTATAACAAATAACAAAAGAGGTTCAAATGTTAAAATTCATTGCAAGTTTAATGCAAATATTGGGTTGATTTCCTTAATCCCATAGTTTATTGGAATTGTAACATGTGGTATATAGGACACTTAACTTGGGTTACATTTTTATGTAACATAGATTGTTGTTTTTTTAAATAATTAAACTTTAGATCCACCCTAGATCCACATTCAAACCTCACTAGTCTAACAAGGATAATATTTTAAATGTTAAAACCCACTAAAGGTATATATATATATTGGTTATGTACCTATTGGACCCATGTTTGAAATTCTCACATGTTGGATATGCATGTATGTGGCTTACATGTGTGTTTGGTGCATTTTAGGGGTTGAAAGTTTCAACACACATCAAGAGAAGAATTTGAATGTTGGAACTAATCACAAACATATATAATTCATAGGTTCAATACTAATCGTAAAGTGATAATTATGTACTTACACTACTATAATTCCTTTTTATTTTAAACTAAAAATTTTGGTAAAAAAAAACCCATTTTGGACAAGCATAAAAAAAACCTCCTAATCATTTTGAATAAGTTGTTTTGAACCTATCCACTGTGACTGGGCCATGTACTTTTTGACCAAGTTTAAATTGGCATTTTTGATTAATCATTTTGACTAGTACTTTTCACTAGTACTTTTGAATAGTCAATATAACAGTCAAATGATTTTTTGACTGATCAAACATTATTTTGATTAGGCAAATGTCATGTGGCATAACAATGATCACCCAAGTTAAGCCATATGGCATTTAAACATTGGCCACCTAAGCTATGACACATGGCATTTAAACATTGAGCATCTATGACATGTTATGCGACATTTAAACATTGGCCACCTAAGCTATGACACATGGCATTTAAACATTGACCATCTATGACATGTTATGCGGCATTTAAACATTGGCCACTAGGCTATGCCATGTGGATAGAATTTAAATAACTTATGTTAAAGCTAAAATTAGATACCTACTCCTAAGGTCCCTATGTCTAGGATCCTACAACTTAAACTTTAAAACCTAGGTTTAAGAGCCTATAACTAGCAACTAGGTATAGAAGCCTAAAGTAGGCTAAGGCAACCTAAGCTATGACCTTTATTAAACTTAAATGTACACCACCTAAATTAAGTCTACACCTATATGACATACATAGGAAAATCCTATTTCATTTTGAATTTGGCCTTTAAGGTTGAACCTTTTTAATCGGCTCATCCCAAGTGGTTTTCCTTTTTAAATATTTCTTATGTATTGGATGCTTATGGTGCATCTATTTATATTGTTCATCATTTGGAAAGGACAATAAACAATATGGGATAAATTTTTAGGAGGGAAAAACATTTTCATGTCCACACAACACTAGAGCCTTTTAGTTCACACAACATCATCCCTAATTAACTAGGTAAAATACATAAATTAAGTAAATAAATAAATAAATAGGTAGGTAAATATATATGTCGATTAAATAAAAATAAAAACTAGTAATAGTTCATGTCTATTTATTTAGTTATAATTAATATTACAACCATATTATAAATCCTTGAAATATATAAAATATCAAGATAGTTACAATGTATTATATTGTTTATTGATAATTACAACCAAATTATAACTAATATTTACAAATTTGACCTAATTCATTATATATTATCAACAATGTATTTGTAATGATTAATATTCAATTATTTAATTACACGTTCATTAATGTATTTTAGGTAAATAACTACTTAATCAACTAGTAATTTATCATAGGTATATAAATGGCTTGCCTTGGCCTATATAATTAGGTTACCTATAGGTTAAAATATAGGTAAATAAGTGGAGTATAGATAAGGTATGTATAAATAAATACACCTACATATAAGCTAATTATATTTAGGTTATTTAGCCACATACCTACATTACATAAGTTAAATAGGTGGCTAATTTAACCTAGGAAAAATTAATTATGGAAAAATTTAATGATTATTAAACTAATAATGGCTAAACCAACCAAAAATTGGAAATAATTATGAATAAATAACCATGAATAAATTAATTATGGTTCAATTAACCATATCTAAATAAATATGGTGAAACTAACCATGAATAAAATAAATAAGACCAAGTTAACCAATGAATACATATGGCTAAACTAACAATAAGTAAAGTAAATATGGTCAAACTAACTATGAATAAATATTTTATGACTAGACTAGAAATGATTGAACTAACAATGAGTAAAATAAATATGGTCAAATTAAATAAATAATAAATAATTTATGGTTAAACCAATTGTGGCTAAACTAAAAATGGTTAAACTAACCATGAATAAAGTTAATATGGTTAAACTAATCAATGAATAAATATTTTATGGCAAACCAATTATGGTTAAAATAAACATGAATGAAATAATTATGACAAAATTAACCATGGTTAAATTACAAATGGTTAAGTTAACCATGAATAAATAAATTTGGCTAAACTAACCACTAATAAAATTAATATGGTTAAATTAACTAATGAATAAATATTTTATGACAAAACGAATTATGCATAAATTAATAATGGCTAAAATAAACATGAATGAAATAATTATGGTTAAAATAATTATGGCAAAACCAACCATGGTTAAACTACTAACCATGAGTAAATTGAATTCGGCTAAAATAAACATGAGTGAAATAATTATGGCTAAATTAACAATATTTTAAAAATAATTATGGATCTATTGATTATGGTTAAATTTATTAAGGTAAAATAATATTATTTTAAAAATAAATACAGTTAATTTACTTATGCTTATAATAACCATGGATAAATTTATTATGGCAAAACCAACAATGCCCCAACTAATAATGGTTAAATTAATTATGCTCAACTAATTATCATGGCTAAATTAATCATAATTAAAATAAATATGGTTAAACGGACCATGGTTAAAACATATACAATTAAACAAACTATGGTTAATTGAACATAATTTAATTGACCATGGTTAGATTAATTATGGTTAGCTTTAATTTTAATTAGTTTTTTCATAAGTTGTTGAACCATAATAAATTTCAATATAGTCAATTTAACCATAGTTAAATAAATCATATATATATCATAATTAATTTGGTTATGATTCATTTAATGATGATTAACTAATTTCTACATTTTCCAACTTTTTCCTAATTGGTCAAACATAGTCAAAATGTTAAATGTTTTCAAAATACCCAACTAATATTAGAATTTGTAATTGGCCCTTTTGACTAAGTCGTTGGCCACTTTGATTAGGCTTACTTAATAAGCTCTATTGATTGAATATAATAGGCATCCTTATTTACCAAAGCATTTGCTAATTTAACTAGATTGGGTGGTCTTATTGACCAAGACACTAACCAATTTGATTAAATGGTATTTTAAAGTCCAATTTGACTAGATGTCCAATTTGACTAATTGTCAAATTGATTAGTCACAAAATACCCATTGACATTCAAACCCTTGAATGATGGGTTTTTTTAGTTAATCACATAGATCATAGCTAGGTGCCCATAGGAGTCTTACATGTGGATTTCACATATTGTTGTATATGTATAATGTTTGTAAATCTCACATATTGTCATATATGTATATTTGTTGTTTGCAAGTGATGCATTTTGTTGGTTTTTGGGATGCAAAATTCTAAACAACACATAGAACAAAATTCAAATGTTCAACTCACTATAATTTTATGTGCCACAAGTTCCTTATTTAATGTTTGATTGATCCCATATAGTTCATTAGAATTCCACTTGGGTATTGAGGCTCATTCAACTTGGGTTAGAGGCTTACTGCCATATACATTACATTGTGGCTTTACATGCACTACACTCTATATACATCTAAGATGCACCTACAATCCACTAGACCTCACTATTAGAATTCTTCACTACCGAAATTTATTTGACACATTGAATGTTCTTCAGTCGTGTCATCCCATGGTCCAAGTTTAATAGATATTCATTTCTTATTATGACAATGGGGTGTTGTTGGTTGTAGATGGGTGCACCAACAAGGATTGTTCTATAATTAATAGATGAATATATATGGAGTGATGGCATGGATCAAATAGTTGTAATGTGCATTAGTTTTATGAGTAGGATTCAATACAATGATTAAAGCCATTGAAGCACAAGTCATTAAATAATGCTTGCACATGTAGGTGGTATGTGCAAAGGCATATTGAACAAATCACCATATGAAAGTAACCAACTACCATACCCAACCTTCATTGTTCACACATTGGTGTGCAACATCAAAAATTTGCATGGATTTCCCATGTATAGGAATTGAACATCATAGGAGGTATACAATTGGTTTTCATGATTAATTACAATACACCATTTTCATGTTAGTTAGGGTTTGTACATGATTTAGAATTAGATTTGGGTGCGCTAGTTATTGGGTGGAGGTTGGGACATGGAGGCTGACTAGGTTATGGGCCCACACAAGGTTAATTGTGGGTGTAATATTTGATGTAGGGTTGTAGTAATGCATGGAAAGCCCTAGAAGTAGGTGTTTGCCATTAAGTAATACCCATTGAATGAAGGCCCATGATGTGTAGGATGAAACTCAAACACAATCTACCTAACCATTGAAACCTATAACTATTTCGTAGGATTTTGGTTGACATCCACAAAAGCAATGATGGATGGAAGTATGCAATTCATAACCCATAATATCATGTCATGTTTCATTCAATTGAAAGACTTACATAATAAGGTCAATTTTTAAAAGGTTAAACATCCAATTTTAACTAATTATGGAATGATTGTTGTGTAGACAAAACCTTATGGTGGGCTTTAGATATGCCCATGTTGAGTGTTCCTCGATGATGGAGGGTGGAGGTATATAATGTCACACAACAATTGTTTGAGGTTGCATGACACAAACCCATATGATGTTGTTGCATAGTAGATGGGTCAAATTTGTAGGTATGTGCATGTCTAAAATAAGTGTGAAACTCACACCCTAGATGGTGGAATGGCAGTCATGGCCGTAGCTAATATTATTACCCATGCTAACACCCGATATTAGTGGATTGTGAATGGTGGGTTGCTTGAAACAAATGACCTTGGAAGGAAGAATGGAGTGAAATGGTTTTTATCTTATTTAGATTAGACTATTGGAAGGTACAACACATTAACATGGGCATTCCATTAGTGAGTTGATAAAAGACCATTGTGCTTCCAACATGCAATCATCAATGGACTATTATACTTCCAATAGTTAGTCACCAAAGGTTGATAAATATGCTTTTAATAGTTGGTGATTAGAAAACCATTGTGCTTTTAGTGGTGGGTCACTAGATCAAGACCACTTTTTATCCACATGTGAATTACTAGAGGACCTTTATTGTTCCACTAAAAATAATTATTTGTCAACTATGATTCCACTAAGGAATCGCCATAAAGTTAGGATGGTTGAATGGAATAATTTTCATAACATGTTTAGTCACCAACTAAATGATGCGGGTTCACATATGTAAGAACTCCCTATTTGAAATACGTTAGACATAATGCACATGGAATGGAACATGTCTAACAACTTATTGAAATATTTGTCTCATGAAAGGGACATTATGGAGGTGAAATAGGACATGGAAGAGGTAGGTCTACAACAACACTTGTGGTTACAAAAGAAGCCCAAAGTTACAAATTTCTTCAAACCAACAACCCCATTTGTGTTCACACAAGAAGAAAACAAGTTTTTCCGTGATTATGTGACAAACATTCATGCTCCAACAAGATACTCAATCGCATTTAGGAAGCATGTTGGTCCAAAAGGTTGTTTGCCATGAAAAGCCATGACCACCATGTCATGGTACAACAAATAGTACCACTTGTGCACAATTTTTTGCAACCAGGCCCTAGAACGACAATTATATGACTTGGAGGAGCATTTGGCAAAATCTGTGCAAAGGTGATCAATGCAAATGACCTTTCCAATTTGTGGACATATGTGGCTAAATAGTTATGCATTTTAGAAATATGGTTTCCATCTGCCTTTTTTGATTTGATGATTCATCTTGTAATTCATTTAGTAGACAAAATAAATATACGTGGGTTAGTTGGTGCTAGATGGTGTTAGCTAGTGCAAATATACTTAAATGTCTTGAAGATGTATACAAGGAATGAAGCTCAGCTAGAAACTTGCATAATTTTTGGTTATATGTATGATGAGACATGAAGGTTTTGCATGAAGCATTTTGCATTATATCCACATACTCAACATCGAATGCGGGATCCCAATGAAGAGGAAAAGGACAACAATTAAATCCTTGAGGGGTAGGCCAAGTTCAAGAAGTTGAACATGGTGGAATTACAAAGAATTCATGAACATGTCACAAACTCTATGGCGACTAAAAGACTATAGACGTTTTAATGTTTTAGTTCCAAGTCAAAATTGGATTATGGGTGTTTTTTGGTTGGGTACATAGTCTTGTGAGAGCAAATTGTGGAGTTTAGAACATAACTTGGGTGGAATGTGGAAGGGATGATAGGTCTATGTTGAGGGGTGAAATTGTGGCCCCTAATCATTATTGTTCTTTAGGAGGTAAGATCAAGGGAACAAGGTGAACACCTTATTATTCAACAAAAAGAAACTACCCTCACTAGCTTATTTTATTACAACTATTCAAGTAGTAAGTAAGAAGTCATACAAAGAACAAAGGAAGAAGGTAGGGTTTGTTGTTTCAAAACAAATTTACCATCCTATCTCTATGTTAATCCAAAGGGGGCAAGGGAAGAAATTTGAGAAGGGCAACATGGGAAATGATCATAACTCAAAAGTAGCTACTTTCCAAGGTCTTGCAATACCTTCAATGCCCTAGTTGTTGCCCTAGTGGGGTTCGCAAACCTCTTATAACTACTGTCCCACCTCAACCATGTTGATAATCTCTTTAGTGACTTTGCTTGCCGCACTTTAGAATGCCTCCCCACCACTATCTACTATTTGCAGCACACTGCATCCACTCCTAGGCATTACCAGCACCTACAACAATACATTCTAATTTGCAAGCAACTACCTATTAGGGTTCTCTCCATTCTTACTCTCCCTTCTTACTATTGCTACCTTCCTTTGGTAGCCAATAACTTACTACTCCAAAAGCTACCAAATGATATGCCTATTTACTTTTTGTTTTAAAAGAATTGTAAAGAAATACCATGTCAAGGAGCAACATACTTTTTCTAATATCAAACTACTCTACCTTCCACACCTTTTAATAGATACACATGAAAACACATCGAGTTCCTCAACCATTTTCCATTAAAATCACACACAAATACAAGTACATTCCTCATTACTCTCTCTTCCTTAGTAGGACAACACACACTTCTCCAAGGGAGTCCTTCATTCCCAACCCCCGACTACAAGGTATTCAATGCTTTCAAAGTCCCCCAACACCTCCTTTAATCCTCCTTCTCTACAAACCACACAAGGCCCACATTGACCCCAAAGAAATAAAGCCCTTATCCTAATCCTTTCCTAAAAATCTCCTAGATGATTGGGTAGATTACCCCCAACCACTCACTAACATGAAATACTTCAACCCACTAAATTCACCCCTTGGGTAGGGATGGTAAATTTAGCACTAGTAACCATTAGTTACTGGGAAGCCTATGCTATTAACTAGTCTAGAGATTTCATCCCTTTAATAGTCCATCTAATGATACTATGGTGAAAACAATGGTGAAGTGTCCATTTATTATGAGGGGAATGTAGTTGAATCATTAGACACTATCAAAAGTTTGTGGCAAGCTGCATTAATTACAAGTCTAATTTAATATTGGTGTGGAATTTAAGTACGAGTGGACCAATCTTGGTCAATACATTCAATGTGGTGGTTGGAAATCGAGTGGAATGGAACCAATACATTCCATTATCAAGTGTGCATGATTAGTTTAACCATAAATGTGCAAGAGAATGAATCACCTATTTTAGTTAAGTTGAATACATATTTGGTGAAAGAAAAAGGAGTTATAAAACTTAGGGTTGAAAACACATTCAAAATGTATTGTTTTTCCCTTTATGAATATGGTGAAGAATATCAAACCTTTTCATCTAATTGACGCAAGTGAAAATAGTCTCCTATTCACAGTTCATTGTATCTTTGACACTTGAAAATGTGGGGCATTACATGTAGGGCAAGGAGATGTTGATAAACACCTAACAACATGTTTAAAATGTTAGAATTATTATTTATTTCTAATCCACAAAGTTGATGATTGTTTTGAACATTCATCAAAAGGATGATTACTATTCACATCCTTATAATAATTAAGTTAGGTTAGGTTGAATGGTTAGGTTAAGCTAGGGTTTAAAAGTGGATGCTACTTTAGGGTTAGGAAATGACTACATCAAGGTTAGGGTAAACCTTAAAACTATATGGATGATAAAGTTCATGGAGTTACGTACATGAAAGAGAAGAAGGCAATGGTGATTCAATGTGACAACCAAGGTACAATATCATTATCAAAGAATCCTATGCAACATGCTCGAACAAAACACATTGATTTTCAACATCATTTTGCTTGAGAATGAATTGAAAATGGTGAAGTCATGTTTGAATATTGTTCAATGGAGGACATGGTGGTAGATGTGCTTACCATGGCATTATCAAGAAAATGACATAACAAATTGATTATCATGTTTGAATTAGAAATCTCATATAGTGGGAGTGTTAGAAATAGTAATTGTTTTTAATCCCCAAATTGATGAATGTGTTGAACATTCATCAAAAGGATGAATAATATTCACATCCTTGTAGTAGTTTGGTTAAATTGAATGGCAATGGATACAGTTTAGAAGTGGTGGTTACATTTAAAATTAAGCAACAACTACATTAGGGTTAGGTGGCGGCTATTAAAGTTAAGTAGTGGCTAGGTTAAAATTAAACGGTGACTGGGTTAAAGTTAGGAAGTAGTATATATTGGAATGATTTTGAATAGTTTTTCATTCTCCTCTATTAAGTTTTTGAATGCAAATAGAAACTTTGAAGGTTGGAGTTAGTTTGTTATAAGTTATAATTTTATGATAATAGTTTGTGACACATTCAACCCACATGATTTCCATTATTTTTGCAACATAAGGTGCATTAATATAGGTTTTTATTAAGGACACATGTCGAAGTCACTATCACAAATGACTTAAAAGTGATATAGCATTTTTGCCATGTATTATGTTGTGTGTAGGAACATGTCTTAAATATTGTGAAATATTAGGTTATTAGCCATACTTTTTTGTTACTGGATATTAATGATGAATTAAAAACATTTGTTTGCTTTTGGAAGCATTTTTGGGGAGTTAATCATGCAACTCAAATTGGTTGGAAAAAAATGGAATTTTGGCCATTGAGAAAAATTCAAAAAACTTTTGTGCCATGGACATAGATCCTTTCAATTTGCCTTATGTGCCTCACCTTGAAAACACCCACTACTAGAAACTATGTCCTATTCTACTAAAGTCAACCACCCAACTAATTGTCAAGTGGAAACACTAGCACAAAACAACATCTTGGGTGGATTTGAATGTGAATTTTCATTGTAGTGGATGTTTAGTGAAAAAATTCCTACTAAATTACACTCTTGTCTATGTGCCACTATGGACTTGGTGGGAATAAGGTGGATGTAGACCAAATATTTTTATTTATAAGATTCCCATAAAAATTGGAGTTATTTTTTATGTTCATTCACAAAATTTTCACTTGGATTTTGCAACTCCATTGATCAATGGAAATTGCAAAGTGGAAATGTACAACATGGAAATTACATAGTGGAAATGCACAATGGAAATTGCATAGTGAAAATTCATAATGGAATGTAGAATGGAAATTACAAAGTGAAAATGCATAGTGAAATGCACGTGTAATTTAACTTGTAATTTGATATATGTAATTTTTGACATGTAGGATTAGCATAAACCCAATAGGGCAAAAACAATGTACATATGCCTTTCAATAGGTTTTACTAACCCAAGGTTGAAAACTTGAAGTTGCATCTATTTCCAACAAAGTTTGATGGTTTTTGAATAATTAAATTGCTTATTCAATGTTCCTACCCTAGCTCTTTGATTTGCAGTATTCAAAATAAGTACAAGAATTTCATGAACAAAGTTTACAATCAAGGGTCTTGAGTTGGAGGTTGTCACAAAATTGGTCATGTATGGTGAAAATGGTTTTGTCCAAGCCAAGGTAAACAACTTGAAACATCCACTTCCAATTCAAACTTTGTTAGTTTAAAGTAAACAAAGGATGATACATTTTAAAACTACACAATATGTTGAAGAATATAGATGTCAAAGGACGCGTGTTTCTCAAAGCTCACAAAGTTTCCATTGATGAAAGTTAATAATGAACGTGAAATGTGAAGTTCTAAAAATGTTAAAGTTCATTGTCAAAATTTTCCCATTTTGATGACTTTGTTCCAACCTTTTTGGAGGAACCCTAAATAATGTCAATATGGTTTTGCACACCCACATTATTTATAAAAAATTGTTACAACTATATGTGTCCTTCTTACATGTGTAGTTTGAAAGTTTGAACACCATAGCTTTCAAGGCAAAAATGCTGCATGTAAGAATGTGAAGATTTGTAAAAATGAAGTGAAAATGTGGGTGAAAATGATGGAAAATTCACTATGAAAAAATGGGGTGATTTGCAACTAGCCTTGCAAATGAGTTTTTGAGTTGTAAACAATTCACTACAACTCAACGTAGTGAACAAATCACATGAGTTACAATTGATTCAACCCATTGTGTGTGAAACTGTATACATATGCAACTCATGCAATTCAATGACAATTGTTGTCGCAACCTTAGTTTTGGGCTCACGACCAAGGCAAAGGTTAGCAAAGGTGCGGGCCAAGAGTGAAGCCCAATAGTCACATTTCATGCTCCCAAGAGTGTAGGAAAGTGTGAGGGAATGAACCCCCACACTCCCAAGTGAGCTCCCACTTTGGGAGTCGGAGTCCCGATGGAATCCCGATGGATTCCCAAATCTTCAGGGGGCAATTGCAGGGTCAAAACTCATTGGATTGAAGAGTTCCTTACATCATTGGAAAGCTCTTGGAACTTAGATGTCTAATATGGGCTCACATGACCAATTTGGATATTTCAAACATAAGTTATGGCCAAGAGGAGGGGCGGGAGTCAAATTGGCAATTTGACCCCCAACCACTAAAAGTCAGGAATCACCCTGATTTCCTTATGTTTAGGTGGCATGTCACATACCATTGGAAAGCTCTTGATGAGGGCCACAACTTTGTTGTAGACCTCACCTCAATCAAAGTTCTGAACACAAAGTTATGGGCTTCCAAAGTCGTAGGAGTCCCAATTTCAGGAATTTTTAGACTCCCAACTTGGGAGTCTCGGGACAAAATGACATTTGAGTGTTGGCCCCATGGCCAAGCATAGATAATACTATAAGGGGGAAGGTGGTGGCTTCCACCAAGTCAGGGCTGTGGTGAGTCTTATGAATTCATGTTTGCCTATGGTTCATCTGTGCACCAAAAATGTTCCAATTACACACTAACTAACTTGTTTGGTTTGTGTAGGTCCGTGTGAGTAATTGAATTGTTTGTCACTCTTCCTAATCTTTATCCCAAAGCTCTAACACGCCCTTCTACCCCAAAGTATTGCAAGTTAGGGAGCATGCCCCAACTCCTTATCCTTTCGATGTTTTCACCTTAGACTCACATTTAAGTCTATCAAAGAGCTTGGGAGTGCATCAACTATGTAGAAACAACTACTATGCAATTTTAATGCAACTAATTTGTAATTGTTTTTTTGTTGATCCATTAAAATTTAGCACATGGCATTATGGCGATTTTTGATTATAACACATGGCGCTTTGAAAAGTTGCCACATTGAAATTTGAATTTACTTTCTAAAAATCTATTTAAGTAGCTAAGTAGGCATAAGGAGGTCCTACCTACCTACTTAGGTGAAATTGGGTAGGTAAGTAAAACTTAGTAGGTAGGAGATACCTATATACCTACATAGGTAAGTAGGACTTATATACATTACATACCTATTTACTTACCTAGGTAGGTTACTTGGTGGGAAGGTAAAAAATAGCCATATAATTTTTTAATTTTATGTTTTTGTTTTATTTTTAAGGTTAAGCTTTTTTGAATTCATCTCAAATTGACACATGTATTTTAATGTGAGCACATAAAAAAAAGTCAAATTTTTATATTGTTTGTGAGATGAGATTCAAGGAAAATAGATATAGGATAAATCTTTTAATTGCATATTAGTTACAAATTAGGTTGCAATTAAAAACAAATTATCCCACATTATTTGTGTTCATTTTTAATTTTGTAAATTATACAATTAAATAGGCAATTATTTGATAATCATATATGTGAACTAATTATCAATAATTAATTATCTTAAATGACCATTTGAATTAGTTTTTTGAATTAATCACTCTCATTCAAATTATTTTTAAAATTATCAAATAATTAATCATTTGAATTAATTATTTGAAATTTTTATCTGATTTAATTATTATGAAATAATTAAGCTGAATAGTTAATTATTAATATAAATTAATTAACTAATTTATTATCTGAATTAAAATAATTAATTTAAATTGATAATTAATTTAATTCGTTCATTTGTTCATAATAATTTAAAAAATTAAATAAATCATTATTAAATATAAATTATGATTTTGGGTAACATAATTTTCAAATAACTAATTATTTGACTCAATTAACAAACACATTGATTAAATTAGACTAATTAATTCAGATTAATTGGTTATTATTTGGGCAATGTGATTCCAATAGACATGATTTTTTATAGTATTGAATTATCAAATTTATGTTCTTGCATGGATGAAGGAAAAGAAAAATACCAAAATAATTAAGAAACTTATATGCATTACCAAAATACCTATGTCATAGGTTCTTAATGTTTTTTCACACTTTCAAGAATGTTATTTAATGAGCAAGTGAGCATGGACATGAACCTAATAAAATATTTTTTATTACATTTTATCCATATTAGTGGGATATATTTGACACATTCTTCCAACATGAACATAATATTTTATGACAAATTTGATTATTTTGCCACATCATCCAAATGTCAAATTTTTATTCAATTCTTTTGTCGCATTCACTAAGTGGCAATGTTTATTGGAAACAATTTGAAAACAAACAAGAAATGAAAAACTCAAGGTTCATGAAATGGAACAATTGAATTAACTAACAAAAAAATTACAAAGGTTGTATGTTTCAAATGTTACAATCACAAAACTATGGCTTGCAATAAATAACAAAGCTTGAAGGTTCTATGTGCATTCAAAACCATGAAAGGAAAGAATGAAAAACAACTGAAAACCAATTCAATATAAATTATCTCCTAACCCAAAAGTAGTCGCCATTTAATCTTAACCTTGCCATTTAACCTTAATCGCCACCAAACCTTAACCCTGGCTGTCGCCAAGCCCTAATGTAACCTCCACTTCTAAACCTTAGCCGTCACTATTCAACCTAACTTAACTATTATAAGGATGTGAATACTATTCATCCTTTTGATGATTGTTTAACACATTCATCAACATTGGGAATTATAAATGAATAGTATTTCTAACAATGTTGACATTCAATATTGAACACTAATGCTATGAGTATTGAATCCCTTTATTTATTTTTTGAAGCTCCATATGAAAACTACAATATGTCTTAATAAAGTTAAGGGCTTAAGGTCATTTTCCATTGGGTTATTATGATCACAATAGCCCAATATTGGAAAGACACTAATGGGTTTTTTTTCCAATTGTCATTTTCCATGTTGCATAGCTACAATGGCCAACAAATTGATCGCTTAAAAATATTTTATAAGCTTAGAATATCTTCTAGCTAACTTTTAGTTGCACATAAGTTTCAATGATAAAAAGTGACACGTCACCATATGGTGATTCACACTTTGATAAATAGCTCTTGCATCTCTTGCACTTGGTCAATGCGGAGCAATTAGACTTGTAAGATGATAATGATCCTAGTTAAATGAAAAAAATCTAATAGGAAGACAAATATCCCATTATGATAATTTTTATTATAATAACCCCCCAATGGAAAAATGCCATTAAACACGTTAATATGAATTGACTATGAAAAGGGGAAAAAAATGATAAACCTCAAGACCTTGTCAGTGGATTGATTGTCTCCATTTCTTTTATAAAAAATTCAAGAGTGCATTTTACCCTATATTGAGCTACCTAGTCATTGTTGCACAAATTACAACACTTTTGCCATGTATGTTGCAAATCTTCCATAACTTTATTGAATTCCAACTAACCTCAACTTGTACCTTATAATGGATAAAGAAAGTTGGCAATAGTAGATGTAGAATTCAAAGTAGATGTGGGAGATTGGGTAGCAAATAATGGGTTGTAGGATCACAATATTTATGTGATAATTATTTGAGTGTTTATTCCAAAGTTTTTGAGTAGTTTGCCACAACCTCTAGGAGATAATTCGTGTTCTATGTAGCCCACAACTTGGAATTACAAAACATAATTTAAAACGTAGTTTAATTACTAGTTGGAATTTCATCATGAACAAATATTAGCATTGAATATTGCAATTGGGAGAAGTGGCCCAAAAATACATTGAACCAAATCGATGTGATGCTTCTGAATCACATGTACTTATATATAACTAGTGGGAACCCGTGACCTTTGGTCATTGTGAAGTCCCCCAGTTTATTTATTTAAACCGTATTTATTTCCTTTAAACCGAGATCGTGCGTCTCCCGAGCAAGACGGTTTCGGCAGACGTGCGGGCCCTCCCAAGGGGCCTCTTCTTCCTCTTCGTCATTGGTTTAATGAGGGTTGTTGTGTTGAAGGGGGGGGAATAGGTGAAGAGGTCCATTCTGTGGGAAAGGTAACGAAGGAAACAAAAGGGATCCCAAGTTCTAGTGTAAATTGGGAATTTTTTTGGTTTCCCTAGTGTATCTTGAGCTGGTGGGGGTTTTGTCGCAGCTTCACTGGCAGAATTCACAGAAGGGGCTTGATCATACCCAAGAGAAATATTTGGGTATCTTCCAATTGTAGACTCTGCAGCTGAGCTCAAAGCAATTGCAGCATTCTCAGCTGGGTATGGAGGTGGTGGTGTGTAAGTGC
>Ga0116229_10000815_pt1 | contig 45319 bp, 37 predicted proteins | sample S1TSphgellanicum_3_FD_87313 | JGI IMG/M metagenome (GOLD analysis project Ga0116229, IMG submission 87313) | Host-associated microbial communities from peat moss isolated from Minnesota, USA - S1T2_Fc - Sphagnum magellanicum MG | ecosystem: Host-associated > Plants > Peat moss > Unclassified... | reverse complement strand
TTTTGTTTTTTTTTTTTGTTTTTGTTTTTTTTTTTTTTTTTTGTTTTTTTTGTGTGTTTTTTTTTTTTTTTTTTTTTTGATATTGTGTGTTTGGTTTTTGCTCTTGTGAATTTTGAACATTTTTTGTTTTGTTATTTTGAAATTCTAGAGTCTTCAATTTTTCTTGTAATTTTGTGGGTTTTCAAAAAAACATTGTATGAAATTCCACAAGGGGAGAGGCTGGTATTTGCCTTTCTTCTTGTGAACTTTAAAAGCTTTTTGTTTTCATATTTTGAAATTCCAAAGTTTTCAAATTTCTTTCTTGTCATTTCAATGGTTTTTTTTTTTTTTGAATGTGAAGGGGGTTGGGGGCCTTTGCTCTTGTGGATTTTGAGAGCTTTTTGTTTTACTATTTTAAAGTTCCAAAGTTTTCAATTTTTCTTTTTGTCATTTTGTGGGTCTTCAAAAAAATTTGTGTGAAGTTTTGCAAGGGGAAGAAAGGGGGTATTTGCATTTCTTCTTGTGAACTTTGAAAGTTTTTTAGTGGAGGTAGGCCTGAAGGCTCAAAACACAATTTGAAATTTTAGAATGCCATGTGGCATCATTTAAAACCTTTTCAAAGTAAACATTTTTTTTCTTGTTGCCTTTCTTTCACAACACTTGAATTATTTTGTCATAATTATATGAAAAATCCTTATTTACATTGGCAATAAAAATATTGATACCTTTCATAATATTGGGCGTTAGGCCTACCTCCACTCCAAGTCCCAAAAGGGACCAAATAGTTGTTTTCATATTTTGAAGTTTTGAAATCTTCAGTTTTTTTCTTATCATTTTGAGGGTCTTCAATTTCTTTTGTGTGAAGTTTCACAAGTGAATAAATGGGGTATGTGCCTTTCTTCATGTGAACTTTGAAAGTTTTTCGTTTTCATATTTTCTTCTTGTCATTTTGGGGGTATTTAAAAAATCAAATGAATTTTTCTTTTGAATACCTACTTACTTATTTAAATATGTAGGTAATTAATATTTTTGTACCTACCTACTTACTTAGGCATGTGAATTAAAAAATAACCATATAAATTTTATTTTTTTATTTTATGTTTTGCTTCTATTTGAGCTCGTCCCAAATGGCACATGTTATTTAATGTGAAAACATAAGAAAAAACACTTTTGATATATAATTTACAACACGAAATTGGAAGACAAAACATATGGATTAAACTTAAAACTAATTACACCTTACTTGCAAATTGAATTGCAACGAAACTAATTTTTCCCATATGCTTTATGAATGTTTTTAAATTTTTAAATTAATATATAATGTAAATAGGCAAATAAAAAAACTAATTAATTAGCACTAGTTACCTACCTACCCATTAACAAGAATACTAATAATTGTCCATTATTTTTTCATTATTTGATTCTAGAAATAACATTCATTTTTACTTCATTTTTTACTAACTGTTCTATTAATTCATAACAAAAATTCATCAACAATGAGTAATTATTTTATGAAATTAACTATTTAATACATAATTCAATAGCTCATTACAAAATAACATTTAATTTTTAATGTAATTAATTAACTAGTTATTATTTTAATTCTAATTTATTTTTTAATAATATTTTTAAAATTTTGATACTTAACATTTTATATTTTATTTATCAACTAATTAATTAATTAATAATTTATTGACTATCTAATTTAATTGATTATTAAATTTTAAATAAATTCTGAATATTCGATATTAACTGCTAAACTATGAATTTATTGACTTATTTAGTCAATAATCAGTTTTTAATTAATCGCTAATATGAAATAAATGTTCTAAATCATGGTTAATTAATTAACTATTTAATATTTAATAGCTAGCTAACTATTAATTAGTTTAATATTTATTAGCCATAACTCTTGATTAATAAATATAAATTATTAATTTTGAACTTATGAATTAAATAGGAAATAAATTTAATCAATCATTAATAATAACTAAATAATTCAGTTTATGAAATATTAATTATTATTTCTACATGCTACATAACTATTCATTAATTAACATTTATTATTATTTTACCATACAGTAATACCTTTACCATTTCGGCCATAACTAAAATAATAATAGTGAAATCCAAATTTTCAAAAAAATAATTAACCACCCCGTTGAAAGTTCTAAAAACCCTAATTTTAAAATGTCGAAATTTATGGATCATCTTGAACAATAATTTTGGTCTAATCAATTTTGTCTTCAAAATACGAGAAAATAATTAATCAGTATTTAATTTATTCATTAATTAGTCATATTTTATACATTCATTAATAGTTGAAAATGAAAAACTTATCATATAAATCATTAAATATTGAATATTGGATATTAAAATATTTAGTTGATTAAATAATCATATTATTAACGTATTAAATAAATATTTAATATCTTTAAATTTTTTAATTAAATTTATTCGAATTGATTAATTATTAGTAACAATTCATATATAATTATTAATTGATTAATCAATAATCAATATTAAATTTAAAATCATTCAATTACTCATTAAATAAAATTTTAATTAATTTTAATTAATTAATTATTACTCCATATTTTTCATTATTTAATCAATTAGTTAATAGAACTATTTTATCAATAATTGATATTGGTTTAACATGAAAATTATATCATTTTAATATGACCTCAGTACTACAATTTACTTATACATTGATGTAAACATGGTATATATGTAAACAAATCATAATATAAAATCAAGATGAAATTTGTCTTTTTAATATGTTCAACTTATGAACTAATATGTGTTTAATATATGTTAAATATAGACTAAATATACTTAAATATGTTAAATAGGTTTAATATATCTTGACTACATGTTCAATATAGAAATAGAGAATATTTATTGATACTTGTTGAAATTGGTGAAAATCAAACTAAAAAATTATTTATTTTCCTAACCATAGGGCTATTATTATTATTATAAAGACACAATAAATGGTTTACTTTGCATAGTTGTTCCTTATATGTCAAATTTTTGGAAAATTAAATTTGAAACTGACTAGCCTCATTTTCTTAATAAGTAAATATTCCGCACAAGAGTGTTGAACATAAATTTTGGGAAGCTAACCATCCCATGGATGTAACCTCATATTAAACCCTCGGTGAACCATGGTTCCATCAGATTTAGGTTATCTCGGCCCTAGAGAGAGTGCGCGAGGAGGAGGAAGAGGAAGAGAGAATGTGCGCGCTTGATCGAGTTTCAGATCCTCTTGCTCTGTTGTTTTCGAGAAGGATTTGCTGCAGATAGTTTGCCTACACTGGCAACAGAATGATCAGAATCGCTGGATGTTTTCGAATGCGCTTCCAAGGAACCTAATTTCGTCCGGAATCCGTGTTTTCGTTGGATTTGGAGCTAGAGAGAAGGGGGCCCGAGAGAGAGAGGCGACAGACAGAAGAGAAAAGAAATCCGGGCGGAGAAATGAGGAACTGCAGGAGCCGAAGATGAGGTACAGGGACCGATAAAGGTGACACAACAGAAGAAGAAAAATCCGGGGCGGAGAAATGAGGGACTGCAGGATCCGAAGAAGATGAAAGAGGTGACGTCCAGTGAGGTTTTAGGTATCTGGACAAGAGTGGTCGGACTTCTTTCTTCATCACATTGCAGTCATATGCACATCCTTGTTAGCTTGGTTGAAGAGTCTCGTCAGCTGGAAAAGGGCGGGGATGGCCAAGAGTAGAGAAGGAGGATTGCCTGTACATCACGGAGCTTTGTTGCGGAAATTATTCTTGGACAGGAACTGGAGAGGAGCTTGTGTAGAGGAGGAGCTTTGCAATAGCTGCAAATCTGGACTAGGGTTCTGATGCTGTCCATTAAAGCTGGTGGACAGCGAATGGCAGAGCATTCTCGGCCCGGATCTGTAGAACGCGATGTGGAACAGGTACAAACAAATTTCTCGCTATTCCTCTCTTTTATACTAGCTGGATTCTCTTTCTCTTCTTCCCTTCTTTTCTCTTGCGTTAGTTCCGTGTGCTTTTGCTAAACAAACGCAATAGCAGGTTTCATTCTTCAATTTAGGGTTTCGAAGGCGTTTAGGTTCTGTTGTAAAAGCATTCTTCATGAGCTTAGCTATCCACAAACTGCAGCAAAAACTGTGGATTCAACAGATTACAGGTTCGATGGCATAGCACGATTCTGCACAGGTCTCTTCTGGAGTGTTTTGTGTTTTGTGCAAATCTGCACGTGTCACAAGACTCCATCCTCCAAGTTAGAGTTTCTTAGGTTTTCACCAAGAGCTTTAGTATTGCAGATATCTCATGAGGGATTCTTGTTTTCAGAAACTCCATGTAGTTATAGCATCAATGCTATGCTTAAAGAACATGTTCAGGATGCAGGAGGCCTACTTCTACCATCAAAGTTAGAGTTTCTTAGGTTTTCACCAAGAGCTTTAGTATTGCAGACCTTTGATGAGGGATCTTTGTGCTTAGAAGCTCCATGTAGCTATAACATCAATGGTGTGCTTAAACTATATCTTCAGGGTATAGGAGGCCCCAACCTCTACACTCCAAGGTAGAGTTTCTTAGGTTTTCACCAAGAGCTTCAGCATTGCAATCCTTTCATGAGGGATTTTTGTGTCTGGAAAACTCAATATAGCTATAGCATCAATGGTGTGCTTAAAGGATATGTTCAGAGTGTATGAGGCCCCAACCTCTACCCTCCAAGTTAGAATTTCCACAAGCTCCAGTATTGCAGACCTTTCATGAGGGATTTTTGTGCTTTGAAACTCCATATAGCAATAGCATCAATGGTGTGCTTAAAGGATATGTTCAGGGTGCAGGAGGCCCCTACCTCTACCCTCTGAGGTACAGTCTCTTAGCTTTTCACCAGGAGCTTCAGCATTGCAAACCTTTCATGAGGGATTTTTGTGTTTGGAAAACTCATTGTAGCTATAGCAACAATGGTGCACTTAAAGGACATGTTCAGGGTGTATGAGGCCCCAACCTCTACCCTCTAAGGTAGAGTTTCTTATCTTTTCACCAGGAGCTTCAGCATTGCAAACGTTTCATGAGGGATTTTTGTGTTTGGATAACTCAATGTAGCTATAGCATCAATGGTGCACTTCAAGGACATGTTCAGGGTGTATGAGGCCCCCCAACCTCTACCCTCCAAGTTAGAGTTTCCACCAGCTTCACTATTGCAGACCCTTCATGAGTGATTTTTGTGTTCAGAAACTCCATGTAGCTATAGCATCAATGGTGTGCTTAAAGGATACATTCAGGGTGCAGGAGGTCCCAACCTCTACCCTCTACAAAGGCCTCTCCATGCCTTAGGCTTAGATATCTTCTGGTGCAGGGGCAAGTGAAAATGAAAGGAAGCTTACTCTCACAAGCTTTTTGCAGCTTGCATGAGTGTACTATGGACTATTAATTAGCTATGTCTCTCAAGTGTTTGCTGGCAGCATGACTGAGTCTTCAAATTTCTTTTGGAAATGCAATTGAAACTCAGGATGCAGATTTTATATACTATCCTTTGCATAAAATCTTGAGAAATACTATATGCTATTTACACCCACTGTTGGAAGCTGATGAGATCAGTGTGGAGTAATGGCAGCTAGTCATTGTCTTCCATGATGAGGGTGATGGTCTCATACTTTATGAGTTACCCACGAGGGTTATGACTGCACTCTTTCTTGACATGTTTGTTTCGGTTGTGTTAGAGCTGACACAATGGTTACCTCCAAAGTGTTCTGGTGGGGTTTTCTCTGCAAGCTCATAGATTTATAAGCTATTGCAGCAGATGCATTCTGACATTAGGGTTTCTTCAGAATGTCTTAGAGTTTTGTGAACATTAGATAGCAGCTGCAGGAATGCAACATGTCAATTAGGGTTTGCAAGGAGTTCTTGGGTCTGATTGGTGAGAAGTGATGGTTGTGCATCTGTTTTCATGCACATTTCTCCAGGTAATTGGAAATACGTACAGAAACAGCTATTGCAATGTGAATTGTGTTCTAAAGTGAGGCCCCAATCTGTTTCTTGCTCTGTGTGAAAGGCCATTACTGCATTGAAGAAGGGTGCACAGCTCCTCAAGTACGGGCGCAGAGGAAAACCTAAATTTTGTCCTTTCAGGCTGTCAAATGTGAGTGCCAATTCTTGACATGTCCTTTCTGCAACTGCTTCACCATGACTATGTGAGAAGGACTCTGATGCTCTGCTAGAGGAAAATGTGGATTTTCCAGTCCTTTTTTGCTCTGCATGACACCTAGTTTTATTTGTCAGGGTCCATGACCAATTGACTGTCTATACAAGGAGTTTGCAATTTCAGATGGTCTTTTTCCAATGGGTAGATGCCATGTCTTTCTAATTCTCCTCTATTGTTGTTTAGCACGTTAAGTGGACATTAATTTGATATGATAATCTTTCCAACCTGAGACACCGTAAATAGTTAAGAAGTTATTGTGAGATCACAGCAGATGAAGAATTGTGTATCATTGCAAAACACAGTGAACTTCCCAATAATTTTTCAAGCATCACAGAAGAATACCTCAGTGAGCTGGAGTATTATATTGCTGTGCAGGATGAATCAGCACTTATTTGGTACTCTGGAAGTGAAGAAAAGAGGCTATGGTTAAATGCTGTGTCCAGGATTGTTCCTGGACAACGCACTGTGAGCACCTTTTGCTCTCTTTTTCTCTCTACTGTTGTAAAGTTTATGTAAAAGAAGTCTTCGCCCTCTTTGTCCTGTTGCTTTTTCAAAGACTATCCAAGATTGTTGGATGACTACTAATTTTTTCCCCCAGGGGTTGCAAAGCATCTGCATATTTTTAAGTTCAGTTGGAGCTGTTTTTCAAGTATTTGTTGTTGCTCACTCAGCCCAGCTTTCCTTCTTAGCCATTCCTGAACAGTAATTTTTGTGTTCCAGGCTGTTTTCCAGCGGTATCCCAGACCAGAGAAGGAGTATCAGTCCTTCTCTCTCATACATAGTAATGATGAACGATCTCTGGACTTGGTGAGTTTTCTTAGTCTCCTGATAAACCAGTGTTGGTTTCCTCAAGTTGCATGGTTTTTTGTGGAGGTTACTGCTGCTGAGATTCTTATGGAGAAGCTTTACAGATTCAGTCACGACTCTTCCTACTTTCCATGTGCAGATCTGCAAAGATAAAGATGAGGCAGAAGTTTGGTTTGTGGGTCTTAAGGCTTTGGTCTCAAGAGCTCAGTTGCAGAAACCAAGGTTTGAGTTTAAGATTGGAGGACCAGCTTTGGATGTCAGTAGCCAGTACTCACTTCACACAAGCAACAGTTCTCCTCTGACCTCACCCTTTGGAAGCACTGAGAGTCTGCACCAAGTGTGTTTCTCTACCTTCACTTCCCATAGCTCTTTAGCCAATAGGAGTTTGTAGCATTCAGTGGAGACATTAAATTTACAATACCTCACCCTGTGTATTCTTAGTCTCTCAAGTCTTAACTACCCTTCATTGTATGTTCCACTGTCATGTCAAATTCAAGGATGATGGCAGTTATGTGATAGATCTGCATGTGAGATGTTGACTTTCCATATCATTATTGATCCCAGACCTTTGAGCAAGTGGCAACTTCACCCTCTAGCAAATGTTTGATTGTGTCTCAGATTGATGACATCTGATCATCCTTAATATCTCTGAATTTGTAAAGATTTCACTTGCAGGATGGTGGACATGCTTTCAAAGTATCAAGTCCCCATGGAAGCCCTCATCGACAAGGGATTGAGAAAGCTTTGTCAGCTGACACTCTTCTATCAGTTGAACCAAAGGGCAGCTTTCTGGATGTGGGCAACCGGGGCATATCAATGCACTCAGGTAGCTCAGATGTTGGCTCAGACAGTGTGAGTTTACATATGAAACCGGGAGTGGGAGGAGGTAGTCAGTCTGATGCGCACCGGGTAAGCATGTCAAGTGGTGTAAGTTCGTCAAGCCAAGGCTCAGGCCAGGAAGACGGGGATGCACTTGGTGATGTTTTCATGTGGGGTGAGGGCATAGGGGATGGAATTCTTGGGGGTGGTGTACATAGAGTTGGTAGCCCTGAGAGTCATGGGAGACACAAACTTGATGCCTTGTTGCCTAAAGCTTTGGAGTCAGCAGTTGTGCTAGATGTGCAGAATATTGCATGTGGAAGCAGGCATGCAGCTCTGGTGACAAAACAGGGGGAAGTTTTTACATGGGGGGAAGAGTCTGGGGGACGCTTAGGTCATGGGGTAGATTGCAGTGTCCTGCATCCACAGCTTGTAGAGACTCTAGCAGCAACCAACATGGAGTTTGTAGCATGTGGGGAGTACCACTCATGTGCAGTTTCTCTTTCAGGGGATCTTTACACCTGGGGTGATGGTACTCATAACTTTGGGCTTCTCGGCCATGGAAATGACATCAGCCACTGGACACCAAAGCGTTTGAACAGTGGACCTTTGGAGGGGATCCGGGTATCAGCAATCTCCTGTGGCCCTTGGCATACAGCACTCATCACTTCTGCCGGCCAGCTTTTCACATTTGGTGATGGGACGTTTGGGGTGCTTGGGCATGGTGATAAAGAGAGTGTGTATACACCAAGAGAGGTGGAATCTTTAAAGGGGCTGAAAACAGTCGGGGCAGCTTGTGGGGTGTGGCATACAGCAGCAGTTGTGGAGGTCATGGCTGGCTACTCAAACACCAGTGGCTGCTCATCTGGAAAGCTTTTTACTTGGGGGGATGGAGACAAAGGAAGGCTAGGCCATGGTGACAAAGAGCAGCAACTGGTGCCTACATGTGTAGCTGCTCTTGTTGACCATAACTTCCGCCAGGTTTCATGTGGTAATAGTTTGACTGTGGCACTTACAACATCAGGACAGGTGTTCACAATGGGCAGTCCTACTTGTGGACAACTGGGGGATCCGCAGGCTAGTGGAAAAGTACCTTCTCTGGTGGAAGGAAACTTGTGGGAGGCTTATGTGGAGGAGATTGCTTGTGGAGCTCACCATGTTGCAGTTTTGACTCACAAGACAGAGGTCTACACATGGGGGAAGGGTACAAATGGTCAGCTTGGCCATGGTGACACAGATGACAGGAATACACCAACTCTTGTTGAAGCCTTGAGGGATAAGCAAGTGAAGAACATTGCTTGTGGTGCCAGTTTCACTGCAGCAATTTGCTTGCACAAATGGCCATCAGGGGCTGACCAGTCAGTATGCTCTGGATGCAGGCAGCTCTTTGGATTCACCAGGAAGCGACATAATTGCTACAACTGTGGGCTTGTCTTTTGTCATGCTTGCAGCTTGAGAAAGGCTCCCCGAGCTTCATTAGCACCCAATCCTGCCAAGCCATATCGTGTTTGTGATCCCTGCTATATGAAGCTGAAGAAATCTGCTGAAGCTAGTGTTTCATCTCCTGGAATCTTGTCCAAAAAGGCTGGAGCTCCTGGTCGATGGGCAGTAGGCACCAAGGAGGGAGTTGTTAGACTTGAACTGCCAAAGGCTCCACAACCACTGCCACCATCTCAACCCAGTAGACTTGAGCCTGTCAAGCAGACTGATGAGAAATCTGTGCCAAATAACTTGAAAATGCTCGAGTGGTTGCCAAACCTAGTCTCTGCAGCCCCAAATGCCATTCCTCTGTTTGCATCATGGGGCAATGTAAATGCTCCCAATTCTTTCAAGCCTGCATCTTTACCTTCCAAGCTGCCAATAGTTTCCTCTCACACTGTCCCATCAATTCGAGCTGTCTCAAGAGCAGTTTCTCCTCTATCACGACGAGCAAGCCCCCCTCGGTCCACAACACCTACTCCTACCATCTCAGGGCTCACTACACGTAACAGTATCATTGAGGAATTGAAGAGGAAGACTGAAGCCTTGAGCAAGGAGAATCTAATGTTACGTACACAGGTACTTTAGACATTTACTTCCAACAGAAAGTCTCTCAGATATGCAGGTGCTTCTTGGTTCTCCAGGATTGACATTCCTTGCTTCTGTTATGGGTTTCTTGTCAACTAACAGAATCAACCTGACTCTTTGTGGTTGCTGGCACACAGGTTGAGAGTCTTGTTTCCCAGTCTCAAAATCAAGAGAAGGAGATTCAGCACTCTGCTCAACAGCTTCAGAATGCAATTTCTGTGGCTACTGAGGAAGCTGCAAAAGCAAGGGCTGCAAAGGAAGTTATAAAGTCCCTTACTGCTCAGGTATGTCTATTGAGTGACATTGTTTATTCACTAGGTAATTTCCAATGTGGAGATGGTTGTTAAGAGGCAGTAGCTTCTACCCATCCATTAACTGATGGAAGAGTACCTAGTGTCATGATGATGAGGAAGTCAGATTATCTCACCTACTATGTCAGATTCATGAGGGCTGCAAATGAGCCTGGTCTTGCAAGTTCATATTAGTTCCCTGGTTTGTGTATGTCAACCTTGTTAATGTAGGAATGACAGGTGCTGGTGTTTTAACTAAGTTCCTATGACATGTCTTGCAGCTGCATGAAATGGTGGCAAGAATACCTGGAGCTACATTGCGACAGGGACTGCAAGAGTCAATGAGTGCACCTAATGTTGAAGCTCTAAATGGCAATACCCCTACTCCACCACATGACGCTTTTGTTCAGGCAGTGTCTTACAAGTATGACTTGGATACAACTGTTCCAAATGTCCAAGTGCTGCATGCAAATGGCTTCTCCAGTCCACAATCAGCATCAATTCCTGATTCATGTGTAATAAGAAGTCCCAAGGGTGTTTCAAGTCCTCATGCCTCACCTCCTGGCATTTCTCTTCCTCATGTTTCAAATTCTCACACCTCAAGTCCTCATGTGTCAAGGTCTCAAGTTTCAAGCCCTCATCAAGTTTCAAGTCCTCACGTTGAACAAGTGAGAGATTACAGGGGGCTGCCAATCAGGGTTGGATCAGTCATGTCAGCAGCCAATAGTGCATTAGAAGGTGGTTCAATTGGCTCTGAAACAGTACAACAGGAAGAGGATGAAGGGCAATCGGTTCAAGATTCTTTCCCAACTGAGAATGGAAGGGAACCTGAAACAGAGTGGGTAGAGCAAGATGAACCTGGTGTGTATATTACACTGGTGGCATTGCAAGGGGGAGGAAAAGATCTTAAACGAGTCCGATTCAGGTATCAAAGTGGATCTCTATTACCCCAAATCTCAAATGAGGGCCTAAATGGTTATCGGTTATGCGGCTTGGTTGGAATTACATCATATGATCTACATGAGACTGAGTGAAAATCTGAATGGAGATTTGTTTTTCTTGTGGCTTGCAGTCGCAAACGATTCACTGAAGTGGAGGCAGAGCAATGGTGGGCAGAAAATCGGGTCAGGGTCTATGAGCGCTACAATGTGAAGATTACTACCAATTCAACCACAAGCTCTGATTCTTCAGCAGTTACTGATTCATCAGTGCTGTCCTCCTACATGCCTGTCACTTACTGACCTCCTCCAGTAAAATTTCAACCCCCACTGTAATCTACCCATCTTGGAAACAAACAAGAAGGGGCTGAGAGGTGGCTCTCAATTCAACAACAAAAAAGTACTATTGGTCTTCAATTGGTAACACATTGTTGCCTGCTTTTTTCCTTTATTCATTCAGATTTACAGAAAGGTCACTATCTGTAGTAGTGTATTATTGTGCTAGTTGCTTTGATGCCTATCTTTTAATGGGAGCCATAATTGACCATACGCTAGCATTAGAACTGTAAATAGATTCTGCAAGCAAGGTGATTGGTTTGGCCACAAGTAAAGTGGATTATTGGCACATAATTGTCTCAAAGCTCGAGTTTTGAGTTATACATGGGAATGGTAGGTGAAGCTCAGTGTCATAGCAGGGTTGCGTGCCTCTGAACACACAACCGTCAGTGTTATGTCCAAGTGATAGTTAGCAAGCAAAACTTACATTCCATCTATTTGACCCATAGAATACCCAAGAGATCCATCTTAGAGTCATAAATAGTCAGGAAACCATTAAGAGTCACAAATCTTGTGGTGTAATATGTACTCTCAAAACCCCACAATTGTGTCTGAGGTTTAGATTCATGAAGAACCAGGTTTAAGATTCACCTTTTCAACTAGTTGAGATCTGTGGAAATTCCTCTTGAATATTCTGGTCACAGAATCCATTGCTTTGAACCCTTGATTGCCTACTACAATGTCATTGACTGTAGAAATCCAGCAGCTTAATTTTGCTCAAGTTCTCACCTATTGGGGATTTTAGTATGAGAACCCCCAAAGATTGCAATTCCAATTTCTCTTCTCCAATAGGACAAGCTCTTAATTACATGGCAATAGACACAAACCTCAAAAGAGTGACTTGAGGTTTTTTGTGACAATTTGTGTGTGTTCACCTTAATTAGAAGTATGTAGCGGGTCAGGAGTAGTGTGTTTTTGTCTGTATTGGAAGGGAGGTACAAAGGAGATGTTAATTATGAGTTGAAGAGTGGTTGATGGCAATATGTGCATGTGATTGGCGGTTTCATGGGCAAATGGTGCCGCAAGAGACATTGGGCGTGTCCATTCAAGAGCAAAATATACATGACAGGTTTGACGGAGGTAAGTGTGACAGCAATTGTTCTAGATGGTTAGTAGGTTGTAGTACATAGGTGAAGGCTAGTGTTACTAGGTAGGCAGTAATGGGAACATTCAATACTGTAAGGGAATCAAAAACTAAGTGAACCACAATTCTTAGCAAGGCTTTGGGGAAATGCACGGGCCCTACTGTTTTGAAAATGGGGGAAAAAATAGATATATACATATTTCTATGTATGTATGTGTATGTATGTATTATGTGTGTGTGTGAGTGTGTGTGTGTGTGTGCATATGTATGTATGTATGCATATTTGAAGTGTTTGTAATTTTCTTTGTAAAATTTATGAGATGTGATGTGAATTGGTAGAATTTGTGTTAAGATTAATAGAATTTGTGTTAAAGTTTGTGTGTGTGTTAACATTCATGGTGTTTGTGTTGAAAATATGTGAAATTTGCATTATGTTTGTGGGATTTGTGTTTGAATTTATCGATTTTTTTTTAAAAATTATGTAGGAGTTTGGGAAATTTGTGTTGAAATTTGTGATATTTGCGTTAGATTTGGTGCAAAATGTGTTTGAATTTTGTAAGATTTGTTTAAGTATTTTGTGAAAATTATAAATTTTTGTTTAAATTTGTGTTTGTTGGTGTTTGAAATTTGAAATTTTTGTATTGAAGTTGAAATTGTATTTCAATTTGTTTATTTTATTTGTAATTTTTTTTATTGGATTTGTGTGTGCTTGTGTGAGAGATTTGAAATGTGTTTATTTTGGTTTGTTTTTATGTGTGCTTTTACGTGTGTTTGTTTTGAAATGTGTGTATTTACATGTGCATTTTGAAATGTGTGTTTGTGTGTGTGTGTCTATTTGTCTTCGTTTTGAAACTCGTGTAAATGTGTTTGTTTTTGTTTATTTATTTGGTTGGGTTTAATATTAATGTGGTGCAAACTATTGACAATGGTCCACTTAAAGTGAATGTTATAACCATAGTCATCCAAGTAAGATGCAAATAACACCTACAAAGAAAAGGAAATATGAATGACAATCAACTAAACATGATTTACACAAAACATTCCTTTTACCAAAAAAATTGAAAGAAAATGAAATGGGTGGAGATTTGAAGAACACCTATAGACGACTTGATTCACAAGCTCCTTGGCCCCATTTTGGTGTTCATATTTTTTCTTCAAAGTATTCTTTTTTTAACCCTGAATTGCTTATAAAAAGTGGTCTCTTGAACTTCAAGCTACAATTGTGTATACATTCATTGAAAAAAAACATTGATTAAACAATTAATGCTAACATAGAAATCTTACATGGTAGAATCAAAAAAAATCATGGCCTGGAACTCTAGCTATAAGAATGAACATTTTTTTTAAATGAACATATTAAATGAATTGCAATACTTTGAATAAAAATAAGACTTGTATGCAATAAAAATTTTAATTCTATTAACCAAGTGTCGAAAAATGGCCTTATGAAACCATTTATCGAAAATGGCATTCAAAAATCTTTAAATGAAAAACTTTTGGGGCTTGTAGAGGACCCCAAATTGGTTCCATTACTTAAGCCAATGGACCTTCTATTCATTGGTGATAGAAGCTAAAACTAGAATTTGAAGTTTTTTTGTCAACATTTTAGGTTCTAAATTTATGCCATAATGCACCTAAACTTGGTACAAGAATTGAATGTTTAAAACAAGATTGCACATAGGTAGGGATTTGTGGAATGTAATCATGTGTTTGATTTACAATGGCATTTCATCACTTCGATTCAATAAAATTCCATCTAGCAAATTTTGCAAGGTTAGAATCTCACCTTATACATGTTATCAAAAACTACCTCACGAGTGAAGTTATACCACATCTTCCTAATCTTGGTATGGCATTTTTTCTATTGTTCATGAAATATAACATCCTTGAATTCCTCCAACGAAGTCATTCCAATGCTCCAAATCTTGAAAAAATCATGTGCAAAAGATGGCCTAACATGATCCAATTCCACCAACTTGCATTAGGAAAACATTCAATGTGTTAAACCAAAATTTACATTGGTTGAGGTAATGGAACTAGGTTTGAAAGTATTGCTTAATTGTTCAAGTCGGTCATGATAGTGAAAAGCTTCATAAGCCCATTGTTGATGTCAATAATAAAACTACCAATGCATATTTATCAATCCTACTGATTTGGATGAACCTTGTCTATGTAAGGTAATCAAGCTTGAAGCCTATGGTTGCCATCCCAAACACAAAACATTTGGTTGGACAATCTATAAATGTTTGAATTTGCCCAAAGAAACTCTTCAAATTTTTCATTCTTCTTCTTCCATAGCAAACCTTAGGAAACCCAAAACTCAACACAGACTTTTTCTAACCCTACCAAACATTGTAACTCTTCCTTCTAACCATTCTTACTTTCCCAACTTCTTTTTCCATTTGAACATCACATGCATACACACATACACACCCACCTTTCTCCTACACATTTAAGCACACATTCCATGCATTCCTCACTTGCCTCTCACATTACGCCCTCCTCTTAATTTCTTGCCCCCATGGTGTTTCCTTTCTTTCATTAACCAATGAGGGTGAAGGGAAGAAAATTAATTCTTTACCCTTTCCTCCAATCAATAATCCCCTATCTTCCATAAGTTAATGAAACTTGAAAAGAATCCATCTTGTTCATTCATAAGCCAATGATCTTGCTAAAAATTCATCTCAATTCTTCCACTCCAATCATTATGGGATGAAAATCCTTTCAACCAATGAGGATCTTGGATATTACAACTCATCTTTTCTTTTATCTTGATCATTTTGATCCTTTCAAGTTTAACCATTGTCCTTTCCTTCCAAGGTTTGACTATTCCAACAATCTTTATCTGAATTCATCCAAGGCAATTAACATTTAAGATAGTTTACTTAAGTAAAACATAGTGATCTTTTATTCTTCCTTTAACTATGTTAATCTTGGGCATTATCAAATATTATTCAACTCAAGTGTATTATTTACTTATTTAATACATACTAATTATTATTTCCAATGTACTAATTACTTGTGTAGTACATAATAAGTTAGAAAATACATGTCTCCCACCATTAGATTTTCACTACCATCCTAATTCATATAAAATTTCATCCTTGCTATCGAAACTAAATTATTTATCATTGTACACGCTACCAACTTTGTTCCTACCATGGTTTTCAATAATTCAACCTATGTTCAATGCTTAAAAAGCCCAACTCCTTAACTTCTGAAATTGTTTTATCCAATCAACATAGTTTCACATCCAAATGAAGTTTTTCACAACTATGCATTTTGGATTATAAATTGTTTTAGGTGTTATGTTGTTATTTCTTTTCAATATCAACGGAATTTTTTATTTCTGTGTCAAACATACTAAGTAAAGCCGATTTCTCTAGGTGTTCTACTCGCATTATTATAATTCATTTGTGTTCTTTGTGTCAATGGTTCCATGCCTTCCTCTTCTTCATTCATCATGGTATCTTATGGGCATGGTGTCTATGGCATCATGCTTTCTTCTTCTTCATTTGACTTTGTCATTCCACCATCCATGCATGTCATAAAGTCCTCCTCCTTCACCTTACTATTATTTGTATTGGCCTCCACTAGTTGGTCCATTTCCCTATTGTAAGCAAATATTGTTGTTTCATATGGATCATCCTTTACATTTGAATCATTTTTTGGCCTTTTTAAAAAAAATTGATTTTCTCACCTTTTTGGGTGCTTGGAATCCTAGTAGGTAATCACACTATCAATGAAATTGTGTTCTAAAAAAATTATTTGTTGGGTCTATTGGCCATGGATTGTCTCCAAGTGGTTGTCACAAGTTGCTTAAAAAATTCAATGTAAACATTTTGAGCACTATCCCATATATTTTGTAATCTTGTAAGTGGTTATTACATGCTAAATATTCAACCTCTGCTTGGAACTTTGCATCTACACTATTTAGTTTTTTTTTAATACAAATGAATAGAAATCCAAATTTGATGGTGTTTGACAAAAGTGCCATGGATATGGATATCACGACATGATGCAAATGAAGAAGTTCAATTTTATTTTTCTTTTATTGAACCTTTCAACCTCAAAATAAAATAAAATTGAATGCACAAAATAACCCATGTTTGAAAACATGTCAAGTTGGTGCCATAATTATAGTTATAATGGTTCATTCAAATTTTGCATTTAACTAACATGACAACCATTGCTTTTGATTGGACCATTTGGTTGGTAGTGGTGAGTTTGGAACAATAGTAATTGCCCAAACAACTCCAAATGGCAAAACAAGTACATGTGTTTCAACAACCACAAAATAATGTATTTGCTTATGATATCATTTATTTTTCTAATTTGATATTTTCAATGATTGTTTGTTTCAGCAATCACTATGGATTTGTTAAACAAGCAATTTCAATGTTCAAATTCAACCTTCATTTTCTTTCTTTCTTCATAACTAAATATTTCCTTATGAGATATTTTGAACAAATATTCATGTTAACACATCTATTGAACCACAATTTAATGCAAACAATGGGATTTGAATTCCTCCTTCATTTGTTGATACGTCATTGTTTTCGACTATCATACAAGTTTCATGGTTTCAGGGCTAGCCCTATCATCCAATGATTCATAAGATGTTTTAACACTTTGTTCCTAAATTTTGGTGGCACCTAAGCTTGCCTGCCTAGAGTTGCATACAATTATCTTTGGGGTTTCATGAATTGTGTTGATACCAAGTTGCCAACAATTACCAAATGATCTTTTGTTGACAAATCATTGAATAAGCTTGTGAAAAAATGTTTTGGAATTAGCTTCTTCAAACTCATGTGATCTTTGAAAAAATCCATGGCATGTGTAAACATCACCCAATTATAGTCTTCCATATCCTCCTTTGAAATGTTTGTAGTTTGTTTCAACAATAAAAAAAATTATTTGTTTATCTTTGCATTCGCCCATCACCATGTTGCCCATTCATTTGTTTTGTCAATCGCCCTTTTCCATTATCATGTTCTGATTTTTAATAAATGTTAAAGGACGATTAGCTAAGTGTCAATTTTGAATATTCCGAGGGTTTTTTTTTATTTCACATATTTTATGTAGTATGCTTGATATTAACATGTATTCAATCATAGATTCCAAGGTGTTAGGCGTGACATTTGGTGTCAATTTTTTTCTTCCCATTGTAGAATAAAGGTCAAACATGTGGTAGAGGTAGAAAGGATGCAAGTAGGTAGTAAGGGTGGAGTAAATTGCAATTTGAGGTATAGATCATGCAAATTAGTAGTAGAGGGGGGGAATAATGTAATTTGATTATACAAGTAGCAAGAATGGTCCTAGATGCAAGAGGTTGAGAAATAACATGAAAGTAAAAAAAGATTAAATGGTATAAACAATGTAAAGTGTCATCAGCTACCTCATATTGTTTCAATTCATAATGGGCATACACCTCTTGGTGGTGAATAGGTAATGTTTGGATTGGCACATACCTTTTAATGAATTAACAAGTTTATATGCCACTGAATTGGATTTAGTTTAAATTTTATATGATTTAGATGCTAGAAAAATTCAAGCTAATATAAAGTATGCCTTCAAATATGACTTTAACATTTCATGTGTTGAATTTTTCAAAATAAACCAGCATAATTTTTTTCCATTTTTATTTTTGTTCAACTTTTCACCAAAAAAAAAATTTGCCAATGTTAATGAAAATTTTCATCCATTTTCATTCGTCCTCCACATTTTCATCCATAAATATTGTTCATCCATGAACACATGGCATAATATTTTTCCATGTCATCTAATATTTTGTCCCATGTGTCAAAGAATATTTTCCAAATATTTTGTTGATGTCAATAGAATATTCCAAAAGATCCGCTCATGTTCATTTACTCATGCTCACCTATTCACCACTCATGTTCATACGCTAACAAAATAGCATTCATGTGTTTGTTTTTCAAAGGTTTCTCAATTACACATTTGTTTTTCAAAAAAAAGGAAAACTAAATATAAGTGTGATTGTGCAATGAACTACTAAAGTTATTGGCCTTTAGTTGGACAATGTAAAATGTGCACAAAAGTTTTTATAAATGGGATTGATGGAATGTAGCTTGTAGAAGCACATACAAGGTATCAAATTACTTGGTGTTAGAAGATTTCATATCTACACTTTCATAACTTGCCCATTGGCACCATCATCAACAATCCTCACATAATCTCCAAACCTACATATGAAGTTTGTTCAATCCCTTTCTATATTAATGTTACATCATATGAACTAAGTCTTATTACAAAAAAACTTAGTGTTTTTTTTTTGTAGTCTTTGTTTTATTTCTTATGACGTGATGGAAATTGGGAAGGGTAGGGGTTTTTTTTAATCCTATTTATGGATGTTGTTGGCTTTGTAGGTCCTTCACAAGAAATGGGCAGTTTAGACAATGATCAAGATAATGTTCTAAAACTAAATGGCTCAAGGTGTATGTTTGAGGGATTGTGAGTGCTTTAACAATGTTGGCACAAAGATTTCCAAAATAGGCATATTTTGTGATTTATCTATGCTAGCTTTGGCATTGAGGTTTAAATGTTGTTATTGGAGAACTAATAATAGACTTGTTTCTATGTTTAGTGATTTGAACCTTGACAAAATGACTTGTTATTCAAATTTGTGACTAGATTTTACGTTTTGACAGAGCCATAAACTAAAAAAACTTCCACCATGTCAAGTACATATTACATTGACATATGAAAGTGAGATTGAAAACAAAATTCCATCAAGTCTTGTGAGACCATGGTTGTAATTTAGTTATTGATGATGACCATGGGATGAGAATTGGTTTGTTCACAAGGTTGTAAATCACAACAATTTGTATGCTTTTGTAATCATTTGTAAATGATAGTTGAAAACCTAATTGTAGCTAATTACCTAAATTTAGGCTGTAATTTTTTTATCAAATTCATTTTGCATTCAAATTTACCTCACCCAAGATCTGCAATTTAATAATATCTCATGATTTTGTTTGAACTTTGATCTTGCATATAGGGCATAGTTATTAATTAATAAAATGAGATTTTTTTTCTTTTCTTTGATTTTTTATTTATTCCATTTTCAAAAGAAAATCCATGGTAGAATACACAATTAAGGTGCTAGGTTAGGAGATCTGCCACCCACAAACCAAAAAAATTGAAAAGCCTTTTTCTAATGATGAAATGTTGCCAAAAAGAAATTTTACAAATTAAAAAGAAGAATAACTTTTTATGAGATTTTTAATTGCCAAAAAAAATTTTAAATAATGAAAGTTGCCAAATTTCTATATAGATGGTTCAAGTAGGTAGCCATAAATATTGAAAAAAAAAAAGAATAGGCTGAAATAAAGTCAACCAAAACTGGGACCATTATACCCATAGGTTTTTCTTATGTAATTTGACTTCATTTAAATCAACCAACCTGTCTTGGGATGTATAGGTGCAAATGTAATTTTGAACTCGAACTAAAATTATGATCCACAATGTATACATAAAGGTTTTAAGGGTTTGTGATTTAAGACTTATTTCAATTGAACAAGGAATTCAAATACACTTTCTATAATTGTTGTGTGAAAAATTTTCAAATGTTGTTTATATTTTGAATTTTGATATCAAGGGTGTCATCCAATTTCACTATTTGTTCCATCAATTCCAATAAATTTTCCTACCTGTTTTGAAAACTCACCTAACAATATTTTGATTTTGTTTGTTTTTTTGGGAAGAACATGTTCCATTTATGATTCCATGACATTTATCATGTTGCCAATAGCCAATGTGCCTAATGTCACATGCCATGAGCCATCCTACAAATTATTTAAAAAAAGATATGGTATATGTAACAAAGGATTTTTATTGTTTGAAATGCAAGATTATGAAGATGAATGGCACCCAAATCTACATACTAAATTGGATTCTTTGATGATACTTAATGGTAGATTTGCCTTGCCCTTGTTAGTCGTAACAAAATAATCTAGGTATATCCACAAAATCATTTAGTCACTAACATTTAATGGTAGTGTGATGCAACATGAAGCCCAAGTGTATATGGGAAAATTATGTGAATTCAATCAAATATATTTCTTTGGATTTTAATATAGCAAACATTGATTCAACTTAATACATGGATGAAAAAAAATTATTTCCAAATGATGATCCCAAACTATGTAACATGCAATAATATTCAGTTTGCATGATTTACAAAAGAAGAGGTTCAATTCCCACAATTTATGTGCCCAATTCAAGAATTCATGAGTGGCTACATCATCAAATTAGTGTTTTTTCCCTCATATGCTAATTCATACTTTTATATGTCATTTTTAGTGTATATTACCCAATAATATATAAAATATATCTGAAATTTTGAGTCTTAATTCCAATCATAAATTTACAAGTGTTTTTTTAATAATGCGTACACATAAATTGGCTCTTATTATTGATCTTGATAGTTAAGGTTTTTTATTAAGAAATTTGGGCCTAAAATCTATCTATCATAAGATTGCAATTAGGGTGGACTTGGTCCTAATCTTTTTTGTTCACCCTAGTCCCACTTAGGTTCATTTTGATCCATGTGACAATTGAATTTCAATTGTGTTTCTTTAAAAATGTATATATATAATTTGACCAAAAAAATTGAGATTGAAGTTTGGTTGCCTTAAAATTCAATCTTGAGAATAAATAAGTAAATAATATATAATAATAATTACTTACAAACTGAAAAATAGTTTTAAAAAAATCATGGGAGCATTTTGTCAATATCATTGTCTAATTAACATATTGTTGACCATATAAACAATCATGTCCATTTTGACATTAATGTGATGATTGACATCAAAATTACCCATCATGTCATTTTTGACAACCTTACTATAAGAAACAAAGCAATGATCACAATAAAAACCAATGGCTAGAACCATCATAGGGAAAACAAAAGGGAAGGCCAAAGAAAGGCCAAAAGATGTGCAACCTGCAAAACCAAAGAAGGGAGATAACTACTCTTTCTTGTGGTAGGAAATTATCTCACCCACATCCCCTCTAATGTCACAAGCATGCAAATCATGAAATCTAATAGTAATAGGAGGTTTAAAATAAACATCCCTGCCAACACAATTTTCCTTTCTATAGCAGAAGTTAAAGCACATTGAAAAGTAATATTAACACACTACCTAAAAAATTAAATGCAAAAAGATAAGGATAAATGACCTCCCAATTGCTTATCATGGAAAAGATGAGCACACTCCCTAATGAAATGGTCCATATCACACCTGGGTGCCCCATGCACCTCCATGGTCATTGGAATAAAGTAATGCCCTTCATGAAGCCTTCTATAATTGTGGATCTTAATGATGCGTTGAGTTCTACAACTACACATGTTGATCAACTAATGACATTCATAGCCATCATCTCTTGTGTCAAGTTAAAAACCACCACATCAACAACAAATACTTGGTCCTCACGAGTCATGTAGAAACCTTACTATAAACATGCATATGTTTCTTTCATTATTGAAGAGGTATGTTGGATTTGTGAATTGCAATTTGTTTTGGTGTGTTTTGAAAACATAGATTCAAGTCTACAAATAAACTTAAAATCTTATAACCTAAAACCTTAAAACTTAAACCTACGACCCTAAAACCTAAAAGTACCAAACATTATTTAAACCTAAGATCTAATCCCTACCTAACCCTAGGATTTCGACCTTGAGAAAAAAACATTTAAGACCTTTCCAACACCTTTTCATTTTGTTGTGGTCCTGGTTCATGTAGACCCACCAGTTTCAGTTCCATGTCAACCCACCAAAATTAGTTCTTAGACCTGAACTTGGGTTTGGGGCCAAAGTGAACCAGCAGCCACTAATGCACTAGTTGGTTGTTCTGTCCATTAGATGGGTTACTTTTTTTCATTTGGTGCTAGATGGGGTTTATCACAGTCCATTTACCTATTCACCTACCTATGCACCCACCTTCTTACCTATCACTATGCTTACCTACCTATCTATGTTTTTTACATAGCCAATTAACTACCTATTCATTTTTTCCAACCCCCCCCCCAATCCTACCTATCAATTTATGAAGGTCCACCCTAGTTCATAGATGATGAACATAAGTCCCCGTATGTAGGTATTATAAATAATGTATAGTGGAAATAATGTCATAATTGTAGCCATTTTGGTTTAGTTAATACATATTTTACTTTTTTTTATTTAATTTATTTATGGAATGGACATTACAATACATCTTTTCATGTACTTATTATTAATATGTATTATTAGATTATGGTTTAGGTTTAGGGTTGGGACACAAATTAATTAGCTATTATTTCACAAATCTATAGTAATTAACTTAAACTAGGTTAAATTTGGGGGGAAATTTTTAAGGTTTAGACATATGTGAAGTAATAAAATTTCATTCTATATTTTTTTCAAAGAGAATGGAAAAAATTAACTTAGAAAAAACACACAAAGGTAAGAGACATATATTCTCTTTTGGTTTTTACAAAATGTATTTGATTACTTTTGAAGATTATGGTTTTTTTTTTCAACTAGTAAATATTTATAATTTAAAAGCTTTAAAGTTTGGTTTCTAATTTTTTTCCTATGTTCTTTTAAATTTTTTTGTTTTGCATTATATAATTTGTATAGTTTGAATAATTTTTTGGGTTTAGGGCGTATATCATTGGGGTTTTTTTTGTTAGGGTTTGTATAGTTAGGGTTGTAATAGGGCTTATGACAAAATATCATTTGGATTTTTAGGGTTATGCTTTATGATTTAATGTTTAGGAATTTGATTCATATATTTTAGGGCTTAAGGTTTATATTCTAGACTTTGCTCATTATATTGGTTTTTGATCTTATCACTTTTTTAAATCTATAGCATAATTATGAATATCTTTTGTTTCCATATGTTCCATGTTGTTAAAGTTCAATATTTTTTAACCCATTTTTGTACGAGTTATGATCTTTTAAGGTTGTGTTTTCAATTGGGATTACAAACTTTGGTGGAGTGTTATCATCTTTTATTCCTAAAGGTATGCATGTGTATCTTATTATTTTTTTTGTTTTGTGTTTATATTTTCATAATTCAATTTTTTTCCATTTCTTAGCTATTGGATATAGAATGGGCGTCAAATTTCATTAAGTATACAAACATTAATAAAAGTTTTATACCTTTATTTGGGTATTTCATATTCAATATCTCTTCCTAGTATGATTTTTTCATACCCAAATGCAAATAATGCATTTATTCCCCACAACTAATGTGGGTTTTATGGCCTAAGGCAAGTATTGCATTTTGCACCCTTCAAATAGTGTGCATTAATGATCATTATGTGAGTATTGCTACATGGGGTTTTCAAACATTATGGGTTTAGGGTACAATGCAAGTATTGCATATGGGAACATTTTCAATGATGGAAGGTTTAATAGTTCAATGTGGGTATTGCCAAAGTTTGTTTTAGTATATGGGTTCATAATGTAAGTATTGTATGTGATGTACATTGGAACAATAGGTATTTTATATGATGATGCGGGTATTGTAATGGGAATTCCAAATCACAACGTCAATTTTAAAGGAGCCATGTAGGCATTGCATTTTGGGTTTTTGTTCAATGATGAATGCTTTTAGAACTATGAATTTTCTTAATGTAGGAATTTGTCTTACTTCCCTTCAATCATGGGAAGGGTTCCAAAATCCCATTCCATTCATGTCCAAAACCCCACCAAGTCCCCTTTTTCAAACAAGGACTTGGTGTGGACATCTAGGACATGCCATGGAGGGTAAAATAAAATGAACATTCAATTTGTTTATGTTCCATATGCTTGCATCCCGAAATTTTTAAAAGGTGAATGAAGGAATATGAGCACCCTCATGGAATGGAATGTTTACAAAAACTTTTTATGCCAAATGGATGTCAAACAACCAACTATTAAAAACCATCTTAGGCATACATGGTAAACATTTATGGCATTAACCTTTTTAATTTTTAAAATTCATATACCAAAGATGTAACATTTATGTCTTGAGTGTTTTTTGGTCTAGGTATCAATGCAAATATGGACCAGAAGACTATTGGGAAGACTCAACCCACACTTAATCTATTAAACGAAAATGTTTAGCATCATTTTCAATCAAACATCTATACACACATGTGGTTGAGATCATGTTTTATCATAAGGCCCGTACATGAGTTAATGGGTCATTCACACATGGTGAGCATGACCCAGAATCCATATCTCATATGTCTCGTTATGCTCCACACATGTCACAAGCATTGAAGGACCACATATGGGCCCAACTAAGCTTAAGTTACACGACTAAACAAATATATGACAAACATAAAACAATTTGGTGGGAATGTGTGAATGCGGGTCAAAACATGACACGAGATGATTTCATTCGACTTCAATACATTACATATTTGGATTAGAAACATAAGAAGAAGAGTTGACATTTACACACCAACCCTATAATTTCAATTCAATCTTGGGCTTTCTAACATCCAGAGGATGTGTTTTTTTTCCAAGATGCTAATGAAATCAATGAAACTCAAGTCCCATTCACCATAGGTATTTAAACATCAATTCAATGTGAGTCCATTCTATCATATGGTCACAATGGTGCCATTTCTATGGATGGCACATTTGGCACAAATGACATGAAATTCCATTTATTCACCTTGATGGGGTTTGATGATCATTACACGGGTGTCCCTTTAGCATGGATCATTACAAGTAGGCAAACAATTGAGGATTTGATTTAATGGTTGAAACCATTCAAAGATAAGATGTTATCACACATGCCACATTGGAAACCATCATGTTTTTTCATTGATGATGCACTACAAGAATTGAAGGCATTATAGTTAGTTTTATACCTAATACCTACTTTGTGTTTATTTCTTTAGATGTTTTTTAGTTTCTTTCATAAAATTCTTGATTACTTCAAATGCATTTTATGTTGTGCTAACCCCATCCACTCATGGTAATTTTATTGCATATTTGTCCCTATTAAGATTGTATGGGCTATGGACAAGGTTTTCATCTTCCTTTTTGTTGGTATGTTCTCGAAGCATGGCACTTACATGGTATCAAAAAAATCAAAGATGTGGAGGTGCGAGGTGGAATCCTCCAAGACCTTCATGATGTGATGTACATGTTTATCAATCATGGAAAAACAATTGATGACTTCAAAGAGTGTGGGAGGGTTACTATGAGAGAAAACCTTCACAAACATACGCTTGGTGATGCATGGACAAATTATTTTTGAACTTATTACCATCAATTTGGTATGTGATAATGTTTATCATGGTTTAATATTCAAAACTCTTTTGTAATCATGTTATTGACCCTTATGCATTATGTTTATGTTTGTAAAATTAGGGTGGGTGTTCAATGAATGCCCCATTCCAACCAAGACACCTAGGTGAACATTAAATCATATCATGGTACGTTGAAATGTTAATTTCCTCTTGGCACAAAAGGCCTTAGAGAGCATAGGATTGATTGGTTGGTGTGACGATTAACAATAACCATTGCACACCACTACATGCACACATTGGAAATGAAGAAAAAATGTTTCATAAAAAAACAAGGCTACGAAAGCCATTATTACAGGAAATGTGGAACCTTATTCCATTCACCCATCTATACCAACCAACCCTTGAAAGTGATGGAGCTTGGGGCATACAGAGCCAATGCCTTCCCAACGTCACTTATGCGGTGAAATTCCCATCCACTGAAATATCTTATTGCACATGTGAATGGTCATTCTCACATGCATAAACATTTTTCAAAAAGATATCATTAATTATTATGGAACATGATATGGATCACATTGTGAAGGGTTGGGTCACATGTTTGCAAACCCATGACATACTATAAATGATATGAAGTTTGATGATGATGATGAAAATGAACATCTTGAAGGTGATGATGGGATTATGGAATTTGATGGGGTCAAGGCCATGGAGCAAAGTGATCTCCTTATGGGTGTCATTGTAAGGTTTAGTGACACAATAAATTCATCAACCCTAATGGAAAGGGCTTTTGCAAAATTGTTCATTACAATGCAAGATATCACAAATGAATGTAAAAAAAACAATATAACACTTTATGAATATGCCACCTCACACATGAGAATATTGGTATACAATATTCCTAACACATGCCTCACAAAAGCAAATGTAGTTTTACACCCATGATTGGTGTTACACCACGTAGAAGATGGATTGGGAAATATTGTGAAATGGTTTAAAGATTGGCATAAAAAAATGTTCAATCACACAAATGTACATACTAATAAATGTCTCAATTATTAATCAAGATTGTTGCCATTCACATTAATAAATTTGTTTTAGAATCAATTTTGTATGGAGGAAGCCATAGCCCAAATTCATGTTTTCATGCATTCAACGCACACATGAAGTCTAATATGCCACAAAGGTTATTATTATTTCCAAGTAATAAGCCCAAAAAAATTGAAATGTAGAAAACAATGATAATGATAATATTAATGTTAAATGCAGGTATTACAACTAACCCCAAAATTCCAATTGGTAAAGGTAAATATGAGTGTGGGTATTGTAATTAGGCCCCAAAATCCCAGTTGGTAAAGGTAAATACAAATGCGAGTATTGTAAGTTTAAATGAAGAATCAACCCTAAATGCAATGCCCACATGCATGGCCATTTTAAAACAACCCATCTAGATGGTTTGGATACCTTTAAGTGAAAATGTAACCTTAAACACAATAACCACATGCAAGGTCACTTCAAAACAACCCATAGGTGGTTTGGGTGCCCTTTAAATGAAAACCCAACCCTATATGCAATATTTACATTTAGGGTCACTCCGAAATAACCCATGTGGGGTTTAGGTTTCTTGAAATGAAGATCCTACCCTAAATGTAGTACCCACATGTTGGGGTCACTCCAAAATAATTAGCTAATTTCGTAATAATATCCTAACAAAGGTGTGTATAAAGGTTGGGATTGTTGATTAGGAATTCCATGCTTCTTACTTTGTTTCATTGACATTAAAAAGATGTATTATTTGTGCAACAAATAATACAATGACAATTGTGATCAAACCTATCTTGGTGCATGAATTTTTCATCGAAAGGTTTAACTTGCAATATATAATGTGGAGTAATTATCTTAAATATTGATTTCAATAATTTATTAAAATGAAAATATAATTAAGTCAATCAATCAAATATCAAATTAATCAATCTGATTTTTAGATCCAACTTTTTATTATCCAAATAAATAAAGTTAAATTAAATGATTAATTAATTATTTGAAATAAATAAATTATTATTTACTTTTTGATAATTATTCATTAACATTATATGAAATAATAATTTATTAATTCTTTAATTATATGACATAATTTGTTGATAGTTCATTAATTATCTAAAATAATTTTCTAATCATTCATTAAAGTGGGGGGAAATTTCTAAGGTGTAGACATTAGTGGACTCTCAATCCCAATCTTTGACAACCCATGCCATCTTTAATTGTTGTAAATATGTAGAATAGGTGATCAGATCATCTCTTATAAATTTTCGTCTTTCTTCATCTATGATATAACATTTCAAGGCACGCTTCCCATGCCCCAAACATTAAAACCCAACACCTGCAATAGTTGTTCTAAAGTTAATTTGACCAAAGTTGGTTTTAGTAATAACATACATTGTTTTGCAACAATTATTAGCTTATCCCACTTGCTCAATGGCTTTGACACAAGCGCGACTAGCAACCTTTTGATCATTTTGCCTCTACATAGCCATGACATTTCCTAATATGCTAATGTTCATTTTAACATGGTTTTGACGTTGAGGACCTCCTTCAAAAGTTGAAGGCCTCCCAAGTTTGGCCTTTTCTACCACTAAGCCATGCACCTCTTTCAAATGTTTGGTCAACAACCATTTCGTAACATATGTGACAATGCAAGTGCCAATTTTATACTTCCATTTTGACCCAACCTTCATCTATTCTTTGTTTTTCCAAGCCATATTAGGTGGACAAGGGGGTGCCAGTGGTTGAAAAGCTTGATTAGTTTCAAGTTGTGGATTCAAACCAAAAATTATAAAAGAAATAATTTTTTGCTTTGCAATAAAAAAAACCTAACCTTAAAACCTTAGACATAAAAAGACCACATAACAAAATGCAAGCATTATAAAACATTAAATCACACAATTAGATGGAACTATTTAAACTTTAACATTAGGTATTATAATAAAAAAATCACAAAAAAAAAATCTCGCACCTTCCATCAAATGATGGAAGGTGTGGGTATAATTAAATTTAAATATTTTTGTACAATCTTCTTTTTTACATTTAATTTAATATATGTACATTTTAAAACAATTTAACCCACCACTTCTGGATCAAAATTCCCAATTTGTATCAGCAAGATTTCATCATTCGAATTCCAAACAATCACCATTGCTAACTTTAAGTCACATGGATTGTTTGATTCACCAACTTTTGGTTATGATGGAGTAACATTTTGTTCCCAAATTGTCATTTTGATGGAACAATATTTTGCTCCCCAATTGTTGGTTTTAATGAAGCAACACTTTGCTTTTGAATTTCCAAATCATCACCAACTTTCTTTAGTTTCCTTCCTCTAACCATTACAACTTTAAACATTCATTATTAATTGTCAATTTTAATGAGCTAGCCTTCTTCATAGCAAAAGGTCCAGAAAAGAAAACCTTTTTTCAAACAAAGAAAAGAGAAAAAAAAAATTCTTTGTAGCAAAACACCCATAAATAAATAAGAGAAAAAAAGAGAAGGCAATGGCTTGCTGACTTTGCTTTCTTCACAACAACACCAACAAAAAGAAAAATGATGGTAAATTGTCGTTGCTTTCTTTGAAACAAAACTAACAAAAAAAGGGCAATGGCAAATTGCCATTGTCTTCTTTGCAACAACATGAAATAAGAAGATGAGAATAATTGACAATTACCATCATCTTTTTCTTTTTCTCAAACAAAAAAAAAGAAGAAGAAAACCTTTTGCTAGCATACCTTTTACCATCGTCTTTTGTGTCTAAAAGGAGTGAAAATAGGAGGAGGCGAAGATGACAACAATCATAAATCATCGTCATCTTTTGTCTTTCACAAGAGCAATGAAGGCTAACACCAAAAAGAATGAAGATGACGGCTTTGTGCCATTGTCTTCATGTTTGAAAAAAATGGGAGGAGGAGGAGGAGGTGAAGATGATGACAATCAGATCGTCATTGTCTTCTTTCATTCATAGGAACAACAAAGGTGATAAACAAAAGACATGAAGACGACGATAAAAGTCATTGTCTTTGTGTCTAAGAGGAGTGAGAACATGAAAAGGAGAAAACGATAATGATCACTAATCATTGTTGTCTTTTATTTTTCATAGGAGTAACGAAGGCCAAAAGAAGAAAAAAAACACGAAAACAATGGTTTAAGCTGTCATCTTCATGTCTAAAAGGAGTGAGAGTAGGAGGAGGAGGCAAGGACTATGACGATCATAAATCGTTGTTGTTGTTGTTTATCTTTCATAGGAATGACGAATGTAAAAAAAAAAGACATGAAGATGATGGCTTCTGCCATTGTCTTCTGTGTTTAAGAGGAGCAAGAATAGGAGGAATAAAAGATGATGATGATCACAAATCGTTGTCTTATGTCTTTCCTAGAAATGATGAAGGCATAAAAAAAGAAGACACAAAGACGATAACTTTGTGCTGTCATCTTTGTGTTTGAGAGGAGCAAGAGTAGGAGGAGGAGGTGAGGAGGATGACGATCATAGATTGTTGTCATTGTTGCCTATAAGAACGACGAATGCAAAAAGAAAAGACATGACAATGATGGCTTCAACCATTGTCTTTTATGTTTGAAAGGAACAAGAACAAGAGGAGGAGAAGACAATGACAATCACAAATCGTTGTTTTTTATCTTTCATAGGAACGACAAAAACATAAAAAAAAAAGACAAATATGATAACTTTGTGTTGTTTTCGTGTTTAAGAGGAACAAGAGTAAGAGGAGGTGAAGACAACGACAATTATATTATTGTTGTCTTTTATCTTTCACAGGAGTGATGAAGGTTAGAAAGAAGAAAACACGAAGAAGATGACTTTGTTTTTCAAAACGAGAACATGAGGAGAAGATAACAACGATTTGTGATTGTCATCGTCTTTTGTCTTTCACAAAAGTGATGAAGGCAAAAAAACAAAAAAACAAACACAAATATGATAGCTCTATGCCGTCGTTTTCGTGTTTAAAAGGGGCAAGAACAAGAGGAGGAGGTGAAGACAATGACAATCTTTGATCGTTGTCATCATTTGTTTTTCATAAGAGCGATAGAGGCCACACAAAAAAAACACAAAGACAATAGCACAAAGTCGTCATCTTTGTGACTAAGAGGAGTGAGAACAAGGAGGCGAAGATGATGATGACCTATGTGATTGTCATCATCTTCTATTTTTCATAGGAGTGACTAGTGAGAAAAAAATACCACATGAAGATGATGGTTGTGTGTTGTCGTTTTTGTGTTTAAGAAAAGCCGGACCAAGAGGTGAAGATCATAACAATCTTTGTGATCATCATCATTGGTTTTCAAAGGAGTGATGACAAGGAGAGAAAAAAGGACATGAAAACAAACAAGGGACCCACTTGCAAGAGCTCTAACAAGTTCATATTAAAAAAAACCATAAAACCATGAAAAAACAAGACATGAGAGTTGTTCTTACCTTTGAATGTTGCTTTCAAGCTCCATAGCTCATCACTCCACAACTCGAGCGCTCCAAGGACGTTTGGAGTTGAGTGGAGAAAATAAATTTAGGTTTAAGGTAGGGGAGGGTTCAGGATAGGGGGGGTAGGTTGGAGGGGAAAACTTTGGGGCAGATAAGAGGGCTGATAAAACCCTCTGGGCAGAGAAGAGGAAAATAAAAATGCCTGGGCTGGGCGGGCTGGATGTGTTTGGGTTCATCCCCAAAACGGCTTGACCGGCCTCATCCTGAACTGGTGCATTGGTGGCTGCTGGTTTACTCCAGCCCGGATTCGGAACTGGCCAATAGGTTTGTAACACTAATTTGTCCGGAACCGATCAACAGGTTTATAACCCTAATTTGTCCGGAACCGGCCAATAGGTTTGTAACCCTAATTTGTCCGGAACCGATCAACAGGTTTATAACCCTAATTTGTCCGGAACTGGCCAATAGTTTTGTAACCCTAATTTGTACTCTTGAATTTTTCTTTGTGTTTTTGGCAGTTCTTCCGCGGTGCAATGCGCATATCCGCGTTCTGTTTTGTTGTTCCATAGAAGCTTATCTACACCACATTGTTTGCCTTTCTCGTCATCCGTTTGGCGGTAAGTTTGAGGGAATGTACAGAGCAGCAGGAGGCTGAGGAGCAGGAGGAGGTGGTAGTGGAGGAGGAGGCGAAGCAGGACGAGGAATAGTAAGGAGATAAGAGAATAAAGAGGGGGGAAGAAGAGTGGAGAAGGAGAGAAAACATGGCGGACGTCTCGCTGGACGAGATGTTGTTGGAGGCAGCAGGGCGAGCCAAGGGAGGAGGAGGAGGAGGCCAAGGCGGAGGGAAGAAGAGACGAGCGCCGACGCATGATTCGACTTCGCCGGATCGAAGTGATTCCAATCCGGATTACGACGAAGACGACGACGAGGACGAATTCGGCGGAGGAGGAAGCTCCGGTAGGAAAGCAAAGAGCTCCAAGATGCCGTTGAAGAAGAGGTAAAAGTGTTATGACTCCTTCGAGGAGAATCACTATAGGGATGTGTCTTTCTGCTCACGAGTTTTTGAGGGAAGCTGCACAGGGACATAGCAGATCATGGCAACCAGTCACTGCCATTCATGCTGAAGGTGACATTCTTATAGTTTTAGTGGTTTTGTCATTCTTTTCATGCTCAAGACATGTCTGTTTTGCTGGACCTGCCACAAGGGTTACCTTCAAAGTGCTATTATGGGGTTTGCTTTGCAATCTCATAGTTAGTTTGATTACTGATGTTGACAAACATGCTTTTGCCGTTGTTCTTGGTTCTCCTGCACTTAACTTTCTCTTTTTTTGCCTGGTTTAGGTTTGAGTCCTCAGATAAGGATGAAGACAATCATGGAGATGGCTATGACAGTGAGTTCTCGTATGGAAGTGATCTTTACAAGGATGATGAGGACAGAGACCGGCTTGCAGCAATGACAGAGCTGGAACGGGAGATGGAATTGGCAGAGCGAGGGGAGAAACGAGACACTTGGCTGGCTTTAAGGAAGAGTCGGGGGGCACGACAGGCAGAGAGTTCAAGGCCAAGGGAAAGGGGACATAGAGATCTTGGGCCCCCTTCTTCTCGCATGCGCTCCTCAGTGAAAGAGTCTACAAGGAGTAAAAAGGAGAGTGCTTTGCATGAGCTTGTGGCAAGGAGACAGAGAGCTCAAGACCCTGGTCTGCAACAGAAGCGACGGGACTCAGGTCCAGTGTCACGCAGTAAGGAAGCTGGATCTCCCCAAAGACGCAAGGCACGTGAAAGTGTGAGCTACAGGTATGTTTCCTGGTTCATTATGCTGCAATGCTAGAGTATGCGATTGCACACTTGTCACATGTTGATGATGGTCTAAGAATGTTGAAAGAATCTGCTTATTGTCTGTGAAGTGTTGATCACAATGCTGGTTGGTGGGGTTGACAGCAATTCAGAGTCACCAAGTGAGGAAGAGGAGGAGAGTGATAGGGAAGAAGATGAGCGCAGTGATGGAGGCCATTCGGATGATGATGGCAGTGGGAGTGACCAAGATGCCACAGAGGAAGAAATTGCAGCCATCACCATACGTCGGACCAAGCTTTTTAAGTGGTTCATGGAGCCCTTTTTTGAGGAGATAATTGTTGGCTGTTTTGTGCGAATAGGCATTGGGGTTTCAAATTCAGGGCTGCCTATTTACCGCCTCTGCCAGGTGAAGAACATTGATGCCAAGGATCCTGACAAAATCTACAAGTTTCAGCATCGGACAACATACAAATGGTTAAATTGTTTTTGGGGAGATGAATCCAAAGCAGCAAGATGGCAGATGGTGCGAGCATCTGATCAAGCACCATCACGTAAGATTCCTATTGTAAATTTCCACAGAAGCTTATCTCATTTTTGGCTTTCTGAACTCTGAAAATGCTCGTGTAGATTTTTCTGGCCAATATATTCTCAGCTCTGAGATGTATATGTGGTCCTATTTGTAGTTCATTTGTCACCAATACAACGTGTCCTGTCTGCCACATCAATGGTTCTTGTGTTTTAAGGGTCTCAGCTGCTCAGTTCTTGTTTATCAGATGATGAGATGCAGTTTCAGAGATGGTGGTAGCCAAGTGATGTAGGTGAAGGTATTTGTATAATTTCAAGAGTGTGGCCATTTCAAGATGAATTGTACACCTGCAGTATTGTTTCTAGAATATATTGTGCACGAGGCAGTCTAGTGCCTGAGCAAAACTTGATGGTATGAACAGCAAAGGAGATTCAGGAGTATTTGCAAGAGGCTGATCGCTTAAAAGCACGGAAACCTACTAAGGCACATGCCCTAGAGAAGAAGGAGGCCATTATGAAGGTTAGCCAGTTCGTGTATTCAGCATCTGCTGTGAAGCAGATGTTGCAAGAGAAGAAGATGGCAGCACCACGGCCTGCAAATATTGCTTTGGAGAAGAGCCGGGTTTTGGAGGCACTAAGTGATGCAGTCAGTAGGGGTGATGAAGCAGAACGTGAAAGACTGGAGTCACGACTGAAAGAGCTTGAAGTGTTTGCCACACAAGTCAAAACCAAGGATGCAAAGGCCCTGGCACTGGCAGAGATGAATCGTCGAAATAGGTTACTACTTCACAAACCAGTTTGCCAAATTTGGTTTGGAGATACATAAGATGGGTTATTTAGACATTGTGAACATTACAAGCCTTACTCCCTTGTCAAAAGCTCTGTTTGCTGAAGTCTTGAGATTTCCTCTATGCAGGTTTGAAAATTTCAAAAATGCTTCGGAGTTAAAGCCTGTAAATGTCGATGCAAAGGCAGGAGAAGCTGGCTATGATCCTTTCTCTCGTCGCTGGACACGTAGCCAGAATTACTACCAGTCAGACCGCCCAAAGACAGAGAAGGAAGCCACTGCAGATGGTAATAATTGAGCACAACTATTCCTCATAGAATGATGTGACTATAAGTACCTTGATGGCTGCTGTATTTACAGAGGGTGGGAGAATAAGTTGGAGGTTTGTCTGCAGTACTTGGCTTCAACTGGATGCAAGATCAGGAATTCTCAGGATCATTTGTGCCATACTTTTTTGTATGGGATTCAAAATCATCTGATGTTATGCTACATTAGTTTAGCTTGCATGTTCTTTTTGCTATTTCCTCACAACCAAGTCACTCATTCATGGCAGATGGAGGGGAAAAGTTGGCCAAGGGTGTGACTTCAGAAGAAGCTAGCAAACTAGTCAATGTGCAAGCACCAGTTGATGGCAGGACAAAACTGTTTGCTCTCCATGACTTTGATCTGGACATCTCCTTAGAAGGGCTTGGGAATATGAAGGGCCCAGGGGGGGTCCATAATGCTTTCATGCTTGCATACATGGCACGGAAAGGGCAGCTTGAAGCTACTTGTGGTGTGCAGGTCAGTTGTCCCAATGATCAGTTTGATTATTATTGTGATGTTGTCTGCTGCATGTTACAGTATTCTTGCATCATGTCTGACAGAAGAGCCTACTGAGCTGTGCCCAGTTAGTTTTTCTTCAACTGCACTAAAATTCACATCCAACACTGGACATTCATCAACTTCAGGAAGAATCTTTTTTGTGGCTGCATTTTGTAAACTGGTACATGCAGTAACAGCCCCTGAGATTGGCTCACCTCGCTAGTCTGTAATGCCTGTGGAGTTGTTGTTATTGCAATTTTGACTAATTTCAAAATTCTTGGGTACATTTGCATTGTTGGTAATTAATAGTGTTAACAGAGAGTAATGGATCTTATATGCCAACTAATGTTGTGCTGGGTTGTGTTGCCAACGTCAGGTTGAGAGTAATGATGGTAGGCGACACAGTTTGACTTTGACAGTGAATGACTACAAACGACGGAGGGGTCTATTGTAACATTTTAGGTTTGAGTGTATGGAGGGTTGTTGTCCCACAACAGAGCATGTGTACGTATATGCTCATGATTGTGCACCCAGGTTTTACTTGCAGAAGCACACATCAATGATGAAATCAAGGTACTTATAGTCATACAATTGGTTACCATTGAACTCAGAGTCATCTATAGACAGTGGCCCTACTCCCACCTTCATAGACCTTCTATGTGTTTTAGCCTCTGTCCAGGAGAGGTGATGCAAAAATGGAATGTCTAGACACTACAAGAACTGTCCGTTACAGTGTTTATATAAGTAATTGTAGCCGAAGCAGCATTATCACAACATTTAGTTAGCAGAAATCTGCTGGAGCCTTCTTCTATCCTTGTATCATACTTTCAAAACTATACCATTTTACTGATTTTATCTGAGATGGAACATCAACTCCATTTTCCTGACTGTGGCTCCATGAGGCAAAACTTTATTAAATTCGAGGACCTGATTGGTGGTTGCTTAAGGCTTCTGCTATGTTAGTGGATTTATGCAACATCTCTTTTGTTAGGTTATTATCTTTTTTTGGTCAGCAAATATTGTGATCATGTTTGAAGACAGGAGGATTCTCATGATGCAGGCAACTTTCAAGTGATAATTAGGTTCATGAAGATACAGGTATGTTTAACAGGGATTGTTTATACAAATTTGAGGTGCATTGAACTATGTGGGAAGAGTCTTTTGCTTAAGCTGTTGTGTATCTCCATGAATTCAGAAGTGAGATGCTGGACAGGTGCAGGTTCCAAAGGATTTGGACAACTCATTTGTTCAAAGGATTGCCCAGGAAAATGGACCAATGGTCAAAACCTGAGATGAAATGCATGCCCTTGTGTATAATGCTGAAGGTGGTAAAATCCAAATGTTTGTGCAACTGGCAAGAACACCTGCATAGTTTGAGGGCGCATATGCAAATGAAATGTTCAAATGAGTTTGAAACAGTTTTAAAAGGTGAGAAGCAAGTGGTGATCATTGAGTGAGGGGAAATTGAATAAAGATGAGCATGTAACCTGTTTCTGCTCTGCCAATCACATGTTGGTGCCCAACATAGTATCTGTAATTTTCAGATGATAAACTATTATTTAAACCATAGTCAAGGATTTGAGAGAGTTTGCTAACGCTGTATTGATTTATTGGCTCTGAGCAGGACATCTCCACTCTGGCTCCTGAGCTTATCTGAGGATGTAGATCTTCTCCTTCATCACCAGTTACAAGTCTAAACCCTCAATCCTAAACTTGAATTCCTGGAGCTTAAATCCAACTGTGTTATTGTAATTTCCATTTCTTGCAAGTATTATATTTTGTCTCATGTCGATAATACCAAGTGTGCAATTTTATCACGCATCAACCATTCTTTAATCTAACAATTGAAGGCTCATCCAATCCCTGAAAAGTACATATAGAAGACACATCCTACGTGCCTTGTATATACTATGTACTCTACTTTAGTGCACATACTACATACTCTCTTTTAGCTGTAAATTTGTCACTTGGAGGTACCCGCCTCATAGATCCATTTAACCTGTGGTTCATGCTCATATATGCACATAATATACCTTCCTAAATACCCTTTGCCCAACTGGTATAATAAGATATGTAATGTACACCAAGAATTGTGATCCCCATTTTGCAATTTTATGATCTATTGAGAACTGGAGGACATGAAAATATATCTTAACAATATTTGTTTTAAACATGCTAATTTTCCAAGGCAACTGCTGATTTGGACCTTCTTATAACTATGGACTATGTGCGAACCTGGCTATGGGTTGTAGCAGGTCATCACTGTCTAGGGTGTCAAGGCACAGCTTCTGGTTGGTTCTGAAAATCAGACCCAGTCCGGTTCTTGCTATCATGGAGCAGAACCAGTGGTTAACTGCTGGTTGATGCCAGGTTCTACTCCTTTTTTCAAAAACCCCAGTTCTGGTTCCAGTTCCAGAACAAAATAGAACCCCAAACCTGGTTCCGGGTCCAGTTCTTCAGGAAAATAAAATCAAGTTTCAGTTCTTGTTGGGATTCCAAAAAACAGACTAGACTCCAGTTGGGTTCTGGTTACTAACCAGAACTGATGACTCTTACCCACCAATTGGGTGACCACCCGACATTGGTGAATAACATACATAGTTGATGTTGCTACCTCGCTCCTCCGGCAACTGACTTACCTGTCTTTTAAAGGTTGATAGAACATGCACATACAAGGCATAGTAGTTCTGTCACTCAGACCCAGTGAATGAGTGGGATACACTTACTTTTTCTGGATTGGGTTCTTGTGTTGGATTAGCCTATGGGGAGGTTAGCTAATCCAACACAAGAACCCAATCCAGCTAACCTCCCCATAGGCGAGGGTTCCAAAAGTGTGCTAGGGATTCCAAAGCTGAGGTTCATCCAATCGGATGGCCTCTAAACAGGAGAATGGGGTTAGTGTGTTGGGGGAGTGCTGGCTCACACCAGCCAGGCGTACAATGACTGGTGTGCTGGTGACTGTTGGTTCACTTTGACAGTCTTCTTTCTTCTTTGCCATTTGGTGAAGGCATAGATGGAGGTAGTTGGAGACACTAAGATACCGGTCTAGATAGATATGTGTGTGTTTCGCAATTATTTATTGCCTTGGGAATTATTGCCCCAGTGAGAAATATTTTTTTCATTCCTATAGCCAATCGTGAACACCATGACACTTATACTATTTAGTCATCACCGACCACTCTACTAGATCTACTAGGGTGGGGTAATATTTGATTGACTGGTTCAAACTATTGTATTGGGTTGTGAGGTGTCTGCTAATGCCAGGATGTGGGGCTTTTTATGCTTGATTCTTGACACCTAGAAAGCCGCAACCCGCAGGAGAAGGAGGATGATGAGATAGTGTTGACAAAGTTTTGTCTCGATCAAAGTGACATGCCAGAGAATCCAGATGATGAACCCAAGTGAGCCAATTACCAAAATGATCTTATCTGCAGTGACCAGATGACATTGCCCAGATGCAAAGTTCATTTCCAAATTTGGGGTATTTCCATTTGTGATGCCCACTATAGGCAGGAATAATCAGGATTGCAGTTCGTGTTGGAAGAAGACAAAGGTTATATAGGTTTCTTCAGCACAGTGAATTTGGAATAAACAACCAATTTGTTTGTGCAAGAAGAGATGAGCATAGGAGCGGGTCATCAGAATCAAAACCAGTGTTGTCTAGTTCTAGATTTTGAATCCAAGCTTTGGCTCCAGATTTTTTTTTTTTTTTTGTGTGATAAAATCTGTGATGCAGTAATGAGAAAGATGTTTTGAGAATTTTTTAAAAGCTTGAGCTCCAGAGATTTTCTAAAGCATTTGAAACTTAGTCCAGTTTAAGATCAGGTTCAGTTTCATTTACATTGCATCCAACTAAAATTAATATTAGATTATTTTTAATGTTAGTTTTGTTCAACTATTGCACCATCCTCAAGCTAAAAGATTGTGTTTTTTAATTGTTATATACAACCAATCCAAAATATTACTTTTCCTAAGGAGCGAAGCTTGGTTGTTTTCTTTTTAAAAAGGTGTACTTTTACAACCATAGAACTTAGTCTTGTTTAAAAAGGAACAGCAACTTGGTCCAAGTTCAAGTTTCAATTTCAACAAAAGCCCAATTGCATGGTCCACGTCCGTGTTGGCCCATTATAGAGTTTTGACCTGGTTATGAAGCCAGGTATTGATTTTTTGGATAAGCGAATTGATAACCGCTTGATATTGAAATTTCAAAATCTAATAACTTGATTGGAGGACCGAATTATCATCACAGTCTTTAATCTGTAAAAAAAAAAGACAAAATAATAAAATTAAAAATAACTATATATATATATATAACCCTATGATTAATGTATAACTAGTGTATTAAAAAAAAAAATTGACCAACATCTAAAATCCGGTTCGACCAAAAATTTGAATCTTCAATTTGAATATCCTTAATCCTAACTAGAAATTGATTAGAAAACCCAGCCTAGTGCCCTAAAGTAACCAACATTGGTCAAACTTGATGTTACTTAGTTCTCTAATTTTCCAAGGAAGCACAAATGAGTGCTAGATATATAGACCTTTCATTAGTAGCCCTTGACAAATGGTACTAAAAAAAATGAGAGAATTGATTTTGGCCTTTAATCAAGTTTGTTTGAAAAATTAAAAAAGGGTAAAAAATCTATTTTAAACTACTAGTTCTATTAGATTCTTTCATGAAACTACATTTTCTTTCAGAGTTTCAATTTTTAATTTTTTGGTAAAAGCCAAAACCAAAGGCTCTATGAAAAATTAAAAAAATACTCAAACTAGAAATTTGTTGATTTCTAGAATTCTGAAAAACAAAAATCAAAACCAAAGATTATCAACAAAATCAAAGAACCACATCACATTAGTCATAACTAGTGACCACCCCATTCAAGGAGTTCAATTTACAATGCCATTTTACCTTGTAAGTCATAGTTGGGGCTATAGAGAGCTACATATATGGAAATAAGTATGGCATTAATTGGTTCATTCTTTAACACCACAAAAGATAATTTGAGAGAGTATCCATGCCAACTTTTGATATCCATTACCAAGCCTTATCAAACACTAACATTGAATGCTCAAATATTTTGCAAATTATATCATCTTGTTTTTGCCATCCCATGCCACATTGTTATGTTTGGTACAACTATTTTTTCAATGATTCTTGGAAGTGACCCATGTGGCAACTAAGCTAGCAACTTAAGTGACTACAACCAAATGCATGGGCATCTTTTAAGTGGTTACATTGGGGGGAAAAAAGTGACAACATCTGATGAGTAACAACAACATTATGTCATAATGGAAATGCTAGTAAAATTATGGAAATTTAAGTTTTCATACTTATGTTTGAATCAAGTGCCCATTCATGCATCATCACATTTGATTTCTCATTCAACAAGTTTTAATATTCATTGAACACATCATTAATGTAGATAATTTGGAGTTTATCATACAAATAATATAGATTGGTTTAGTAAGATTTTGCAATAAAAACAAAATGATAAACAAAGCATTATCAAGATTGAAAGAATTTTATCGACTCATTTAACTTTTTAAGCATTGATGTCAAACAAGACAATCCCAACATTGTTGTTGAGTTCACCATTTTTAGATATTATAGGTCCTTGCAAGTCACCAATACATAGCAGGGTTTCAAAAAAAAAAGGGATGGAAAGTGATCAGGAAACAGTTTTCTGTTGGGTGCTAGTTCCATAGCTAACCATGAGGTTACCTCAGTTGCATTGTAAAACTCCCTACCCACTAGTAAACCAACACCCACCAGGCCGTATAGATGTGGGATGGATGGCATGTGGACAGAAAACACTTTCTCATTGTAATCATATTCCCAATTCTGACCACGGTCTGGATTGGAATATTGAAAAAATCGATTTTTGGTTCTTATTTTAGGTTTAGGGTTATTTCCTTCATTTTTCTGATTTTTTGGATTTTTTTTACATGGTTTTACTTTTTTTTCTTCTATATTTTGTTTTTGGTTATCTGCAAAAATTCCAGATTTTTTTGGATTATCTTTTGGATTAATTCGATTCTTTTTTTAATTTTCTGGATTATGTTCCAAATTTTCCAGAGTTTTTTGGTTTTTAATCTTCAAAAAGAAATTTAGATGATTTTTCTGAAATTACTGAATTTTGAAGCCAGAACCAGAGGTTACATGGAACCCTAGGTTCTAGAACTAGGAACTGACCAGGGTTCCAGAACTGGGAACTGGCTAAGTTTAACATAGGGTTCTAGAACTGGAACTGGATATGGGGGGGGGGTTGCTCCAAGAACAAGAGAACCGGCCAACACTAGTTTTTACCATGGTACCAAAGTGGGTGCAGGTTCACCCAAGGCCATAGTAATCACTTGTACACTCTACCTACTTACCAACTTAAAGGTGCATTCACACTTGGTGTTAGGGACTCTTAAGGTTGAGTCCCCTAACACCGTGCTACCCGTTCAGAACTTAAACCTAGTTACCTTGAAAATTTTATGTTAAGCTAACATTCACTTGACATTTAAGCAATGGCCCATTTAACATCGGGTGCCATCTAGGATGCCACCTAGATTTTCATTTAACACTGACTTAACATCAAGTGTGAATGCACCATAAGTTTTATCAAATGGCTAGTTCATTGGAGGATCATTTCTTCGAGAACATCTCCTTATTTCCATCTTCTAAGCCACCTGAGGTCATTCGCTCTCCTTTGACAACGAAACACATGACTAGTATGTCATAGTAAACACATTTCATGTGTGCATATTGCTATCGTCAAGGTTGATGATTTCGTCGAATTTTTTTGACCTTGTGTGTATTTCACCCAAAATAGAACTCCAGCTGTAACTAGTATTAAAATTGGTTTCTTAAATTTATTTATTTAATCTCTCTATTTTTGTCCAATATAAAAGCTTAGTCACCAAGGTGCACTTGAAAGCAAATAAACAAAAGAAAAAAATATTTAAAAAAAAAACAACAAAAAACAACAAAATCTCAATGTGTGGCAATAGTTTCTAGAATGGATTTGTGCTTACATAATGGATGACCTAGTGTTCCCGAGAAGATTCTTATCACCACCACAACCACAAAAGCAAGCAAGCAAGTGTCCCCCACTATGTGTCCTTCCTTTGGTCTTAAACAAATGTTTTTCCTTTTCAGAAACTAATTAATGGATGTTTGCTGTTCCCCGAGCTTCATATTGGGGGATAAGTTAGCCTATTTTCCAAAACCCAAAAGCATCCACACCTCTCTAATGTTGGATGATTTTTATGTTTTGGCTTAATTAAACTAATTTGTGTAATTAGTGTAACTAATTACACCAATCTTGCCAAGTCCAAGATCAGCAGAATAGGTTGGTAGTAGTACTCTCCAGCTGGGATGAGATGGATGAGATAAAGCGTTGAAAAGTAAGAAGATTCCGGAGTGCATTCTATTACCCCAAGTATGTTTGAAAAGGTGGGATATATTGTTGTAAAATAAAAGGTTAGCATGCAACTAAGCAATCCAAAGGTGCTTTTGGACAAAGCCAATTGAAGTGGGAAATTGGGTTGGGTGTGAGGTTATTATACACATGTTGGGTAGGGCCAAATTTTGCTTTACAGCTCCCAATTTGCTTTAAAGAACCTTCACAAGGATTGCAAGTGCAAGAGGAATTTCCCTCCCTACTTTCCCCCAATCCTCCCCCCCCCTCCCCTTTTGACCACCCTTGGAAGGATTGATGGCCAAGAAACACCAACATAGTTTCCAACACTAAATTTAGTGTAGGGTTGGGCCACAAGGTGCGGCATTCCCCAAATAAAGGCCCTAGTACAAGGAACAATTTGTTCCCCTCCCCACATAAAGTGCCCTCCGAAAACAATATGAACTTTGTGAAATGCTTTTTACATGCAACTTTGACAATCTCAAGATCCAATTTTGTTGCTCCTCTTCAAAAGAAGGCCACAATGTATGCAATTCAAACAACCTTATCATCAAAAAGAAGAAGAAGAAGAAGCAGCTGTAATACACCCAATGCTGACACCGCACTAATGTGAAAATGGAATTGGAGTTTGTTGCGACCACATTTGTTAATACATTTCCAGTTTCGTGGTTGCATATACCATAATAGTACCTTGGCAGCTTGGAAATTAAGTATATTATTTTAAGCATTTTTTTAAAAATTCAAAAAAAAAATTCCAAAAATGTTTATTTTTGGGTGAAGAAAACAATTGAAATCTTCAAGAATATTTTGTTCGCTGTAATGAAAATTTCAAAGTTCATTAACTATTTGAGAGACATGTGTCAAAGTTGCCAAGGTACTGTGAGAAGCTCCAGAATTTTGGGTGTTGTGTTGTTAGACAGGCCTGGGAGTAGGCCCCTTTTAAGTGTTTAGCTTGCATGAATGCTTATGTTGCCAACCCAACTTGTTGTACCTACTAGTCTTCTCATTTGGGACATGAAGGAAGGAATTCAAACTTGATTCAGAAAGAGCCTTTTCAAAAATTTCCATTGCAATTTCAGTCACCTCCTCTTACAGAAAATTTCCCCTCTAAAGCAGAAACAGAAGCTTCCACTGACAGAATATCTGAATTCCAGGACCCTTCACTAAGAAAAAATCCCCATTTTTATAAAAAGGTCTTTTGGCAAGGGAAGGAACAGTTCCTTACCTTATACATAAACAGCCAGCTAATAAAGTACATGGGTGTTTTTTTTTTCTTTTTGGGTTTAGGGTGAAAAAAATGTTTTGATTGTTCACCAACTCCAACACTTTCCTTGAACCCTAAAAGAAAACACAAGAAGCACTTGAAAGAAAGAAAGAGAGAGAGAGAGAGAAATGAAACAAACAGAAAACAAGGGGTGTGTCACACTGTGGCCTTGCCATGCATTTACATTAAATAAGATCTTAAGGCAACAGAAAGAATTATGGAAACTCAAATATTTCACCATACAAAAATATAATCTTCAAAAACATCCTCTAAATGAAACCAAAATCCTTCAAGATATTATTTATGACTCTATAACTATTCTCAAGTTTCAACACAAGCCAAGATAAATAGACCTATTACCTAGGGGCCACAATCCCTTAAACTAGTATACTCTATAATGAATCTTAACACAACATCTTTGCCTTGGTAGGCAAGGCCAACAAAGAGTGATTTTTGTTTCCCAATTCAGTTTGTGAGAGACACTCAGCACGCGCCACAGTGAACCAGCAGCCACCAGTGCACCATCCACTGGAAGCCTGTTATTACTCAGTTGTGGATGAACTTCAACTGAGTTGATATTTGGTTTCACCATGGTAACCAATTTTGTGTGAAGTAGATCTCATATATAGGTAGATAGGTAGGAAAAAAGGTAACTACAAAGTAAGTAGGTGGTTTATGCATTAGCAACGGCTATTTTTACTACCTACCTACTAACAACTCACAAGTAAGTAGGTAGTAAAAAAAAAGCAACTGAGCTAACCACCATGGTTAGCTAGGGAACTGAAACCCAACAGAAAACTGTTTATCATTCATCCTTCATGGTGTGCTGGTGGGTAGTAGTAGTTCAGTGTGGCACATTTGAATGTGTTCTTCAAAGGGATAAAGATGTGTTGGTGATTAGTTGTAAGCAAATCACTTAACTAGTAAATTTTGGTCCCAAAATTAGTGTTCAAATTTTTTTAAAAATATATATATTTTGGTGTGAAATTTTGCCAAATTTTGAATTTTTTTTTGGGAGTTCTGACGCTTACAAAGGCTTGGCTTAAGCTTTACAAAGCTTACAATGTACATAAGACTCTTTAGCTAAACATTTGAAAAGATTCACCAAAAAAGTAAGTAGTGGTTTAGGACTTGGTTTGTCAGATTTAAAAGGCTTGCTCCTACAGGTTGCAAAATAACAACATTACAAAATATTTTTAATATCCTACTTGCTTTTGTTGTCATTTGATGTTTAAATCTTTCTTTGGAGCTAACATCAAATTTTTTTTTCGAAAAATCGCTGCTGAAAACTAATGGATTTTAATTATTAACAATATCTCTTCGAGCTGAACCCAATGGGTCATCCATTTTATATATATATATAATTGTTACGAAAAACATTAGACCCTAACCTTATTTATGGCTCCTCTGAAAAATCCTGACCTGGCCAGCACTGGTCCAAACCCCAACCCCATTTTGATGCTCTTTGAAATAAATAAATAAATA